>Ga0209116_1000309_pt1 | contig 11053 bp, 8 predicted proteins | sample BlaSpr_A8_OM2_O1_FD_187975 | JGI IMG/M metagenome (GOLD analysis project Ga0209116, IMG submission 187975) | Forest soil microbial communities from Thunder Bay, Ontario, Canada - Black Spruce, Ontario site 2_A8_OM2_O1 (SPAdes) (version 2) | ecosystem: Environmental > Terrestrial > Soil > Boreal...
GGTGGTCCTCACTTTGGCGCCGGTCCTGCTGGCGGCCGTTTCTTTCGTCGCCTGCTACATTCCTGCGCGGCGCGCGGCGCGGCTGGATCCCATGGTCGCTCTCCGCGACGAGTAAGACCTCATGACGTCACGCAAGCATCATTGGCGCGAGAGCCGACGCGCGCTTTTGAGCGAATTCGCCATGTCCGGCAAACGTGTTTAGCAGGACATGGCGGTTCGCTGGGTCAAGCTTTCCAGTCTCTTACTTCGGCGGCGGTGCGGGCTGGTTTTCGCTTGTGGGCGGCACGATTCCCTTGAGTCGCAAATAGGTCACCATATTTCCATAGTGCTCATCCGTGTGCGCCGTATTGATCGAGAGCACAGTCAGCTTCGCTATGTTGAAGTTGAATAATTTAACTATCTCACTGCCTTTTGCATCGGTCATGCTGTCGAATGCCTTGTTGCAGTACGCCACTCCGCCCTGGAGCGCCGCCACCAGGTCGGCCTTTGACGTCTTCGTTTTTTCGATGTCCTTTACTGGGGTTGCTTCGCCAATGGCTTGCGAGCAGAACGCGTACGAAGCGTCGGCCACATGGCCAACGAGCTGGCCAAAGCTGCGAACCTCCGGTGTCGGTTTGAAGGAGTAGTTTTCTTCCGGCATCTTCTGCGCGGCACCGACCACCGCTCCGCTCACAAACCCGTAAAAACCTTTTTCGCTCGCGGTAATCGGGTTCGCCGGCGGAGTAGACTGCGCCGGCGCCGGTGCCTTCTCCTGCCCAAGCAGAGCAACGGGAACCAACATCAGTGCAGCAAACACAAAACTAAGTTTTTTCATGGACACACCTTTCGCGGAATCGTGCCGCCACCTGGCGGGCTGCCAAGCAGCCTCGGCCGAACATCCGCACCTACTATACGCATCAAGTCTCAAATTGTTTCGGTATTTCGGCGCTCGTTCCGCATCGAAAATAGACAGCGCCCCAAGACCTCGTCCATTGTGTTGAGGGAATCGTGGAGTATCATACCGGCCAGCCGAGAATACATTAGACGAATCCTGGCCGAACCAAGAGAAACCGCGCGCCAAAAGCGTCGCCCGCTATGAGAGCAGTTCAAATGACTTGGAAGAAAATTCCTGCTACTCGGAAAACACAAAACTCAATACGAGGACACGATGACCCAAAGTAGTGCTGCACAACGAGGCAGCGAGCAAGTAGCTGACAAGACTCGGTCAGGCGCGGCGGGGTCGGCAGCATGAAGAGCGAACGCGAAGGAATCAATTTGAACGCCAAACCAAGCGGTACAGGTTGCGTCGAATGCCTGAAAACGGACGGATGGTGGCTGCATCTGCGCCGATGCGCCGAATGCGGTCACATCGGCTGCTGCGATAGTTCGCCAAACCAGCATGCGTCAAAGCATAACGCGAGCACGGGCCACCCGATCATCATCAGCTTCGAGCCTGGCGAAGACTGGTTCTACGATTACCGCACGCGAAAAACTTTTGAGGGTCCTGAACTGCCCAGCCCCCGCTCGCATCCGGCGAATCAACCTGCGCCGGGACCCGCGGGCCGGGTGCCCTCAGATTGGCAAAGCCTCCTGAACGAGTAAATTCGCTGTCGGACGTAGCGGATCAACTTTCGGCGTCGACCAAACCGATCGGTGGATTTGTTGTCGCGCTTCTTGCCCGTGTGCTCGCTGAACAGCTTTGCGGCTAACAGGCAGCAAAAGTTTTACGTCATCATTCCTCGTAGGATCCCCGAATCGTCCCGTCAAGCGCGGGAAAGCCAGACTCTCAAAAGGCCAGTAGCGTTGCGCCAGGCGATTGCGGGTACGCGCCAGGGTTTGTAGACGACGGTGGTACCGGCAGTGCGGCGCCTGTGATTGATGGGGACCTCCTCCAACGAAATGCCTTTGCGGCTGGCCCGCGCGGTGACCTCCAGCCAGAAACCTTCAGGCACGAGCCCGAGTTGTGGCAACAGCGCCTCAAGCGCTGACCTGCGCATCAAGACGTAGCCGCAACTGGCGTCATGTAGGCTCAGACCGAACAGAAGGCGATGCAGAGTCTTGAACGACTTAGACATGATCTTGCGGGCCAGAACATCGGCGCGATATTGACGCCAACCGATCAAGAGCGGGGACTGTTCGCGTTTCTGCCAGAATTTGCGAAAATCTTTCGGATCGAATTGCCCGTCAGCGTCCACCGCCAGCACGTAGGGAGCAGTGCTGATCCGCATTCCGACGATCATCGCTGCTGTGTAGCCACGTCGCTTGTCGGTCATGTCCAGCAGGATTGGGTAGCGGGTGGCCAGCTCGATGAGCACTTCTTTGGTAGCGTCTTTGCTGCCGTCTTCGGTGATGATGAATTCAAAGCTCACCTGCGGCGACAACTCGTCATACCATTCCTTCAATGTGGGGCCGATGCCCGCGGCTTCGTTGTGCACGGGCATCACAATCTGCAGGTCTGGGATCATGTTCGATTCTCCCCCTTTTCATTGCAGATTCGCGGAGACGCGGTGTGCGAGTACGATATGCGGAGAGGACGGACAGATCAAGACGGAAGTGCTATTGGCGCGGACGATAGACCTGGTATTGACCGACGACGCGATCGACCTGATATGCTTTTTGAATCGCGAGAAGCAATCGCGGATGCCATCTGGTGGGGTCGGAGATAATGATCATGGCGAAATCTTTCGATTCGATGCGGCCCAGAAATTGGGACTGATCCCACGTTCCCACCTCTGCCAAATACCACATGTTGATCGGATCAAACACCGTATCCTTCCCTGCCCGGGTGAGCAGAACCATGTCATCGGACACAACGGGGCCTGGCGTGTTGGCAATGAGCGGAATCAGCTGGCGATAAGCCTCCGAGCGTTCGTAGTGCATAGCCCGGGTGCCGTCAGACCCGACTAGTGAATTGAACGTGGGACCCAAACTTTGCCCGGCCAACACTACCGGAATCATGAGTGCTGCGGCGAGACCTGCGCTGAGCCGAGGAGCGCGCTGTACTTGCCAGAATAGAACAGCAAGAGAAAGTCCGCTCAAGACGCACAAGGTGGCATCGAATTCCAGAAAATAATTGATATCGGATCCGATCTTGCCGTACGAGAAGGAGATCAGAAAAGCAAAAAGCGCGTGGAGAATCTCGACCGAAAGCGCCAATGAGAAAGGGCTCCGGCTTAGCTTGGCCTTCCACGATTTCCATCCATGAACGGGCGTCATACGGCTGACCCGAGAAACCGCAACGATAACGATCCCGCCAACAAGAATCAGGAGTAGCCTGGCCTGGCTGAGGTCCGAGGTGACGCCCCCCAGAGCTCGCCCGAAGCTGAATTTATGCACGTTGTACGAGATGAGATGACGAGCGATGCCGCCGTTCGTCCACCGCATGCCAAACCAGAACCCAGCTGTACCGAGTCCGGTGCACAGCAAGCCAAGGCGGATCGCGCGTCGTGGGGCGGTGACGAGAGTTAAAAGAAAGCACGCAAGCGGAGCCGCCAGGAACGTCTGTTTGGTCCAAATCGCCAGCAGGAAGAACAAGAATGCTACATAGGTTTTCCAATGCTTTGATTCAGCGGAGAGGAAGAAGAAGATTCCAAGATATGTGGCGAGCAGCCCCAGCCAGTCTACCCGCATCAGCGGAAACCATCGGACGGCTGGCATGGTGCATAAAAAAAGTAATCCCACGCCGGCAGCGCAGAGGCGAATCGAACTGCCAAATCTGCTGGGGAGCGATCGATAGATAACGGCTGCTAGCAGGAGGGCAATACCCAGGCCGCTGAGAAAAGACACGAATCGACCGGACCACAGGAGGTCACCTTGCACCATCCAAAGGCCGCGGACCGCGAACAGGTATGCCGGGGGATAGTTCCAGATCACCAGGGGGCCGCCAGCCAGGGGACCGTAAGCTATGGAAGGGTTCCACACATTAAGTACTTGCCACATGAGCGGGCCTTCGCCGTAGTTCAGCTCGTATGGTAAGTTTACGCATTTCCAGCCACGGTAAACCGCAGCTGCGGTGGCGATTAGGACGAGCGTCGCCCAAACCCAGAGAATGGTTTTGAGTATTTTCACGGCTTGTAGATTGCCATTCGCCAATGTGTGTTCTTCTTGTGAGTTGAGTTCAAATGGTCGGTACCAAAGAGTACTTGAGGTGGCAGCGATTCTCAAGATAGTTTGGCGTTCACCCCTTGCGACGTTGGCGTAAGGCTCGTGTGAGGAAGGCGAGGGCGTGCGGTGTCGTACGGCTCAACAGTATTGCGTGCGTTTAACTAACCACTTGTGGCATCCTGCGGCCTGAAAAAATCCAAGAACGCAGCTATCAGCGGCACCGTCCGAACTTGCAATCCGCGCCTGTAGACCGCAACTTCGGCCGTGCAGCGCAGGAGTCGCCAATGACTTCTCTTCAACGATATGTACTAATCTTTTCCCGTGTTCTCGTTGTGGTGATATATCTGCTGAATGGACTCGGGATCGTCAATCAGGCCGGCGCCGCAAAAGAACTCCTCGAACATGGCGCTCCCGCCAACCTGGTGCCCATTCTCATGCTCGGCGCCAGAACCCTTGAAGTAGTTGCCGGCTTTGCCTTGGCCTTGGGCATCTATCCGCGACTGGCCGCTCTGGCATTGTTGGTCTTCCTGATTCCCACCACGTTCGTGGCGCACGCATTCTGGCAGGCAACCGGCACACCCGCCTATATTCCGCAGCTCATCAACTTCCTGAAGAACACATCCATGGCAGGCGGCTTGCTGTTCATCGCAGCGACGCCATCGCAACCGACACTCTTTCCCCGCACTTCGCGCTCAACCGGTCGGGAATGAATAGCACAAGCGGTCGGCGCTGGTATTTTGTTTTACTCGCTCTGCTGATCGCGCTGTTTGCGTTGTCAGCCGGCGCGCAGACGCCGGATCCGCAGCCGCCTGGCCCGCCTCCAGATCCGTTGCGTCCACCGCTGAATCCTTTTCCCGCCGAGCAGAATTGGAGTTTTCTCGCCGACTCTTCGAAGCGCACGGACTTCTTCGATCCGGCCAAGTACATTCCATTTGGCGACAACCCGCAAATGTACCTCTCGCTCGGATTCGAATACCGCATCCAATACGAGTATTACGACAACTTCCTCTTTGGCGCGGGCCCTCAAGACCACAACGGATACGTTTTCAACCGTGCGATGCCCCATTTCGATTTCCACGCCGGAAAATACTTCCGTCTATTTTCCGAGTTCGAGTTCGACTACGAAGACGGGAGGAATGGCGGCCCGCGGCCCCAGACCGACGAAGACCGCGGCGACGTTCATCAAGCGTTCCTGGAGATCGGCTCTCACGTCAGCAGCGCGCATGGCATCAGTTTGCGCGCGGGACGCCAGGAAGTGGTGCTTGGTTCCGGCCGCTTATTCGACAACAACGAAGGCCCCAACGTGAAGCTGAGTTTCGACGGATTTCGCGTGATCGCGGAAAGCGCGCACGTGCGGATCGATCTATTCGCAGTCAAACCGGTCGATAATAATCTCGGTTTTTTCGACGATGTTCCGCACCACGCGGAAAGCCTGTGGGGAAGCTATCTCACTGTTCCGGCCCCCATCGTGAGCGGCGGCCAGGCCGACGTTTATTATATTGGCGAGGACACGAAGCTAGTCACATACAACCGTGGCACGGCACAGGAAATTCGCCACACTGTGGGAACCAGAGTGTTCCGCCCGATCGGCAAAGGCTTGGACTACAACTGGGAACCAAACTTCCAGTGGGGAAGTTTCGGCAGCGGCTCGATTCGCGCCTGGAGCGTGTCAACCGAAACCGGATTTACTTTCGATCGCATGCGCTTTCATCCGCGGCCATTGTTGCGGTCAGACGTTTACAGCGGCGACAGTAATGAAGCGAACGAGTCTCTTGGAACTTTCAATCCTCTTTTTCCGCGCGGCGCATACTTTAGCCCGGCAATTGAGCCTTTGCTGGGTCCTCAGAACCTGATCGATGTGCATCCAGCGCTTCAATTCCAGCTGAAGACCAACATCACAGGCGCCTTTTCCTGGAACTGGTATTGGAGGGAATCAACGCACGACGGGATATATGCGATTGGAAGCGGAGCCTTGATCGATCCAGCCGGCGCCAGCCATGCCCGCTATCTCGGCACGCAAGGAGATCTGGAGATTCGCTGGTCTCCCGCGCCACACACCATCATCGCATTCAACTTTCTCGGCTTTAAGCCCGGGACGTTTTTCAACACGGTGGCTAACAACGCCGGCCCCCTCGCTGCGAATCTCGGTTTCACGTATCGGTTCTAGGAGAGACGATGATACCGATGGGGAGGTTGCTTACATCGCTACGCACCGCTTCGGATTGTGGGCGGCGCGGCGGAAAAATCATTCCGAGCGCAGCGCTTGCATTACGTCAACGCGGGCAGCGCGTGCCGCCGGGAGCATCGAAGCGACCACCGCCGCGCCTAGCAGCACAAGCGCAGAGACGATCACCGGCGCTGCGCCCGGCATTTTTAAGTCGCCGAAATAACTGCCTGCCAGGCGCGCCGCAACCAGCCCAAATGCGGCACCCGCCAAAACGCCAACGGCAGCCATCACCACGCCTTCCGCGACAACGCCTCTGAGCAGATCTTCCGGCTGTGACCCAAGCGCCAAGCGGATGCCGAATTCGCGCGTGCGCGCGCTGACGGAAAACGCCAGTACGCCCGCGACGCCAACGACGGCAATCAGCAACGCGACCGCGGCGAACACGCCAAAGACCAGGGAGTTCAGGCGGTCTGGCGCAAGCACTTTTGCACGGATGTCTTCGAGAGTGGCCGGGTGCTCAACGGGTTCATCGGCGGACAACTGCCGGATAATTTGCGTTACCGGCGTTACCAGCGAATAAGGATTTGCGGTGGTGTGGATGAAGAGGTGGCCGCCGAACATCGCGCCGTCTGCGAAGGAGTTATAAATCGTGGAGGTGGGCGCAGGAACGATATGATCGTCGTCCACATCGGCGGCGACCCCAATAATGCGGTGCGGCGACGTGACTCGCGCCTTTTCGCTCTCAGTGCCCGGCAGGAACTCGAGCACGGGATCGGTCCAATAGACATGGCGATTGATAGGATCCTGACCAGGAAACATGCGCTGTGCCAGAGTCGCGCTGACGATCGCCACCGGCTCTTGATTCTGGTCATCGAGCGCGTTGAAATCGCGGCCGGCAAGAATGGGAACGCCCAGCGCGGTGAAAAAGCCGGGAGAGACGGTTCGCGATTGCGCGCGAGGATCGTCTTTTCCATGGACGTGACCATCGCCAGAGAATTGCAAACCGATACCGAAGTTTTCGGCATCTCGCCAGGGAGCGATCTCAGCGACGGCCGTCTCGGTGACGCCGGGTAGCGCATCGATCTGACGTATCGATTCCTTGTAAAAATCGAGGACTTGCTCAGTTGTTTTTCCGTAGTACAGCGCTGGAACGTCGACGACCAGGACGTGACGCGTATCGACGCCGGTCCGGGTGGTTTGCAACGCGACCAGCGTACGGATCAACACGCTTGCGCCCGCGAGCAGCACGAACGACGCGGCGATTTGCGTGACGGCGAAGATGCGCTGGCGACGTTTGATGCTGCTGGTGATGCGGACACCGCCGCTCGCGAGGTTCATGCCATTCGACGCGGTAGCAGAGGGCAGGCGCGGTACAAATGCCAAAATCACTGCCGCGATTAGTGCCAGCGCCACTCCCACCCAGAGCAGGCTGGAATCGACGGTCAGATCCAGCGCGCGGATGGAGAAGCGCGAGGCGTATCGAGCCAGGATGGCGACCAATGGCTGCGCGCTCAGTACGCCGATTGCTGCGCCCGCGCCGCAGAGCAGCAGGCTTTCGGCTAACAACATGCGGCGCAGCGCCCAAGTGCTTGCGCCCAGCGCGGCGCGGACGGCCAACTCGCCCTCGCGGCGAACCGTCCGCGCGAGAATCAGGTTGGCAACGTTCGAGCAGGCGATAATGAAGACGAGGCCCGAGGCAGCAAGAAGGACGAGGAGAACGGTGCGCGCGCCGGAAGTAATCTGGTCCCGTAGCATCCTGGCGTCAATGCGGTAGCCGCCGTTATCGGGATAGGCTTCGGGATGGTCCTTTTGCATGGAGGCGTAGGCGGTGCGCAACTCGGAGCGGGCCTGATCGAGAGTGGCGCCGGGAGCAAGCTTACCGAAGAGCTCGGTCATGCGATGGACGCGGCCCGTGATCATCGTGGCGGAGAGATGATGCGGGCTGATGACGATGTTGCCGATGATTTCTGTGTCCGCGGGATACGGCACACAGGGTTCTAGGACACCGATGACCGTAGCCGGAACATCGCCAAGGCTGCTGAGGCGAACGGTCTTTCCAATCACATTCGGATCTTTTTTGTAAACGGTGGACCAGAAACGATACGTCAGCACGATGACCCCGGCCGCATTGGGGCCGTCGTCCTGAGGTCCGACGAGGCGGCCGAGAACAGGACGCAGCCCCATTACTTCGAAGTAGTTGCCGCTGACCACGCCGCCTTGCACTCCGCGAGGTTCACCGAGTCCGGTCATCGTAAAGCTCATCTGGGAGAAATCGCCGAACTCGCTGACGGAGCGGATGCCGGATTCGAGATCCTTGAGTTCGGGAACGGAGAACGTTGTGTTGTCTTCTCCCATGCTGGAGGCGCTCTGGCGGATGTAGATGAGGCGGTTCTCGTCGCGGTTGACGAGCGGCTTGAGCAGCACTCCGCGCACCAGCGTGAAGATCGCTGCGTTCGCCCCGATGCCGAGCGCCAGCGTGAGGATCACAATGGTCGCCAGCCCTTTGCTGCGCATCAGAGAGTGGAACGCAACTTTTAGATCGCGGAAAAATGACATGGTTCTTCTCCTCGCGGCGTCTATCAGCACCACACGTGCCAATAGGAAGACCCACATTGTAAATCACTTACAATGAACTGCGTCGTACGAAGATGCTCGATTTCGGCAGCCAATGTCCAAATTCGGACACCGACTCGATTGTGGAATCCTGCGACACGTGGCGTGTGGTTCAGAACTAATGGCCGCCCTCATCGCGACATATCCTTTCTCCGTCGCTGCTCGCTCTCCCTCATGATTTCGTTGATATCCGCCGCTGGACGTATCTCGATAGTTCCACAGTTCAGCTTCACTCCCGGAGATTGGGAAATGAGCTGGATTGCGTGGTTCAAATCTCGCGCTTCAAGCACCTGAACCCCACCTAATTGCTCCTTCGTTTCCGCGTACGGGCCGTCTGTCACTACAACCTTTCCGTTCTTCCAATACACGGTCACCGCCGTGTTGGGCGGCTGAAGAGCTTCCTCAACGACCAAATGTCCGTTCTTCCGCAATTCGTCGTTGTAGCTAAAACACTCGTCGAACACGGTGTTGCGCTCGCTCTCAGACATGTTTTCGAACTTGCCGGGCTCGAGATAGCCCAAACAGACGTATTTCATCGGGTCCTCCGTCAGAGACCGCGTAACACATCGATTGATGCAGTTGCTCGTCGCCAGTAATACCAGACTTCGCGGGCTAGCCGGCGGCGAATGCTCGTCGAAGGGCAACCATCCACGATTCCGCGAATCGCTTCGAAACTGCGGCGTCGGGGACTAGCTCATCGAACCCGTGATACGCGCCTGGAATTACCAGGAGTTCCGTCGGAACCCCGGCATTGATCAGGCGGCGGGCGTATTCCACATCTTCATCCACAAACAGATCGAGAGCGCCGACGCCGATGAATGCGGGAGGAAGTCCGGCGAGATTTTCGACGCGCGCCGGAACCGCGCCGGCCGGAACCGTAGGCGAGCCGGCCGGGACGCCGAGGAAAGAAGTCCAGGCGAAACGATTCGAGCCCGCACTCCAAATGAACTGTCCGATAGACGGCGGAACTTGGTGAGTGATGCCGGTTCGATCGTCGAGCGCCGGATAAATCAGCAACTGAAATAGGATGGGAATTTCGCGGCGATCGCGCGCGGCAATGGCGAGTTCCGCAGAAAGGCCGCCGCCTGCGCTTTCTCCGCCTATGGCGATGCGTTTGCGATCCACGCCGAGCTCGTCAGCATTTTTGTAGAGCCAGCGCAGCGCGGTGTAATTATCTTCGAGCGATCCCGGGAAATGAGTTTCCGGCGCGAGGCGATAGTCCACCGAAACGACCAGGCATCCGCAATTCTGCGCCACTGCTTGCAGAAACGGATTGAATTGTCCGGCTACGCCGAAGATATACCCGCCGCCATGCATGTGCAGAAATGCAGGACGCCCTTTCGTGCCCGGAGCCGCATCTACAATCACCAGGCGCACGTCCGGCGCGCCCGATGGACCGGGTATGTGCCGTTCAAACGGCTGAGGCGCCGGCGGAGGCAGCGGAGGCACCGGCGGCCATTGGCGTCCGGCAACGAGAGTTTCGCTGGTGACGCTTTGAGTGGGGAATGGGAATTTCTTGATTGTGTCAAGCAACTCCGGATCGACCATGGCATAGGGGTCCGCCCCCGCTGCAGTCGCCGGCGCAAGCGCCTGCCGGGCGACGGCGGAGCGCAGCAATTCAGGCGCAAGGCCGATCCCAATTCCCGCAGTCAAACCGCCGCGAACAAAATCACGCCTGGTGAACTCATTCATCGTTGACTCCCGTTTTTGAAATTGAAGCGTCTCTTTTCGGTCACTGCTTCAGGTAATGAAGCAGAACACTTCCTGATGACTTAAAAACCCTGGACTCCACAAGTTTTAATCGTAATTTCTGCAGGCTAACACCTTCGAACAACCGCCTCCCTTTTCCTGCAAGTACCGGCATAACGACAAAACGAAATTCATCAACCAGGCCGAGCGCTATAAGTTGCGAAGGAATATCCACGCCGCCGACTAAAATATTTTTGCCGGGTTCCTGTTTCAATTTGAGTACTTCGTCCCGCAGGTTGGTGCGAACAATTCTGGTATTTCCTTCTTCAACGCTCTTTAACGATCGCGAGAAAACAACCATCTTTTTGGAGACAAATGCCTCGGCAAAGTCTTTATCTACTTTGGTCTCCGAATCGCTTTTGGCGACGTCCGGCCAATAAGGAACCATCAATTCATAGGTCTTACGCCCATAGACGAACACGTCGGCATCTCGGACGAGGT
>Ga0209116_1000316_pt1 | contig 10991 bp, 9 predicted proteins | sample BlaSpr_A8_OM2_O1_FD_187975 | JGI IMG/M metagenome (GOLD analysis project Ga0209116, IMG submission 187975) | Forest soil microbial communities from Thunder Bay, Ontario, Canada - Black Spruce, Ontario site 2_A8_OM2_O1 (SPAdes) (version 2) | ecosystem: Environmental > Terrestrial > Soil > Boreal...
GAGGAAATCACGCATGGCCGGCCGCCACCGGTCGGCGGCGCGGGGGGTGAACGCCGGGCCGACCAGGGCCCGCAGCCGCCGGTGGAGGTCGCCCTGCTGGTTGAGGATGTTGGCGTCGATGTGCTCGCGCAGCGGCCCGCTGCTGATCCCGAACAGGTCCGCGATCTCGCGGCCGGGGAACGATGCCTGCCGGGACCGGAGAAAGAACTCCCCCGCCTCGCGGTCCAGCACGATGAACGCCACCGGCGAGCTGGCCAGCCAGGCCCCGCGCCCGCGCACCTCGGCCAGCAGCGCGTGGTACCGGTCGCCCGCGAGCTCGTCCGAGTCGAGGTCGATGGCCGGCAGGTCGAGCTCGGTCACCAGAGTCATAGGAGGGCGTCCGTTCCGGAATTCAGTCAAGCTCGCGGATGAAGCCGATCATGGCCTTGCTGACGTCGTCCGGCCGCTCCTGCTGGGTCCAGTGGCCGCAGCCGGGGAGCAGGACCGGTTCGCGAAGCTGCGGCGCGTAGTCGCGCAGCCGCGGCAGCACGTTCCGGGCACCGAGCAGGACCAGGTCGCGCTCGCCCGCGACGAACAGGGCGGGCACCGTGACCGGGGCGTGGTGCCAGGCCGCGGTGAGCTCCCAGCTGCGGTCCAGGTTGCGGTACCAGTTGAGCGGCCCCGTGAAGCCGGCGTCGGCGTACTCGGCCGCGAACGCGTCGATGTCGTCATTGGTCAGCCACGCGGGCAGTCCCGACGCGGGGAGCTCGGCGCACATGTCGAGGAACCCGCCGCCCGGCGGTACCACCGGCAACGCCGCAGGGGCGTCGCCCGAGGCCCCGTAGAGCACCCGCGTGAAGGTCTGCCGCAGATCGCGTGCGAGCTCGGCGTCGGCGACGCCCGGCGCCTGGAAGTAGAGCATGTAGAAGCCGTCCCCGGCCTGCTCGCGCATGGCCTCGGTCGGGGGCCTGCTCCCCCGCGGCCGGTAGGGAACGCTGAGCCCGATCACGCCACGGACCCGGTCCGGCCGCAGCAGCGCGGTGTTCCAGGCCACCGGCGCGCCCCAGTCGTGCCCGGCCACCACCGCCCGCTGCTCGCCGAGGGCGTCCATCAGCGCGATGACGTCGCCGGTCAGGTGCAGCATCGTGTACTTGCCGGCGTCCGCGGGCCCGCCGGTCCGGCAGTAGCCGCGCTGATCGGGAGCTACCGCGTGGTAACCGGCCTCGGCCAGGGCGGTCAGCTGGTGCCGCCAGGAGTACCAGCACTCGGGAAACCCGTGCAGCAGAAGCACGAGCGGACCGGAGCCCGCCTCCGCGATGTGCATGCGCAGCCCGCGCGCGTCCAGGTACCGGTGACTCACCCCGGGCAGATCGTCGTGGCGCATGGTCGGAGGATAACGGCGGCCGGAAGCCGCCCGGAAGACCCGCCGTGCCCGGGTTCTGCCCAGCCCAGGGGCTTGCGGTTGCGGAGTGTAACCGGCCTTTATCACGGATTGCTGGTACACGTGAGGTCAGCACGGTCCATGCTGTATCCCAGGGATATCGTCGGCCTAGGGGGAATTAGTGAGCCGCAGGCTGGTTCGGCTGGAGATTCCGGTCTTTCCAGAGAGACGGATGTTCCGTGTCCATGATCCGTCAGTCGACCCGGACGGGCCGGGCAGCCCGGTGCCCAACGGCTCGCTGATCAGCACGAACCGGGAGCAGATGATCGTTGCCTGCGCCCAGGAGCACGTCAGCGTCCAGCTCACGATCGAGGAGTGGGAAGACGCGCCGCCCCCGTTCAGTGACGGGTACGAGGACGAGGCGAAGTGCACCCTGTACCTGCGGGGCAGGCTGAGCATTAACGACACCGGCCGGTCCGATTCAGCGGTGAGCGGCCTCCGGCTGGCCGGCGGGGTCGGCGATTACGGAGTGCACGTGTACACCCGCAACCGGACCGAGGCCCTGCGGCGCTACGCGGCCCTGTTCGAGGTGGACGCCGACCCGCTCGGCGACGAGTTCCAGCAGGCCAAGAAGCGGCTCGAGGGCGTGGAACAGTACCTGCTTCAGCTCTGGCGCGAGTCGTAACACCCGGCTGGTACTCCTGCGCACGTCAGGGCGTGCTGGCGCTGCCGGTGTTCCGTGCGGTCGGCTTCACGGGCTGGTGTGACGACGTGGGGCGTGCTGACGACCCCTTGGGATCAAAGCTGGTCCTGAACGGGGTCAGCGCGTAGACCGCCAGCGAGACCGCCGCGATCGCGATCAGCGCCAGGAACGACAGCACAATCCGCGCGCGCCGGGACCGCAACAGCGCCGCCACACCCGGCCGCCCGAACGAGGTCAGCCTGGATGCCAGCAGCGGATCGTCATCGGCAAGCTTGCGCTCCATCGCATCGAGGATGCGCTGCTCGTCCATGGACAGGGCCATGGCCACCTCCGCACCACGTCCGCCCACCGCTGCCGCATAGGACAGGGCGGGGATCCACTTCTACTATCCCCCGCTTGGAGAGCTTTTACCCGCGCTTTGCCGGCCGACTGTGACCTGTATCTCGTTCAGTCGCTCTCCCGCAACACACCATCGAGCGAGGTGTGAATACGGTTGAGATAATCGAACAATTATTCTAGCCTGAACGCTATGCGGTGGGATAGCCTGCGCCTCGACGCCAGCCAAGCCGACGGGTCACCAGGGTCCGGCGCTGGCGCGCCGGCCCTCTTCGAGCGCGACGCGGTCGCGCGGACCTTCGACACACCCGGCTTCCGCGGCATGACCTTCTACGAGGTGCACGCCCGCTCCATCATCAACCAGGTCCCCCCGGCGTCGAGGATGGCCTTCCGCTGGACAATAAATCCCTACCGTGGGTGTAGCCATTCCTGCGCCTACTGCCAGCTGGGCAGCACGCCGATCTTGATGGCCGACGGGCGCACGAAGCCGCTGGCCTACATCCGGCCTGGCGACGCCGTCTACGGCACGGTCCGGCGCGGCTCCTACCGGGACTACGTGACCACCGAGGTTCTCGCGCACTGGTCCACGATCAAGCCCGCCTACGCGGTCACGCTCGAGGACGAGACCCGCCTGATCTGCAGCGGCGACCACCGGTACTTGACCAACCGCGGCTGGAAATATGTGACTGGTACGGAGCAGGGTTCCGCTCGGCGGCCGCATCTGACTCTCAAGAACAAGCTAATGGGGGTCGGCGAGTTCGCCGAGCCGCCCAAGCAGACCGCCGACTACCGCCGCGGCTACCTCTGCGGCATGATCCGCGGCGACGCCCACCTTGGTATCCACGCTTACCAGTGGTCGGGAGTCGTCCATCAGTTCCGGTTGGCGCTGACCGACGAGGAGGCACTCGACCGGACCCGCCTCTATCTGGGCCGGGAAGGCATCGGCACCGCCAAATTCGTCTTTGCCAAGGCTTCCAGCACGCGGCGGCAGATGACGGCGATCCGTACCCAGTCCCGCGAGCGTGTCCAGGCGATCCAGCGGTCGATCGAGTGGCCGGTCTGGCCAGACCCCGAGTGGCGGAAAGGGTTCCTGGCGGGCATCTTCGACGCCGAGGGCGGCTACAACCAGGGAGTCTGGCGGATCTCCAACACCGACCCGGAGATCATCGGCTGGACCGTCTCGTCGATGAAGTCGCTCGGCTTCGATGTCGTGGTGGAGGACCTGAACCGGGCGAACGGCCTCAAGGCCATCCGGCTCCTTGGCGGGCTGAAGGAGGTGCTCAGGTTCTTCCACGCCACCGAGCCCGCGATCACCAGGAAGCGCTCGATCGAGGGCATGGCGCTGAAGAGCGACGCTCCGCTGCGGGTCGCCTCGATCGAGCCGATCGGCATGGAACTCGAGCTGTTCGACATCACGACCGGCACCGGCGACTTCATCGCCAACGGCGTGGTGAGCCACAACTGCTTTGCCCGCAACACCCACACCTACCTGGACATGGACTCGGGGCACGACTTCAACTCGCGGATCGTGGTCAAGGTCAACGCGCCGCAGCTGGCTCGCAAGGAGCTGGCGGCGCCGAAGTGGCAGGGCGAGCACGTGGCGATGGGCACGAACGTGGACTGCTACCAGCGCGCCGAGGGCCGCTACCGGCTGATGCCGGGGATCATCGAGGCGCTGCGGGACGCGGCTAACCCGTTCTCGATCCTGACCAAGGGCACGCTGATTCTGCGCGACCTGGACCTGCTGGCCGAGGCCGCCGAGGTCACCGACGTGGGCCTGAACGTCTCCGTCGGTTTTATCGACAAAGAGATTTCTCGATCCGTCGAACCGGGAACGCCCAGCCCAGAGCGCCGGCTGGGGGTCTGCGCCGCGCTGAACGAACGCGGGCTGCGGTGCGGGGTGCTGATGGGGCCGGTGCTGCCGTTCCTCACCGACTCCCCCGCCCAGCTGGAAGAGACCGTGCGGCTGGCCGCCGAGGCCGGTGCCATGCACGTCACCCCGATCGTGCTGCACCTGCGGCCGGGAGCGCGTGAGTGGTTCCTGAAATGGCTCGGCGAGAACTTCCCCGACCTGCTGGGCGCCTACCGCGGCATGTACGGCAGGAGCGCGTACGCGCCCAAGGCCTACCAGGCACAGATCGCCGAGCAGATCAGGGAGCTAGCCCGCCGCTACCGGGTCGGCCAGGCCACCCCCGGGCAGGCACGCCGCATCCAGCCACGAGCCCCCCAGCCACAACGCGGGACCCGGCCCGAACCGCCGCCCGAGCCGGAGCCGGTCCAGCTCTCCCTGCTGTGACTCCCCCGTCTAGCGCTGATCCGCTGACACGACCGGCAGGCCAGCGTCCTGCCAGGCGCGGAACCCGCCGTCCAGGTCGGTAGCGCCGCGGATGCCAAGATCCTGCAGGGCGGCCGCGGCCAGGCTGGAGGTGTAGCCCTCCGAGCAGACGACGATCACCTCCAGGTCGTAGCTGGCCTGCGGGAGGCTGGCGTCCGAGGCTGGGTCGAAACGCCACTCCAGAACGTTGCGCTCGACGATCAGCGCCCCGGGGATCTCCCCCTCGGCGGCGCGCTGGGCCGCGGGGCGGATGTCGACGAGCACCGCGCCCTCGCGGGCCGCCCTCGACGCCTGTAGCGGGCCGAGCCGGTCCAGCCGGGCTCTGGTCTCGGCGAGCAGCTGATCGATGCTCCGGCTGCCCGGTGGTGCCGGCGACGGGCGTGTCACCAGTCCGTCTCCGCCCGCTCGGTTGACGTGTGCACCAGGCCGGACTCGGTGAGCTCGAATCGCCGCATCGCGGTGAGCGGCGGGGAGTAGGCATGCACGGTGATGGCTGGCTCGGCGAACACATTGACCACGTCGTGAGCATAGTGCGGGCCGAATGCCCTGACGCTGCCCCGCGCGACCGTCAGGTTCCGTACCGGCTGCCCGTGCCCCGCGGCCACCGTCCGCTCCCGCACCTGGCCCTGTGCCACCGCGAACGCGCCGGCCGCATGGCCGTGGTCATGGAAGCCGGTGCTCTGCCCGGGGAGCCAGGACAGCAGCCACACCTCGCGATCGTCGGCCAGCTCCAGCCGCTGGAACCAGCGACGCCCAGCCTCAAAGCGCACCACGTCGCCCCAGCCGCCGGGCCGCGCGGCGAGCGCGGTCACGATCTGGCTCAGGCGGGCCTGGCTGAGTCGTTCGGGGATGAGCCGGGCCCGCGCGGGGCGACTCTGCCCCACAAGCGTGTCGTTCATGAGTGCCATCCTATTTCACCCATCGTTTTAGTCGGAATAGCGCCTCGTAAGTTACCACGTCCCACACCCGTCTCGGTAGACATACTCGCCGGTTACACCGGGCGGTTGCCGAGAAAGAAACGGGGGCGAAGCCACCGCCCCTCGGCCCAGCGGTGGCTTTCCCGCACGTAAAGTTGTCTGCCGTGGTAGCCGAGCGCGATGAGCCAGCCCAGCTGAGGCCCGACCGACTAACCGTCCGGACGGTGCCCGTGACCGACTGGGGTGACCTGCTGGCCCGCCTTCCGTACTCCGGATCGGTTGCCTGGGTCCGCCGGGGCGACGGGCTGGCGGGGTGGGGCGAGGCCGCCCGGGTCAGCATCCCGGCGGGCGAGGACAGGTTCACCGCTGGCGAGAAGTGGCTGACCGAGTTCTTCGAGGGCGCCGACGTCAGCGATGAGGTCGGCCTCCCAGGCTGCGGGCCGGTCGCGTTCGGCAGCTTCACCTTCGACCCGACGTCCGACGGATCGGTCCTAATCGTGCCCTCCGTGGTCATCGGCCGCGGCGCGGGCCGGTCCTGGCTGACCACGATCGGTGACCGGCAGGTGTCCCAGGAACCCGTGCGGCCGACGCGGGCACCGGCCGAGCTGCGCTGGCATGACGGGAGCCTGACCGCGCCGCAGTGGGAGCGCGCAGTCAGCTCGGCCGTGGCCAGCATCCAGGCGGGCGATCTCCGCAAGGTCGTGCTCGCCAGGGATCTGTACGCGGTGGCGTCAGACGAGATCGACGCCCGGGTGCTGCTCGCGAGGCTCGCCGAGCGCTACCCGGACTGCTGGACGTTCAGCTGCGCCGGGCTGGTCGGTGCGACCCCCGAGCTCTACATCAGGCGGGAGGGCGCGGCGGTCAGCTCGCTCGTGCTGGCCGGGACCACGCGGCGCGGCCGCAGCGACGCGGAGGACGCCAAGCTCGGCGCGGCGCTGCTGGCGTCGGCCAAGGACGTCGAGGAGCACCGGTACGCCGTGGCCGACGTGCGCAAGGCGCTGGCACCGTTCTGCGACCGGCTGGACATCGACGCCGAGCCGTCGCTGCTGCGGCTGGCCAACGTGCAGCACCTCGCCACGCACGTGACCGGGCGGCTGGCCGCGATGCGGGCAGCGGGGTCCGGCGGTGTGCTGAGCGAGCACGCATCGGCCCTGCAACTCGCCGCCGCCCTGCACCCGACCGCTGCCGTGTGCGGCACGCCGTCCGGCGCCGCGATGGAGCTGATCCGCGAGCTTGAGTTCATGGACCGGGGGCGGTACGCCGCCCCGGTCGGCTGGGTCGACGCGAACGGCAACGGGGAGTGGGGCATCGCGCTTCGCTCCGCAGAGCTGGATGGCCGGCGGGCACGGCTGTTCGCCGGGTGCGGCATCGTCGCCGACTCGGATCCCGAGGCCGAGCTGGCCGAGGCGCAGAACAAGTTCCGCGCGATGCAGGACGCCCTCCAGGATTAACCGCAAGACGCCCCTCCAGGACCAGCGCCGCCGGGATTGGCATCGCGACGCCTGCGCGGAACGACGCCCGCGCCGAACGCCGCCCGGGCGGAACTAGGCGCCGGCGGCGGCCGCCATGCAGGCCTCGCGCAGCCGCGCGCGCAGCTTCGCCCCGGCCACGCGGTCAGTGCGCACCTCGATCACTCGCAGCCCGCCCCCGCGCAGCGCATCCGGCAGGCCGGATGCCTTGTCCAGCCGCAGATGCGGCACGCCAGCGGCCCGGGTGAGCAGCCCGAGGTCGGTGCCATGCGGGGTGCCGAACAGCCGCTCGAACGACTCGGGGAACGCCGCCTGCTCCAGCATCGAGAAGATCCCGCCGCCGTCGTTGTTGACCACGACGATGCACAGGTCCGGCCTGAGCTCGGCGGGCCCGAGCATCAGCCCGGCCGCGTCGTGCACGAACGCCAGGTCGCCGAGCAGCGCCGCGGTCGGCCCGCCACCGTCCGCCTGGTGCGCGAGCGCCGCCCCGATGGCCGACGACACAAGCCCGTCGATGCCGCTGGTCCCCCGGCTGGCGAGCACCCGCAATCCGGGGCGCGCCGGCATCTGCTGGTCCAGGTCACGAACGGGGAGGCTGGACCCGGCCCAGAGCAGGCCGGCGGCCGGCAGCGCCGTGGCCAGGTCGCGGGCCACCCGGGGCTCGGTCGGCAGCTCATCGGCGTCGAGTATCTCGTCCGCGGCCCGCCGCGCCGCGGCGTCGGCCCGCTGCCAGGCCGCCAGCCAGGCCGAGGCCCGGCCCGGCCCGGATCCGCGCAGCTCGACGCCGGCCGCGACCTCGGTGGCGGTCCTGGCCGGATCGGCCCACCGCCCCGGCCCCTGGGCGACGACCACGTGCCGGGCCGGGACCGGTCCCGGCGCTCCGCGCAGGAACCCAAGCTGGCCGCGGGACAGGCCTGGCCGCCCGGCCGAGACGATGAGATCGGGCCGGTGCCCGGCGACGAATTCCGGCGAGTCGAGCAGGTAGCCGTAGGCGGACAGCGCGTTCGGCCCGCTCCGGGCGCCCGACGACGGCTCGGCCAGCACCGGCCACCCGGCGGCCTCGGCCAGCGTCAGCAGCGGCCCGGCGTCATAGTCCCCGTCGCCGCACACCACCACCCCGCGCTCGGTCCAGTCCAGCGCAAGCGCCCCGCCGTCACCGGGCCGCATGGATGTCGCGAGCACCCCGCCGTCACCGGGCCGCATCGATGTACCGATGGGCTGCATAGAAGCGGCCCTTTGGTACATCGATGACCCTGCGTCGGTCCACGGCGCGCCGTTGGGGCGGCCGTCCAGCGGCTCGGGCCAGCTGCCGTCGGCGTCGGGCACCAGCGGATCCCGCAGCGGCAGGTTGACGTGCACCGGGCCGGGAAGGCCACCCGCACCGCCGGACGCCATCGCCCAGGCGCGGGAGGCCAGCGACCGCCAGTAGCGCACCATCCCGGGCCGCTCCTCGGGCACCCCGGCCTCGCTGAACCAGCGAACCGCCCCGCCATAGAGCTTGAGCTGGTCGATCGTCTGGCTGGTGCCGGTGCCCCGCAGCTCGGGCGGCCGGTCGGCGGTGAGCACGATCAGGGGGACCCCGGCCTCGTCCGCCTCGATCACGGCGGCGTGGAAGTGAGCGGCGGCGGTGCCGGAGGTGCAGACCAGCGCGACCGGCCGCCTGCTCGCCTTGGCCAGGCCGAGCCCGAGGAATGCGGCGGAGCGCTCGTCGATCCGCACGTGCAGGCGGGGGCCAGCCGGCCCCCCAGCCGCGGCACGGTCGAACAGTGCCATGGCCAGCGGGGCGCTGCGCGAGCCCGGCGCCAGCACCGCCTCGCGCAGACCGCAGCGGATCAACTCGTCGACGAAAACGGTCCCGAACGCGGTGGACGGGTTCATGACGCGGTGCCGCCAGCACCCGCGCCGCCAGCCCCCGCGCCGCCAGCACCGGTGCCATCAGCACTCGTGCCGCCAACACCCGTGCCGCCAGTGCCGACGTCGGCAGAAGCGGTGCCGAGGAACTCGGCGGCCGCCCGCATGCGGGCGACCCAGGGAGCCGGATCGGCCTCGTAAGCCGACAACCGCGCGGGATCGACGTCGGCGCGCCGCACCGGCAGCGTGCCGTCCTCGGCGGCCAGCGGCGCCGCGGTCACGTCGCCGCTCAGCAGGCTCATCGTGGCGAGCCCGCAGTCGTACGGCAGCTCGGGCAGCGCGGCGGCCAGGGCCACCCCGGCGGCGAGCCCCACCGACGACTCCACCGCGCTGGACACGACCACCGGGAGGCCGCAGGCCGCGGCGATCCGCAGCGCCGCCCGCACCCCGCCGAGCGGCTGCGCCTTGAGCACGACGATGTCCGCTGCGCCGGCCGCGCGAACCGCCATCGGGTCTTCGGCCCGCCGGATCGACTCGTCGGCGGCCAGCGGCACGTCCACCAGGCGGCGCAGTTCGGCCAGCTCCGCCAGGGTGGCGCAGGGCTGTTCGGCGTATTCGAGACCGAACCGGCCCAGGGCCTGCAGCATCCGGGCCGCGTGCTCGACGTTCCAGCCGCCGTTCGCGTCGACCCGGACCCGCCCGGCCGGGCCGATCGCGTCACGCACTGCCTCCACCCTGGCCAGGTCGTCCGAATCGGGCTGGCCACGCTCGGCCACCTTGACCTTCGCGGTCCGGCAGCCCGACCCGGCAACGATCTGGTGCGCCCGGTCCGGGCCTACGGCGGGCACGGTCACGTTCACGCCGACGCGGTCGCGCACCGGCGACGGCCAGCCGGCGCAGGCCGCCTCCAGCGCGCAGGCCAGCCAGCGGGCGCACTCGCGCGGCCCGTACTCGGCGAACGGCGAGAACTCGCCCCAGCCCGCCGGGCCGTGGATCAGCGCGCCCTCGCGCACGGTGACGCCGCGGAACCTGGTGGGCATCGGGATGGCGAACGCCCGGACCGTCGGCAGCAGCGCGGCAAGCTGGTCGGCCCCGGCGGTCCCGGCCACCTGCCAGTCGACCACTCAGCCGTCTCCCTTTGCCTATCCGTCGCTGCTGGCCCGGGGGAACGACCCCGAGCCTCCCGCGCTTGCTGGCCCGGGGGACGGACGACCCCCGAGCCTCCCGCGATGCCTGATCTGACCGGATTAACCTTACGACCGTGACCACCCGCCCACTGCACGCGGTCCTGCTGCCCCCGGCCGACGCCGCGGGCCGGATGCTCGAGGCGCTCAGCGCCGCCCTGGACGGTACCGGACCCGCGATCCTGCCGCTGGATCCGGATCTGCCCAGGCCCAGGCTCGCCGCCATGCTCGACGCGTTTGCCCCGTCGGTCATCGAATCTTTGGAGGGGCCGGAACGCAACGCTAGCGCTTCGCCGGGCGGCCATCCGGCGGGCGGCGTCGCGCCCGACACGGCCCTGGTGATCGCGACCTCTGGCTCCACCGGGGAGCCCAAGGGCACCGAGCTGTCCGCGGCCGCCCTGCTCGCCTCGGCCAGGGCCTCGCTGCGGCGCATCGGCGCGGGCGCGGGTGAGCGATGGCTGTGCTGCCTTCCGGTGTTCCACATCGCGGGAATCCAGGTGCTGGTGCGGTCGCTGCTGGCCGGCGCCGACCCGGTCGTGGTCAGCAGGCTGGAACCCGGCACACTGGCCGACAGCGGCTGCGCCCACGTGGCCGTGGTTCCCACCCAGCTACGCCGTCTCGTCGACGCAGGAGACGATCTGACGGCCGCGGCGACGATCCTGCTCGGCGGGGCGGCTCCGGGCGCCGGGCTGGTGGACGCCGCACGCGCGGCAGGCGCCCACGTCGTTACCACTTACGGGATGAGCGAGACCTCCGGCGGCTGCGTGTACGACGGCGTGCCGCTCGACGACGTGTCGCTGGAGATCGGCGCCGACGGCCGGATCCGGATCGCCGGG
>Ga0209116_1000337_pt1 | contig 10784 bp, 9 predicted proteins | sample BlaSpr_A8_OM2_O1_FD_187975 | JGI IMG/M metagenome (GOLD analysis project Ga0209116, IMG submission 187975) | Forest soil microbial communities from Thunder Bay, Ontario, Canada - Black Spruce, Ontario site 2_A8_OM2_O1 (SPAdes) (version 2) | ecosystem: Environmental > Terrestrial > Soil > Boreal...
AGTTGAATCTTCAACGACCGGTGGCCGGTCTATCGAGGATCTTATCTCTCCCCACTGGGCAGGAATTAGCACCTTGGCAGTTGCACCAGGTTGCTGTGGCGTCGCAGGGCCTGTCCCCTCAACCACTCTTGATAAGCGCTGCTGGTAAGGCAGCCCCCGCAGAATAGCAGAAATAATTCTCAGGTCAAGCGAAGATTGGGGGGAGCGCCGTCCTCGCGCAGCGCTCAAGCGGATCGCGTAATCGCTAGAACGCACCAGGGGCAACCGTTCTGCGCGCTCGGCTCCCCCTGCGGTGAACTCTTTGCCTTGCGCGACCATTCCGGCGCCGCGCCGCGACGCGAGTTACAAACTCGTTCCAGGCCGGCTGGCCCCGGCTCGGGGCTGTCCCGGCGAACAGGGTGACATCCAAGCGGCAAACCAAATCAATCCTATAGACACGCCCTTTGGCTATCCCTCAAAGTTATAGGGAAAGTGGATAAGGCATTCCTTCGTCTGGGGGAAAGAGGCGATGAAATATATCTCTGTTCTTTTTGCCGGCCTGCTGCTGGTAGCCGTAAATTCCGGAGCACAATCGAATTTCGGGGATTCGGTGACGCTCGCCACCCCATCGTTCCTGTCGTACGCCGCCACAGCGACAATGCCTGCGACCCCGGCAAGCCCGGCAGCAGATTCCCCAACCGTGTTCGCATCGCCCGCTTTTGCTAGCCCGGCCCCGGCGGCACCTGCAGTACCGGCAGCCATGCCGCAGGATGTGCAGGGCGTCTTCAACAAGTACAGCTGGGACCTCTACGCCGGCTACACGTTTTTCCGGTTTTACGAAGTTCCTGGGACGACCTCGACTATGAACGGTGGAAACGTGTCCGCGGTTTACTATTACCGGGACTGGCTGGGAGCCGATGCGGAAGTGATGGCCACCTATGGCAGTCAACCCGGACAGAATTCCTGGTTGGTGTTTGGTGGCATCGGTCCGCGGTTTCGCTACGTGGGGCCAAAGGGCATTGACCTGTGGGCGCATGCGATGATTGGAGGAATGTTCATCGATCCGCAAACGCCGTATGGCGGGCAAGGTGCGCTTGCCGGACTGGCAGGCGTCGGCGTGGATTTGAACGCCCATCATCGTCACGTCGCGCTGCGAGTGGCGATTGATGGCGTCGCCAGCCGGTTCTTCAACACCTATCAGATCAGCCCGAAAGCTTCGGTGGGCATCGTTTACAAGTTCTAGGCGGCGCTGCCTCGCAGAATTGAGTGAACGCGAAGTACGGGAGCTGCGATTTGCTCCTGCATGCGGTCCCGTATTGCCACCTACCCGGCAGAATCTTTCCATTTGTGGCCAGCGCTCGCCGCGACGTCCGGATTCCAGCGATGCTGCATCACGCAACCCCACTGTTCTCCTCGCACGTAGCAAAAATTTAGATGCCGTCGCATCTTTTGGCGATGGAAATCGGCGTGCATGACGAGACATAACTGGTTGTATCGCATCTAACGAATGGAGCGGCGAGCAGGCAGCTAGGGAAGCGGACACGAGCGCCTGTGACACTCGTGAAGCGAGACTTTTGGTGCTGATCCATTCGTTCCAGCAGGCCAAACGGTTCGTCAAGGTGCTGATCGGGTTCACGCTGCTTGCTCTGGGCATCGTGATGATCGCAACTCCTGGGCCCGGCTGGCTCACCATCATGCTTGCTCTGGGCATTCTGGGGGGCGGAATTCGTCTGGGCGCGGCGGCTGCTTGATCGCCTGAAAGAGCAGGGCGTGCGCATCCGGGACACGATGATGCCGCGCGAAAAACCCGACAACGTCTGAAGCGTTTCTCTCCGATTTCCTGTTTCGGCGTCTCCCCGATTTAAGCTCTCATCCGATTGGTTGTTCAAATTTAGCGGGCCGCACTTCAGCGGCTGAAAGCCGCGACCTGGGAAAAAACGATCTCCTGGTCAAGCAGACTCAAATAGCGCGAGCCTCGCTGTGATAGAGTTTCCGGCAGTGGCGTTGCGAACTGATGGTTGCCCGAGCGGAGGATTTCGTGGCGGAAAAGTGGCAGCAGGAGTGGCGGGGCAAGTGGGCGCTCCTTACCGGAGCGAGCGCTGGAATCGGTCTGGAGCTGGCGAAGTTGCTGGCGGCGGGCGGCGCGAATCTGGTGCTTACGGCGCGGCGCGTGGACCGGCTGCAGAAACTGGCTGCTGATCTCGCGTCGCAGCACGGCATCAAGACCGAAGTATTCGCCGCGGACCTGACACGCCCGGAAGCGCCGGGCGAGATTTGCGCGTTCACGACAAACAAGAAGATCGAGGTGGAGTTTCTGATCAACAATGCGGGCTTTGGCGCATACGGTTTCGTACATGAGATACCCGTGCAGAAGATGCTGGAAATGATTCAGGTGAATTGTTCCGCCGTGGTGCATCTCACGCGGCTGTATTTGCCGGCGATGGTGCAGCGGAAGCGCGGCGACGTGATGATCGTCGCTTCGCTCGCGGCCTATCAGCCGCTGCCATTCAGTTCGTGCTATGCGGCGACCAAGGCGTTTGATTTGCTGCTGGCGGAAGGAATTGCCGAGGAAGTGCGTCCGCTGGGGGTGCGCGTTTGCGCGCTGTGTCCGGGTTCGACCGTGACGGAATTTCAGGAGGTGGCGCAGCAACCAGACCGTCCATTCAGAAATGCCGAGACGGCGGAGAAAGTCGCCCGCGTGGGTCTGGAAGCGCAAGCGGCGGGAAAGCCCTACGTGATTTCCGGCTTCATGAATCGCCTGATGAAAGAATCGCAGCGCATCGCGCCCCGCAGCCTGGTAACAAGAACCGCCGCAAAAATGATGCGGCCTGACAATTCGTAACGGGTTTCGAAGATTTGGCGCTGCCGCGTGAATACCTCGCGCCCAGGCGTCGCGCTTCAGGGAAGCACCAGCGTGTCGAAGACGCCGGTTTCGATCGTTCCGCCGCGTTTCATCTGGACGAAGAGGCGATAGTCCCCGGCTTTTGGGAATCCGTAGGGGAAGGAAACCTCGGCGGAGCGCGGATCCATGGACATGTCCATCCCGGACATGCCCGTGCCGACCATTTCACCGCCCGCGTTTGCTCCCGCTTGCCCGATGGCGCTGGCATTTCCTTGCATTGAATTCTTCTCGGTGAGTTCCAGCGCAGCCATGGCGACTGAGCCGTCAGGATGGATGTGCGCGAAGACGGAGCGATCGGAATTCACAATCTCGGCGTGGCCTGCCATTCCCATGTAAGGCTCGGAGTCGCTGACGGGCTTGCCGTCCGGCATTTCCAAACGAAAACGCAGCCAGATGAAATGATTCGCGGTGAACGGCGCGCTGCCGTGTTCCCAAATCATTCGGTAGCCATCTGGCAGACTCGCCATAGCGCCCTGTGGCGCGTCGCCGAACATCTCTGCTCTCTCGCTCACACCGTCATTGTTCGCTCCGAGCCTGTCCGCGGAGAGCGGAGAGGATGCGGCGGTGGAATTGTCGCCAGTGAGCGCGACGCCAGCAATATCCGGCAAGTTAATTTCGGCGATCATGGTGTCGGGGAAGCCGGACTCGCGCACCACATCGGCGAAAACTTGATAGCGCCCCGCGGGAATCGCGGGCAATTCCATCTCGAACCAAGGTTCGTGCTGCGGATGAAGCCCGGGCTCGAGCCGAACAATTCGCGGATGGAGATGATAAAAGCGATCCATGCCAGGCTCACGAATAAGAAACAAATGCATCAGGTAGCCGTGGTCGGGCATGAGAGTGGTCATCACGGTTTCGGGTTGAGTGCGATGCCATTCCGAATTGCCCATTTTCAGCAGGAGTTTTCCGCCGGGTTCCAGAGAAACGTCAAGCGGCGGCGGTTTGTAGATCATCTTGCGGGCGGTGTTGCTGGCTTCGGAATTCCACCACGAGTTTCCGAAATACAGGACGCCGAAGACCACTGCGGCCGTGCCGAGCATCATCCAGCGTCCGCGGCGGGACCTTTCCACAGAGGGAAATTCGCCGGGCGCGAGCGTGGCTTCGCGGCGCGCCGCGCCTGCAATTGAAATAATCGCGACCACGAGCAGCGCCATCAATGCGAAGAGCAAAATGCCGAGCGAGCGTTGCATCGGCAGTGTGCTGCGCGCGGCAGCGGGCACCGGCACGGCAAGTTCGCCCGCGCCTTGCGAGCCTTCCACTTGCACGCGCACTTGCCACGAACCGGAATCCATGAGCCAGATTTTGCCGTAAAAATATTGCGGGTCTTCTTTGGATTGCCCGAGCAGGTCGCCGACGGGCGGATATTTTGCGCCGGGTCCGACAATGTAGAGCGGGACGACGGTGATTTTCGAAATGCCGGGAGTAGCGCTGAGAATTTCCACGTCCGCGGTGCCCGGAATCATCTGCGGCGTGCGAATGGTGATGATCAGATGATAAGGGCCGGCGGCGCCTTGAAAATAAACGTCTGGATTTCCGACGTGGGCCCACGCGGGCGAGATCAACAAAAGAATGCCGATCAATACGGCGGGCGCGGCGAGTGCCAGCTCTCGGGCGCGCGAGGCGATGCTGCGCCGCGGCTCGGCGTTCACCGGCGCAGGCCGCGCAATGCATCACCGGCGGCGAGTCCGATGCGAGAACCGACGATCGAAGTTGCGAGAGCGATGCCTATGCCTTGCAAGAAGAGTCTGGTAGTTGGCGCGAGGTCCACGAATTCCCAGTTCCAGTGATATTCCGAAGGCGATTCCATGTACGGAAAATAATTCTGGCCGAAAACCCAGTTGCGTGCAGCCGGTGAAATCAGGAAATCGCCGAGCGGCCAATGCACGAGCAGCAGCACGGCGAGATAAGCGGTGCCGAGCATGACGGCGAGCGCCCATTTGTTTTTATGGGCGTAGCGATTCAGCAAAAAATCCAGAGCGATCGCCGGAACGATGATAAGCGTGGGAAATTCCAGCGGCACCATGTGCGTGATTTTGGTGAACACCGGACCAAGCTTTGGCGTCGCCGGAAACAATGGCAGCAGCCAGAGCTGCCCGAGCACCCATGCGGTGTAAATTGCCGCGACCATGGTCGCGCCCCAGCGATAGCCGCTGGCACGCGAGAGCGCGATGAGAATGATCGGCACAGCCAGCGACAAGGCTCGATAGAACGCGGGGCCGTGCATCTGAGAGCCGCCGGTGTATTCCGAAAGCAGAAGCCAGTGCAGTGAGAGAATAACGCCGCCCATAAGCAGATACAGGCGGCGAAGCCGTGTGTGGCCGTCGCCTGCGGAGCGGTTCATCCAGCTCACCAGTAAAAGCAGAGCGCCGATGGCGACGGCCAGAATTCCTACGCCCAGGACTATGTGCGGAGGACTGACGATAGCGACGTCGAGGCCGAACGAATTGTGCCACCAGTTGTCGAAGGGCGCGGAAGTGACCATTACCACGCCGCCCCAACAGGCCAAGAAGGCGCCCAGCGGTCCGCGGAATCCCCATACTTGGATGGAAGCAGCCCGAGCCGCGGAATTATGGCCCCACGTGGTGGAAAGAATCAGATAGACGCTGGTGAGCGCGACCAGAATGCCGCCGAGCTGGATGGCCATGTGCGCGGGAGTCCAAAAAGTGTCGCGGCCGACGCTCATGTGCCAGGAAATGTCCCAATAGAGGCCGAACACGATGGAGATGACACCGAGCAGGCCGCACCAGATGTACCACGGGACCGGAGCGTAGGCGTCGTGTTGAGCCGCGGAGTAGGGGATTGCAGGCGATGCGGTTTGAGCCATCAGCGCGACCTTTGTGGAGTGGTTCCAGGCAAGGATAACAGCATCTGAGACACCGGGCTATGATTCGGTGCGAGCGTCCGTAGTTTTGCGGATGCAGGTCCCTCGGCGTGAAAACGGCCAGCTTTCACAACAACTTAGGAATCAACTTCGAAGGTCACGTCACGCCCAAAATTGGAGAGCGAAGTCGAAGTCAAGTTCAAAAACGACGTCAGACCCTAGACATCGGGCCGAGCTTGCTACCTTGGTCCGCGGGAGCATCACTCGTACGGGCGAGACGCACCTCCCTCCGCGATGGGTTTGCCCGGGGTTCCTTGCCTCTGGATTGCTAACTCTGTTATGGTCTGGCTGTTTCGAACTCTGCGGCTGGGGGAAGTGAAACGCGATGACCGGACTGTTGCAACGGCTGCTGCCGCGCGAAGAAGGTTTTTTCGACCTGTTCCGCAAGCAGGCGGAAAATATCAACAATGGAGCCGAGGCCTTTCTGAGGATGTTGCTGCACTACACGGGAGTGCCGGAGCAAGTACAGAACATCAAGGCGATCGAGCATGCCGGCGATGAGATTACGCACCAGACATTTCGCATGCTGAATAAGACGTTCATCACGCCGTTTGACCGCGAGGACATTCACGAGCTGGTGAGCACGATGGACGATGTGATTGACCTAATTGACGCCGCGGCCAGCCGCTTCGCGCTGTATCGCGTGGAGACTTTGCGCGTGGGAACGTTGGACCTGGCGCGGGTGCTGGTGTCGGCGACCAAGGAGCTCTCCGCGGCGATCCACGCGATCGAAAAACCGGACACGGCGATGAAGCATTGCATCGAGATTAACCGTTACGAAAATGAGAGCGACCGGATCTGCCGGACGTTGATCGCGCAATTATTCGACGAAGAGAAAGACCCGGTGCAGATCATCAAGTGGAAGGAGATTTTTGAGGTGATTGAAACCGCCGTGGATAAATGCGAGGACGTCGCGAACGTAATCGAAAACATCATTCTGAAAAGCGCCTGACTCTGTGAACAGCTTCCAGCTTCTATTACTGACCGTCGGACTGACCCTGGCATTCGAATTTTCCAATGGCTGGCACGATGCTGCCAATTCGATTGCGACGGTGGTGTCGACGCGCGTGTTGACGCCGTTTCGCGCGGTAGCCTGGGCGGCATTCTGGAATTTCGTCGCGGCGTTTGTGTTTGGCACGGCGGTGGCGAAAACTTTGGGCAGCGGGATGGTGCACATTGATATGGTGAATCAGCGCGTGCTGCTGGCGGGCCTGCTGGGCGCGATTTTGTGGAACATGATCACGCTGATTCTGGGGTTGCCGACGAGTTCTTCGCACGCGTTGATGGGCGGATATGGCGGCGCGGCGGTGGCGCATGCGGGGATGAAGGCGCTGATTCTGAGCGGATGGACCATGCCGATTCTGTTTCTGTTTCTTTCGCCGGTGATTGGAATGTTTCTGGGATTTGCAACGAGCATCGGGACGAGCTGGATCGTGCGGAAGATGCGGCCGCAGAAAGTGGATCGCTGGTTTCGGCGGCTGCAATTGGTTTCGGCGGCGGGATACAGTTTGGGGCACGGAACCAATGACGCGCAGAAGGGGATGGGAATTATTACCACGGCACTGGTGGCCGGAGGTTTGCTGAACAATTTCGCGGTGCCTTATTGGGTGATTATTTGTTGTCATCTGGCGATGGCGGGCGGGACGATGGCTGGCGGTTGGCGGATTATCAAGACGATGGGGCAGCGGATTACGAAGCTGAATCCGTTCGGAGGATTTTCGGCGGAGACCGCTGGGGCGCTGACTTTGATCACCACTGCGCATTTCGGGATTCCGGTTAGCACCACGCATACGATTACTGGCGCAATTGTGGGCGTGGGGGCGGCGCACCGGCTGACGGCGGTGCGTTGGGGTGTGACGCGGAGGATTGTGTGGGCCTGGGTGCTGACGATTCCTGGAGCAGCGCTGATGGGGGCTGGGCTTTTTCATATTATGCAATTGTGGTGGCCCTGAGAGGTTTTGCGTTCGCTCGTGCGATTGGCGCCGTGCTTCGCCGCAGCTTTTCGCTGACGCTGTGATTCCAAGGAGCGCGCCTTGTCGTGGTACACTTCGGCCATCGTGACGTTCGAACGTAAGATCGTGGTGGGGTTGGAAGAGATTCGCGCTATCTCGTTCGAATGCCATCAGTGCAAGTCCCGGCTCACGGTTTCGCCTGACGATATCCGCGATATCCCCGCCGCTTGTCCGCACTGCAATTTTCCCTGGAGACTGCCCGAGGATCCGCAAGCGGTATCGGCCGGATCACCGCCGAAAAATTTTGCGTTTGGCATCAAGGAACTCAAGATACGGTTTGGAGCGGATGTGATCGGGTTCAAGATACTGCTTGAATTCGATGAACCGGGAAGGCACGTGCTGTGATCGTCTGAGTTGACCGCATGGCCAACCCTCGCGACTTCAATTTCGAAAAGCCGGTAGCTGTCATGAATGACGAAGACGAGGCGACGCTTGCCGCCGTTCGCGCAGGCGTGCGCGACGCCAAGGCGAGCCGAACCCTACCTGCGGGAAAAGTTCGTAAACTTCTTCGCCTCGGTGTTGCCTACTAGCCGACGGCACAGAGGAAAACCGGCAGAGATCGTTCGGTCGGCATGAAGCAAAGGCGCCGGGCTCGGGATAACGATGCTCGTCGCATCGTCAGCGGAGCAGAGAGGAGAGCGCGCGGAAGAAATCGGCGGGGGTGGCGATGCGCAGGGCGGCGCGCTTGGCTACGGCGGGAGTGAAGTGTTTGATGTTGTGGGTGAGCAGCCAATCGGGTTTGCTGGCAATGGCAGATAGGAGCACGGGGACGTCTGCTTCGTGGCGAATCAAGTCGCGATTTGTTCGCACGAGTGGCGGGCTGGGGTACGGGACAAGCTCGCCGCACTCCAAAAATGCGTGCCCCACGGCCGGCGCGGCAAGTGGGCCACGCAGTCTCCGCGGAACTTTGTAACTACGATTTATTCCTCGTCGTCTGCTTGGGCTTTTAGCAGGCGCTCGATTACCGCCATGTCTTCCAGCGTTGTGGTGTCGCCTGTTACGGCGCCTTTAGTGGCCAATTCGCGGAGGAGGCGGCGCATGATTTTGCCGCTGCGCGTTTTTGGGAGCAGGGGAGTGAAGCGAAGGTCGGAGGGGCGGGCAATGGAGCCGATGGTGTTGGCTACATAGTCCATCAATTCCTTGCGTAGTTCTGGGCTGGGTTGGTGTCCGACGCGCAGGGCGACGAAGCAGACGATGGCTTCGCCTTTGATTTCGTCGGGGCGCGCGACTACTGCGGCTTCTGCTACTGCGGGATGACTTACCAGGACGCTTTCGATTTCCATGGAGCTCAGGCGGTGGCCGGCGACTTTGATCACGTCGTCGACGCGGCCCAGGACCCAGATGTAGCCGTCTTTATCGCACTGGGCGGCGTCGCCTGCGAAATAAACGCCGGGGATGCGCGTCCAGTATTCACGGGCGTAGCGTTCGTCGTCGCCGTAGATGGTGCGAAGCATGGAGGGCCAGGGTTTTTGGATTGTCAGGTAGCCGGTTTCGCCGGGACCGACTGGTTCGCCTTTCATGTTGACGACCTTCGCGATCACTCCTGGGAGCGGCAGCGTGGCCGAGCCGGGTTTTGTGGGCGTGGCGCCGGGGAGCGGAGAAATCAGAATGGAGCCGGTTTCCGTTTGCCACCATGTATCCACGATGGGGCAGCGATTTTTTCCAATCGCTTCGAAGTACCATTTCCACGCGGCGGGATTGATGGGCTCGCCGACGGTGCCGAGCAGACGGAGGCTGGCGAGTTTGTGCGGCGTGATCCAATCCATGCCCCACGCCATGAAGGCCCGCACAGCGGTGGCGGAGCTGTAGAAGATGGTGACTTTGTAGCGGTCGATGATCTCCCAGAAGCGATCTTTCTGCGGAAAGTCCGGTGCGCCTTCGTACATCACGATGCTGGCGCCATTCGATAGCGGGCCATAGACGACGTAACTGTGGCCGGTGACCCAGCCGATGTCGGCGGTGCACCAGTAAATGTCGTCCTCCTGCAGATCGAAGACCAGTTGAGTGCTCCAAGTGCATTGCAGCAGGTAGCCGCCGGAAGTGTGCAGGACGCCTTTGGGTTTTCCGGTGGTGCCGCTGGTATAGAGGATGTAGAGCGGATGTTCGGAGTCGAAGGGCGCGGCGATATTATCCTTTGCGGCTTTGTCTTCTTCTTCGTGCCACCAGAGGTCGCGGCCTTCTTGCCAGCCAACTTCTTCCTTGGTGCGCTGCACGACGATGCATTTTTCGATGGTGGGGCAATTCTTCATGGCGGCGTCGGCGGTTTCTTTCAAGGGGACGATTTTTCCGCGGCGGAAACCACCATCGGCGGTGATGAGGATTTTGGCTTTGCAATCGGCGACGCGGTCGGCGATGGCCGTGGCGCTGAAGCCGCCGAAGATTACCGAATGCACGGCGCCGACGCGCGCGCAGCCGAGCATGGCGATGGGCAGCTCGGGTACCATGGGCATATAGATCGCGATGCAATCGCCCGGCTTGACGCCGAGCGAGGACAGCACGTTAGCAAATTTGCAGACGCGCTCGTGCAGCTCGGCGAACGTGTATTGAATGGTCGAGCCGTCTTCGGCTTCCCACATCAGCGCAGGTTTATTGGCGTTTTTCTCGAGGTGGCGGTCCACACAGTTGTAGGAGACGTTGAGCTTGCCGCCGACAAACCATTTGGCATGGGGCGGATTCCATTCCAGGACTTTTTTGGGGGCTTCGAACCAGTGGAGAAGTTTTGCTTGGTCGCCCCAGAAGGTTTCGGGATCGGCTGCCGCAGCGGCGTAGAGTTCGCGGTAGTCCTCGAGCGAACGCACGCGGGCTTTTTTGCTGAATTCTTCGGGCGGCGGGATGGGCTTTTCTTCTAAGACATGCGGATCGAATTCCTGCATGATGGCGATTCCTCCGTGGTTTATGCGCGGCGACGCCTTGCGATATGAATTCACCGCGGCCCATCGGCAGCGGGCAGCAGCGCGCGCTTGCCAGCCAGGCAAAGGCGACCCTCTGCGCGTCCCTACGTTATTGAACC
>Ga0209116_1000338_pt1 | contig 10773 bp, 5 predicted proteins | sample BlaSpr_A8_OM2_O1_FD_187975 | JGI IMG/M metagenome (GOLD analysis project Ga0209116, IMG submission 187975) | Forest soil microbial communities from Thunder Bay, Ontario, Canada - Black Spruce, Ontario site 2_A8_OM2_O1 (SPAdes) (version 2) | ecosystem: Environmental > Terrestrial > Soil > Boreal...
GACGTGGACGCAAATCAATCCGTCGTTGAATCCCTTGGATACCGCGATGCGGCCGGATATTTCGGTTACCACACTGCCGAACGGGAAGACACGTATGTACCTCTACGAGGGGTCCTCAGGCACACCGCCTGCGCAGCTCTCGCGGAGCGACGATGTGACAACGTCCACTCCGGTGTTTAAGGTATTGTCGAGTCCGAATCCGGCTAACCCCGGCTATGGGGCCTTCAACGACTGCGGAGGCCAGTGCTGGTACGACAACCGGGTCGCGACTCCTCCCGGGGCTCCGGACATGGTTTACGTGGGAGGGTCGTATTCCTACGGTGAGACTGGAGGCATTTCCAATGGCCGCGCCTGGGTGCTTTCGTTTGATGCGGGAGTATCGTTCACGGATATGACCATGGACGCTACCGACCCGGTGCAGCCCAATGGGATGCACCCGGATGAGCATTGGATCGTGTTTCATCCGAGCAACCCTCTGCTGTTTTGGGCTTCGTCCGACGGCGGCATAATCCGTTCGAGCGGAGCCTTGACCGACATATCCGCAAACTGCAGCACGCGCGGATTGTCGGGAGCATTCCTCGCTCGCTGCCAGCAACTGCTCTCGCTGGTTCCCACGCGGCTCAGGGGCATAAACAAGGGGCTGACAACGTTGCAATTCCAGAGCCTGTCAGTGAATCCATTTGACCCCAATGATGTCCAGGGCGGAACGCAGGATAACGGCACTTGGGAAACGATTTCGGATACAGATCATTCCCAGTGGGACCAGACGATATTCGGCGATGGCGGCCAGTCTGGTTTCGACGTGCTGAATCCTCGATATCGATTCCACACCTACGCCGGCCCGGAACCCGATTCGAATTTCAGCGGCGGCCTGATGTCGGACTGGAATTTCATTGGGGACACTTTCTTCATCTTCCCGGAGCCGGCCGAGTTCTACTTTTCGATCATCTCCGACCCCAACCACAAGGCTCACACAACGCTGTATGCCGGCACGGGTCACGTGTGGCGGACCAAAACCCAGGGTGTAGGAAATCGAACTCTGGCGGCGTTCCGTGCAAACTGCAACGAATTCACCGGCGTTGATCCTGAGGGTACCTGCGGCGATTGGGTGCCGCTGGGCGATCCGTCAGCCAACGGACAATTGATCGGGTCAGATTACGGCACCGACCGAGCGGGTATTGATGTTGCGGCAGTCGCTCGGACCGCGCAGGACACGTCCACGCTTTGGGCCGCCACGGCGGCGGGACGCGTTCTCATTAGCAAGAACGCGGACGCGGAACCGGAGACGTCGGTGACGTTCACCCGGCTCGATTCTCTGGTTACGAACAGCCCCGGAAGGTTCGTCAGCGGGATATTTATCGATCCCCGCGATAGCAACCGCGCTTGGTTATCATACAGCGGATACAACGCCTCAACACCCTCCACGCCTGGCCATGTATTTGAGGTGCGGTACAACCCCGTCGCCGGCACAGCAACGTGGAAAGACCTCAGCTACGACCTGGTCGATACGCCGATCACGGGTATCGCGCGGGATGAGGTGACGCACGATATATTCGCGTCCAGCGACTTCGGGGTTTACAAGCTTGTGCCGAAAGAAAAGTGCTGGAGACTGGCGGCACCTGGAATGCCGAACATCGAGGTTGCGGGGCTCACCATCGTGCCGAGTGCGCACAGACTTTATGCCGCCTCGCATGGTCAGGGAGCGTGGCTACTGACTCTGCCCGCGAGGTCTGATGATGATGACGGCGGCAATTAAACCTCGCTAACTTACAGCTGGCGAAGGGGAGTCTCATTGGGGGCTTCCCTTTTTTCTCAGCTGAGCCTTCACGCATTCAGTCTAATCCTCGCCCCACGCATGTGGGCTCATTCGGTCAAGTGGGTTCAATACATGCTCGTGTCAGCGCATCCCGATTGATTCTTACGCTTAGAATCTCGTCGCCGAAACCCAACGGGTCCCGTCGATGTTCAACGTTGGAGGGATGTGATTTTGGCATGCTTACAAAGGTCCGGGCCGCATAGACTCTCCAACTCGCCGTTCTCAGCGACACAGTCCATTAACCTTGAAAGCCTTCGCCGGATGCGCGGTCAACTGAACTTTTGCAAGCTCCGATTTCGTACCGCGCCATTGTGCCGCGGGACGGGTGACTTTGACTTCCTATGGAAAATTGACTAGGAAATTGGATGGGGGGGGAGTAATGTTGGCCGCAAACTGCAGCCGAAAGCGGACAGAAATGAGCCTGTACGTTAGCAAAACGACGAAAACAAGGCACTCCGCCGCGATTTTGAAGTGGTGGCACATCATTATTTTAACGGCTGCCATATGCGTGACCTGTCCGTTCAGCAGGGCCCAGGATTTCCACGGCAGCCTGCGCGGGATCGTGCAAGATGCCAGCCAAGCGCGCATTCCCTCGGCAACGATTGTGCTGCATGCTTCCGAATCGCCGGTTGAAGTCCGTACGGTTAGCGATGAACAGGGAGAATTCCGCTTCGACAATCTTGTTCCAGGAATGTATCACCTGGTGGTCAATGGGAAGGGCTTTGCGGAAGCGCGCTCCGATGTAACTGTGATGGTCAGCTCTGTGCGGGATGTCACCGTCACCTTGCAACCGCGTGGGCTCGAGCAGATCGTGAATGTCGAGGCCCAGGCTTCCTCCGTCACCACCGAGCCCATTGATCTCGCGAGCGCCGTCCATCAAGGAGTCGTCACGTCGCAGGATCTGGAAACAATCCCGCTGGCGGCGCGCAGTTTTGCCAACATCGCCTATTTGGTTCCGGGAACTGAGCCAGTCGAGCCATCGGATCCCACGAAAGCGCGTATCACCGCAGTTTCAACTGGCGGCAGTTCAGGGCTGAACAATGAGCTCTCCGTCGACGGCGGCGACAATTCCGACGATTACATTGGCGGTTTCCTGCAGAACTTTTCACCCGACACGATTCAGGAATTTGCCGTGCGCACCGCGCAGGAAGACGCCGACACTGGCCGCACCACCGCGGGCTCGGTGGTGATCACGACCAAGCGCGGTAACAACGACTGGCACGGCGACGAAGCCTTCTACGAACGTGCCGCTGCGCTCAATGCGCGTTTTCCCATCGAAAACCCCCCTCCGAATCCGAGGCAACCGTTTTCACGGCAGAACTATGTGGGCACACTGGGCGGTCCCATCGTACGAAACAAAGTTTGGTTTTTCTCGTCGCTCGAATACGTTCACGAAGACGCCAGCATCGCCTACAGCCCGGCGAGCCAGAGCCAATTCGACGCGCTCGCCCAGCTTGCGGCGCAGGGCCTGGTGGACGTAAACGGCACCGTGGTCAACTCCATCGCTGTGCCGACGTTTGTGCCGGTTCCGTTCCGCGACTACTTGGGCACCGCTCGATTTGATTGGGCCGAGTCCGTGCGATCGCAATGGTTCTTGCGTGCGGCGATCGACAACTACATCACACGCAACGCCGGGGTGCAGCAGGCCGCTCTGCCTTCGACCGGGGCTGAAGCGCACAACAACTACATGAATCTGGTCCTCAGCAACCAGTTTACCTGGAGCCCTACATGGGTTGGATCCTTTGTGTTCAGCGCCGGCGGATTGCACCTCACCGAAGCCCGTAACTCGAACCTCGGCTTTGCCCTGGCGTTCCCCTTCACGGCTACTTCGGCAACCATATCGGGTCTGGAGACGTTTGGTGACAACCAGTTCATCACACCCATTACTGCGTTCCCCGTGCTGCGCAATCAGGAGAAATATCAGTTTCGCTACGACGTGACGCATACGGCTGGAGCACACGCATTCCAGTTCGGCGTGAATTTCATCCACGAGCCGGTTCTGGATGGTGCGCTTTCAAGCACTGCCGAGACGCTGGTATCGTTCGGACTGGACCCGGCCGCCTATGCGGCCGACCCCAGCCAGTTCACCACGGACTTGACGGCATGCACGCCAAATCCCTCGCCAAACGTGTCGCCGGGCACAACCTGCGCGGTGGCGCCTGCAAGCAACGGCAGTTTTGCGCAGAACGTGCAGCGGCTCGGCTTATACGCCGAGGACTCCTGGCGAATCACGCCTCGGCTCACGGTGAACTACGGCTTGCGCTATGACCGGAGCTTTGGCCTCTTCACCGCATCCGACCGGAGTCAATTGCAGAATCCGGCTTACATAACGCTTCAGGCCCTGCAAATTCCGCTCATCGAGGGCGCTCCGCATGACTACGATTGGGCTGTCGGGCCGCGGCTGGGGATTGCGTATTCGCCCGGGCAGACTACAAATACCGTGATTCGCGCTGGCGTGGGAATCTACTCGAACGATCTGGCGCAGAATGGCTGGGTGCCGGCGTTACAGGCTGTGAATCAGCCTCTGGCGGGTCCGTGCACTTACGACACAGCAACACAGACCCTGCAAGGTGCCGCATGCCTGCCTCCGGCCGCCTCGACCGGCCCCATCGGTACCATCACCGGAGCCGGGGCCATCATCGCGCCGAGATACAAGACACCGTATGCGGTTCATATTACCGGAGGCGTCCAACACGCCTTCAACTCGAAGTGGATGATGAGCGCCGATTATGTACACGAGCAGGGAAACCACGGCTTTCGGCGCTATCAATATCAAGCGGGCTTCACGCTGTTCTCGCCGCTGTTTTCTCCTGGAAACGGCTGTCCTGCTACCGAGGACGTCATCGACTGCCAGAGAAACAACGTTCCCAACGTGACCGTCTTCCGCTCGGATAATCGCTCGAGCTATAACGCTTTACTGCTGCACCTGCAAGGAAACATGTCGCGGCGGTTCAATCTGATCGCCAATTACACTCTGTCGAGAGGCGCAACCTGGGGCTGCGTGCTCGGCGAGCTTTTCGATTATGTGAACGGCGTATGCAATCCGCTGAAGCCGTTCGGCAAAGGGGATTACGGCCCATCGGGCGAAGACGTCCTGAGCCGTTTCGTTTTGGCCGGAACGCTGAAAATTCCCGGCGGGTTCGAGCTAACTACGCTGACGCAGGCGGAAAGCGCCCGACCGTTTACTTTGACTACCACCGTCCCGGTGACCGGGCTTGGTGATGACTTTGACGACCGCGCGGTGGTGAACGGCGTCCCGACGAGCCTGGATGAATTCAGAGGAACGCCCTACATCCAGGTTGACCTGCGAGTGAGCCGGCCCATCCATTTCCACGAGCGCTGGACGCTGACGCCGTTCATCGAATTCTTCAATCTCTTCAACCGCAACAATCCGGGCGCCAATTACGTTACCAACGTAGCGGCGTTGCCCGTTCCACAATCGCAAGTGGCGGCCGGAAACATCACGGACGTTTGCACGAACCCGGCCTGCACCACAACCGAACCAATCACCAGTCTCAGTCAGTTGCGCGTGGCCGGCGGTGCGCTCGGCGATTTCTTTGGCCCCGGCACCACGGTCGGGATTCCTTTCGCCGCGCAAATCGGCGCCCGCCTCACCTTCTGAACTGCCCGCCGGTTTTTTATGTATGCTATGCACCTGAAGGTTCCTCCGTGTATCGAAGTGAACTAAACCAGGCAGGTCGGTGATTCAATCAGCCGACCTTCGACGCGGATTCCAACTCCTGATTCGCGCAGGCGTGTGGGCGCAGCGCTGGCAGAATTGGCAGGTGCGACCGCAGCTCAGACGTCGAGCGAAACTCCTAGAAACCGAGCCTTCCCCGCCGTCGAAGTGTAAAACCCGAAAATGGCGAGAGCCCCGATGACCGAGAACGCGAAAATTGTCGACCCCGCGTATCAGGCCGAAAGATGCGTGGTCAGAGGAGAAACTTCCAGAAGGTTATTCAAGCAGAGCGCCACCGTAAGTGTCAGGAGCCCGAAACGAGTCAGAATCAGCAACGCCATACCCCAAACGACTACTTCGAAAGCCGTACGCAGAACCGGATGCTCCCCGTTTCCTAATACCGAAAATAAAGAAACGAGCAGGAGCGCCACCAGGACTGCCAGCCACTCCTTGCGCAGCAGTAGCCGGATGAGAAAGAAAACAAAAAAACAAGAAAGTGACAGAGAAACGAAGATCACAATGTTAAGTGGAATGCCGGCGATTATGAAGCGAAGTCCGAACAGCCCCGCATGATAGAAGTCGGCGTCCGGAGACGCGGGCACCCTTCCCATCCAGCCCGGAACATCAGGCGGGCTCTAAGTGAAACAGCAACTTGCGGCTGCGAGCTTTCATCGCAGGCGTACCGCTCCGAGTAGCCTCGCGTAGAATCTCCATTACTCTGGGTCGAATACTTGGGTCGTGCTGCGCCAAGTCGGCCAGCCCCTGTAGAGCGAAGGTCTTGACAATGGAACTGCGGTCTTCCAGATAACTGTTCAACGAAGATATCGCAACTTGCCGTTCGTGGGTGTTCAGCTGAAGCCGGGGAACGATGACTGCCAGATGCCAGCGCAATTCTTGTTGCCGGGCTTCGGTCATCAAGCCTAGCAGTTCGTTCTTGTAGGGCTGGAGGAGCTCACCATATTTTCGAGTGACCTTTTCGGTCGCGTCTGCGGCGCGCATTCGTACGATCGAGTGTGCGGACCACAGACCTGAGATCAGCTTCGGAAAGAGTTCCGGATGGTCGGAAACCATTGCCACGACTTGGTCCGAGCGGCCGATGGTTCGTCCATCGCCTCCTTCCAGCAGAGAAAGGATGTTTCTTCGCGCCATTGATAGGAGCCACTACCACTATGATATACCGCTCAAGGTCCGCAACCCACGCCTGCGAATCGGAGCCGCTCAATCCATTCTGACTGACGTTTATCGGGACTTGAGTCCGATACCTCGGAAACCTTCCTCCTGAATGACATCAGTAACAGTGGCCGACTTCAGAGTGCTAATTCCCCCGCGGAAGCCGATATCTTCCTGTTATTCGACCATCCAGCAGTGGGCTCGATGGCCAAATAACTAAATGATTTTTCAGGCAGCGGCCCTAGTGCTCGCCATAATTCTCATTTCTTCAATCCCGCTTGCCAGTTCAGCACGACGGTGAAAGGAGGCTGCGCAGCGGGATCCGCCGGAACTGGGAATAGAAAACGTCGGCCGTCCGCGGTGATGTCCCCATTGGGGCGACCGGGCTGCGCTGGAGCTTGGAAAAGCTGCTTGGGCGTTCCTGCTTGGAAGGTCGGGCTTAAAGTGACAGCAGCAGCCATCACCTTGCCATCGGGAGTCACGTAGAACAATTCCTTACCGTCGGGACTCCACCTTTGCCGAACGGCGCCGCCATAGGACACCTGCCACTTGCCGCTCGTGCTGAACCCTGCCGCTGAAAAATCGCGCGTGAACTTGCGAACGTAAAGCTCGAAGCGGCCGGATTCGTCAGACCGGTAGGCGATGAAATGCCCATCGGGTGAAAAACGACCGTCAATTTCCCCGAACTCCGTCGTCGGGAAAGGGATTGGTTTGGCGTTACCGCCTATCGGGAGCACCCACAGGCTGAACTTGTTATTCGAGTCAAACGAGGAATACAACAAGAAGTGGCCGTCGGGAGAAACGCTGGTGGGATATTTATTCTCGTTCGAGGTCAGCAGAAGTTCCTCCTCAGTCGCGCCACTCGTGGACTTTTGATAAAGATCGTATACGCCTTTTGGATCGGAAGCGAAGATGATGCGGTTGCCATCAGGAGACCAAACGGGAAACCATGCGCTCGTCGAGCCGAACGTGAATCTGGCACTGGCGCCTCGCGCGAAATCAAAAATCCAGATGATCCAATTCCCAATTACGGGATCGACGCGGCCGATAGCCGCTCGAGATCCATCAGGCGAGAAGGCTGGTGTGGCGTAATCTCCCCGGTCCTCCACCGTGCCGACCACCTTACCTCCACGGTCAAACCATGTCAGCACAGTGTTGCCCGCTCCTGCCGCCCGATAGACCAGGACGCCGTTGGTCGAAGCCGAAAAGAACCCGTAATCGCGGTAGGAGCCAACCTGTTCGGCGACTGAGACCGGCTCTCCAGTGAGCTGTGGGCGGCTGGCGTCAAACGGCTGAACCTGCAGCTTCGCCTCGCTCATGAAAAGCAATTGCCCCGATTCCGGATTCAAAGAGGGGACATATATCGGCTGGAAGGCAGTGGCGAGAAGCCGCCTAGAATCCTGCGCTTCTGGTTTGACGCTAAGAGAGCCAACGTAGACACCACTGTTTTCCGGTTGAGCCGAACGACGCAGATAAAGGAAATGCCGCCCATCGGGGAGGAACGAAGGGAAGGCGTGGTCGGTTTCGCCGCGCGACGGATCGAGAGTTGTAAGCGGGAACGGCAGCCCGCCGCTGGCTGAAACCCGCATGATGCCACCGGGCAATTGCCCGAAGATAATGACGCCGTCTTTGTTCCATGAACCGCCCACCGCGTTTCCGGCTATGTCGCACAAGGTTTGCGCTGGGCCACCGGAGACGGCGATCTTCTTGAGTTTGCTACCGGCAGCGAACACGATGTAATGGCTATCGGGAGACCAGAAAAATGGTGCGGGATTTGTGGTCGATCCTGAGTCCGGGAGCGGGTGAGCCTCGAGTGAATCCAGCGGCCGTATCCATAGGTGTGGCACGCCGTCCTGGCCCGCCGCGAAAAAGGCAAGTTGGCGGCCGTCGGGCGACACTGCGAAAGAGCCTGTAGGTCCCAGGACAGCCTTCTCGGGCAGCGGGATTTGAAAGCGCACTGCGTCCGCGGCGAACGGCTTCTCGCGGAAGCGGACGAAAACCAAAGCGGCGAGCACCACTACCGCGGCCGCAAACAGCGCCCACGGCAGCGCGGCGCGTGAGAGCGATGCAGAGGCGACAGCACCCGACGATGGCTCTGATGCGCCGGCCAGCACTTCTTCGAGGGAAATGCGCGCCTCGCCAATGTCGCGCAAGCGTTGCTTCGGGTCTTTGTGCAGGCAGCGTTGCAAGAGCACGCGAACCCGCATCGGCGTCTCCGCCGGGAGTTGAGCCCAATTCGGTTCTTCCTTAATGATTGATGCCAGCGTGTCGCTGACCGTCTCGCGCGCAAACGTGCATTTGCCGGCCAGCATTTCAAAGAGCACGCACCCGAAAGCCCAGATGTCGGCTCGACGATCAACGGATTTGCCACGCGCCTGCTCGGGGGACATGTACGCCGCGGTGCCCAGAAGGATGCCCGCCTGCGTGGCCATGTGGCTGATCGTGGGAGAGGTCGATATATCCTGGGAGTGTTCGTCTCCATCCAGAGCCTTCGCCAATCCGAAATCGAGCACTTTCACGGCGTCGTCGTTCCTGACCTTTATGTTCGCGGGCTTCAGGTCGCGATGAACGATGCCGCGCTCATGGGCGTATTCCAAACCTTCGCAAATCTGCTTGGCGATGCGGAGAGCTTCGTCACTGGGAACCGGCCCTTGCTTGATGCGATCGGCCAGCGTTGGGCCTTCGACCAGCTCCATCACCAGCGCATTGGAGTGATCGGAATCTTCGAGACCATAGATTGCAGCGATGTTTGGATGACTCAACGAAGCAAGGATCTTCGCTTCGCGCTGAAAACGCGCCATGCGGTCGGGATCGCGCGCGAAAGCGTCCGGCAGGACTTTCAGCGCGACGTCGCGGCCAAGCTTAAAATCGCGTGCGCGATAGACTTCACCCATTCCGCCCGCGCCGAGCGGCGTAAGGATCTCATAGTGCCCGAGTCTTGAACCGGAAGCGAACGACATACCTGAACGAGATTATAGCCCCAGGCGACCAAGGGAAGTGTTCTTCAGTTTTTCAGTGGTTTGCCGAAGCTGAGGCGCGGACCTTTCTGGCTACTCTCAAGCGCAACTCGACCAGGTCGCGCTGCGCTTGAATCAACGTCCAAGAAAGACTCTGGGACTTCAGACTCCCTCAGTCTTGCGGGCGGCATGGCAAGGTGCCACTCGAAGCGTAGACAGGGGGTATCGATGGGCCGGGTATGAGCTTCGAAAAACGCAAAATTAGGATGCCGACTCTCTGCTGATAGAGAAAGGCACCACGATAGTTCGCGATAATCGCGAGCGAGCCATCGGTCGTACGTAGTCTTAGACCCCGCGCACGCTGAGAAACAACATGCACGAGAACCGGGAGACCTCTGGAGCGTCTCGACCCGATGGGAACGAGACCGGTCTGCGAAGGCCCAAAACCACAAGGCGGACGCGCACGCTCTCGAGGAGTCGGACCGCATCGTACTATCGACGAACCAGACGAGGAGAAAAGGGCGCGGGCCAAGGAGTACATCGTTTCATTCAACACTCGCCCCGACACAGCGCGGGGAAACCGAGTGCGCCAGGGACGGTGCCTACCGCAAAAGCTAAGAGGTCATTTTACGCTCGAAGCCTCAGCAGGGCTCATCACGTCCAAGACACACCTCCAGGAACCATCGGTCTGTTTTTTCCAGATTGTCACGCCTCTGCCTTCCTTTGTCAGAGACTTGCCATGAGGACCATTTACGGATATTCGGTCGGTTCCGGTGGAGTACGCCAAATCGCCCGATTGGGAGACTTCCACTTTCTCAGTCTTCCAGGTGATGGCGAATCCTGGGGTGGCAAACGACTCCGTAACGTATTTACGGACCGCTTCCCTTCCTTCGATCGGTGGCACCCCAGGGACAAGCATGGTCGTATCGTCGGACCAGAACGGGAGCGCGCGATTTAGGTCGTACGAGCCGGCAGCGGCGAGCCGGTCAGCGTCGGTCCTGTGAATGGCTGCTTCCTCAGCCGAAAGGTTTACCTTGCGCGACCCGTCACACCCACCGGCGTCAGCGTCGTCGAAAAGAAATCCTCCGGACTGGCAAGTGTGCCGACCGATGACGAGGCGCCTTCCGCGAACGCCACACTTGCACCGAGGG
>Ga0209116_1000352_pt1 | contig 10636 bp, 7 predicted proteins | sample BlaSpr_A8_OM2_O1_FD_187975 | JGI IMG/M metagenome (GOLD analysis project Ga0209116, IMG submission 187975) | Forest soil microbial communities from Thunder Bay, Ontario, Canada - Black Spruce, Ontario site 2_A8_OM2_O1 (SPAdes) (version 2) | ecosystem: Environmental > Terrestrial > Soil > Boreal...
CAGTCCGAATGTGAACGCCAAGACTCTAGACCTTTCAACTGGCGACGCCGTTGAGATTACCGGAATGATGGCGAAAGAAGGTGGCAGCAGCGTGCTGCTGGCGCGAATCCTCACGACCCCAGACCGCATATTCATACTTCGGAGCGAGCAAGGCGTCCCAATTCTTGGCGTCGTTTCGCGCGGGAACTTTATCCCCGCGAAGGCGACAATGAAGGGGGGCAACTAGTGCCCGGGAAATTTGGACGCTGCTCAGTTTTTGTGGCCGTAATCGCGGGCGCTTTACTTCTCTCTGCATGCGGCTCGAATAGCGGCGGGGGCGGAGGCGGCAAGCCGGTAGTCGGGGGCTTGGTGGTCTATCCGGGATCGGCGACCATTCCAGAATCTGCGAATGGCGGCCAACCGTCGATTGCACAATTCACGGCGTATTCGGGGGCGACGATCACTTCCGCTACGTGGTCTGTGCTCAGCGGCACAGGGACCATCACCGCCGGCGGCGTGTTCACGGCTCCCGGCGCGCCAGAGACCGATACGATCCAGGCTGTGTCTGGTTCAAACGCGAGCCCACCGATTACCATCAATGTTGTGGCGTCGCAGCCTATAGCTGTGAGTCCTGCGGCGGTTGCGTTGCCTGCGGGCGCAACCCTGCAATTCACGACTGCTGCAGGATGCGCGGCGACAATTTGGCAAGCAAATCTAAACGGCAACTCGGGCAGTCCCGGATTCATTACGAACGGAGCGACCTGCGGGTTATATACAGCTCCGATTACGCCTCCGGCTAGCGGAACGGTGACGATTAGTGCCTCTTCAGGCGGGAATTCCGGCACCGCCACGGTGACGATCCTCTTCTCGAACGCTTCCTTGAACTCGCTTGTGAACCAAGCGAATCCCCGGCCGTACGCGTTTTCTTATTTGGGAGACGACAAATCAGGTTTCTTGTCCGTGGCCGGAACTTTTGCGGCAGATGGGAATGGAAATATTACGGGGGGAACCGAGGATATCAACAGCGGCTTTGCTGCGCCCACGATGTCGGTATTTGCGGCAGGGAGTACGTACATCGTAGGGCCGGATGGGCGCGCAACCGCAAATCTGAATGTTGGCACTTCCACTGACGTTTTGCAGTTTGCGCTTATTTCAAATCAGCATGCACTGGTAATCCGTTTCGACACAACCGCGACGGGCAGTGGGACCATTGATATGCAGGATCCTTCACAGTTCGGCGCGCCATTTTCGCTGGGGGCTTATGCCTTCAGTGTCTCCGGACTCGAAAAGAACGGGGCTCACCTAGGCATGGACGGAAGAGTGGTGGCAAACAACGAGAATACTTTCCCACTGAATAATGGGATTCTGGATTTGAACAACGCTGGAGTCTCTGTGACGGATTTACAAGTTCAGGGAGGTTTCGGCCCCGCAGATCCGGCGACCGGGCGCGGGACTCTTTTTCTGGATTGTCCGACATTCGACTCAGATTTCGGGAATAACGGCGGCGTTTCATCCGGCACTCTCACTTTTGTATATTACATTGTGGATGCTACGCACTTGAAAGTGCTTGAAGGTGGTTCGAACACGCTTTTAGCCGGCGATTTCTATGGAGCGCCATCCGCAACGACCAACATGAGTGGGTCGCAAGTTTTTGTTGTGAGGGGTTCGGACAATAGCGGTAATCCATATGGAATGGGGGGAGCTTTCCTGACAGGCGCCGGCGGTGTGCTTGACCTCAACGATGACGGGAGCCTGACTAGTCCAACGACCAGTTCGACTAACATCACAACGCCAAACATTACGTCGGCGACTGCTTCGTTGCCTGACACCAATACGGGCCGAATTGGACTGGGCATCTCGTCGACGAACAGCAAGAACTTGACGTTCGCCGTCTACCTGTTCAACTACATCGCAGCGGACGGTTCACCTTCCACCGGCGCGGTGCTGTTGGAAACGGATACCAACGTCGGAGTGGGAACTGGAGTGGCCTACACGCAAAACGGCGCGACGACACCGCAAGGAAGCTTCGCATTGAACTTGGCAGGAGTGGAACTTACCTCCGCAGGCGAGCAGGATATCGAAGGCCAGATGAGCGCCGGAAGCGCCGGGGCGGTGAGCGGCACGCTGGACATCAATAACATTGCCACCAACGGAAAAGTGGTTTCCGGTCAAGCGTTGGCAAGCATCAGCACGATGCCCACCGTCGGCTTAAATGGCCGCGGAAATCCGTTGGTGCTCAGCGAACCGTTGCAGAGCAATACTCTCTCCTACTTCGTCGTTGACGACAATACTGCATTGCTGCTGGAAATGGACAGCTCTCGTGTGATGACGGGCACGATAGCGCGTCAGTTTTAAGTCTTTTCCCGGAAGACTCTCCGAACTTCCTCGGGCCCGCGCCCACGGGCCGAGGGTTTCTCATTTGAACTGACTCGATCTCCGATACTTTTTCGAATGCTGCCGCGTCTATGCATCAGTGTTCCTGCCTGTAAGAAATCGCCGACTGCAATCTGCAATCGGAACTGGCTGGTGAGCACGCGACCTTTTTCATCGCGATTCCATCGCTGAAGCGCAGCGCAAGTTTCCTTGATTTTGGGTTGACTGGCGGCTAGTATCAGTCGCTTTCGTAAGCACCGATTACGCATGGTGGTGCAGTGTCGCTGTCGGGGAGGGTGAAGTGAGGAACCGATTCGAGTTTCGACACGTGCTTCTAATTCTTATCGTGGCGTGCATCGTGAGCTTGATCAACTGGACCCACTCGGCGCGAGCAGCCGGGGGCGCACCCCGATACTTCGCAATTACGAACGCGCGTATCGTGACCGGATCGGGTGCGCCGATAAATAACGGAACCGTGGTGGTGGCAAAAGGGTTGATTCAAGCGGTAGGAGAAAGTGTCGCGATTCCGCCGGAAGCGTGGGTGATCGACGGCAAAGGCTTGACCGTTTATCCCGGGCTCATCGATGCAGGCACCGACCTTGGTCTGCCGAAGGAAGAACCTGCTGAAAGTGCGCCGGCGGGACGAGGACGAAGACGCGCGGCACCGTCCGGAGAAATTGCGAAGGGTCCGGAGGATCGGCCGGGCACGAGTCCGTGGCGAGTGGCGGCGGACGAGTTCAAGACGGACGACAAACGAATTGAAACCTGGCGCAACGCGGGTTTTACAACGGCTCTTACGATGCCCGATGGCGGAATTTTCCCCGGGCAGGCGTCTGTGGTTGACCTCGCCGGCGATCGCCGTGGCGACTACATCGTGAAAGCAGTGGCCACGCTTCCGATTTCGTTCACACCTGTCGGCAATTTCTGGGCGTTTCCGGATTCATTGATGGGCTCGATCGCTTATATTCGCCAGGTGTTTGACGATAGCAACTGGTACGCGCAGGCGGAGCCTATCTACGAAGCAAACGAAACCAAGTTTGAGCGTTTGCCGTATGACCGCACCGAGCAAGTTATCGCCCGCGAACTACGCGACAAAGAAATCGTTCTGCTGCCGGCCAACAATTCAGTCCAAATTTTGCGCGCGTTGCGCCTTGCGGATGAATGGAAAATCAATGCGGTGATCTACGGCGGCCAGCATGGATACGAAGTCGCGGACGCGATCGCGGCTAAAAAAGTTCCAGTCCTGGTAAACCTGAAATGGCCGGAGCGCGCAAAGGATGCTGACCCGGAGGGCGAGGAAACATTGCGGGAGTTGCGCTTCCGCGACCGCGCGCCTTCGACACCGGCGGCACTGTCTAAATCCGGCGTGAAGTTCGCGTTTTATTCCGGCGGTTTATCGGGACCGAAGGACATTTTCAAGAATGCCAGGAAAGCGATCGCTGCCGGCCTCGCGCCGGATGCGGCTTTGCGCGCCTTTACATCCGACTCGGCCGAGATTCTCGGCGTGAGCGGCCGCATGGGAAGCATCGCTCCGGGAAAGATCGCAAACTTAGTTGTGACGGATGGCGAGATCTTCGACGAGAAGACGAAAGTGAAGCACGTTTTTGTGGACGGACGGTGGTTCGAAATTCATGAAGAGCCGCCCGCAGAAAAGGCGGGCGACCATAAAACAGATGAACCGCCCGGCGCGCCTGCCAAAGACATGGTTGGCGGCGAGGGGGTAGGCCGATGAAACGCGCCCTGCTGCTAGCGACAGTTGCATTTGCTGCGCTCGCTCCGTTTTCCGTTTGCGCCCAGGATTCGAACACTCAGAAAGACAACGCGATACTGATAAAGAACGCCACGATCCTGACTATTACGCACGGGAATATCGAGCACGGTTCGATCCTGATTCGTGACGGGAAGATAGCGGCGGTGGGCACCGACTTGAAAGTTCCCGACGGCGCGACGGTGATTGACGCAAACGGCCAATACGTGATGCCCGGGATCATCGATTGCCATTCGCATATCGCTATAGACGGTGGTGTGAATGAAGGCAGCGTTTCCGTTTCGTCGATGGCAAACATCGCCGATGTCCTAGATCCCGACGACATGAGTATTTACGATGACCTCGCCGGCGGAGTGACCGCGGCGAACATTCTGCACGGAAGCGCGAACGCGATCGGCGGGCAAACGGTGGTGATCAAGCTACGATGGGGCAAACCCGCCAGCCAGCTGCCGTTTGAAGGGGCGCTGCCTGGAATTAAATTTGCGCTGGGCGAGAATCCCAAGCGCTCGAATTTCTCGCCGCCGCCCGGAGTGGAACCTCGATATCCCGCGACCCGGCTGGGCGTGGAAGAAACGATTCGCGAGGCTCTCATCGAAGCTCGTCAATACAAAAAGGAGTGGGACGACTACAACCAGAAGAAAGCAGCGGGGAACCAGAATCTAATTCCGCCGCGGCGGGATGAGAAGCTCGAGCCGCTGGTGGAAGTGCTCGAAGGAAAACGGTACGTGCACTCGCACTGCTACCGCGCGGACGAAATTCTGATGCTCATCCGGGTGGCAAATGAATTTGGATTCAAGATCCGTACCTTCCAGCACGTGCTGGAAGGCTACAAAATCGCAGATGAAATCGCGGCGTCCGGCGCCGGAGGCTCCACGTTTTCCGATTGGTGGGGTTACAAGATGGAAGCCTATGACGCGATTCCGTACAACGCTGCGCTGATGACGGACCGCGGGGTAATTGTTTCGATCAACTCGGACGACGCCGAAGAAGCGCGTCACTTGAATCAGGAAGCGGCCAAGAGCATGAAATATGGCGGCCTGTCAGCCAACGATGCTCTGAAGTTGGTCACCTTGAATCCTGCAATCCAGCTGGGAATCGACAATCGCGTGGGTTCGATTGACGTAGGCAAGGACGCGGACCTGGCTATCTTCAATCATGATCCTTTGAGCGTGTACGCGGTGGTGCAAAAAACGCTGATCGACGGCCGGGTTTATTTTGACCGGCAACGCGATATTGATGCGCGTCCGGCGCTTGAAAAGGAAAAGCAAGACCTGCTGGCAAAGGAAAAGAAAGCAGCCGAAGAGAAAAAAGCAGAAGGGAAAACAGAAGGTAAGCCGGAGAAGAAGCCAGTCGCAAAAAAGAAACAACCGCCGACCAGCCCTAGCAATGCAGGCAACGTCGCCGGAGGTGGCCTGTGAGCAGAGCTATCAGCGCGAAGTCCTTGAGCTTCCAGCTAATTTCATTTTGTTTGGCGCTGTCGCTGGCGTTTCCTCTGTGGTCGCAACCGGCCGCGAATGTTTACGCTATCAAGGGCGCCAAGGTTTATACGTTGGCCGGGCCTGCGATTGAAAATGGCACGGTGGTGCTTCGTGACGGGAAAATTGCGGCAGTCGGTGCAAATATTGCAGTTCCCGAAGATGCGCAAGTGATCGATGCGGCAGGGCTGGAAGTCTATCCCGGAATGTTCGATCCGATCACTCAAATCGGTTTGAACGAGGTCGGTGCGGTTTCAGCGACCGTGGATACTCGTGAGCTCGGCGCGTTCAATCCCGAACTGGTCGCTTCGACGGCGGTAAATCCGGCGACTGCACACATTCCGGTGACACGCGCAAGCGGGATAACGGAAGTGCTCGCGGTGCCGGGCATCGGCGGGTTCGATTCGGAAGGCGGCGGAGTCATCACGGGCCAGGCCTCGGCGTTCAATTTGGCCGGCTGGACAATGGACGAGATGCAAATCAAGCGTTCGGTGGCAATGGTGGTTAATTGGCCTTCGATCCAGGCGCGTTCGTTCGATTTTTCAACGTTCAGCTTCAAGGAAAAACCCTACACCGAGGCGAAAAAGGAATACGACAAGTCGGTGAATGAACTGAGCGACTGGCTTGTACGCGCGCGGCACTACGCGCAGGCGAAAGAGAAAGGTTCGCCGGATCTTTTTGTGCGCGATTTGAAGCTGGAAGCGCTCGTACCGGTGGTGGAGGGAAAACTTCCTGTGCTGGTGGTGGCCGATGATGCGCGAGACATTCGCAACGCGGTCGATTTCTGCACGAAGCAAAATCTAAAAATGATTCTGGGGTCCGGCGCAGAGAGTTGGAAAGTGAAAGACCTGCTGAAGGAAAAGAAAATCCCGGTGATTCTGGGTCCTACCGAACGGCTCCCCGAACGAGAGGACGCTCCGTACGACAAGCCGATGACCCAGCCGGCCGAATTAAACGCAGCCGGAGTTCCTTTTGCGTTTTCGAGTTTTGGCACATCTTTTTCGCGCAGGCTTCCGCAGTATGCTGGAACGGCGGTGGGGTATGGTTTACCGCATGACGAAGCTCTAAAAGCCGTAATGTTGAATGCCGCGCAAATCTTGGGACTTGCAGATCAAGTGGGCACTCTGGAGCCAGGAAAGCTGGCAAACATTATTGTGACAACCGGCGATCCGCTCGAAATTCAAACTCAAGTGCGCTACCTCTTCATCAAAGGACAACTCACCAGCACGGATAATCGCCATCGCGATCTCTACGAAGAGTACCGCAAACGTCCTGTGCCACCTCGCTAGCCCCACCGGTAATGTTTTTTTTTGGCGCAACCCCCGGGGCGAAATGAAGGTACATGTCTGCCAGATCTAGGGCCTTCCAGCGTAGTTCCGGCAATTTCATTGGCCCAAATCTTCGCCGATCACCTGGGCCCGGCGTGTCCAAAAAGTTCACCCTGAGTACTTTCGTACCATTGCCGCACCTAACGACACGCCTAAAAAATGGATATATCAGAAGAATCATACCTTCTGGGGGGACGGCGTACCGCCGGTACAACAATGGCACCACTAACGAAGGACACTTCAGAAGTAACAAATTCAGCTGCGGAGGCCGGCGGCTCAAATCGCGCTCCGGCGAAGGCGAGCCCGGCTGGGCATTTGCGGTCCGATGCTGTGTCCCTGGAAGTTCCGGTCAAGGTGCACGGCTCTCGCGTGACTGAAGTGGCGCGCGAAATCACGCCGCACACCGAACCGTTCGAGGAACAAACCAGCACGATGATCGTGTTCCCTCAGGGCGCGGTGATTCGAATGTCCACGTCCGTGAACGTGGGTCAAATGCTGGTCGTGACCAACTTGAAATCGCGTCAAGATGCGATTTGCCGCGTGGTGAAGGTTCGCACATTTTCGAACTTGCAGGGCTACGTCGAAGTTGAATTCACGCACAAACAGCCCGGGTACTGGAGCGTTTACTTTCCTTCCGAAGGACCTGCAACTGCAAACAAGCCAGCGCAACCGGCCGCACCAGCACCGGGGGTGCCCATCGTCAAGCAGGCGCCCGCAGCGTCGGCGTCGGATATTTCCTGGGCGCCGGCACCTGCTCCCGCGGTCACGGAAAAGCCGGCCGAAGCAACGTCGTTTTCGCCAGCCATCAAACCAGCAGTTGCTGATCCGCAGATTGATTCGCCAATCAAACCGGAACCGTCTTTCATTTCGATTGGTCTGCAGGAACAAGTGCAGCCTGCAGCGTCCACGATCACGGCCGCGCCGCCAGCGCCCATCACACCGAGTTTTGAGACTCTGAAGAAAGCGCCGGCTCCGGAGAAAGCCCATGAGGGCAATGTAATTAATTTTCCGTCCGCTTCCGTTGTGGCGCCTCCCTCGGCCATTTCACACCCGGAATCGCATGCGCCGGCGCCGGCAGTATCGTCCGTGCTGGAAGTCCATGCCGGCTCCGCCGGCTCTGCTGAAACTGGGGAGCTCGCAGCCACGACGTCCGACGAAAATATGCGCAGTACATTCGGAAGTCTCTCCGGCGGCGCAACTCTTAGCGCCCAGCGCGCGGCGTCCGCTGTAGCCTCTGACGAAGCATTGGAACCCTACACCGGGGCTTCCGCCAAATCAAAAACGCGAGCAGGGCAGAACTGGATTTTGATAGCCGCTGTGATAACCCTGCTGTTTGTTGCGGTAGGCGCCGGCGTTTTCTACATTCGAATGCAGTCTGCGAACGGAAACAGCGCAAAGTCAAACTCGCCGGCACTCACTCAACCGCCGTCTGCGGCCAATTTGAACGCGCCCAAAACACCAGAAGTGAGCACGGCGCCTTCGCAGGTCTCCAATCCGACTCGTGCCACGATAGCAAACCCAGCTCCTTCTATAATCGTCAATGGAAATGCTCCGGCTGAAAAACACGATTCACCGGTTTCTGCAAACCGGCCCGGAACCCCCGCAAAGCAGGACGCACCGCATGTGACGTCCGATATGATGAACGCGACTTTGAATTCTCATCCAGTGAGTTCGCAACGGACCGGCGGCGAAGAAGCGGATGCCGCGCCGTCGCTCGACGCAGCAGCAGAGCCGCCTGCGTCCGCGAGCGGCGCACTACCTGGAGTTATCGGTTCATCCGATGTTGCGTCACCTCCCGCGCCGGAGATCAAGCCGGATGGCCCGGTGAAAGTCGGCGGACTCGTGAAGGAACCCAAGCTCATTTTCTCCACTCTTCCGATTTATCCTTCCGCTGCCAAGAATTCCAATGTGCAAGGTGACGTTGTCATCCGGGCAACGATTGACAAGAATGGACACGTAACGCACACGGAGGTGGTTTCGGGGCCTGTGATGTTGCGGCAGTCCGCGCTCGACGCTCTCAGCCGATGGCGGTATGAGCCGTCGAAACTCGATGGACAGCCGGTATCCGTACAGATGCTTGTGACAATCAGGTTCCACCGTTAGTTTCGATCCTCAGCATTCCTGCCTACAGAGTAAACCGGAGCGGGATCGCCCTGAACGCCGCTTCTTTTCGATCGTCCACGCATCGAATATAGTATCGTTGTGCTTGCAATCGGATTAGTGCATGCCGAGGTGATAGATGCGCGAAGCGGTAATTGTCAGCTCCGTGAGAACTCCAGTGGGAAAAGCTTCCAAGGGAGTGCTGCGTGCCACGCGTCCTGATGATCTGGCGGCGGTGGTGATCAGAGAAGCAGTCGCGCGGGCCGGCGGGCTGGACCCGAAAGAGATTGAAGACGTCATCCTGGGCTGCGCGATGCCCGAAGCTGAGCAAGGAATGAATGTGGCGCGGATCGCGGCCTTGCGCGCCGGCTTGCCTGTGGAAACTTCCGCCATGACGATTAATCGCTTTTGTTCGTCCGGACTTCAGGCGATTGCACTGGCTGCGGAGCGCATCATGGCAGGGCAGGGAGATGTAGCGGTGGCCGGCGGCACTGAATCCATGAGCATGGTTCCCATGGGTGGAAACAAAATTTCGCCGAATCCTTCGCTGATGGACAGTTATCCGGATGCTTATCTGGGCATGGGGCTCACTGCCGAAAATCTCGCCAAGAAATACGGCATCACGCGGGAACAGTCTGATGAGTTTTCATTCGCTAGCCATCAGAAAGCGCTTGCTGCCATCGCCGCAGGGAAATTCAAGGACGAAATCGTGCCGGTGGAAGTGAATTACGCCAGTTTCGAGAGTAACGGAAACGGGAACTCGAAGGCGAAAAACGTAAAGATCAATTTCGATACAGATGAAGGTCCTCGGAGCGATACCTCCGTTGAGGTGCTCGGAAAGCTGAAGCCTGCGTTCCACGCACGCGGAGTCGTGACTGCGGGGAACAGCTCGCAGATGAGTGACGGCGCAGCAGCGGCCGTGGTCATGAGCGCCGAGCGAGCACGAGCGCTTGGATTGAAACCCCTCGCGCGGTTCCTCGCGTTTGCCACGGCGGGATGCCTTCCGGAAGAGATGGGCGTCGGCCCCGTGTATGCAATTCCGAAAGCGCTGAAGATTGCAGGTCTGACGATCGATCAAATTGATGTGATTGAATTAAACGAGGCGTTCGCCGCACAGTCGTTGGCGGTGATCAAACTTGCCGGTTTAGATCCCGCGCGCGTCAACGTGAACGGCGGCGCGATAGCGCTGGGCCATCCGCTAGGCTGCACCGGTGCGAAGCTGACGGCCACGATTCTGCGTGAACTCGATCGGCGCAAGGGACGCTATGGGATGGTAACCATGTGCGTGGGCGGCGGCATGGGCGCGGCTGGAATTTTCGAGCGCCTTTCGTAAGGATACCGGCTCACTCGCGCTTTGCCGGTTTGAAAAGGCCAACCGTATTTCCTTCGGGATCCTGCATCCAGGCAAACTTCCCTGTGGGTATATCTACGGGGGGCACGAGCATTTTTCCGCCCAGCGCTTTTGCCTTGTCCAGGCAGGCTTGTACATCGTCCACTTTGACGTAGAAAATTGTGTAGTGATGGGGTTCGTGGCCGAGCGCGGTGATGTGGCCGGCAACCGCTTCTCCGGTATTGATCATCACAGCCGGACCCATGGCCTCGAGCTTCCAGTC
>Ga0209116_1000364_pt1 | contig 10525 bp, 8 predicted proteins | sample BlaSpr_A8_OM2_O1_FD_187975 | JGI IMG/M metagenome (GOLD analysis project Ga0209116, IMG submission 187975) | Forest soil microbial communities from Thunder Bay, Ontario, Canada - Black Spruce, Ontario site 2_A8_OM2_O1 (SPAdes) (version 2) | ecosystem: Environmental > Terrestrial > Soil > Boreal...
CTCGATCGAGGGAATATCGTCGGGCGCCACGATGATCGGCCGGTGCGCGTACGAGCCGACCTCCATGTCGCCGCCGTGCTGGCGCTCGTACATGTTCGTGTCGACGTCCCTGACGATCGGGTAGCTGATCTCGCCCGGGGTGTCCGCGAACAGCGGGATCGGGCCGACGCTGATCATCTGGTGCACGATCGGGGTGAGCGGGATCCTGGCCCCCGCCATCCGCGCGATCCGCGGCGCCCAGACCCCGCAGCAGATCGCGCAGACGCTGGTCTCGATGTCGCCCTTGGTGGTACGGACCGCGCTGACCCGCCCGGCGGCGTCGGTGTCGATGCCGAGCACCTCGGCACCGGCCAGCACCGTAAGTGCGCCGAGCTGCGTGGCGTTCTCGCGCATCAGCGTCCCGGCGCGCAGCGAGTCGACGACGCCGACCGTGGGGAAGTGGGCGCCGCCGAGGATCACGGACTCGTCGAGGTAGGGAACCAGCTTGGCCACCTCGGCCGGGGAGATCAGCTGCGCGGGTATCTGCCAGGCCTTCGCCTGCGTGCACCGCCTGCGCAGTTCCTGCATGCGGGCCTCGGTCCTGGCGACCTCGATCCCGCCGCTCTGGATGAACACGCCGAGCGCCTCGTACTGCTCGGTGCTGTCGGCGGTGAGCTCCATCATCATCTTCGAGTACTCGATCGGGAAGATGAAGTTCGACGCGTGCCCGGTCGACCCGCCCGGGTTCGGCATCGGGCCCTTGTCGAGCAGCACGAGCTCGCGCCAGCCCAGGCGCGCGAGATGATACGCGAGGCTGTTACCGACGATGCCGGCCCCGATGATCACGGCGCTTGCCCTATTCGGGGTGTCGCTCATGGTGCTCATTCACGCCCTTCGAGGTTCTGCGGGTCAAATCGAGCCAGACCCCGCCGCCCGAACGGGGCAGGCGGGGCCGGCTGTGTGTGCTGTCGGTTGATGACGCTGCCTACTCGACCGGGATCTCCTTGTTGATCAGGCCGAGGTCGATCCCCTGCCGCCTGCGCACGATCCGGGCCACCACGAAGATGACGATGGCCAGGACGTACATCGCGGCCATGTAGAGCAGCGAGTCGTGGCTGTTGACGAAGTAGTTGTCGTTCCACAGCCACTCGACCAGGTTGTACACGAGCAGCGCGATCGTGATCCAGCCTGCCACCGGCACGATCGGGACGCCGAAGAGCTTGATCCGGCTGGCCGGAGAGGCTCGCCATAGGTCTTTCTTGATGAACGGCAGGAGCACGACGGCGATCGCGCTGAACAGGTAGGTCACCGCGATGACGAGGGTTGCGTCGAGTGTGTAGGTCCGGAACGTCGTCGAGTACGCGTAGATCGCGCCCAGGATCACGGCCGGCACGAGCATCAGGACCAGCGAGTAGAACGGCACCTTCCGCTTCTCGGATACCTCGGCCGCCCGGTCCGGCAGCACCCGGTCGAAGGCGGCGGCGAAGATGACCCGGGTGGAGGACAGGAACAGCGTGCCCACCCAGCCGAAGAACCACAGGCTCAGCACCAGCAGCAGGATGACCTGGAACGCGGTGTTGTGCACCAGCCAGCCCGCGAACAGGAACGGGTACGGCCAGATGCCGAACTGCGGCGTCGCGTTGTAGTCCAGCGAGTTCAGGTTCTGGTAGAAGCCCCAGCCGACGGTCTTGGCAATCAGCAGGAAGAAGATCACGGTCAGGATCACGGTGATCCACAGGCCGATGAACATGCCGCTGAACACGCGCCGGAAGTCGCTCGCGCCGCGGATCTCGCCGTACAGCGTGGCACCCCAGTTCGGCCACAGGATGAAGAACATCATCGCGGGAACCAGGAGCATGGTCGGCCCCAGCGGGCCGAATCCGAACGGCGAGGTGGTGTAGCCCGCCTTGACGGCCGCCTGGTTCGTGGCCGCGTAGGCGTTCTTGACGCCGAACATGTGCTGCGCCTCGTAGTTGAACGAGCTGATGAAGCTGGCGTGCGAGTTGAACAGCAGCAGGCCGACCACGACCGCGAACCCGATCAGGCCGCCGATGAAGCACCACTTCTGGATCCGGGCATAGCCGCCCATGCCGAGCGAGACCAGGAAGCCGGCCAGCACGATCGTGATCACCGTGACGATGAAGACCCCGTTCTTCGTGCCGAACCAGGCGTAGCCGCCGCCCGGCCAGGTCCACTTGAGCGTGGCCCAGATCGGCTGGAAGAACTGGACCGAGAGGATGTTGCCGTAGATCGGTGCCCACAGCCAGAGGATGAACCACCACCCGGTGGCGGCCATGACGAAGCCGATGCCGCTGCCCAGGATCCTGGTCTGCCAGACGTAGTCGCCGCCGGCCCTAGGGATCGTGACAATCAGGCCGGCGTACGCGACCACCAGGAACGACACCCAGATCCCGGAGATGACCACCGACGTGAGCAGCTGGCCCTTGGGGAACGCCGGGCCGGCAAAGGTGAATTCGTAGATTCCCAGCGTGACGAAGTTCGTCGCCAGGCACGCATAGATCAGCGAGTCCCGGACCGACCAGCCCCGGACCAGACCTGTCGCCTTGCGCAAAAAGAGTGTCGGGGTCTCGCCGCCGACAGCCTCTGTGGCCATAGCTGCCTCCAAGTCACGGGCTCTTCGCGGCCCGGCCAGCCCGATAAATGACAATCAGTAGCTATCCCGGCTATCAGCCGTTGACGAGCAAGTACCTTTGGACTTTTCCTTTCTTGGCGTTGAGGTCGATGACCGCACCCTGCAGCACGCCGTCGCCATACACGCTGCCGGGGTTCATCGCGAGCGTCCGGCCCATCTTCTTCACCGCGCGGCTCTCGTGGATGTGGCCGTGTACCGAGAGCATCGGCTGATGCTGCATGATCGCGTCCCTGACCGCTTTCGATCCGACCGGCTTCATCACCGCCCCGCCGTGGATCGGCCGCAGCGTGGAGTCGAGGGCGGGAGCCTCGTCGAGCCCGGTGCCGTACGGCGGCGCGTGGAAGTTGAAGATCGCCCGGCTCATGTCCGGCACCTGGCTGGCCAGCGCCTCGATCTTGGCCGCGAGCTCGGGTTCGGGTGCCTCCCGGAACGTGTCCCACGGGGTCGGATTGGTCCAGCCCATCGAGACGAGCGAGAAGCCATCCAGGTCGAGCAGCTTGCCTTCGGCGAAGCTCACACACGGCGACTGCTCGATGATGTCGTCGATCTCCCAGATGTCGTCGTTGCCGCCGTTCAGGATGCACGGGATCTCGCCGCCGCGCAGCTTGCCGTCGGCCATGTCCAGCCACCGGTCGAGGCTCTCGGTCATCTCGACCGTGAACCTGCGGTCGACCGCCCCCTCCTCCTGGCTCAGGTGCTTGAGCTCGTCCGGGCTGACGACGGCGGGGTAAGACCCGGCGTTGCGGATCTGCTTCTTGATGTTGTCGAGTTCTTCGGCCGTCTCCAGCGTGTACTCCTGGCCACGCACCGTGACCTTCCAGCGTCCACCCTGCTCGACGATCGGCACCATGACTTTGCCGGTGACATCACCACCGAGGATCACCATGTCGGCCTTGTAGAACGCCGCGGAATTCAGGAATTTCCGCCAGCAAACCTCGGAACCGTGAATATCGGTGGCAAAGAAGATCTTCATAGCACCACCACACCTATTGATGCGCTTCCTGTGCAACGGTGTAGCATTCGACGCAACTTGGCGTCAAGGGTCCGGGCCTTGCAAAGGCCCGGCCAACTGGGCAAATGGCCGCAGGCGCTCCGCGCCTGCGGCTGTCCGGAGTGAGGCCGTTACCCCAGAGGGTTTAGGGGATACCGACGGTTAGGGCCGTATGCGGCGCTGCCGATACGGGGTTCGGGAGTGCCAACGGTTCGGGCCGAGCGCGGCCTGTATCCGTGAGGGGTTCGGGGGGAACGCGGGGGGCGGAGCCCCCCGCGGGTTCAGTGATCCACCTCTTCGGGCAGCTCGTACCAGCGGACGCGGTCGCCGACGTTCGCCCGCAGCTTCCACTTGACGCCCTTCGGCGCCGACTCAGCCAGCTCGAGCAGGTACGCGGACTGCGCGATCGCGTCGAACGGCGGATCGGGCGGCAGCAGCTCGGGGTGCTCGGCGGCCAGCGTGGGCAGCTTCTTCAGGCTGCCGGTGACTGTCCGCCACCAGCCCCAGTCGGCGCCGAGCAGCTTGCCGAAGCGGTCGCTGTCGATCGAGGCACCGCTCTCGGAGCCTGCCGCGCCGCTCCCGCTCACCGGCACGCCGCTGAGCAGGTGCAGGGTGTCGCGCGCGTCCTTCTCGTTGAGCTCGACGATCTGCAGCTTGGACAGCAGCACGTCCACCGCGTCGACCGTCAGCGGCAGCCTGCCGAACGCGGGCCGGAAGTCGAGCGTGTGGCACATGGTCAGCCGGTCGACCATGACGTCGATCGGGCGCCCGGACGGGGCCGTGAAGTACATCTGCCGGTCGCCGTTCAGGTTGTTGAACCGCCGGTCCGGCTGGCAGCCGCTCTTCTCCAGATAGGCGACGACGTTCTTGCGGCCCTTGGACATGCACGCGAAGTCCATGTCCTGCCCGATCCGCAGCCGCGGCGGAAAGCCCGGGCACAGCACGCGCACCGCAAGACCGCCGAGCAGCTTCAGGCCGAGGCCCGCGTCGGTGGCGCCCTGGGCCAGCGCGATCGCCTCGGGGAGCGGGTCGTCTGCGGGGCCGGCCTGTGCGGGCCGGGTGGGCTGGGCGGGCTCGGGACTGTTCTCGCTTGCCACGGCTCCCCTCCTCATGCTGGGATGACGCGCACGTCATCGGCACAATACCGCCGACGCCGGATAATGGCCCCTTTCCGCGGCGTTGACGGAGCCCCGGCCGCATGGCCATCCTGGTTGCGTGTCCCGGGCTGAGGTTGCCGCTGGCGCAACCTACCAATCGGCGGAGCGCGTCCTTGCGCTTCTGACCAGCTTCGACGACACCAGGGTCGAGCTCAGCGTCACCGAGATGGCCGCCTCGCTGGGAGTGCACAAGTCAACCGCCTCGCGCCTCGCCGGGGTGCTGGAGCGGGCGGGCCTGCTCACCCGCTCGGGCCGCAGGTTCCGGCTTGGCCTCGAGGTCATCAGGCTGGGCACGCTGGCCATGCGCAGCACCGACTTCGTGGCCTCGATGCAGCCGCCCATGGAAAAGCTGTCCCAGCAGACCGGCGAGACCGTGAACCTGGCAGTGCCCGACGGGGCGCACGTCCTCAACGTTGCCGAGGTCCCGAGCACGTTCCTGCTGAACAGCTCCGGCGGCTGGATCGGGCGGCGCACGATGCCGCACGCGGTCGCCAACGGCAAGGTGCTGATGGCGTACGGCGCGCTCGGCGTGCCAGAGCACCTGGAGCGGTACACGGCCAAGACCATCACCGACCACGACGCGCTGAACGCCGAACTCGCCGCGGTCCGCCGGAACGGCTACGCCACCGCGGTCGCCGAACTCGAGGAGGAGCTGGTCGCCGTCGCGTCGCCGGTCTTCGGCGGCACCGGGGCGTGCGTCGCCGCGCTGTCCGTGTCCGGGCCCGCGTTCCGGATGCAGCCCGAGTCACTGGAAAAGCTCGGCCGACTGTGCGCCGAAGCGTAACGGGAGCTAGCCAAGGGGAGTCTCGGCATGCGGGAGTACCTGCTGTACATCGACGGTACCTGGCGGTCGGGCGGTGCCGGATCGACGGCGGCCGTCAGCCCCTCGTCGGGTGAGACGTTCGCCACCGTGGCCGTGGCCAGCCCGGTCGACGTCGACGACGCCGTCGATGCGGCCGCGGCAGCCTGGCCAGAGTGGGCGGGCGCATCCGCGTTCGAGCGGGCTGGCTGGTTTGGCAAGGTCATCGCGGGCATCGGGGCCCGGCGGGAGGAACTGGCCCGCGCGCTGACCCTCGACCAGGGCAAGCCGCTGGCCGAGGCGTTTGACGAGGTCGACGAGCTCGGCGAGTACTTCAGGATGGCCGCGGAGGATGCCAAGCGGCGCGCTGGGGCGCTGCCCGCCTCAGTCTCGGCCGACCGGCGGATCCTCACGCTGCGGATGCCGCTCGGGGTGGTCGGCGTGGTGAGCCCGTGGAACTGGCCGTACACGATGGGCGCCGAGGTGTTCGCGCCCGCGATCGCGGCCGGCAACACGGTGGTCTGGGTGCCGGCGCCGTCGACGACCGCGTGCTGCGCGATCCTGGCCGAGGTGATCGCCGACACGGGCATGCCGGCCGGGGTCTTCAACTTCGTGCCAGGGCCCGGCCCCATAGTCGGCGACTCGCTGGTGGCCCATCCGCGCGTGGCCGGGGTGGGCTTCGTGGGCTCGGTCGAGACCGGCAACCAGGTAGCGGTGCGGGCCGCGGGCAAGGCGCAGCTGCTCGAGCTCGGCGGCAACGGGCCGATGGTGATCCTCGAGGACGCCGACCTGGAACTCGCCACGGCCGCGTCCCTCGAGGCCGCGTACCTGTGCGCCGGCCAGAGCTGCACAGCGGGCGAGCGGTTCCTGGTGCACGCCGCGGTGCGGGCGGAGTTCACCGAGCGGGTCGTGGCCGCGACCAAGGCGAGCGTGCGGCTCGGTGACCCGTTCGACCCCCAGACCACGATGGGCCCGCTGAACAACGAGGCCACCGCCGCCAAGTTCGACCGGCACATCGCCGACGCCGTCGCGGGCGGCGCGCGGATCTGCTGCGGCGGCCGCCGGGCCGCCGGCTTCCCCACCCAGCTCTACGCCGAGCCGACCGTGCTCGACGGGGCTACCCCGGGCATGGCGATCGAGCGGGAGGAGACGTTCGGGCCGGTCGTGCCCGTGGTCGAGGTGCGGTCGGCGGCCGAGGCCCTGGAACTGACCAACGCCTCGCCGTTCGGGCTGACCGCCGCGGTGTTCACCGCGGACCTGGAACGCGGTCTGGCGTTCGCCGAGCGGGCCAGAGCCGGCTGGGTCAACATCAACGCCTCGACCAACCTGTGGGAGTCGCATCTGCCGTTCGGCGGCCGGGCCGGCAGCGTCAGCGGCCGGGGCCGGGTCGGCGGCGCCTACCCCATGGACACGTTCACCGAGCCGAAGACGGTCACGTTCCCGGCCCCGGGTATCGGCAGCAAATAGCGGTTTGGATTTGTCCGACGATCACCGGACGTTTCTAAACCGCCCATTGTGGCTGGCCTAGCCGGACTGCTTTCCGTAGTCGACGGTCAGCCAGTGCTCCGGGCGCATCCGGATCATCACGTTCTCGCCGGCCGAGTCGGGGTTGCTGGCCACGTACTGATCACCGCCCTCCGGGCCGAGGTAGCGGCGGGCCATGGCCAGCCGCTCGTCGAGATCCAGTTCCTCGATCTCGACCGGCCCCTCGACGGTGACGTACCGGTACGGCGGGTTCTCGTCCTGTGCGCACAGGCTCATCCGGCCAGCGGCCGCGAGCGCCACGCCCTTGCGCGAGCCGCGGGCGGTGATCACGCTGACCAGGCCGCCGGGCTCGTAGTCGTACCAGACGGGCGCGGCGAGCGGCGCCCGGCTTCCCCGCCCACCCTCCCCTTCATCCACGCTCAGCACACCGACGTGCACCCCGGCAAGGAACTGCTCCCGCTCGGCAACGCTCATCGCGTACGACATGCCCGTCTCCCTCGATCGGCCCGGCGTGGCCCTCCGATTCTCGCAGAGCCGTCTGCGCCACCCGGAGTTGTGGCTGGCCGACGGCGGCCGCAGGATGGTCAGCCATGGAGATCGCGATCGAGCCGATGAGGCTGTCCGACATGGCCACGGTGCTGGCCGAGCTCGACCGGTTCTGGGGCGGCCGTGATATGCGCTTCCTGCACCAGAAGGTGTTCGTGCAGGAGTTCGGCGACACCTGCCTGGCCGCGCGCGGCCCGGACGGCCGGATCGCCGGCTACCTGATCGGGTTCCCGGCGCCGCGGGGCCTCGGCTACATCCACGCCATCGCGGTGCGGGACGAGGCCCGCGGAACCGGCTGCGGGCAAGCCCTGTACCGGGCGTTCGCCACGGCGGTGGCCGAGCAGGGGGCGGACCGGCTGAAGGCGATCACCAGCGTGACCAACACCGGGTCCGTCGGCTTCCACCGGCGGCTCGGCTTCGACGTCAGGCAGGTCGAGGACTACGACGTTCCGGGTGTTCCGATGATGGTCATGACCCGCCCGCTGCCGTGGACGTCCGCATCGGCCAGCGCCGCCCCAAGCTAACCGGGAACGGCTATCTGAGCACGACACGCTCACCATCGATGTCGGCGATGATCTCCAGCCTTCCGCCAAGGGCCCGCACGTAAGCGGCGAGCGTCCGGACTTCGGTCGCGCCTGGCTCGGCGCGCTCAATGGCGGAGACTCGCTCCTGGCGGACGTTCATACGCCCCGCCACCTGCGCCTGCGTCAACCTCATCCGCTGCCGGGCCTGCGCCAGGGTGTGGGCACGATGGCGGGCCACGAGAGCGGCGGCCCCGATCTCCACCTCGGTCTCTTCGCCAGGAAAGAACTCGTCAAGAAACGATTCTGCGTCATAGGCGATGAACACACCGGGCGGCGCCACGGCCCCGGGCGCGGCACCATGCTGTGCCATGGCCAGGCGGCTCGCCGCGAGCCGTATCACCTCCTGGTATTCGTCCAGTGACCGGCCCGGATCCTCGACCCACGCCAGCACTACCGCCGTGTCCTCAGGCTCAACCGCGAACAGCAGGCCAGCGCGCAGGCGGCCGGGAGCACCCGGGCGCAGCTCCATCAGGCCGGGCGGAATCGCGCCGCCTTCGTCCGCGCGCCCGGAGTCGCCCTCGGCAGTCGGCGTGCGGTCCGGAGTCTCTTCCCGGAGCTCGCTGACCGCCGCCGGGGCATTGCCCGCCGCGGAAGAAATCTCCGCCTCGGCATCCGTCACTTCCAGATCGCCGGCGTCCTCGCCGATTTCAGCCAATGCCTCACGGACGCTCCGGGATGCCTCATCGGCCGCGTAGCTGGCCTTGATCGTCTCCTTCCGGGTCCGGAACGCATCGACCTTGGCTTGCAGCCGCTGGCTGGCGGCGGTGAGCCTTTCCTCCTCGCCCCTTAGGGCCGCAAGCTGATGGCGCAGCTCGGAGAGTTGCTCCTGGACCGCTGCCGCCCGGGTTTGCGCATCACCGGCCAGATCCTGCCGCCCGGCGTCAAGCGCGTCCTGGCCTTGCCTGACGAGCTTCGCGGCACTTTGCTCCAGCTGACTGACCTGGAGCTCGACGCGCTTACGCGAGGTCGCGACGTCGGCGACGCCGCGGCGGACCCGCTGCAACATTTCCAGCTGGCGCTCGTAGGAGTAGTCGAGGGCCTCCCGGGGATCATCCGGCGACCGGAGCACGGACTCTAGCGGCAGGACCAGCGGCGGGCCGAGACTCTCACCTGCCTCGAGCACCGCCAGTAAAGCCTCGCCGATCACGCGGGCCACTTCGGGCTCGGTGCCCCGGAGGTCGGTCAGCCAGTCGCGGACCTGGGTGTGTATGCGTAGCCGATAGCCCATGGCGTTGTCTCCTGAGAGCAGTACTTACACGTACTGTGCCACCGGCCCCCGTCACCTGCAACGCGCCGACCTGGTTGCCCTCTAACGTCTTACGGGCGATTTCTCGTGCCTGGCCACCCAGAGCCCCAAGCCAGTGTGGCCATTTCATAATTGCCGGCAATTCGCACGGAATGGCTGTAACGTCCGCTAACTTAGTGTCGGCCGGCATCGCCTTGACAATGTCTTGCGCATGCACCAAGATCAGTCGATCCCCCCGTTATAGAAATGCACATCGCGATACGGGGGGATGCGGTGACAGTGCCGGCCCAGGGCGCCGAGGGTTTGGTCGGGCGTGGGGGCGTCTTCCATTATGAGCAGAGCATCCCGCCGGCCTAAGCATGCTTACTATCCTGATATACGTTCTGATCCTCTGGGGCATCATCGCGCTCGCATGGCTGGGGGCGTGGTGGCTGAGGCGGCGTGGCCCGGACACGTCCGGGCAGTTCACCAACACCGCCGTCTTTGTCGGGTTCTTGTTCGGGTTCCTGCTCACCACGCTCCAGGTATTCGCGACCAACCACTATTCTGACGCCCGTTCCCAGGCTCAGTCCGAGCCGACGAGCCTGGTGACGATGTACGACGACCTCGGCGTATTTCCGCCGCATGTGAGCGCAACGGGGCGTCGCGACGTTATCTGCTACATGTGGTCGGTCGCCGAGGGTGACTGGAAGGCACAAGAGCGGGGGGACACTCAGGAATCGCGCAACACGGTCGTGTGGGGTGACCGCCTGCGTAGTTTCAGAAATACGCTTCCCCAGAACTCGCCTGCAACCCAGGCCGGATCTGCACGGGTCAGCACGGACCTGACCGACGCGGGCACTGCACGCCAGCAGCTTCTGTTCCTGGCTCAACCTCAGATACCGGCAATCCTGTGGGTTGTCGTGTTCGTCAGTGGCGGCCTGCTGATTTTCTTGCAGGTCAGCGACTCTCAATCGCAGGGAAAGATCGCCAGGCGCACAATGCTGACTGCAGTAATTGTGCTGATGACCCTCGAGGTCGCTTCCCTTGCCGTCCTCGATCGCCCGTTCTCTCCCATCGCCCGGATTCAGCCCACCGCGATGACA
>Ga0209116_1000372_pt1 | contig 10438 bp, 8 predicted proteins | sample BlaSpr_A8_OM2_O1_FD_187975 | JGI IMG/M metagenome (GOLD analysis project Ga0209116, IMG submission 187975) | Forest soil microbial communities from Thunder Bay, Ontario, Canada - Black Spruce, Ontario site 2_A8_OM2_O1 (SPAdes) (version 2) | ecosystem: Environmental > Terrestrial > Soil > Boreal...
AGCGGGGAGCTGGCACCGGCGGATGCGAGCCGGGTCGAGCGTATCCTGCACGGCAAAAATCCCAACGCGAATGGCGATGGAACCACCTGGGTCCTGGGGCGCGGTTCGAACCCGGTGGGAGTTTTGGAAACGCAGCCCAAAGGCAAGCTGGACGCGAAAACGCGGGGCTGGATGGACTTGTTCCGGCGATATGCGGAAGTGGCGCTAGAAAGCAGCGAGCGGCGGCACGCGGTCATCGAACTTTCCACCATTGTGGAAGCCACCAAGCGGTTGAATTCCACGCTGGATCTAGCCGAGCTTCTTAACATTATTCTGCAATTGACCACGCGGCACACCGGCGCGGAGCGCGGCACGGTTTTTCTGGTGGATCACGAGCGAAAGGAAATTTGGTCGCTGGTCGGGCTCGGGCTGGAACAGCATGAAATTCGTCTACCGATCAGCAAAGGGATTGCGGGCTGGGTGGCGGAACATGGCGAGGCGGTGAATCTGCCCGACGCCTACGCTGATCCTCGATTTGAATCGGAAGTAGATTTGCGTCTGGGATTTAAGACCAAATCATTGCTGTGCCTGCCGATTTTGAGCAAGGCCGATGAGACGATCGGCGTGTTGCAGCTCCTGAACAAAAACAGCGGACCGTTCACGAACGCGGACGAAAATCTGTTGCGCGCGATTTCCGATCACGTGGCGCTGGCGCTGGAAAACGCGCAGTTGCATCGCGACCTCCTGCACAAGCAGCGCATGGAACGCGATCTGGCGCTGGCCCGCAGCATCCAACTGGGTCTGCTGCCGGAGCGGCCGCCGCAGCTCGCGGGTTTTGATATTGCGGTGTCGCACCGGCCGTCGCTCGAAGTCGGCGGCGATTATTACGATTTTATCCCGCTCGCGCCGGACACCATATTAATGGTAGTCGCGGATGTGGAAGGCAAGGGCGTGGGGTCGGCCATGGTCATGGCCAACCTGCAGGCCACGCTGCATGCGTTGCTCGCCCATCTCCATTCGCTGGAGCGTCTGGTGGAATCGCTGAACGACATGATGCTGGCGGATACGCGCGGGCAGAAATTCATGACGATGTTCGTGGGCTTGCTGGACCAGCCGAACCGGACGCTGCATTACGTGAACGCGGGACACGTGCAGCCCGGGGTGATTCGCGCCAACGGCGACATCGAATATCTGACCGAAGGCGGGATCGTCGTTGGTTTGTTCGCCGGTATGAAATATGAACGCGGGCATGTGAAACTTTATCCTGGCGACGTGGTGGTGGCGTGTACCGACGGAATCACCGAAGCGGACAATGCCGCGGAAGAAGAATTTGGATCGAAGCGGTTGGTGGATCTGGTAGCGAGCGAGCGGACGCAGCCGGCGCACGACATCGTGAAATCAGTGCTGAAGGAAGTGGATCTGTTTTCGCAGGGCGGGACGCATGACGACGATCGCGTGATTTTCGTTATGCGGGTGGTTTAGTTTCGTTTTTGGTTTCCTGCGGTTTTCCTTCCGGATATTTCCCGAAAAACTCGATGACTCGCTTTTCGTATTTCTGCGGGGCATGGCCGAGGGCGGAGGCGTGTTCGGCGCCCGGCACAATCCACAATTCCTTCGGACCGATCGCGGCCTGGTAGATCGCTTCGGCGTGGCGGCAGGGAATGCGGTGGTCGGCCGTGCCGCAGATCAGCAGCACAGCAAAGGCGCGGGCGGCCACGGCTTTTTCGGGTGACACGTCGTTGGGATCGAAGCCGCCATCTTTTTTAACGCCGCGCATTGCGGCGATCGATGCGGGACGGAACAGCGTCTGGCCCAGGAGTGGGCTGAATTCGAGCCCGGCATAATCGTAGGTGACTTCGCGGAGACTTTCGAAGGGATCCTCGGCGACGACGGCGTCGATGCGCGGCTCGACCGCGGCGGACTGGAGCGCGATCGCAGCGCCCATCGAAACACCCAGTGCATATAGATGATGGACGCTGCCGTTCGCGCACAAGGCGTCGACGATTTGGCGCGTGTCATCGCGCTCTTTCCAGCCGTACGTGGCCATCGCGCCACCGCTCTGGCCGTGGGCGCGGGAATCCATCATGACCACGCCGTAACCGTTGGTGAGCAAAAATTCCGCGTGACCCAGGTTGCCGGTGCGATTGTCGGAAATGCCGTGATAGAGCAGGACCCAATCGCCGTTGGGATTTTTCGGTCGGATTTTCCAGCCGCGCAGAATCGTGCCGTCTTGCGCGGTCACTTCCAGGTCTTCTTTGGTGGCTCCAGTTCGCTGGAGCATCTCGGCGGTTTGCTGGCGACGATCCGGATTGTGATTGCCGGGGTGAAGGATCACCGAACTGAGTTGTGCGCCGATGATCGCGGCCGCAACCGGAAGCAGGGACAGTAGCGCGAGAAAGAGATAGAAGAGACGGCGCATGAATATAGTGGTCACTTATATCCATTGGTACGCAGAAGGCGGAGGAATTGTTTCGGGGAAGCGCCGAAGAGGTGGCGCACGAAGTGGATCGAGTTACGAGCCGGTGGAAGAATAGTGGCGAGTGCCGAGGTTCCACAGCGAAATGGCGACAGTGAGAAATACGGCGGCAACCAGCGGAACCATGGGCGCGTAAGCCGGCGAGACGGTTCGGCCCAGCAGGCGGACGCTGGGATAAAACGAGGCGAGGCCGAAGGGGATGATCCAGCACAAGAAAAATTGCACGACGGGGCTATAGATCGTCAGCGGGTAGCGGCCGAAGGCCATCATGTTCCAGACCGGGGGGTGGACGCCGATACGATCTTCAAACCAGAATGAAACGGTGGTGAGCATCAGGAAAACCGAAACGTAAATGATGCTAGCGCAGGCGCCGAAGAAGAACAGCATCGCGAACCGCGCAGGCGTCCACGGAATGCCCAGTTGGTGCGAAGCATAGACCATACAGAATGTGCCGGTGGCGATTTCCTGAACGGATTCGATGCGGAAGGTTTCAAACAAGACCTGAAAGAGTGAAGATACGGGGCGAAGCAGGACGCGGTCGAATTTGCCTTCGATGATGTAATTGTTCCCAAATTCGTAGAGGTTCAAGCTGATGATGTTGAAGAATCCGTAGGGAATCAGTGAGAAACCGTAGAGGAACAAAACCTCCTCGAAGCGCCAGCCGCCAATTTGCGGGACTTTTTTGAACAGTACGATGACGAATCCCAGGGCGAAAATTGTGGCGGCGAAGCTGGTAGCGAGGCTGACGAAAAAATCGCCGCGGTAGCTGACGCGGACTTTGGCGTATTGGGCGAAGTAGTCGGCGAAAAGCAGCGCGTGGCGTTTCGCGCCGGCCAGGATTCTGGCCAGGCCAACGTTTTCTTCGGCGGGTGGCCCACCGTCGCGGCCAGCAAACCGGGTCATTTGTTCGTTCGAGGGCATTTTCGGTTTCTTAGCCGCCGTGAATCGTTATTTTTTCGGATGCGCGACTCCACCACAGATGCGCCAGCACCAGGAGCCCGACCACCCAGAACCATTGAATACCGAGCGTGCGCAGGGCGGTGGCGTGGTCCAGCTTGCCGAGATAAATCTGCAGCGGGGTGTAGGCAATGTGCTCGAAGGGCAGCCAGGCCAGCACGCGCTGAATGGGCTGCGGGAAAAAACTCATCGGAATCAGCAAACCGGAAAGCAGTTCGATCAGCCAGAACTTGGCGCGAATCAGCGCCAGGATGGATTGCAGCGGGATGGCGCAGGTGCCGATCATGAAGTTGATTGCGCCCATCAAGAAAAAACTGCCGAGCACGCTGACCAGAAACAACGCGAAGTTCTCGCGCGACGAGGGGCCTTGCACCGGAAACACCAGCGCCACCACGATCGCGACTGGGACGGTCAGCAGTCCCAGGCGGAAAGCGGATTCGCCCATGGCGCGCGAAATCCACATCCACTGCATCGAGACCGGCTTGATCAGGTCCATGGCAATCTTGCCTTCGATCACTTCGTAAGCCATTTCCTGATCGATGGTGTTCCAGTAGAAGGAGCGGATAATCCAGCCGACGCTGACGTAGGTGAGCATCTGCGACAGGTTGTACCCGGCGAAGGATTGTCCGGAGCTGTAGACAGCGCTCCACACGAAGTAATAGACGGTGACGTTCAGAAAATAAGTGATGATTCCGGTGAAATAGCGCAGCCGGAAGGCCAGCATGTTGACGAAGCCGACGCGGGAAAATTCGGCGTAAGGTACGAGCGAGTCGTACACGCTGCTCATACCGGGATCTCGATTTGGGCTTCACCGGCGTAGATGCGCTTGATGATCTCTTCGATGGGCTCGTCTTCGATGAGCAGATCGCGAACTTCGACGGAGTCCAGAATCTGGCGCACCAGGTCCGAGGTGGAGACCTTGATGCGGTCGAAGCGAATGCGATGAGTGATGTCGTCGAGCTGCTCAACTTCGCAGCCGTTGCGGGAAAAAGCCACGAGGCCAGCCGCCTGAGCGCGATCTTTCAGCGCGAATTTAATGTACTTGGTCCGCAACAGTTGTTCTTTGAGCTGCGCCAGTTGGCCGTCGTAGAGAACTTTTCCGCGGTCGATGATCATGATGCGGCGGCAAAGCTCCTCGATGTCGTCGAGGTCGTGGGTGGTGAGCAGAACCGTGGTGTGAAATTCGCGATTAATGGCGCGCAGAAAATGGCGGATCTGATCCTTGGCGACTACGTCGAGACCGATGGTCGGCTCGTCGAGAAAAAGCAGCGGAGGATTGTGCAGCAGCGCGGCGGCGATGTCGCAGCGCATGCGTTCACCAAGCGAAAGCTTGCGCACCGGAGTGTGCAGGTAATCGCGAATGTTCAGGATGGAATCGAAGTGTTCCATGCGGGCATCGAAATCGCGTTGGGAGACCTCGTAGATGCGCCGCAACAGCTTGAACGATTCGATGACGGCGATGTCCCACCACAGCTGGGTACGCTGACCAAAAACCGCGCCGATGGTTTTAACGTAGCGGCGGCGCTCGCGGAAGGGCACGAAGCCGTTGACGCGAATCTCGCCGCTGGTCGGGACCAGAATGCCAGTGAGCATCTTGATGCTGGTGGATTTTCCGGCGCCGTTGGGACCGATGTAGCCCACCATTTCGCCTCGTTCTATTGCAAAGCTGATGCGGTCGACGGCGGCCACCGTGCGGTATTCGCGGACGAACAGGTTCTGGACCGAGCCCCACAGGCCCTCGCGCCGCTTGAAACTCCGAAAATGCTTGCTGAGGTCGTGGACGTGGATGAGGGAATCGGCGCTCATGGACGTAGAGATTCTAGCATCGCACCCGGCGACGCGCTCTCCCGCAACGAAGAAACGCGATGCGCTGTTAGACGCGCAAATGAGGGAATGGTAGCGGTAACTTTTGATGCAGCGTGATCCGTCGGATGGCTTCCGGATACGCGGCCAGAGCATCTGATACAGAGCGGGATTCTGGCGGGGAGCGGCGATTGCGTAGCCAAGTTTTCAAAGGGTCTGCTACAATTTTGCGAATTCGGGAGAAGCCAGCCAGCACACAACCGCGGCTTACATGGCAGAAAACAGCAAAAGAAAATGGATTATCGCGATTATTGCGATTGCCCTGGTGATCGTGCTGGCCCTGCTGTTGACGGGTCGCGGCCACGGGCCACGGGTGCAGGTGGCCGCCGTCACCCGCGAAGACCTGACCTCCGCCATTACCAGCAATGGAAAAGTTGAGCCGGTGGCGCCGATGACGGCCCGCGCCGAGTTTGCGACGTTTGTCACGGAGGTGAAAGCGACCGAAGGACAGGCGGTGCATCGCGGGCAAGTCATCCTGGTGCTCGATGACGCGGATATTCGCGCACAGCTTTCGCAAGCGCGCGCGAACCTGCTCGCCGCGAAAACAGACCTGCAGAATGGACGTACCGGCGGGCCCCCCGACGAAGTAGCGCAACTCCAGGGTGATTTGGCCAATGCGCAGACACAGGTGGCGAATCTGGAACGGAGCCAGCAGGCTCTGCAGGGGTTACTAGCCAAGCAAGCAGCCACGCAGGATGAGGTCGCGCAGAATGCCGCCGCGCTGGCTACCGCACGGGCGAATTTACAGACGCTGCAACAGAAAAAAGCGGCACTGGGACAACGCAGCACGGTGACGGTGGAAAGTGCCGGGCTGCGCGTCAAACAAGCGCAGGATCAAGTGACCGCGTTGGAACAAAAAGTAAATTCCGCGACGGTGGTTGCGGCCACGGACGGAACGCTGTATTCGCTGCCGGTGCGCAAGAACGACTTCGTGAAGGTCGGCGATATTTTGGCGGAAATGGCCGATCTGCGACAAGTGCGGGTTCGAGCGTTCGTTGACGAGCCAGACTTGGGAGCGTTGGCGGCGAATCAAGTGGTGCAGGTGACTTGGGACGCGATGCCGGGCCGGGTGTGGACCGGAAAAATCGAGCAAGTGCCGAAGCAGGTGGTGCCGCGGGGCTCGCGCAGCGTGGGTGAAGTGATTTGCTCAATCGACAACGATAAGTTGGAGCTGCTGCCCAACATCAACGTGGCGGTGCGCATCCTAGTACACGAATTGCATGGGGTGCTGGTAATCCCGCGAGGCGCGGTGAATCTGGAAAACGGCCAGCATTTTGCGTACCTAGTAAAAGATGGGATCGTTTCGCGCAAGAACATCACCATCGGAATCGCAAGTGCGGAAAAATATGAGCTGTTGTCTGGTCTCGCCGCTGACGACCAAGTAGTGATTCGAACGGAAAGCGTACTGCAAGACGGGATGATCGTACGAACATCGGAGGCCAAATGAGGGTCCGGGTGGCAGCGCTGGCAAGAATGCGAACTGGAGTTTGGATGACGGCCAGCCTGATCGCCGTGCCGGTTATGGGCGGAAGCTCTGCCGCAGCGACGATCGCGCGGGCTGCGGCGCAACCGGCTCCTGATGCCACAGCACAGATCCAAACGGCGCAGCGCCAGTTTAATTCCGGCAACTACTCGGGTGCGATTGGCACGCTGCAAGCGGCAATCAGCCAAAATTCCAACAGCGCGGAAGCGTATTACTGGCTGGGCCGCAGCTATTACGAAATTCGCGACTACGACAACGCGGTGACCGCCGGCGAGAAATCAGTGGCGCTGGACGCCAAGAATTCGGTGTATCACCAATGGCTGGGGCGGATTTATGGCGGGAAAGCGGATCGCGATCGCAGCTTTTCCGACGCGCGAAAAGTGAAAAAGGAATTTGAAATGGCGGTGCAGCTGAATCCTTCGAACTTGGCGGCGCGGCGAGATCTGGAAGAATATTTGATTCAGGCTCCGTGGGTGGTCGGCGGGAACAAGGACGAAGCGGCGAAGCAAGTGGATGCGATTGCGGCCGTCGATCCGGTCGAGGGCCATCTGGCGCGCGCGCTCTACGACATCGAAAATTCCAAGAAAATGGATCTGGCCGAGAAGGAATACCGGGACGTGCTGGCCGCCAAACCGACCAAGATCGATCCGTATTTTGAAGTCATCGCTTTCTTTCAGAAACAGAACAAACCGGCCGAAATGCAGAGCGCGATTCAGGCCGCCGCGCAAGTGAGCCCGACCGATCCGCGGCTGGCGTACGTTCGCGGAGTAGCGCTGGTGCTGGCGAACAACAATCTCGCCGAGGCTGAAAAGAATCTGAAAGCCTACCTGGCCAGCACGCCGGACCGCAGCGATTGGCCGGCGCACGCCTCAGCGCGCGAATGGCTGGGCCGTTTGTACGAAGCGCAGGGAAAACGGTCCGAGGCCGGCGAACAGTATCGCGCGGCTCTGCAATTGGATCCGGGCAACAAGGAAGCCAAGTCGCGCCTGGAAAATCTGGAGAAGGGCGCGCATTGAGCGGACGATTATGCCGGTAAAAAATCCTCCGGTATCTCCACCGCAGGGCCCCGCATCCAATTCCTCCGTGAGCACGCTGCTGGGAATCCCGAAAAATACACCCCTGCTGTGGGGCGAGACGTGGAGTCTGGCGCTGCAAGCGCTGCGCGCCAACAAAGTGCGCGCCATGCTGACCATGCTGGGCGTGATTATCGGCAGCGCCTGCATCGTGCTGGTGGTGACGGTGGCACTGGCCGGGCGGATCTACATTACGAGCCTGATCGAAGGTGTTGGTTCGAATTTGATTTACGGCGAGCTAGTTCACACCAGCGAGAACCAGCACGCGGCCCTGGCGGACCAGATCACCATGGCGGACATGCAGGCGGCCAGAGAGCAACTGCCGAACGTGGCGGTGGCGGCCGGAACTCACGATTTGGATATGACCGTGGTGGTGAACGGCGTGACCAAGCCGGTGAAGCTGGTCGGAGTAACGGAAGGATTTCAGGAAATTCGCAGGCTGCTGGTGCTGCAAGGGCGCTATTTCGACCAGGACGACATGATCACCCGCAGCAAAGTCTGCCTGCTGACTGAAAATCTGGCGAAGCTGGCGTTTCCGAACGAGAGCCCGATTGGGAAAGAAATGCAGGTGGGCGATCTGCGCTTCACGGTGATCGGCGTGTTCCGGGAAAGAACGGCGACGTTTGGGCTGACGGAAATTTCGGAGAATTCCCTGATTGTGCCGATTGGGCTGATTCAATACTACACGGGCGAAGATTATTTGCGGACGTTCTACGTGCAGGCCACGCGGGCGGAAGACGTACCGGGATTGACCACCCAAGTTACGGAGCTTTTGAAAAGCCGGCATCGCCCGAGCGCCGAATATCAGATTCAGAATTTGAGTTCGCTGCTGGATGCGTCGAAGAAAATTTCGCTGGCGCTGACGGTGCTGCTGATCGTGGTGGCCATGATCGCGCTGACCATCAGCGGCATCGGGATCATGAACATCATGCTGGTGACGGTGACCGAGCGCACCCGCGAGATCGGCATTCGTAAGGCGATTGGCGCGCCGCGTAACGCGATCCTGTATCAGTTTTTGACCGAAGCGCTATTGATCAGCGGCACCGGGGCGCTGGCCGGAATCGCCATCGGAGTGGCCGTGCCTATAATTCTGAATATCGTGCTGCGGCTGATCCCGGCGGCGGCGGGAATACACATTCCGATCTCGGCGGTCTCGGTGGTGCTGGCGTTTTTGGTATCCTGCTCGACGGGATTGCTGTTCGGTTATTTGCCGGCCAACCGTGCGGCGAAACTGCATCCCACGGAATCGCTGCGTTATGAGTAAGGCTAAAACGAAAAAAATCCGGAAGGTCGTGCCGTTTTTGGCTTCGGCGCTGGTCCTGCTGGGCGCTGTTGGTTCGGTCCGCGCCCAGGTTGCTCCGGCTCAGCCAGTGGACAATGGCAAGTTGACCATGCGTCACGCGGTGACTCTGGCCTTGCAGAACAGCCGCGATCTGGTGCTGGCTCGGGTGCAATACACCGTGGCGCTGAATCAAACGTCGCTGGACCGTGCCGCGTTCCTGCCGAACATCTATACCGGTTCGGGCGCTGCTTACACTTCGGGTTTTCCGTCACTGGGCGGATCGCCTCCGGCCGTATTTCAAATGAATTACGATCAGGCCATTTTCAATCCGGCGTTGAAGGCACAGCAGCAGGCCGCGGGACAGGCTCTCTTCCGAGACCGTCACCACCCGCTCGGCCAGGGCGGCCAGGATACGGAAGGGGATGTCGCCGGGCTGGCTGACCGCGATGCCGTCGGCCATGGTCGGCGCGGACGTGACCGACACCGGGTGACCCGCGGCCAGCGAGCCCGGATACGGGGCGACGGACTCGGCCTGGACGCCCACGATGCGGATGTCCGGGTCCAGGCTCTTGATCGCCACCGCGACGCCGGCCGCCAGGCCGCCGCCGCCGACCGGAATCACCACGGTGCGCACCTGCGGGCACTGCTCGAAGACCTCGAAGCCGAGCGTGCCCTGGCCCGCCACGATGTCCGGATGGTCGTAGGGGTGGATGAACACCGCCCCGGTCCGCTCGGCGAGGGCCAGGGCCTCGCCCAGGGCGTCTTCCACGTTGTGGCCGTGCAGGATGACCTCCGCCCCGTAACCGCGGGTCGCCTGCACCTTGGGCAGCGGAGCGCCCTGGGGCATGACCACGGTCGCCGTGCAGCCGAGCAGCCCCGCCGCGAACGCCACCCCCTGCGCGTGGTTGCCCGCGCTGGCCGCGACGACACCCCGGGCGCGCTCGGCGTCGGTGAGCCGGGCGATCCGGTTGTAGGCGCCGCGCACCTTGAAGGACCCGGTGCGCTGAAGGTTCTCGCATTTGAGGAAGACCGGCCCGGCCACGGTCTCGGACAGCACCCGGGAGTGCATCACCGGAGTGTCCGAAATCACATCGCGGAGCAGCTTGCGGGCGGCGGCCACGTCATCGGAGCTGACCGCACCAGGTGTTGTTGCCACGGGAGGCAAGTGTGCCACCCATTCGCGGGTCTGGCGTGCCGACCGGCACCGCCGACCCTGAGCCGGCCCAGATGCGAAGATGGGCGATCACGACATACTGTCGAATGGTGCAGCAAGACAACCAGCATCATCACGCAAGCATCGCAAACTCCGCCGCTGCCCGCAGCGA
>Ga0209116_1000378_pt1 | contig 10411 bp, 13 predicted proteins | sample BlaSpr_A8_OM2_O1_FD_187975 | JGI IMG/M metagenome (GOLD analysis project Ga0209116, IMG submission 187975) | Forest soil microbial communities from Thunder Bay, Ontario, Canada - Black Spruce, Ontario site 2_A8_OM2_O1 (SPAdes) (version 2) | ecosystem: Environmental > Terrestrial > Soil > Boreal...
GTCCTGCTGGTGGTGATCTTGCCCGTGGTCATCTTCCTGCTCAACCGGGTGCTTGCCGCGCTCGAGCGGATCCGGGGGGCCACCGACGCGATCCTGTCCGGTGGCGTGGCCCTGGTCGGTGAGCTCGACGGCGTGCCCGAGGCGCTGGCCACAACCGACGCCACCGTCCACGAAGTCTCCGTCGGCGCGGTCCGGTACGCGGGCTCCGTCGCCAAGCTTCTCGGCTGAAAGGAATGCGGTTATGCCGGCTGCCGCCTGGTTCACACTGATCGTCGCCGCACTGATCATCGCGATCACCGCGGTCGGCCTGCTGCGGGTGATCTTCCACCTGCGGGCCATTCGCGCGACGCTGGTCGCGACCACCGGAGGGGTGCAGGCCGTCGCGCAGCTGACCAGCACCGTCCCCGAACGGCTGACCTCGGTCAACGCGAGCCTCAAGCCGGTCCGCGACTTCTGCGAAGGGGTCTGAGATGAGCACCGGCTGGGTAGTGGGCTGGGTCATCGGGATCGTGATCGTGCTGGTCGTGGTGGCCCTGGTGGTGCCGATCCTGCTCCTGGCCCGCTCGATCGGCAACGAGGCACCGAAGATCAACTATGAGCTCGAGAAGGCGGTGCACAACACCGCGCCGCTCGGTGCGCTGCGAACGACCATCGACTACGCCGTGACCATCATCGGCGGGCTGCAGCGCGGCCGCGCCCGGCTGGGAGGTTAGCCATGCACACCCTGGCCATGTCGTCGTCCGAGCACACCAACTGGCTCGTCGCGAACATCGTCGGCCTGGTCGTAGTGGTCGCCGTGGCCGCCCTGCTGACGATCCTGATCGTGCTCGTCAAGATCATCGATCGCCGGGTGGTCACGGTGCGGGACACGCTCAAGGCGGCGGCGGCCAACACCGCGGACGCCGCGCTCATCCCGCAGGTCGCCGACGGCGTCGAGTTGGTCCTGGCCGAAGGCCTGCAGCACCACCTGTTCCTCGGTCGCGTCCTAGGGAAGGTGAAGTCTTGACCGGGCTCGTCGTTTTCACCCTCATCGACATCGTCCTGCTGGTCGCGGGCCTGGCCGTCTACCTGTACTGGGTCGGCACGCTGCTCACCCGCATCGCGGGCAACCTCGAGGAGTGCGCCGAGATCGTGCAGACGATCGTGGGGCATGCAAAGCTCATCGGGCCCGGCGTAGGGCACATCAACGAGACCGGCGGCGTGGTCGCCGGAGCGCTCCCGCTGCTGTACGGCATGGCCGAGGAGATCGTGACCGACGTGACGCCGCGGCCCGAGCCGCCCGCCACGCCCGAGCCCGCCCGGCCCGCCTCCGGCACCCGCCGCTCCCGCCTGCACGACGCGGTCGGCTTCACCCCGGGGCCCTGAGCCCGGCTCGGGCTCGCGCCCACACCAACAGTCGACGGCCGAACGGTCTTACGCCTGGTCGGGGCCTCGCCGCGATACCGGCTCGGTGGCGGGGGCGGAGGACTCGCCGATCCACTCGTCCTTCCAGGACGGGTCGTACTGCTGGTCGTTGCAGCTCGGGCGGTAGATCGAGGTGAGCTCGCGGGCGATCTGCTCCCGGTGCGGCCGGGTGCCGCCGGGGACCTCAAAGGTGCAGATGTAGACCTTCCACTTCGATCCGGCACGGCGCACCCAGGATGCCGCGCGGGAATGCCGGAACGGGAAGCGCTCGGCGGACAAGTCGTCGCTGTGGCCGACGTAGATGACCGCGTACTTCTCCGGCTTGGCCTCGGGTTCCGGCTTGCACAGGATCGCGTAGACCGCCGCCGCCTGCGGGGGCGTCCAGCCGCCGAGCAGGCGGGGTCCCTCGAACGAGTAGCCGGCCAGCGATCCGAGGCGGATCATCGCAGGTCGTCTTCTTCCTCGCTGATCGCCTCGGCCCGCACCACCGGGGCCGGGGGGAGGCCTGCCCTGCCGGCGGCCCGCTCGAACTCCGCCGTCGCCTTCTCAATCGCCTCGTCGCGGCTTGGCGCGTCTACGACGAGCTGGGCCCCGTACCTGTTGCTGCCGATGCCGGTGGCGATGCCCTCGCTGCCCGCGACCGCGTCAGCGAGCTCGACGACCTCCTCGCGGGACAGCACCCGGTCGCCTTCGGCCTCGATGCCGACACTCCATCTCACCGGCGGCTCCTAACTCAGCTTCGGCAGCAGCGTCGCGAACTCTTCCAGGCTGCTCAGATCATGCCCGGACAGGGTCACGTCGATGTGCGGCGCCGCCACCATCATGCCAAGGGTGCTGGGCCGGAAGTTCTGGTTATCACCCTTGTGCGGGTTCATCCATACCACCCGGTGACTGAGCCTTGCGAGCCGTTCCATGGCCGCGGCGAGCACCTCGGGATCGCCGCGGTCGAGGCCGTCGGAGCAGATCACCACGATTCCGCCGCGGCACAGGCCGCGCCGCCCCCACTCCCTGACGAACGCGTCCAGTGAGGCGCCGATCCTGGTTCCGCCCTCCCAGTCGAACACCTCCCGCGCGGCACGTTCGAGCGCGTCGTCCGGGCGCCGGTGATCGAGGGCTTTGGTCACCCGGGTGAGCCTGGTGCCGAAACAGAACACTTCGACCCGGGACGCCGCGCGTTTCGCCGAGTAGGCGAACTGCAGCAGGTTGCGCGAGTAGTCGGCCATCGAGCCCGAGACGTCCAGGATCAGGATCAGCGGCCGCAGACGGACTCTGCGCCGCCGCCAGAACAGCTCGGCGGGCTCGCCGTGCATGCGCAGCGACTCCCGCACCGTACGGCGCAGGTCAGGGGAGCGTCCCGACGGCGCCTTCGTGGTGCGCCTGGTCCGCCGTTTCGGCGGCGTCAGCCGGATCCTGGCCATGATCCGCCGCACCGCGGCGAGCTCCTCGGGCGTGCAGGCCGCAAACGACCTGTGCCGGAGCGCCTCGGCGTCGGACGCCATCAGGCCGAGCGTTGCCTGCTCGTCCTCGTGCCCGGCCGCGGGAGGCTCGGTGGCCGGGACCTCGAGCACGGCCCCGGCCTCGGCCGTCACCTGCGCCTTGAGGGTCAGCAGCTCCCGGATTGGGTCGGCGCCGCCGAGGAAGTACCTGCGGAACACCTCGTCGTACACCGGGATGCTCTCCCGCCTGGTCACCAACGTGCTGCGGCCGGCCCAGTACAGATCGACCAGGTCGGAGGGGTCCAGCAGGCTCGCCGCGGAGCTGAAGCTCAGGATGTCACCGGACCCGATCACGAGCCCCGCCGAGCGCAGTTCGCGGGAGAAGCCAACCAGCGTGCTGAGGATCGGGGGCCGGTACGCCGCGCGCGTGGCGGGTTCAGCCACCGGACGTGATCTCCGCCAGGTTGTCGCGCACCAGCTCGAGGTCGTCGCGTTCCTTGACCACCGCGCCGAGCGTGTCGTCCGCATTGGCCTGATCGAGGTCGGTGGCTCCCAGAAAGTCCAGGGTGCGGACCCAGTCGATGGTCTCGGCGACACCCGGCGGCTTGGCCAGGTCGAGCTCGCGCAGCCGGTTGACCGCCGCGACCACTTTGCGGGTCAGCGTCTCGGACACCCCGGGCTGGCGTATCAGCACGATCTCCACCTCGCGTTCGGCGGCCGGGTACCCAATCCAGTGGTACAGGCAGCGCCGCTTCAGCGCGTCGTGCAGCTCGCGGGTGCGGTTGGAGGTGAGGATGGCGAGCGGCGGGCTCTCAGCCCGGATCGTGCCGATCTCCGGGATCGTGATCTGGAAGTCGGAGAGCATCTCGAGCAGGAAGGCCTCGAACTCGTCGTCGGCGCGGTCCACCTCGTCGATCAGCAGCACCGCCTGGTCGCCAGCCCTGACCGCCTCGAGCAGCGGCCGCTCCAGCAGGAACTTGGGGCCGAACAGCTTGTCGACCGCCGTGTCGTCGGTGACCTGATGCTCCGACAGCGCCCGGATCTGCAGCATCTGGCGGGCGTAGTCCCATTCGTAGAGCGCCTGGTTGGTGTCGATGCCCTCGTAGCACTGCAGCCGGATCAGCCTGCGGCCCAGCACGTCAGCAAGCACCTTGGCGACCTCAGTCTTGCCGACCCCGACCTCGCCCTCCAGCAGGATCGGGCGGTGCAGGTTCAGCGCGACGAACAGCGCCGTCGCCAGCCCCCGGTCGGCGAGGTAACTCCCCTGGCGGAGGGTCTCGGTGAGCTGGCCGACGGTCTCAGGACGCTCCATGCGGCGCTCTCCTCACCGTCGGCCCAGAGAAGCGGGAGTGGAGGGGGACGGGGCGGTGAGTGGGGGGTGGGCGGCTCGCTGGCAAATCAGCGGACTTCTGCCGAGCCGAGCACCAGGTCGCGGATGCTGCCGGTCTCCTCGTTCAGCTTGCCCTCACGCTGCAGCCTGTTCCGCCACGCAGCGCGCAGGTCGCCATCCTCATCCGCCAGCCCGTCAAAACCGACATCCGCCATCTTCTTGCAGGCCTTGGTCGGGCCACAGTCCTCGTCGAGATCCGCGCTGGTCTGTCCCTGGGCGCTCCATACCTCGCGAAGCACTTCCCTGGCGTCATCCATCTGCGGGTACCTTCCAGCCGGTGCTGCTGTCCTAGCCTCGACTCTAATTCCTCACCGCTAGCTGCGGCGACATCGGATTAAGGGTTCTCTTATGGGCTCGGGCGGCCGGGCGGCGGTCTCGCGGACGGCTTTGAGCCCGGAGATCAGCATCGTTGACGGCCGATTTCGGCCGCCCGGCGCCTCCAGACGCAGGCCTGCCGACCGGACCCCGGTTAGCCCATGCCGGATCCACGTCGCGCCAGACGGGGCTGCCGGATTTGGCCTTCGTGTATTTCAGTGGCCGATAGGAAAAATGCCGATCCGGACAGCAAGGCCATTAACGTGCTATCTGGCGTGGGCGATATGTGGCAGCGGCGGCCGGCGCGGGTTGCCGACCATCAGTGGCGCGGGCGCGATTCTCATGCTGGACGATGCTGGCGGCAACCCGCGATCACAGCGTCTGCGTAGCTGACCGGACACTTATTGTGAGAATTTCGCGTGTTATGGCATCGACCCAATGATCGCCATTGCTATGTTGCATTTGGTAGCTTTGGTGCTTGGGGAGGCAACAGATGTCAACGGGGCCATCGAGCGATTCCGCTGAAGCACCACCGGAGCCCGAACCGCCATTCACGGGCGGGCGGCGGCATTCCTGGCTGGCCAGCCACGGACGGCACCCAGTGACCTGGGCGGTCGCTGGCGTAGTACTCCTCGGCAGCGCCGGGGCGGCGCTGCTGCAGCAGCAACCGGGCGGGCGGGCGCGCACCGAGTCGGTCTACTGCGGCCTGGTCAAATGTGCGGTCCTGCGCTCGGTTGCTGATTCATCTACCGCAACTGTCGCAGTTCCGCGCCCGAGTCCGGCCCTGCCATCGCCCAAGGCCCCACCGAGCGCTCCGGCGTCCACGCCAATCCCGGCGACGACGCCAGCGCCAACCCCGGCGCGTTCGAGGCCGCCGAGGCCGGTAGCTGCCCAAAAGCCGGCACCCGCCCCTTCGCCCAAGCCGCCCGCGACGCCAACGCCGAATCCGTCGCCGACGTGGGCGCCAGGGCCCCCGCGCTGGCCGTGGCCGCCCACCTGGGGGTGGTCGTGGGGCGGCGGAGGCGGTCGGCATTCCCGGCCATCAAGCCATTACTGGCAGCCAGGTGGCCGCCACCAGCGGGGCTGGTGAGGTTTTCCGTTCGATGCACGCTTGTGGCGCCACTGAGGCATATCCACCGCTTCTAGCTGCGGCGATTCCCTCAGAGGGTTGTTAGCATTCCGTATGATCCGTGGGTGCTGGCCCCCGCTGACGCTATGGTTGCGTAATTGCCCAGCTAAGAGCATTGCGCCGGGACAGTCCCCGGATCCCGGCTGATGCGGGCTGTGGCTGGGGCATGGCTTCCCCCTTTCGGCCCCGCCAGCTCCCCCGTGCTGGCGGGGCCAGCCATGCCGCGTACCGCGCTCGCACTGCGCTACCTCGCTCGCACTACCTCGCTCGGATGACGCAGAGTCGCTCCCCAGCATGACGACACGGGCTTCGCCTCCGGGCAGGCTTGGCAATGGTGGCTGCCGACCGCCAACGGGCGGGGGTCCGACGCCGCACAGCCGGGCGGCGGCAGCCACCGCCAGCCTGCGCCATGCCGTCTGCGCCTGGGCACCCCTCGACCGCGAGGTGCCCCGCGCGAGATCATTGCCACGCCTGGCCGAGGCGGCCGGGAGGCCGGTACGCGGAACCGGAAGGCATGACCGATGATCGACATCCCGTCCGAGGCTGATATCCGGTGCAGCGCAGAGAAGATCTTCGACCTGATCATCGACTTCCGCGGGCAGGATCGCTGGCTGCCGCGCTCGTCGGCGTTTCACGGCACCGAGGTCTCCGCAGACCCGGTGGCCCTGGGCACTACCTACCGCGAGCCAGGCCCCTTCGGCGTGCGCAACGGCACTGTCACCGAGTTCGAGCGCCCGAGGAAGGTCACCTTTCACCAGCCGATGACGATGCGGCTGCACTCCGGCATTGTCGACGTGACCCTGCGCTACACGCTGACGCCAAACGCTGGGTCGACCCACGTAAGCCGGGTCGTGACGCTCGGGATCCCCTGGTCACTGCGGCTGCTGCAGCCGATCCTGGTACGCGAGTTCCGGACCGAGAGCGGACGCACCCTGCTCGCGCTCAAGGCCCACGCCGACGGGCTCCCCTGACCCGACGGGCTCCCCTGAATCCCCACGGCGAGCTCGCCCTCGAAATCGACGCGCTCGGTGTTGAACTTTGGCCATAGGGCTTACCGATCCTGGCCGCGCTCAGGCCGACATCACGATCATCACCGTGTGACCAATCTTGATCTTGTCACCTTTCTTCACCCGCTGGGCCGCGTGGATCCGGCGGCCGTTGAGCCACGTTCCATTGGTTGAACCGAGGTCCTTGACGTACCAGAGTCCGTGAGCGATCTGGAACCGGGCATGCTGGTTCGACGCGAACTCGTCAGTGATGGCCAGCGTGCCTTGGCGGCCCGCGGTGAACTCGGCGTGGAAGGTGCGGCTCTGATCCCCGGCCTGGATCTGCAGCGACTGGGTCACGATGGGAGCGGCATCGGCGAGGGTGACTCCGGTCTGGCCTGCAACGGCGGAAACTGCTGCCCTCCAGGCTTGCTGCTCCGGTTCGGTGGTCTCCTCCCACGGCGGAAGAGACTCGGGGTGGGCGCCCCGGTGAGCTTCGTAAGCTGTCCGCGCGAGGGATTCAAGGCCGGCGTTTGTCACCTCATCGATGATGCCAGAGGGGTGGTGATGGCTTCTCCGAAAGCCATGCCTCATCCACCCGCGGCCGGACCATCTGTCCGGCCATTCCCTGCGTGACCGTAAAGATCTCGCGGGAGGATATTCGGGTGCGACGGGCCGGGTTTGGTGTCTAAGGTGCGGGGTGTGAACGAGGCGCTGGTCGAGCTCTTCAAGCACAAGACGTGGGCGACCCTTCTGGTGATCGAGGCGCTGGAGGACGTGGAGACGGACGTACTCGACCTCACGACGCCGGGAACGTACGGCACGATCCGGGCTACGCTGCAGCACCTGGTTGCGGCGGACGAGAGCTATCTGGCGACGATCACCGGCAAGCAGCCTGCCCATCCGTTGCCCGCCGAGCAGGTGCCGCTGGAAACGCTGGCCGACCGGATCCGGGAACTAGGCCCGCGCTGGGACGACCTGGCCCGGGATCCCGGGGCGCCGAGCCGCGAGGTGACCACCGGGGATGGCTGGCGCACGCCAGCTGCCGTCCCGATCGCACAGGCGATCCACCACGCCGAATGCCACCGCGGCCACGTTTTGTCGGTCATCGGCGCGCACGGCATCGAGCTTCCCGGCCTGGACATCGGCGAAGACCTGGACGTTTGGCATCACGGCATCGCCGTCGGGCTGATGCAGGAGACCGGGATGGCGCAGGACTGACCGGCCGGCCACTCAGCTGACCGGAGGCTGCGCGGGCCGGGCCGAGGATGGCGCCCTGAACCGCCGCAACCGCACGCTGTTGCCCACCACAAACGCTGACGAGGCAGCCATCGCCGCACCGGCAATCAGCGGGTTCAGGAACCCCGCGGCGGCCAGCGGGATCGCCGCGATGTTGTAGCCAAATGCCCACGTGAGGTTGCCCCGGATTGTGCCCAGCGTGCCGCGGGCGAGGGCGATGGCGTCGGGCACCGCGCCGAGGTCGTCACGCAGCAAGATCAGGTCTGCCGCGGTGATCGCCACGTCGGTTCCAGTGCCCAGGGCCAGGCCCAGATCGGCGGCAGCAAGGGCGGGCCCGTCGTTGACCCCGTCGCCAACCATGGCCACCCGGTGACCATCTGCCTGCAGGCCGGCGATCACCGCAACCTTGCGGTCGGGCAGTGCGGTGGCGATCACTTCGTCGGTGCCGACGACGGCCGCTACCGCCTCGGCGGTGGCCTCGCTGTCCCCGGTCAGCAGTACGGTGCGCAGGCCCAGCCGCCGCAACTCCGCGACGGCGGCAGCAGCCGACTGCTTGACCGTGTCAGCGACCGCCATCGCCCCGCGGACCTCGCCGTCCCAGCCCGCAAGCACCGTCGTGCACCCGGCCTGTTCCCAGCGGCGGCACTGGTCGGCTACGGATGCCGGGACGGTCATCCCCTGCTGGCGGAGCAGGCCATCGCGGCCGACGACCACCTCATGGCCGTGCACGGACCCGCGGGCACCCAGGCCGGGCAGGGCGGCAAACCCGGCCGCCTGCGGCAGCGGCCCAAGTTCCTTGACCGCCGCCTGGCTGATGGCCGCGGCCACCGGGTGCTCCGACGCCTGCTCCACCGCGCCGACGTACCGGAGCATTACCTCGCGGCTGACCCCGGCCGCCAGCACACCGGTCACCGCCATCACGCCGGTGGTGACCGTCCCGGTCTTGTCCAGTACTACGGTGTCAACCGCGCGGGAGGCCTCCAGCGCCTCATACCGCTTGATGAAGATCCCCAGCTGCGCACCCCGGCCACAGGCCACCATCAGGGCCGCGGGAGTGGCCAGCCCCAGCGAGCACGGGCACGCGATGATCAGGACCGCCAGGGCGGCACTGAACGACGACTCCGCCGTGCCGCCTGCCAGCAGCCACCCGGCCAGCGTCAGGCCCGAAGCCGCCAGCACCGCGGGAACGAACACGGTGCAGATGCGGTCGGCGAGCCGCTGGATCGCCGCCTTCTGCGACTGTGCAGACTCCACTAGGCCGACGAGATGGGCCAGCTGTGTGTCGCTGCCCACCTTGACCGCGCGCACCACCAGCCGTCCGCTCACCACCACCGTGCCAGCGGTGACGAGGTCGCCCTCGGCGGCCTCGGCCGGTGTCGACTCCCCGGTCATCATGCTGCGATCGACCGCGGACTGGCCGAACTCCACCTCGCCGTCGGCGGCGATCCGCTCTCCCGGCCGGACCACGAAACGCTGGCCGGCTGCCAGGTCGGCGGCCGGCACCCAGCGCTCGGTGCCGTCCGCCGACAGCACGCACGCGTCCCGGGCTGCCGCGGCGGCCAGCTCGCGCATCGCATCCCCGGCATCCCGCCGCGCCTTGGCCTCGTACAGCCGTCCTGCCAGCAGGAACGTCGTGACAGAGGCGGCGACCTCGAGGTAGATGCCGCCACCGGAGGCGTGCAGCAGCAGATGCCAGGCGCTGACCCGGGCCTGGTCGCGGTCCAGCACGAACATCGCGTATACCGACCAGCCGCATGCCGCGGTGATGCCCAGCGACACCAGCGTGTCCATCGAGACCGAGCCGTGCCGGGCGTTGCGCAGCGCGGCCTGGTGAAACGGCCAGGCCGCCCAGATCACCACCGGCGCGGCGAGCGCCACCAGAGTCCACTGCCAGCCGGGGAACCGGAACGATGGAAACAGCGACAGCAGCACGGACAGATCACTGAGCGGAACGAAGAAAATCAGCGCAAGAATCAGCCGGTGGCGCAGGTAGGTAACCCGGTCCGCATCCGGCCCGCCGCGGGGAGCATCATCCGCCGGAGATTCGCTGCCCGGCCCGCGGGCGAGCACGTCGGCGCCGTAGCCTGCCCGCTCGATTGCCTCGATCAGTACCTGCACCGAAACCGACGCCGGCGCGGTAACCCTGGCCCGTTCAGTCGCAAGATTCACGGTCGCCGAGACGCTGGCGATCGCGTTGAGCTTCTTCTCAACCCGGACAGCGCAGGCGGCGCACGTCATCCCGCGGACCGAGAGGTCAACCTCCCGGGGCGCAGATGACGCCTCACCCGTAACCGCCGCCGATGACATAAGACGCAGCCTCCAGGCTGGACCGGCCAGCCGCAGGTAATACCGCACCGGAAATCTACCCATCGCGGAAAGCAGCCTGCAATATCGGGCCGGCATCTCCGTAGTCTGGAGGGAGTCATCCAGGATCGAGCTGCAGAGAATGCGGAGGGCGCCGTGGCGGATGAGGACAAGGAGCGAGCAGCGTACCGAGCCCTTGTCGATCGCG
>Ga0209116_1000385_pt1 | contig 10361 bp, 9 predicted proteins | sample BlaSpr_A8_OM2_O1_FD_187975 | JGI IMG/M metagenome (GOLD analysis project Ga0209116, IMG submission 187975) | Forest soil microbial communities from Thunder Bay, Ontario, Canada - Black Spruce, Ontario site 2_A8_OM2_O1 (SPAdes) (version 2) | ecosystem: Environmental > Terrestrial > Soil > Boreal...
CCGCTTCGAGACGGCGCATGGGGCAACTGGGCCACTACACTCGTTTGGGGCCGCAACCGCACCTCACCGGACGCGGAAATCTTTAATAGTTATCTGGCAGAAAGCACGGCTCGATTTGCTTATCACAATTACGCTTGGACCAGGATTGAAAACGTGGACCGCACGAACGAATTGCTACTCGGGGAAAATCCCATTCCGCCCGGATTCCAGGAGCGTTTTCTGGCGCGGATACAAGCCTACACATTCGGCTACGATCACGAATGGAATTTTATTCGCCACGTCTCGACTGCCTTTGGCGGCCAGTACACTCTCTACACAGCGCCCGCGTCGCTTGATCCGATTTACGGCTCGCACCCGATGGGGGTCCTAACCTTCCTACGTTTTCGCGCGATACCTTCCCAGAAATAATTGTTTCAAGTCCGCCGCCCTTCCATAGCTGACCGTAGAAAAGCGATCCGGAGCGAGAGACCCGTAGAAATCTTGATGCTATACTTAACGCCGCAGGCCGTCTGCCGAATAACCACTCGAATCGCCACGGAGAGGTGCTGGAGTGGCCGAACAGGGCTGCCTGCTAAGCAGTTATCCTGGCAAAACCGGGATCGGGGGTTCGAATCCCCCCCTCTCCGCCATAAACCAATACACACCATTTCATTCGGGACTTACACTCCCCGTCGTGACCCTCAAATTTAGAAATGACGACAGCGTATGCGGGCGACGTTCCCGATCCGAAATCAGACGATTAATCTCGCGCGTGTGTCCGAAGAACTGATTTGTCAGGAGATTAGTTCGTTTCGGCCCATCCCAGTGCCATGGCGATCTCAACCGCCTTCACATTCTCAGCCGGTATGAAAATGTTGTTGGGACTCTTGGGCGCAAAGAATTTGCGATAACTCGAGGAAAGTCTGCTATCGCTCTTCGTTATCTCCACCTGAACGATCGGTCGAAACCGCGCGATCGTTTGCGCGCCGCCTTCGAGTATGGCGCCTTCGGCTCCTTCAGCGTCAATCTTCAAATAATCCAGACGCTCGATATTCTCCCAGCGACACAGGTCGTCGAGCGATACGCACAAGACAGATACAGATTCCGCATTCCCGACTCTCAGGAGGCCGAACGAATTCGGTTTATCATTGTTCAGATAAAGTTGTGCCTGTTGAGTATGGCGGCCAACACATAAATTTCGGACCCGCACGTTGCGGTATCCATTCGCGCGGACGTTTTCGAAGAGCCGGCTTGCGGTCTCAAGGAATGGCTCGACAGCGACCACCAAGCCCTCGTCTCCAACTTCCTTCGCGGCCTTAAGGCTATAGACACCGACGTTCGCACCGACATCGACGAAGACGGAACCTGGCCGCAGGAAACGCTGCAGAGAAGAGAGCTCGGGCTCAATAGAGTCTCCGTAAAGGTAAACGCCGCGGCCACCCCAACCCGCTCCGTTGTATCCCGCGACGATTGTTCCGTTTTCCAATCGCGTGCGAACCAGCGCTGAACGCGGCGTCAGGGCAAGGCGCACTTTTTTTAGAAGTAGCTTATTATTCGAGAGAATCATAACGGTGCTCCTGCAAAACTCTGCAAACATTCACATCAAATGGCATTTCGGAAATGTACTCAGTCATCGCCTGCCCGTTGCTCGCATGGTTCAAGCTCGACTATCGCGGCGTTCAAGTCACTACCCGGGAGCGAGTGGGCCCGGGATACCACCCCAAGTTTTCTTCGAGCGATTGCTCCATAGCCCATCGTACTCACGTTGCTCGGCCACAGTTTATCCAACAGGGCAGCGAGTAATTGGACACAGGTGCAAGCAGGCACGACAAACCAGCTAGCCAACGCTCGCGGAGTCAGCTTGCCGTGAGGATCAGAAGTGGCGCCAAGAGCGGTATACAAAAAACTTGAAAAGCGGTAGCCCATTTCCAGCCATGCGCCTCCTCGCGGGCGCAGCCGCAGAATCTCCCAGCCAGTTTCATCCAACAGATACTCAAGCCAATAGCAGGTGAACCGGCAGTAGTCGTAGGGCTTTTCATGAAGTTGCTCGCTTGCGGGGACAGTCAAGAGAAGCAGGGCATCTGGCTTGGCAACGCGCGCCATTTCTCGCAATCCTGTAGCCGGATCCGGAGTGTGCTCCAAGACCTCCGTGCACAAAACGCTATCGAATGTACGGTCCGGAAATGGAAGAGCCAGGGCGGAAGCAAATAGATCCGCGTGTTCCAGGCCATGCATGGTCGAAGGCATATCACTTCCGAAATGCTGTTGAACATTGGGCAGTAAACGTCCATAAGGCTTTTTTCCGCAGCCGACATCGAGTAGACGGCCTTTCAACCGGGGACCCTCCGCACGCACAAAATTCGCGATTTCGCGACGGGAAATATGCCGCGGGTGGAGATATGTGTCATCTAAAAGCTTCTTGATCGAGGTCCACATTGATTTCAAATGTGAATGAAGATTGGCCTTACCCTTCAGCCACCAAGCGTTGCGCTTCGCAGCGTGATCAAATTCCAAGGGAACGTCACTCGGGGGCCTCGACGACGCGGCCCAGTCTGACGGGAATCAGTTTCTTAAAATAATTTTCTATTTCGACCACGCCCATTGTTTTGGCGAGCAGAAAGATGAAGGGCAGCCCGATAGCCGTCACAATCACCAAGATTTTGAGGGAGCCGAGGGGGGTATGCCATGCGACGCGCATTTCAAGCCATGCCGTCAGGCGGGAGCAGAGCATCGCCACCAAGGCGGAAGCTAATGAAACCTTCGCTAAGCAAGTCAGAAATTCGCCCACTCTCCGGTTGCGCGTGCGACGAGCGAGTAAGACGAAAAGAACTATGGCATAGAAGATGATCGCAAGTGAGCTCGCTGCCGCCAGCCCGAGGTAATCCCAGCGACGCCCGCAGTACCAATACAAGGGCAACGTCAAGAATGTGAACACCGTGCCGACGACCGCGGGAGTCACTGTGTCATTCGTGGCATTGAATCCCCGTGAAACCAGGGTTTGTGCTCCCCGGGCGAATATCCCAACAGAGAAAATGGCAAGAGCTGACGCGGTGGCAAGAAAATCTGTCGCACGCAATCGAGTATGTGAAAAAACGAAATAGATTATCGGCTGCGTTAGAACGATCGTGAGCGCCGAGATCGGAACTAGGACGAGGACCAGCCCTTTCAATGTCGCATTTAGCGTGTGATTGAGCTCGTCGAATTTACCTTCGGAGTGTAACTGCGCCAAGAACGGGAAGGATGCAATCCCCAAAGCATAGGCCACGGTAGACAAAGGCACGGCCATCAACGTTCGAGCATAGGTGAGCCATGTAATGGATGCGGGAGCAAGATATGAACCGAACCAACGAATCATCCAGTTGTCGGTGAAATCGATTGACAGCGCGAGCATGATGGGAATCGCTAGTTTGACGAACATCAGGAAACCGGGATGGCGAAAATCCAGATTGGGGGTAAATTTCGCACCCAAACGCCAGACCGCAACTAGCTGCAATACGAAAAATCCGAGGAAGGTGCCAAATAATAGTCCGACTGCAAAGCCAGTGATCCCAATTCGGGACGATAACAGCCACCCGCCCGAGATAATCCCGATGTTATAGACGACGGCGGCAAGAGCCGGTACGAGGAATCTTGCTTTGGCGTTTTGTACAGCGCCCATAACGCTGCCCAGATAGAGGAAGAGCTGAGCGGGCAACATCACGCGAGTCAGAAAGACGACTTCCGCCTTTTGCGCTAGATCGAAACCAGGCGCAATAAAACGGACCAACTGCGCGGTAAAGATTTCACCTACCCCGACAAGCACGACAAGAGCCAGGGTCATGAGGGTCATGACCGTGGAAAATACATGCCAGCCTTCGTCTTCTCGATTTTCAACCTGATACTTCGTAAATACAGGAATAAATATCAGCCCCAACGCACCACCCGCAACCAGATAGTTCAAGAAATCGGGTAGAGTGAACGCCGCATAGTAAGCGTCAGTGACTGCGCTCGAGCCGATTTGATGTGCGACTGTCCATTCGCGGACGAATCCCAGCATCCTACTGGCTAGAATGGCGCCCATCACAATCCCCGTGGATTGCAGAATGTGCCGGTTACGAGTCGAAGGGATCATTCAGTTAGACCAAACTCACTGGGAAAGGCTCGGCCCCAATCCAACTAATGTAAGCCGCCGAGACTTCCCCCGCTCACGAGGCACTAAACGATTTACCGCTCCGTGAGCATTAATTCGAGCTTGGCGGAAACCTCTTCTTGTTTTTTTGTTGCGACGTACCAATCGATGGTCCGGTGCAGGCCGTCCATGAACATTACCTGAGGTTCCCAACCGATAAGCTCTTTCGCGAGTGAGTTATCCGCTACTCGATTCAAAGGTCCTGTGGGCATTTCCGGGTGCAGTTCGATCTGTGGTTTTCGTTTGAACGTGCGCAAGATTTCGTGAACGGCGTCAATCACTCGGATCCGCTCCATCGTGCCGAGATTCACTGCCGTCCCGTCATCGATCTTCTCCGCCGCCAGAATCGTCCCGCGCACGATGTCGTCAATGTAGGTCCAGTTGCGAATTTGTTCCCCTGTTCCCCACACAACGAATGGATCCTGATTGATGAACGCCCGAGCGATCATGGCGATGACCGCGTGATTTTCGATTCCGCGAGGACCATAGACCGTGAAATAACGGCAACATGCCGACTTCATTCCGTGATCTACGTAGTAGGCCCTCAGGGTCATCTCCGCCATCAATTTCGCCCAGCCGTAGAGGTGGTCCGCATCATAAGGGGGGCCCACCATGTCTTCGGTGAGGTAAAGAATCTCGTTCGGATTGGTCTGGATATGATTCGGGTAAACGCAACCTGACGAGGCATAAACTACCTTTTCGACCCCTGCTTCCAGGCACGCGCGGAAGACTAACCCATCGAGCATCAGGTTTACGGCACAAGCGGCTTGGTGGAGATCGACATAGCCGCGCCCGCCGTGATCGGCCGCGAGATGAAACACGGTGGTCATGTCAGCGACCGCTCGCGAGGCAACGCCGTGTTGTCTCAGGTCGCCCTCGATGAATTCAACTTTTCCGTTCCCGATCAGATCGCGGATGTTCTCAATTTTCCCGCTGCTTAGATCATCAACCACGCGAATCCTGGCTCCTTTCTCGGCAAGTGCATGCACCAAACCGGAGCCTATGAAGGAAGCTCCCCCTGTTACCAATACCTTGCGGTTTTTCCAATTCATCTCTATCCTCCTGGTTTTATTCGAACTTTCGGATATGGAACAACTCGAGAGAAACGGCCCACATAGAGCTTGGAATTGTTACGAGGTATCGCTTCCAGAGCCGGCGCGGTTCCGCAAGCAACCGGAATAACCACTCCAGGCCATTGTCTTGCATCCATCGGGGTGCTCGCCGGAGCCTTCCGGAATTCATGTCAAAGGCGGCACCCACCCCCAGCATGATGGCGACCTTCAACTTATCCCGATGCTCGTAAATCCATCTCTCCTGTTTCGGAGTGCTCAAGCCGACCCACAAGACGTCCGGACGGGATTTATCGACTAGAGAGGCTAGTTCCTTTTCCTCTTCCGTCGTTAACGGACGAAAAGGTGGTGTGTAGGTACCTGCGATGGTGATTTGAAAGCGATCGCGGAGTTGCCGGGCCAAATCCTGGGCAACTTCCGGCGTGCCTCCATAAAAGAAATGGCGGTAACGCGGCCCCGTTTTTTTGCAGAATGCTTCCATCAATTCTGAGCCGGGCACTCGGCGCCGCAGCGGGTGCCGGTGCCAACGCGCCAGCCAGACGAGCGGCATTCCATCCGGAACCACCAGGTCCGCCTGATTGAGAATCTCCCGAAACCCCGGGTCCTGCTGAGCTTCAGCAATTCCGTGCATGCCAGTGACTGCCACATAGCAGGTTTTGCTCGTTTCGATTAAGCGCTCCATTCTGGCGACTGCTTCGAACGTTTTCACGGCGTCGATTCGGACGCCCAAGACTCTAAAGCTCGGCGTGATCGTCTTCATCTTGGATCCAACGATTTCAAGCATATGCACCTACCGTTTGTTCGTAGATTTCCATCATTTGCGAGTAGTTCACTTCCGCAGAGAATCTTCGTTCGTATTCGCGACGAGCTTTTCGTCCCATCGCGGCGAGTTCAAGGGAATGAGTTCGAGCCCAATCGACTTTCGCTGCCAGATCCTCGGCATCGCCCGCATTGAAATGAAGCCCCGTGCGACCATCGCTAACGTTTTCCTGCATGGCCCCAAGGCGCGAACAAACCACGGGAACGCCGCAGGCGAATGCCTCGGCGATATTCAACGAAAACGCTTCGTACCAGAGGCTCGGGACAATTAGAAACGCAGCCTGCTTCATAGCCGCGCGAGTCTCGCCGGTCGTCAGACGTCCCCGAAATGTGACGTGCCGAAGATTTCTTATTGCGGCTTCTGCTTCAAGATCGGCGCGCAGCGGCCCATCACCCACAATTACGAGCGGGATCGGACTACGCAGACGGTCCCATGCTTCCAGAAGCGTAGAAACGCCTTTCTCCGGCGAAAGCCTGCCGGCAAAGAGCGCGTAGTTCCCGGGGATGTTTCTTTCACCCGGATCGGGATAAACAAAATTCGGCTTAACGTGGATTTTTTCTGCAGGTAGTCCGCGTTCAATGAACTTGTTCCGCGCGAACTGAGTAAGCGCGATGAAACCGCTCACCGAATCGTCCCAGGTCCCACGGGCGCGGTGAACTTGGAGCATCAATGCAACGGCGGCGGTCGCAGCGCGCGATTCACGGTAACAGCCGTGGGTTACACTTCGCATCAAACCGTGCTTTGTGCATTCTTCACAAACATGGCCATCGCGAAAGAACGTGGCGGCAGGACACAACAGCCGGTAGTTATGCAGAGTCTGCAAGACAGGAACTCTCTCTTGCTTGCACATCTCGAAGATCGAGGGAGAAATCATCATGAAAGTGTTGTGCGCATGGACCAGATCCGGTTTTTCCTCGCGAAGAATCTTCCGGATATCCTGCTTACTGTCTTCGGCGGAGATGATTCTGCTCACCAGTCCGATCTGCCCGATCGCTGACAATCGCTCCAGCTCGTGGTTGCTTCGCAAATAGGTAATGACCTGATGTCCGTGGCGTTCAAGGAGTCGGAGTTCTTGGTTAAAAACAACATCTTCTCCTCCTGCCTGCTGATAGATGTTGTGGACCAGAAGGATTTTCATCTTTTGAGAATCAAAGGTCAGGCTGTTCGATGTGCTTCAGTACACCGGCACGCGCAGATGAAGTGGAGATTTGTTTCCGTTTCCTGGTTCGGCCGCTGGGGAGTTGGAATCGACGAGAGCCTGCCACACGATTTTATCGAGTAGCAGGGCTTCCTCCCGGATTAACACCGGAATGCCTTGACGAATGGGAAAGAGTCCCCGGAAATCACGATCCAGGCTCAAATATCCCTTTTCTTCGATCTTGAGAAGATGTGAACCTGTGACGGGGCACCGCGTAATGGATTCAAGTGAGGTGACGCGATGCGTCGTCGGAGTTCGTCCCGGTTTTTCCGCAAGCACTACGAGGTTTCCGAAAATCGACGGCAACGCTTTCGCAGCAGAATAATACAGTTGTTTGAGCACTCGATGAGTTTCACCCATGGCGTCCTTCTTCCACTGCGACGGAGCACAGGTGTGCCGATCGATCGAAACCACGGATAGCCCCACATCCCGGAATAGCCTGCGAAGTTGGGAGACGCCAAAGCTGCGTTCGATGGTCCCGAGAAAGCGGTCGCGTATCTCGGAAAGACGCCGATACGGATTGTAGGCGTAGGGCTCGTAGAGGAAGATCCGGCCGCCGGGAGCCAGCACACGCTCTACTTCGTGCAGAACCCGCATTGTGTCTTCCATATGATGCAACGACTCATTGAAAATCACGAACTGGGCGGATTCATTCTTGAGTGGAAGGTGATGAGCGTCACAGGCTAGATAAGACGGCGACTTCCGTTTGTATTTCCTGCATCTTTCTTGCGAGAGCTGTAGCGCCACCTCGTTGATGTCGGTGCAAAGGATGGGATATCCGCGGGTCGTTAAGTATTCCGATTCGCCGCAGGTATTCGAGCCGATATCAACAATCAAGCCGCCGGGAGAATCCAGCGCCCTTTCGACTTGGCGGACTTTTTCGGCATAGCCGGTGTCCATCTGAAGCTTCTGGAGCACATCCGTCGACAGATATCGCTCCCGCTGCTGCGATATACTTTTACTTTGAAATTGGCGTTCTTCGGTTGCGGAAACCCGCGGGAGTAACGTCATAACATTCTCCTTAGTTCGCAATGCCGTCGTAATCGGCTTCCTTGATTCGGTTGCGGTGTGAAGTTCGACAATGCGTTCCGCGAATAGCTGGGAATTAGAATGCGCGTGTTAGGGAACTGCACACAGAGTGGCAGGATCCGTTTGTGGAGCGCCAAACGTGGACTTGAAATCTTGATTCGTGACCGATCGCCAGTGCGAAAAATCTCCACTCCAGGAATGCCCATCCGTATCGAACTGAAAAGCATTAGCGGTCGCGGCGTTGTACCAAGTATTGTTGTCCGAACTCAACGTATTGAAGAACACGGTGGAAGACTGATGGATCGCAAACAAGAACTGGCTGGCGTCAATGCCTGCAATCGTGTTTCGAAAAAAAGACCATTTCTGTGCGACGGCCACAAATTTCTCTCCGGTTTCCCAATTTGTGCCGGATCGCTGCCCCGATCCGCCATAGACCGCAATCTGAGCGACTTTGTTATCGAAGATCACATTTCCCGTCAGCGCTACCGATTGCGATTGATTGGTGACAACTCCTCCCTGATTGTTTCCGCATATCCGGCTGTTGGTAATCGTGAACGGCCCCATGTTCGCCTCAAGCAATATCCCGTTTACCATGTTATGTGCCAGGTAGGCCTGATCGAGTGTGATATCCGCATTGTCGGTGTCGAACCAGATTCCACGTCCCTGATTGCTCACGGCTTTGTAGTTCCTGAAGGTACCTCCGTGCACGAACAGGAACTTGGCTCCGCCCGTCTCCCAAGTTAGGAATTGGCCCCAGGCCCCGCGCCAGTTGTTTGAGGAAGCCTCGACATCCTCCATGGTCAGGTCTTTAATCCGAAAACCGTCGATTCCGAGTTCTCCGTTATTATTGACGGCCATTCGGCGGGCCGAAGACTTTGTGACATTGAATAGCGTCAAGCCAGTCCAGTTGTTCCATCGAATGGTGGAGTCTTCAAGAAGTTGGTCCGTAGCGCCGACGATTGCGACCGCGGATCTTTGCGGAGTGGAAATGCAGGAATTGGCGTGCTGAAACACCAGGCCCCGCACGGTGAGATGTGGGACTTGATAACTTTCGAAAAGTTGAGGCCGAACGCCTACTTCAACGACTGCCTTCGCGATGTCCGAAACCCGCTCCGGCCAAATGTGCACGAGCTTGGTGGCGTCATCAATATAAAAGGTCCCTTCCCGCAATTGATCCGGAGAAAGCACCTGAACCAATAGCTTTCCATTCACAAACACCATTTCTCTGCGAAGCACGATTTCCTTAAGCGATGGCCACCCAGCGGGCACCGAACAAGTTCCCCACGCGTAGGGCCACGAGTGCACAAAGCTGCCCGGTGCTGCAGACTCCGCCCGCCAGTCAGTCCAAACGTCCGATCCGGAGATGATCACCGAGCCGATTTTCGAAGCTTGAAAGGTAACAGGAGCGCCAACGTTGGGATTGACTCCCGAGATTTGAACGAATTCCCGATATGTGCCTGGATTGATCGTGACAGTCGTTGCGATATTGTTCCGATGATTTGCGGAAGCAATTGAGGCGCCGCGGCTAATTGTTTTCACAGGCTTGGCGCTTGTTCCCGGGTTGGTGTCCAATCCGGATGAGCCATCCACAAAAATCTCGACAGCAGCCGTGGGATGAAGAGGTTGAGCAATTGATGATCGGCCTGAGAGATTTCGCGCTCCGTTGCTGCCGACAGAAAAAAGAAAGAGCGTGCAGATCGCCACATTTCTCATGCTTGCCGCCCTCGATCTGAATCGACTCAAGATCATGCTGACATGGGCTGACTGGGCGATTTCATTCTGCGGCGTAAAAACTCGGCGCACGCGAGAACGGTAAGAAAAGCAATTGAAGCGTGGCTCGTTATATTTCCCGCTACAACGCAGCGTATGGAAACAATTGTTGCCGCCATGAGAATCTCAACGGACAAGTGCCGCTCGGGCTGCGTCAAAAGTGGGGAGCGCGAAGAACGCAGCAGACTCCACCATATTCCAGCCAGGACGATAACAAGAACGAGCGGCCCCCAAATGCCTATATCTAGAAAGGCTTCGATCGGCGTGCTTAAGACGTCCGACTTGCCCAGAATGCCGAGTCCCGGCAGCACGACAAACCTTCCGCCC
>Ga0209116_1000392_pt1 | contig 10269 bp, 8 predicted proteins | sample BlaSpr_A8_OM2_O1_FD_187975 | JGI IMG/M metagenome (GOLD analysis project Ga0209116, IMG submission 187975) | Forest soil microbial communities from Thunder Bay, Ontario, Canada - Black Spruce, Ontario site 2_A8_OM2_O1 (SPAdes) (version 2) | ecosystem: Environmental > Terrestrial > Soil > Boreal...
GCCGCTTCACCGTCTCGTCAAGGTTCCGGATGTTCAATGCCGCCACTGCTACCACCCTATGCAGTCTTTGCTATCAACTATGATAGCAAAGACGTCTCCGCCGGTCTCACCAGAACGCCCCGCGAAGGGCTGGCACCCGGCCTACTGGGGCGGGATCTGGGCGAGGGTGATCTTGTGGGTGACCGTCTGGCCGTCCGGGGTGACCCATACAATGGTGATCGTCTTTCCGGCCGGCACCCTTGCCAGGATGCTGGTCAGCGACGCGGGTGAGGACACCTGCTGGCCCGCTGCGGCGGTGATCACATCGCCTGCGGCCAGGCCCGCCGCTGCGGCCGGGCTCTGGCAGAGCGCGCCGAGCACGAGCGCCCCGGACGAGGCAGGCGCGATGTGGCCGGGGATTCCCGCGCCTGCCGCGTTGGACAGGCATCCGCTCGGCGAGGTGTAGAAGCTGCCGCCGGGGCCGAGCCCCTGCTGCTCTTCGCTTTCCTTCAGTTGCTGCAGCTGCGCCTGCGGACTGCCCTGCGTGCTCTGCCGGCCATATGGCGCGCTCGCCACGAGCACGCCCACAAAGCCGGTCGCGCCGACGCGCACGCCCGCGCCAGGCCTGCCGACGATGATCTCCCGGGCGATCGTCATGGCCTTGTTGATCGGGATGGCGAAGCCCACGTTCTCCTGGCTGGCCATGACGTCACTGCTCGAGGCGGTGTCCATGCCAATGACCTTGCCGGTGGTGCTCACGAGCGGCCCGCCGGAGTCGCCCTTGATGATGTCGGCGTCGGTCTGGAGCATGCCGGTCAGATGCTCGGCAGACTCACCGCTGCCCTCGTCACTGGCCGAAATGGCCTCGTTCAGGCCGGTGATAGCGCCGGTCACCGTGGTGATCCTGCCGGTCCCGTTGGCGTTGCCCATGGCGACGACGCCATCGCCGGCCTTGACGGCCGAGGAGTCGCCAAGCGGGACCGGGGTGAGCCCGGACGCTCCCTCCAGCTTGATGACCGCGATGTCCGAGCCCTTGTCGTACCCGAGCCACACGGCCGGATAGGTCCTGTGCGTCGCGACGACCGTCGCGGTGAGGCCGTTGGTCGCGTTGATCACGTGGTTGTTGGTCAGCACCAGACCGGAACTACTGATGATCATGCCGGTGCCGGCCGCGCCGGAGACGTCGGCGCCGTCGTCCTGGAGCTTGCTGTTGATCACGACGAGGCCGGGCTGCACGGCGCTCTCCACCCGCTGCAGGGTCGCGCTGCTGATGTCGGCGCCAGGTGTGGGTACTGCCCCGGGCTCGGTACTGGCGCCGCTGCCGGGGCGCAGGCCCGCGCTCGCGCTTGGCGGGCTGCCGCTGGAGGAGGTCAGCGCGACGGCCAGGCCCCCGCAACAGGCCGCCACCGCCGCGACAGCGACATAGGAGATGAGCGGGGTCCATCGCCGACGCGGTGGCTGCGGGACGGGAACGTAGCCGTAACCCGGCTGCCCGGGTCCGGCCAGGCCTCGGCTCCCCCATTCGTGCGACTGCTGGCTGCCGCTGCCGTGCTCGTCGCCTGCGGTCACGCTGAGACCCTCCGCTGCGGTCGTGACTGCTTCTCCAGGCGGGGCTGTTCCGGCCCGCCAGGTGCCACGATGCCGCAGCTACGGTTGCGCGACGGTTACATCCCGCGGCAGCCCTCCGCGCGGCAGCCCGGCCCCGCCGCGACCACGTTGGCGGCGATCCCGTACAGCCAGGACCCGGGTGACCGGAGCCCGGGCTGATAGGCGATCCACCGCCCGGCCAGCGCGCCCAGCGGGCAGTGGCGCCGTCTGAGCCGGAGGTCACCCCGGAGGTGGAGGCAGCTGGCTGGCTCGCTCCCTCGCACTGGCATCGAACAAGGCGGCGCGCAGCACGGTGTCCGCCGCGGCGAGCTGGGCAGGGCTGACTCGCGCGGCGACCTCCTGGTTGAGTTCCTCGGTCACGGCGATGACCGCACGGGCATAGTCGCGGCCGGCCGGGGTAAGCGTGACGTTCAGCTGCCTCGTGTCGCGCGAGTCCCGTTCGGCCGTGGCGTAGCCCCTCTGCTCCAGCGTGTCGGCGATCTTCCTTGCCGCCTGCCGGGTCACGCCCAGGCCAGCGCCGAGGCGGCCGACCGGCAGCGGCCCCCGCCACAGCACCCGCATCACGGCCGCGTCGCCGCGCCGGAAGCCGGGATAGCCGAGCCTTTCCAGGCGGCTGGTCATTTCGCCGACCCAGCTCAGCCTGGCCAGGGCGACCAGGTCACCGAACCGGTACGTGGGGGTTGCCTCCGCAGTCATGACTCCAGCATTATAGAAAAATGCAACCAGGTTGCTCTTTCTCGCAACGCCTCCCCTGGCCGACCCGCGGTCGCCTCGGCCCGTCCTTCCGGGGATCCCTGTGAGGGCCCACGTCTCGCCGCCGCGCCAGCGCCCCGCCGCGTACGGTGCGAAACCGCTAGCCCGGCTCGCCATCGCCGGGGTCGCCGTCTACGTGGCCATCGACGTCCTGCTGGCCTTCCTGCGGCCCGGGTACAGCCTGATCTACAACGCAGAAAGCGACTACGGCCGCGGCCCGTGGTACTGGGTGATGGACCTGAACTTCCTGCTGCGCTGCGCCCTGTCCCTGGCCATCGCCGCCGCCCTGTACCGGGTCGCCCGCCTCGACGGGCGCACCGGCTGCGGCCTGGCCCTGCTCGCCACCTGGGCGATCTGCTCCGGCCTGCTCGCGTTCTTCGCCGATGACCCCGCGGGCACGCCCCAGACCGGCAGCGGCGTCGTCCACGTGGTCCTGGCTATCATCGCGTTCACTTGCGTCACGATCGGCGCCATCCTGGTATCCGCCAGTCTCATGTCCGACCCGGCCTGGCGGTCCGCTGCCCGCGTCCTGCTCGCAATATCGGTAGCCGGTGCCGTCGTGTACCTGCTGCTCGGCACCGCCAGCAAACACCACCACGCTCCCGGCGGCCTCTACGAGCGAATCTTCCTCGGGCTGGAACTCCTTTGGGTCGTCGTCGCCGCCGTCGCCATTGCCAGGCGGACCCCAGCGACCCAGCCAGAATGACCCGATAGCCGCCGTCCCCGGCGACCTGTTCGCCCGCGTTCTCCGGCGGCTATTCACCGCAGGCTAAGAGTCTGTGCCTTGGATCGCGTCTTCCTTCACGGGGCGCCCGGCGTGATGCTGGCCGGGATTGGGAAACAGGCGGTCCAGGTGGTAATCGATGACGGCCTGGGCCTGCCCGGGCGTGGACTGGCCACCCAGGACGCTCGTGCCCAGGCCCGCGGACATGGCAATCAGGCTGAAGGCTTCCAGGTCCGGGTCCAGACGGGCTGGCGTCGCGCCGGTGGCCTGGGCAGATCGCAGCTGGGCGGCGACCACGTCGATCACGGCGGCTGAGTTCCGGATCAGGGGACCGATCGCCAGCGCCGGGTCGGTCAGCGAGAGCGCGAAGTAGGCCGTGTACAGGACGGTGAAGGTGCGCCGCTCGTCATCTGCGGGCAGCCCCTCGGTCAGGATGGCGGCGATGATGTCGCGCGGGCTAGCCAAGCCGCCTGACCCGCTTGTCTCCCTGAACCGCGCCACAGCCCGCGCGCTGAACTGGGCGGCCAGCTGCTGCATGGCGAACAGCAGGAGTTCTTCCTTGGTGCCGAAGTAGTACTGGACCAGCCGCAGGGACACGCCGGCCTCGGCTGCGACCTCGCGCATCCCGGTGGCGTGCAGCCCGCGCGTCGCGGCCGTCCGCAGCAGCGCGTCCGCGATCTGCCTGCGCCGCTCTTCGTGGTCGACCCGCTTCGGCACCCGCCCACCGTATCCCTTGGCATCCGCCCGCCATCTTCATGGTACGCTCGTATCATAAACATGGCGGGCTCAGCCGCGAGGAGGCAGGACATGCTCGGGATCAAGCGCATCACCGGCGCAGCAGACCTGGCAGCCGAGGGCGAGCCGGGATCGTGGGTGAGCGATGCGGCACGGGAGAAGTTCATGGCCGCCTACGAGCGGACTTTCGCGCTGTGGCCGCAGCCGCGCGAGGAGTTCGATATCGAGACGGCGACCGCGACCACGCGGGTGCACGCCTACCGGCCGCATCCCGGCGGGGACCCGGTCGTGCTGCTCACTGGTGCCGGGGGCAACGCAGCTGTCTGGTTCCCGCACGTGGCGGCCCTCGCAGTGGACGGCCCGGTGTACGCGATCGACATGCCCGGCGACGCGAATCCCAGCGTCCCGCGCGCCCTGATGACTCCCCCGGCCGCCTGCGCGGCCTGGCTTGACGAGCTCCTGGGCAAGCTCAGCGACCGCCCGGCGCACCTGGTGGGCTTCTCCTACGGCGGCTGGGTCGCCATGAACCAGGCGATCCGGGCGCCCGGCCAGGTCGCCTCGATCACGCTGCTCGACCCCGCCGGGCTCACCAGGCTCGACGCCCGCTTCTGGTGGTGGCTCACCATCAGCGGGCTGGCCACCCTGACCCCGATGCCGCTGCGCCGCCGCCTCGCCCGGTGGCTGGACAACCCGGCCATGCTGCAGCCGGAGCTGATGACGCTCATGTGGGCAGCCATCCGCGGCTACCGGGCGGAACCGAAGTTTCCCGGCGTCCTCACCGACGACGAGCTCCGCGCGATCGACGTGCCGGTCCTGCTGATCACCGGAGCCCGCAGCGCCATGCTCACCCCGGCGGAGGCCCGCGCCCGGGGAAGCGTCATGCCGCATGCGGAGGTCGCCATCGTCCCCGGCAGCCACGGCGGCTTCAACCGGATCGACGAACTGAACGACCGGATCGCCGCCTTCATCAAAGCCCACGCCAGCAGCAAGCAAACGGCTCGGCCGATCCAGCCACGGCGCGGTTAGCCCTGCGCGGGCAGGGATTGCTCGGTCCAGATGCACTTTCCCGTGGGCATGTACCGGGTACCCCAGCGGTCGCTGAGCGCGGAAATCAGCTGCAGGCCCCTGCCGCCCTCGTCGGTCCAGGATGTCCGGCGGATACGCGGCGTGGTCTGGCTGCCGTCGAAGACCTCGCAGACCAGGGACCGGCTGCGCATCAGCCGGAGGCTGGCCGGTCCCCTGGCATGCCGGACGACGTTGGCGACCAGTTCGCTGGCAAGCATCTCGGTGGTGAGCGCCAGGTCGTTCAGGTGCCAGGCGCCGAGCGTCTCGCGCACGTGCTGACGGGCGGCGCTGGCGGCCTGCGCGTTCTCCGGCAGCGACCAGGTGGCGATGGCATCCGGAGCCGTGGCATGTACCTGGGCGACCAGCAGGGCGGCATCGTCGGGACGCTGGCGGTCGGCAGGCATGAGCGCCTCGGTGAGGCTGTCGCAGAGCTGGTCCAGGTCCTGCGCATGGTGGCTGCGCAGTAGCTCGGCCAGGCGGCTCATCCCGCTGTCGACGTCGCGTTCGGCCGACTCAATCAGGCCATCGGTGTACAGGACGATCAACCCGTCCTCAGGAACCGGCAGGTCCACGACCTCAAACGGGGGATCAGCGACGCCCAGCGGCGGGTCGCCATTCCCTTTCGCGAAGGACACCCGGCCGTCGGGGCAGACGATGGCAAGCGGCGGGTGGCCGGCCCGCGCGACGGAGCAGGTCGCGGTCGTCGGGTCGTAAATCGCGTACAGGCAGGTGGCGAACGTATCGTCACCGAGGCCGTTGACCAGGTCGTTGAGGCGGCCCAGGATCTCGTCGGGCGGCATCTCGAGGTCAGACAGGGTCTGCACGGCGGTGCGCAGCCGGCCCATGATGACCGCTTCCGGCAAGCCGTGGCCCATGACGTCGCCGATCACCAGGGCAACCCGGTCGGCTGACAGCGGGATGACGTCGTACCAGTCGCCGCCGACATCCATGCCCTGCCCCGCGGGAAGATACTGGGCGGCCGCGGTGACGGCAGGGAGGACGGGCAGTTCCTGGGGGAGCAGCGCTCGCTGCAGCGCCTGCGCCCGGGCGTGCTCGGCGTCGAAGAGCCGGGCCCGCTCCAGCGCCTGGGCGATCAGGCCACTGAGCGCGATCAGCAGGGCTCGCTCCGCGCCGGTCAGGCGGCGGGGGTAAGCGAATGAGATCACGCACAGGCCGGCCACATGTCCCGAAACGACCAGCGGCAGGAACGCCCACGCCTGCTTGCCGCCCAGCGCCGGTATGCCCGGCATTCTCGGGTAGCGCTGCACGAACTCCTCCGCGGAGGAGACGAACCAGGGCCGGTGAGTGCTCATCGCCTCCTCTACCGGGCCGAGATCCGCCGCGGGTGCGTTGATCACGTCGATGAACGACTGGGAGTAGCCGACAGCCCCGATTACCCGCATGATGCCGCGGTCGGGCACCTGAATGATCAGACCGGACGCCCCGAATGGCGGCAGCACCCGGTCGGCGACCGCGGTCACCACATCCTGCGAGGTGACAGCCTCGGCCAGGGCCGAGGCCAGGTCCTGGATCCGGGCCGCCCGCTCGGTACCTCGCACCTCGGCGTCAGGCTCGGTCTCAGGCTCACCGCTGTCACCTCGCGACGGCGCGGTCTCCCAGATCACACCCACCAGACGGTACGGGCGCCCGTCCGCGTCGGCCAGTACCCGGCCCCGGGACCGGACCCACACTGTGGTCCCGTGGCGGCAGATCCTGAACTCCTGGTCGAACGACCCGCCCGTGTACACGGCCCGCCGCGTATCTTCGGCCACCCAGGGGTAATCGTCGGGATGCACCAGGCTGGTCCAGGCGTTGATGAGGCCGTCATACCTGTCTGGGTCAATGCCCATCACGGCCATCGCGTTCTCATCGAGCTTCAGCACGCCTGAGTCCAGGAACCAGTCCCAGGCGCCGATGCCGGCCGCACGGAACGCCTCCGCAAAGTCGGTCGTATCCGTCGTGTCGGTCTTGTCCGCACCCAGGCTGTCCTGCCAGGGCCACGACCTGCTCATACGTCCCAACTTACCCACGCGTCGTGGTCGTGCCCCAACCTGCGGCCCCGTCTATGGTGGCCACGACCAGCGGGCCCAGCGATGCCAGATCGTAGCCGCCTTCCTGGATGAACACGGCCGGGCCGAGTGAGCCGATCCGGCGGCCCGCCTCGCGGTAGCCGTCCTCGGTGACGCGCAGCGGGCTCTCCGGATCGCCGACGGCGGCATCGACGCCGAGCGAGACGACCAGCGCGTCGGCGTCTCGTTCCCGGATCTCATCGCAGAGCACATCCAGGGCGGCGAGCCAGCCGTCGTCCCCGGTTCCGGGCGCCAGGGGGAGGTTCCGGTTGGCGCCGGCGCCCGGCCCGCTCCCCCGCTCGTCGGCGTACCCGGCGTAGTGCGGGAACCAGCCGGCCCCCGGGTCGACGTGCAGCGAGCCGTACCAGACGTCGGCCCGCTCATAGAAGATCGCCTGTGTGCCGTTGCCGTGATGGGCGTCGATGTCCAGCACGGCGACCCGCCCCGCCCCGGCGTCCCGGAGCGCCTGCGCGGCGACCGCGGCGTTGTTCAGGTAGCAGGAGCCGCCGTACGCGCTCCTGGTCACGTGGTGGCCCGGCGGCCTGCACAGCGCGTAGGCCAGCCGCTCACCGCCGCTGACCAGGTCGGCCGCGGTCAGAGCCGTATCCACCGCGCCCCGGATCGCGGCCCAGCTTCCCGGGCCGACCAGCGTCATCGTGTCGTAGCAGAACAGCCCGGCCCGGCCGTGGACCGCGGGCGGCGTCCGCAGCGGCAGGGCGCCCAGCAGTCCCGGCGTGGGGAACACGTACGGCACGACCCGGTCCCGGCCGTACTCGCCGGGCAGGCCGGCCGCCGACCACTCGGCCCAGACCTGCGCCAGGTGGTCGACCAGCGCCGGGTCGTGCACCGCGCGCAGCACGGTGTCGTCGTGCTCGCGGGCGGGGACCACCGGCGCCCCGGCCGCCGACAGCGCGTCGCGCAGCGCCAGCGCCCTGGCCGGCACCTCGGTGCCCGGGTCCCGGACGCCGAGCCACACCTCCCACGCCGGCTCGTGCCGCAGGCAGTCCTCGCTCCAGACCACCGGAACCGGCAGGCTCACGCGCCCCTCCCCACCCGCCGCGGTGGCGGTTACGATCACGGAATGCCTCGCGCGTCTGATCTTGGCATCGCCATCGGCCTGCTGCCATCCGGCCCGACCGGGTCGGTGCTCGACGTCCCCGGCGTCGGCCTGGGGCACGCCACGGTCTGGCGGGACGAGCCGCCCCCGCCGGCCGGCCGCGGCATCGCCCGGACCGGGGTCACCGTGCTCGACCCGGGCGGCGACGTGTTCGCCGCGCCGGTCCCGGCCGGAGGCGCGGTGCTCAACGGCGCCGGCGAGTGCACCGGGCTGCTGACCGCGCAGGAGTGGGGCCTGGCCGAGACGCCGGTGTTCCTCACCTCGACCATGCAGGTCGGGCGGGTCTACGACGCCGCGTGCGAGCTGCTGATCGAGGAACAGCCCGCGATCGCCGACGATGTGATCATTCCGATCGTCGCCGAGTGCGACGACAGCTTCCTCAACGACACCCGGCGGATGCAGGTGGAGCGCGGCGATGTGCGGGACGCGCTGGCCGCCGCGCGCGCCTCGGCCGGCGGAGTGGCGGCCGTGGAGGGCGCCGTCGGCGCCGGGACCGGGATGAGCTGCCTCGGCTACAAGGGCGGGATCGGCACCGCGTCGCGGGTTCTTCCCGACGGCTCGGTCGTGGGCGTCCTCACCCTGACCAATTTCGGCGAGGCGGGGCGGCTCACCGTCGCGGGGGTGCCCGCGGGCCAGCTTTTGCCGGAACGTGACGCCGACGGGCCGGTCGGCGGCCAGGCCTCCGCTCCGGTCGGCGGCCAGGCTGGCGCTCCGGCGCCGGGGCGGCCGGGGGTGCCGCGCCCCGCCGGGTCATGCATCGTCGTCGCGATCACCGATGGCCCGCTGGACGGTGCCGCCTGCCAGCGGGCGGCCCGCCGGGCCGGCCTGGGCCTGGCCCGGTGTGGCAGCACCGCCCACCACGGCAGCGGCGAGATCTTCCTGGCGCTGGCTACCGGGCTGCGCGCCCCGCGCGGTGCCGCGCCGCCGCGGGCCCCGGTCACCGGCCGGGCGCTCGACGACTATTTCGCCGCCGTCGCCGAGGCCACCGAGGAAGCCGTGATCAACAGCCTGCTGCAGTCGGTGACCGTCACCGGCCGGGACGGGAACACGTCCCGCCAGATTCCCGTCGAGGAGCTGCGCAGCCTAGTTGCCGGGTATCCGGCGAGGAGCCGATCATGACCGATCAAGCGCAGGAATCGGCGCCGCCGGTCGCGCCGGTGGCGGCAGACGTGGAGCCGGGCTGGCCAGCAACGAGCGACGCGTACGCGTGGATGCGCGACCATGACCTGCCCGCGATGCGCGACTACCTGGCCGCGGAGCGCGCGTATTACGAGCGGGAGACGGCCCCAACCCGCGCGCTGCAGGACCGGCTGCTTGCCGAGATGACCGCGCGGGTGGCTCCCGCGGAGGACTCGGTGACCTGGCGCCGGGGCGGGTTCAGCTACTTCACCCGGGTGGCCGAGGGGCAGGAACTCGAGCAGTTCTGCCGCGTGACCGCGCCCGGAGAGCCGACCCAGGTGCTGCTCGACGCGAACCTGCTGCTCGGCGACCCGGCCTGCACCGGCGGGTACGTAGACCTCGGGGTTCGCGAGGTCAGCCCGGACGGCCGGCTGCTGGCGTACTCGGTGGACTTCACCGGCGACGAGCTGTTCCAGCTCCGCATCCGTGACCTGGCCACCGGCGAGGACCTGCCCGACCGCATCGATGCCACCTACTACGGGCTTGCCTGGGCCGCGGACTCCCGGTCGCTGTTCTACGTGCTCACCGACCAGCAGTACCGCCCGCACGAGGTGTGGCGGCACGAACTCGGGACCGACCCCGCGAGCGACGTCCGGGTGTTCCGCGAGGACGACGAGCGCTTCGCGCTCATCGTCCGGGCCACCCGCAGCGGCGGGTACGTGCTGATCGAGTCGGAGTCCCGGGACAGTACCGAGACGCGCGTGCTTCCGGCGGGCCGGACCGATGCCTCACCTTCGGTCATAGAGCCGCGCAGGCCAGGGATCGAGTATCGCGCCGACCATGCCAACCATGCCGCCGGACCAGGCGCGGGCCCGGGCGAGTTCTTCCTGGTCACCAACTCCGGCGCGGAAGAGTTCCGGCTGGTCACCGCGCCCGCGCCAGCGTCCACCCGCACATGCCCCCGTAAGTGGCCAGCACGGCGGGACCCATCTGCTCGATCGGCGCGGAGTACTTCCAGTCGCGTAGCTGGCGTACGTAATAGTCGGTCTGGGCGCCGTCAGGCGCGGTCCAGCGCTGCCAGCCGAGGAAGATGTCGCTGG
>Ga0209116_1000396_pt1 | contig 10213 bp, 9 predicted proteins | sample BlaSpr_A8_OM2_O1_FD_187975 | JGI IMG/M metagenome (GOLD analysis project Ga0209116, IMG submission 187975) | Forest soil microbial communities from Thunder Bay, Ontario, Canada - Black Spruce, Ontario site 2_A8_OM2_O1 (SPAdes) (version 2) | ecosystem: Environmental > Terrestrial > Soil > Boreal...
TTGAATTCAAAAAGGAAGATAATCGCGGCGGCGGGGTCATTGTGGCTGATCGTGAGTGTGGCGATTGTGTGCCGGGCTGGGTACGCGTACAAGCAGGCGCGCGAAATCCCGGCGCGGGCGCTGGCGTCGGTTCCGTTCGAGCAGGAGACGGGCAATATTGCAATGGCAATCGCCACGGGAAAAGGATACAGCTCGCCCATGCGGAGCGACACTGGGGCGACGGCGTGGCTCGTGCCGGTGTACCCGTTGATGGTCGCGGGGATTTTTGGTGTGTTCGGCGTGTTCACGCTGCACGCGCTCTACGCCGCAGCGACGCTGAACATATTTTTTTCAGCGGCGACTTGCGTGCCGATTTATTTTGCTGGAAGGCGAATCGCGGGGATCGGCGCGGCCAGTGTGGCTGCGTGGCTGTGGGCGGTGTTCCCGAACGCGATCGTGATTCCCTTCCAGTGGATCTGGGACACGTCGCTGACAGCGCTGCTTGCGGCGACGATTTTGTGGGCGACGCTGGCACTCGCTGAATCGCGGCGGATGCGTGATTGGTGCGCTTACGGATTCTTGTGGGGCTTTACTTTGCTGACGAATCCGGCGCTGGGCGCGGCGTTGCCATTTCTGTTGGGCTGGGCGGCTTACCGCGAGCGACGCGAAGTGCGCGGGCGATTCGCGAGGCCTCTAGCGGCGCTGGGTGTTGCGATTTTGTGCTGCGTTCCGTGGACTGTGCGGAACTACGCGCAATTCCACCGATTCATTCCGCTGCGGTCGAACTTTCCGTTTGAGTTGTGGATTGGGAACAACGAAGTGTTCGACGACCGCTCAGCAAATATCAATGCGCGCGTGACGCGTTACGGCGAGGCGCGGCGCTACGAACAGCTGGGCGAGACGGCGTTCATGGAGGAGAAATGGAATCTTGCGAGCGGTTTTATGCGAACGCACAAGCGGCTGGAAGTGCGGCTTACTGGATGGAGGTTCATGTCTTTTTGGATTGGGTCATTTCGTCCGGTGGAGGATTTTGAGAACGCGGACTCGGCGTGGATCCGGGCGATCTTAGCGCTGAATTTGCTGACGGCGATTGGCGGCGCGACTGGAATCGTGATGCTGTGGCGCAAACGAAGTCCGTATGCGTTTCCGGCTACGGCGTTCGTGGCAGTAGTTCCGCTGGTGTATTACGTGACGCATGCCTCGCTGCGTTACAGGCATCCGATCGATCCGATTGTGTTGATGCTGACGGCGGTTGCATTGACCGGTGCGAGACGATCAAAAATGACAACTGGGGATGAAGCGAGCGGGTAGCGCCTTAGTTTTGAGAGCGGCAAAATCGAGAACTCGCGGGAAGGGCGCCGCGAAAGGGCGGGCGCTACGCGCCGCCGTTTTTTTGTCGGAGCTCAAGCTCCGACCCCCTGAAAACCCGCGGCAGCGGATGCTGACGGCGATTGCAGTGACCGGCGCGAGAGGGGCGGGAGGCGTTGACTTGAGTGTGGGCGGTGGCCTAGTATCCGCAACTGAGGGCAATAATGAGATTGAGGATTGAGTGAATGAGCGACTGGGAATACATCCACGCGCACGCCGCGGAGCTGCTAACGCGGCTACATCAGTTTACGATTGTGAAGCAGCAGACGGACGGACACGTGACGTTTGCGATCACGGTGAAGGAGTTTGCGGTACCGCCTCCGGGGCAACGCATGCGGTTTTATGCGGAGGCGGACAAGGCGCTGAACCAAAAGACGGCTTCGTTTGTGCCCTGCGGGTGGGGAGATTCCTTGTTTTCGGCACTGGGGGATTGCGTGAAACTGATTCAGAACTTTCCGTATGAGGGAGAGGAGCGAGCAGCGTCGTGATCGTACATTTTTCAAAACGAACGGTGGAACCGGGAATAGCCGCACTGGAGATGAAAGGCAGCATTCACGCGGGGGCGGAATGTACGCGGCTGGAGCTGGAAGTGGATAAGATAATCGCGGCGAACGAGACACGAGTGATTTTTGATATGGCGGGCGTAACGCACATCGATAGCGCCGCGATTGGTACGATCGTAAGATGCTTGACCAAGCTGAAGAGGGCCGGCGGCAAGTTGCGGATAGCTACGGCGCAACCGATGATTGTATATAGCTTGAAAATGACGAAGCTAGACACGCTGATCGAGATGTTTCCCACCGTTGATCAGGCAGCCGAAGGATTTATCGCGCCGGGCGCAAGCGCCGGTTAGCCAGGTCCGAAATACTTTCCGAACGCTCTCAAGAATTCCCGACCCCCAGCTGCTCTTGATGTTACTCCTGGACGGAAGATTCCCGCGCCTGATGATGCTAATCGGAAACACTCAAGCTTCGGAGTGGGGTTTGAATCAACCGCGGTGCAGATCCTGGCTGATAATGCGCTTGAACTCAGGATCATCGTGGATGCAGGCCAGGTCACCGTCACGAGCGGCCCAGTCCGGATTGCTGAAACCCGATTCGACGGCGCGACGGAACATGAGCAGCGCCTCTTCTTTCATTTCGACAATTCCGTAGGTGCATGCGGCGTTGTAAAGAGTATTGGGATCCTTCGGGCGCAGGGCGACAGTTTTCTCCAATTCGGCGACGGCTTCGCGAACCCTTTTCAGCGCACCAAATTGCACGGCCAGCAAGCTGCGCGCTCGCACGTCCTCGGGCACCAGTTCGATCTGTTGTTGCAGGGCGACCACGGCCTTTTCCCTCATCTTTCGCGAGGCTTCGGGGTCTCCCAGCGCCTGGAAACAATTCACCAGCGGAGGATACACGTTGTAATCGTCACCGGCAGCTTCCAGGACACGATCGGACAGCTCGGCGACTTCCTGGTACCTCCCCGAAGCGAAATAGGCGCGGAGCAGGACGCTATAGGCGCCTTCGCAATCCTGCTTGCGATCGACGGCTCGCTTGGCCCATTCGATGGCATCGTCGTATTTGTTTTGCGCGTAAAAGATTCGAGCCCGCGCGGCCAGCGCTTCGGCGAGTTGCGGTTCCAGCGCAATCGCACGATCCGCGGCGAGCGTGCCTTTTTCGATGGAACGGGGATCCTTGCCGTGCAGCTCATATTGCATGCCACAAACTTGCGCGATCCCGGCGTGGGCTGCCGAAAAATCCGGATCAAGGCGGATGGCGTGTTCGAACATCTGCATGGCGAACTCAAGATTCTCGCGTCGCGCGTAGCTGCGGCCCCGGAGCAGGTAGTCGTAGGCCTGCAGATTTTCCGTAGGCTTGCGCGCCATGGTCTTTTCTTCCTGAGGAGAAAGGGTGATGCGCAAGGCCTGAGCAATGCTGCGGGCGATTTCCTCCTGCACGTCAAACACATCCTTCAATTCCCGGTCGTATCGTTCCGCCCACAGGGGAAAATCGGTGGTGGCGTCCACCAGTTGAGCGTTAATGCGCAGGCGGTTCCCAGCGCGGCGGAGAGTGCCTCCCAGGATGTATCCGGCATTTAAATCCTGACCAATTTGTTTCGCGGTGGCAGGCTTGTCGCGATACGGAAGAATTGTGGCGCGGGGAAAGACCTGGAGTCCTTTGATTTTCAGGAGCTCGGTGATGATGTCTTCGGTCATCCCGTCGCGGAAATACTCATCTTCTTTTGCGCCGCTGAGATTTTCGAAATAGAGAACGGCCAGCGATTTTTGCGCGCGCGCCGCCGGAGCCGCAGTACGCCCCGAATCGGAGTCATGCTTCAGTCGCGTAAGGTCAGTGCGCATGCCTGCAGCGGTCTGGTAGCGGACTTCCGGACTCTTTTCCATGGCCTTGAGGATGATGGCGGAGAGTTCCGCCGGAAGACGCGGATTGAGGCGCGCGGGCGGAGTGGGAGTGCGGTTCAGAATTGCGTCGAAAATCACGGCGGAAGTATTCCCTGAAAATGTCTGGCGGCCGGTGGCCATTTCATAGAGCACGCTGCCGAAGGAAAAAAGATCGGTGCGATGATCGAGTTCCGAGCCGCGCGCCTGTTCGGGTGACATGTAGGCGATGGTGCCGATGGCTGAACCGGGAATTGTGAGATCGTCACCGGAGTGTCCTGCGGTCACTTCCCCCGTCTCGCCTACCTGGCGTTGCTGCGGGCCCTGCTTGGCCAAGCCGAAATCGAGGATCTTTGCGCGTCCTGAATGGGTGATGAAGATGTTCGCGGGCTTGATGTCGCGGTGCACGATGCGCTTGGTGTGGGCGACTTCCAGGGCATCGGAGATCTGGATGGCCAGTTCCAGCAATTCCTCAATCTCCATGGGCTTATTATTAATGCGATGCTTCAGGGTCACGCCCTCGAGGAGTTCCATGCAGATGAAGGGACGCCCCTCATGCTCCCCGATGTCGTAAATCGTGCAAATGTTGGGATGATTCAGCGCCGATGCGGCGCGCGCTTCGCGTTGAAACCGCTCCAGCGTGGCGTGGTCTTCGACCATATTATCGGGAAGGAATTTCAGCGCTACGCTGCGGCCCAGCCGCGTGTCTTCAGCCTTATAGACCACTCCCATGCCGCCCCCACCGAGCTTTTCTACAATGCGATAGTGAGAGACCGTGCGGCCGATGAAGGGCTGAGTGTTCGCCATGCGCGAGTAATCTTAAGTTGCCGGCTGAGGCAAGTCAAATTGACGAGCGTGCGGAGCGCTTCAGATTCGCCGTTGAATTCGCCAGGGCCTGGTCAGCGCACGTACAACGCACGTATAGCGCATTCATAGAAAACGGGACCAAAGGTTCGCCGCGCCTACACATTGGGATTGACGCGTATAGATATAGAATGATATAGATATTGACATGGCTAGAGTCGATGCTCAAAAGTTTCTTCCACTCAAAACCCATTGGTTTCACATCATGGTATCGCTGGCGGGTGGGGAGCAGCACGGTTACGGGATCATGCAGGACGTCCTGAATCGAACTACCGGAAAAGTGCGTTTGTGGCCGGCGACGCTATATGGCTCGATCAAGCGGCTCATCGAGGCGGACCTGATCGAAGAATCAGACGAACGTCCGGCGCCGGAATTGGACGACGCGCGCCGCCGCTATTACCGGCTGACGACGCTCGGAAAGCGTGTGCTGGACGCGGAATGTGAACGCCTGCAGGAATTGGTTCGCTCCATTCGAGTGAAGCGATCCCTGGTGACGGAATGAATTTCGCGTGGCGGATCTACCGGCGGCTGGCGCAAGCGTTTCCGCACGAATTCAAATTGGCATACGGCGCAGAGGTGACGCAACTCGGGGAGGACGTCGTGGAAGAGATTGCCAAGAGACAAGGAGTCGCGGGGCTGATCCGGCTAATCGCGGACATCGCGATTCGCGTGCCGCTCGAATATCTGAGCGAAATGCGCGGCGACATGCGATACGGGTCGCGCGCGCTGATCAAGTCGCCCGGGTTTGCGCTGGTCGGTATCATTTCGATGGGACTCGCCATTGGACTAACGACAAACGTGTACAGTTCGAAATGGAAGTTGCTATTTCGTGATCTGCCGGCAGCGGCGAATGCCAAACACCTGGTGATGGTTCAGGAGTCGACGAATGGTGATCTCGCCCGTGTGTCGTATTACTACATCGAGCAGTATCGAGAGCAAAAGAGCCTGTTCGCCGGGGTCGCCGCATTTCAGAGCGGTGTCCCGTTCAATACCACCTTCCAAGGCGATCTGAATGCGAAACCCGAGCGCGTGTTCGGGCAACTTGTATCGGCCGATTATTTTTCCGTGCTCGGCGTCCAACCCCAACGTGGTCGAGTGCTCAATCCCGAACTCGACAAAGCGGGCGACGCGACCGCTGTGGTGATTAGCGACCGTTTCTGGCGCAATCGCCTCAATTCCTCACCCAACGCCCTGGGGCAAACGCTTCGCCTGAATGGGCAACTTGCCACTATCGTGGGAATTACGCCCAAAGGTTTCAATGGCGCCCTGGGCGTGAATCCCGCGGAGCTGTTTGTCCCGATTACCGCGCCGTCCGCGCTCGCACCGGAGCTCGCCAACGATGTTTTGCATCAACACAATGCCAAAGAGTTCCTGGCCATCATGTGCCTGGCACCCGGGGTCACGATTGAATCCGCGGAAGCGGGTCTCGACGCGATCACACGTAATCTCGACCAGCAGGATCCTTCCTCGCTAGTGCGCACGGACAAAGGCCGACGCGTATCGTTACTTTCAGCAGGCACCAACATACCGATGCCCCGGAAATTGAAGCCGGTGCTGGCTGGTTTTTTCATAATGCTGATGGGGCTGGTGATTGCGCTTGCGTGCATGAATCTGGCGAACATGCTGATGGCGCGCGGCGCAAATCGCCGAAAAGAGTTGGCGATTCGCCTGGCGATCGGAGCCAGCCGTTTTCGTTTGATTCGGCAGATGATGTCGGAAGGTATTTTGCTTTCACTGCTGGGCGGCGTGGCGGGATTTGTGTTGGCGTATGGCCTCTCGATGTTGAACTCTCACTTCACGCCTCCGACGACGGTGCCGTTCGAATCCGATTTTAGCTTGGACTGGCGCGCGGGAGTTTTTGCGTTCGGACTGGCGCTGGTGTGCGGCGTCGGATTCAGCCTCCTGCCCGCTCTGCAAGCTACGAAGGCGGATTTGACTCCGGCGCTGAAAGAAGGTTCGGCGCTGCGTTTGCCGGGTTACCGGCGCTTTGGCCTTCGCAATCTATTGATGGTGGCGCAGGTTGCTGCTTCGCTCATGCTCCTGCTGATTACGGGCTTTTTGGTGATAGGCATCAGCAAGACCAGCAGCATTCAAACCACATTCGATCCGAGCACGATGTATCTTTTGTCCATCGATCCGGTGCGCGACGGCTACGCTCCCGAAAAATCGCAAGCCCTGTTCGAGAAACTTACCGAACGCCTGAAGGCTTCCGGCCCTGTGCGCAGCATGGCATTGGCCGCGGATGAGCCCTTTTCGGCTAGAGATGATGATGAAGGCATCCAGCTCACTGTGGAAGACTCGGGGAAAACATCGGCGCTGCAACAGTCCGTGATTGAGGAAACCGTGGGCGCGAACTATTTTTCCACGCTCAGCGAGCCCATGCTGGCAGGACGAGAATTCGAAGAGCGTGATCAACGGAGCCAGTCGGACGGGTCCAAAGATTTTTCTTCGCCCGCAGTGCTGAACGAGTCCGCGGAGCACAGACTATTCGGAAATGAGAATGCGATCGGAAAGCGCGTTAGAGACCAGAAGCGGTCCTATGAAGTAGTGGGAGTAGTTCGCGACTTGAAAACTGGAATCGGGATCAGCCAATCGGTGATTTATTTGCCGCTGACGCCACGCGATTTTGCGCGGCCGCCGGCCGGCGGCATCACTATTATGGTGCGGTCGGACGCGGGCCCCGACGCGCTGAGCGGCATTCGGAACGAGATTGCTTTCATCGATCCCAATTTGAATATCTTCAACGTACAGACGCTCCGCGAATATCTGGATCGCAGCCGGTCTTCCACGAGGTTCGCGGTCCAGACATACGGCGGGATTGGGGTGTTCGGCCTGGTGTTGGCTGCAATCGGACTGGCCGGGATCACGGCTTATTCGGTGGCGCAAAGGCGCAAGGAGATCGCAATTCGCATGGCGCTCGGCGCAAGCAGATCGCAAGTGCTGCGGCTGGTGCTACGCGAAGGCACTGCGCTGGTAGGCGTCGGAACGGTCCTGGGATTTTTGGGCGCAATTTCGCTGGTAAAAATACTTTCATCGCTCACAAGCATTTTTGTGGATGCGTTTAGAATTGGCACGAACGATCCGCGCTTGCTCGTCGGCGCACCAGTGCTGCTGGCGGCGGTGGCGATGCTGGCGTGTTACATACCTGCGCGCAGATCCGCTCAGATCGATCCGCTGAAGGCGCTGCGCGAGGAGTAGATCGCTTACCCGTTTGTCCAGAGCGACACGCCTATTGCACTAACAGTCCTGCTCCAGTGCCCGGTAAACGCATTAATCGGGACCAGACCCAAACAACCGCTAGGCTTGCATCTTGCCGGGGATTTTCAGCATCGAAAAAATACGGCACGATGATGTGTGCGACGAGGACGATTATGAAAAGCAGAGTGAGGCTGGTGGTGGGTTTGGTTTGCTTCTTTGCGGCGGCTGCGCCGGGATTGTTGAGAGCGCAGGAGACGCCGGGGCCTTTGCCTGCACCGCCGCCGCAGTTGGAACCGCTGGAGCCGGCGGCGCCGACGCGTTCGTCGGAAGCGGCTGGCACCAAGCCGATTCCGCCTCGAACGAGCATCGCGGGAGCATGGAAGCTGAATACGGACGACAGCGACGATGGGCGCAAGAAGGTGCAGCAAGCGCAGTCGAAGAACCAAGGAAACGGCGGCAATGGGGGAAACGGGGGCAACCCGCGCATGGGAGGCGGCGGAAGTCCTTATCCGGGCCAGGGGGGCGGAAATCCTTATCCAGGACAGGGCGGAGGCGGAAATGGGGGCGGGGCGCGGCGCGGTGGCCCGAACCAGCCAAGCGACATGGATCCTGGGACGATGCGGGATCTGACCGATCCGCCGGAGACGCTAAGCATCGTGCAAAAAGATACGAAAGGCGTAGAGGTGGATTTGACGGACGACAGAACCCGCAAGTTTGCCTTGTTTACCGACGGGCGAAAGATAGCGAAATCGAAAGACGATACGTATCAGGAGATTGCGGCGAAGTGGGATGGACGAAGTTTAGTGACGGACGAGAAAACTCCGCGGGGCGGCAAATTTTCGCGGACTTTCGATCTGGCTCCTAATGGGCAGCAGCTTTACGAAACGGTGCGGATGGATGCGATTGCGTATGGTGGGGCAAAGTCGGGACCGCAGGTCTATATCCAGTATGTGTATGACGCGGATCAGGAAGCGCCTAGGTAATCGGCGAGGACACGGACCTTCAGCATGGAACTTCAGCATGGAACTCCAGCGGCTAAAGCCGATTGACCTTGCAGGGCCTTATGTCGCGGCTAAGGCCACGACCCACAAAGATTCTCCAGCTATCACCGTCCGTGTCGTCGCTACCCTTCCCCAAGGCAGTCAGGATAAAAGGGCACCACGCACGAAGATTCTACCGGCCGATGGAGCAACAGCGCTGGGCTAACGTTAGGCGGATTTGGCGGGTTGGGTTACGACGGATCGCTCGCGCGGGTCGAAGAGAATGTAGTCGGCGTCAGAAATAGTGCTTAGGAAGTCGAGGCGTCCACGAGCTTCCTGAAGTTCGTCAATGTTTTCGATCCAAACAAACTTGTTATCGGGGAGCTTCCGGAAAATCTGGTAGGGGGCCGTCATATTTGCTTTTTCACCGCGCTTTCGGGATTTTTGAACCCAAATACAACCTTCGCAGTCTGGGCTTCCGGCAAGGGAACTTCCATACGCTAATCGCTGTAGGTTCGTGCGGACTTTGTATTAAGCATGTTTTGTCAGAACGAGAGAGCTGTGAGCCGAAAAGCTGGGGAGTGGTTTCCCGCTAATGATGGCGGCCGGAACGGAAATCATCGTGCGGGTTGGCCCGTGAGACCGGGCTTGGCCTGCTCGAGGCTGCGTTCGCGCATGAAGAGGAACAGCGGCAAGGCGAGCGAGACGCCTACAAAGACTAGGGCTACGACGGGCTGCCAGCGACCAGCGATGCGCAGCCGTGAGCTCTCAGTTCGCATGAAAACCAGGAGCGTCGCGGCGGAGACGAATACGTCCATGCCAAAGAAGGCGCTGATTCGATTGGCAAAGAGCTGGTGGAAGAACAGCGGCATGTTTAGGCCGTTTTGCGCGACCCAGGGCACGAACTGCCAATACGGCAGGACTGCGCCGAGAAGGCACAGAGCGAGATAAAACGTCTTCGGTTTCATGGGTCACCTTTCCGGCGCGCCGTTGAGAGTAAGCGGATGCAACTTTTCCCGAAGAGCCGGCAGCGCTGCTTGCTATACGGGCTGCTCAGCTCAAAAGTCTCATTGAACCAGAGATAGAACCCGGCCTTAGGATTCAAAATGGGTTACTTGACTGAGGGCCGGTGAAGCGTGCGCGGCTGCTGTGGTATAATTGAGTCTTCTTGCTCTCCGTTAACAACATCTCGATGCGTTTCGGCGCCCGAATACTGTTCGAGGACGTTTCGTGCGCGTTTCTGACCGGGCGGCGCTACGCGATTAGCGGGCCGAATGGCGCGGGGAAGACTACGCTGATGAAAATCCTTACGGGCGAGATAGAACCTTCCAAGGGCGACGTTACGCGGCCGAAGAAGCTGGGCGTTTTGAGCCAGGATCAGTTTGCGTTCGACGAATTTCGCGTGATCGATACCGTAATCATGGGGAATAAGGCGCTGTGGAAG
>Ga0209116_1000402_pt1 | contig 10180 bp, 7 predicted proteins | sample BlaSpr_A8_OM2_O1_FD_187975 | JGI IMG/M metagenome (GOLD analysis project Ga0209116, IMG submission 187975) | Forest soil microbial communities from Thunder Bay, Ontario, Canada - Black Spruce, Ontario site 2_A8_OM2_O1 (SPAdes) (version 2) | ecosystem: Environmental > Terrestrial > Soil > Boreal...
ACCGTGGTGCCCGCGCCAGCCAGATTGTCGATCACCTGCCACAGGCCGAACCGGGAGGCCGGGTCAAGGCCGGTGGTGGGCTCGTCCAGCACGACGACTGGTGGCCGGGCGATGAGGCAGGCGGCCAGGTCGAGCCGCCGGCGCATCCCTCCGGAGTAGGTACGAGTTTGGCGGTCCCCGGCGTCGACCAGCTCGAACTGCTCTAGGAGTTCTCTCGCTCGCCGCAGCGCCTCGCGGTGTGGGAGGTGGCTGAGCTCGCCGACCATCTCGAGGTTCTCCCGGCCGCTGAGCAGGTCGTCAATGGCGGCGAACTGGCCGGTAAGCCCGATTGCCGCTCGTACTCGACCGGCCTGGCCGACCACATCGAAGCCTGCGACCCGGGCCGTGCCGGCGTCGGCTGACAGGAGCGTCGCCAAGATCCGGACCAGGGTGGTCTTTCCTGCCCCGTTCGGGCCGAGCAGCGCGAGCACCTGACCGGTCTCCACCACCAGGTCGACGTTGTCGAGGGCGGTGGTCGTCCCGAAGCGCTTTCGCAGTCCGTGGACCTCGATACCTGGCTCCCCTCCGGGCCCAGAGTCTGTTCTCATGACCGATATGCTAGACCAACCCATTGGGTTACACAATCATTGTTGGTCCGGTATACTTTTTGCGTGACCAAGGCGACATCCGAGCCGACCACCTCAGACCGGCTCGGCGACGAGTCCTACCTAGAGCTCGGGCGGCTGCTGTTCGGCCTGGTCCAGAGCCTCCGTAAACACATGCTCGACGTCGTCGCCGACCTCGGCATCACTCCCGCCCAGGCCGCCGCCGTCCGCAACCTCTACCAGCCCCGCTCGCAGCGAGACCTGGCCGCCCGTCTCGAGCTCGACGCCTCCAGCGTCACCGACATCGCCGACCAGCTGGAAGCCCGCAGGCTCCTCGAGCGCCAGGTCGACTCTGACGACCGACGGGTACGGCTCCTCAAACTCACCCCAAGCGGCGAGACGCTCCGCCGGCAATTCTTCGCCCGCATGATCCACGACGCCCCGCCCCTGCAAGGCCTTACCGACGCCGAACGCACCACGCTCCAGCAGCTCCTCGCCAAGACCGTTGAACCACTGGACTTCCTGACTGTCCCCACCTTTCGAGCCAAAGCCCGATAGCAGGAGGGATGCCAAAAGATGACATGCATCGGCTCCGCTGAGGTCGTTAGCGGCTGAGCTGGCCGGGGGGTTGTGGTTCCCGCGCTGGGAGACCTCCTCAGCTCAGACGCGTCACGATTGACTGCGGAAAGCATTCGCGTGCGGGATGCGCTGACGCGCGCCCCGTGGAGCTTGAGGAGGTCCCGATGCCCATCGTAGGCGGATTGGATATCCACCGGAAGCAGCTCACCTTCGACTATCTGGACACCGTGACCGGGGAGGTCCGGCGCGGCCAGATCGCCCCGGCCGACCGGGCGCACCTGCGCGCCTGGCTGGCCCGGTTCGCCGGCCGCGACGTCGCGTTCGCGCTGGAGGGCTGCACGGGATGGCGGTATGTCGCGGAGGAACTGGCCGCGGCCGGCGTCACGGCGCATGTCGCCGAGCCGGCCGACACCGCCTTCGCCCGCGGCCGCAAGCGGCACGCCAAGACCGACAAGACCGACTCCCGGCATCTTCGGGTGCTTCTGGAGCAGGGCCGGCTGCCGCAGTGCTGGATCCCGCCGGCGCAGATCCTGGAGTGCCGGGCGCTGCTGGAGGCCTACCACGACCTGCGCCGCGAGCACACCGCCTGGATCGAGCGCATCCACGCGGTGTTCTTCCACCAGGGCGCGCCGCGGCTGGGCGAGGGCGCGCTGCGCACCGACCGCGGCCTGGCCGCGCTGCGCGAGGCCGCCGCGGTGCACCTGTCGCCGGCCGGGCAGCTGCAGGTCGCCACCGCGCTGGACATGCTGGCCGCCATCGACGCCCGGATGGACACGCTGCGCGGCCAGCTGCTGCACGCCGCCCGGCACCTGGCCGGCGCCAGGGCGCTGCAGGCGCAGCTGTATGGCGTCGGCCCGCTGGCCGGCCTGGCGATGACCTGCTGGCTCGGCGGCGCCGGCCGGTTCTCCTCCTCACGCAAGGCGGTCCGGTTCGCCGGGCTGGACGTCACCGTCTACTCCTCCGACGGCAAGCGCTCCCCCGGGCACCTGTCCCGGCAGGGCCCGGAGATCTTGCGCTGGGTGGCGTATGAGGCCGGCAAGACCCACGCCCGCGCCTCGGCCCCCGGCCACGACTACTACGCGGCCGTCAAAGACCGCCAGGGCGGCAAGATCGCTGCCCTGGCGCAGGCCCGCAAGCTCATCCGCCAGGCCTGCCACATCCTGACAGAACTCGGCGACGACGCGCTCACCGCCGCCTGAGCTCCGCCCCAGCCGGTGTGACCATTCCCCGTGACGCGCGGCCGGGTCCGCAAGCCGCAGCCGCAGTCATCAGATGGGGCACAACCGCGGCCAGCTCCCGCAAGGGCTGCCAGCTGCTCCCGCCCTGCCGCGCAGGGCACGCAGACGGCCTGAAAAGACTGAGCGGCCGCATCCTCGCAGGCGGGGACACCCGATCAATCATCATGTCACCGGGCGCCACCCGGCGCCCGCGGGCCTAGGTAAGCCTGGCTGCCCCGCTCGCCACCCCCCCGCCGCCACGACCGGTCACCCAGCCCCCGACAGGAAGGAACCCGCCAGCCCCCACCCCCGGCACCGCTGCACGCCTTCCCCTTATGCTCCTTGCCCCCGGCCGCCCCATGATCTGCTCCCGTGCGGCCGCGTCAAGGACGCCTCCGGCGCCGCCATGCGGGCGCTGCGCGCTCCTTGACCCGCCCGCACGCTCGCAAGACCCGGCAGCTACCGGGGAGCAGGGAGCACACTGACGCACGCCCGCAACACGCCCAAACACGTCAATAACTCATCCGGAACCACTTGTGGTGGCCCAGCCGATACAGGTAAGCCGTTGCTGTCGTCCTACCCGCTGTCGGCGAACCGGCGACATTCGTCGCGGGCTGGGCGGGTTACCGGACGGGGGACTTCAGGCCGACGGAGGCGAGCACCTCGCTGGTCGGCCGCGGGCTTGTGCGCACCCCGGCGACGGCGCCCTTGACCAGGCACTGCCCGAGCGCCCGGCGGTCCCTTGACTTGGCGAACGTCCGGGCCCAGCGGCGCAGCGTCGAGCCGCCGTACAGCACGCGCTCGCCGGGGGCCAGCGGCGCCCGGGCCCTGAGCGTCCAGATCTTGTTCCTGACCTCGTAGAAGAAGCGCTGCCCAGGGTCGCTGTCGGTGGAGCCGAAGGCGGCGGTCTTGTGCACCACGATGCTCGCCGGGCAGAGCAGGCCGGCGTTGCCGCGCAGCACCCGGGTGGTGAACTCGAAGTCGTCGTTCCACAGGAAGTAGTCGGCCTGCGGCAGGCCGCGCTCCCGGCAGACGGCGGCGTCGACGAGTATCGAGACGAACGACGCCGAGCGGATCGGCATGCAGCCGGCCGCCGCGGCGGCTTCGCGCTCGGCCCGGCCGGCGAACGGCTTGGCCCGCGGGGTGTTCATCGGGTGCGCGCGTCCGTCGGTCCACACCACGCGGCTGGCAAGCAGGGCCGGGGGGCTGGACGGATAGGCGGGGTAGCTCTCGCGGGCATCGAGCAGGGCCCGCAGCGCGCCCGGCTCGGGCACCGTGTCGTCGTCCATGAGCCAGACGAGGTCGGCAGACTGGTCGAGGGCCAGCGCCATACCGCAGGCGAACCCGCCCGCGCCCCCGGTGTTGCTGGCCAGCTCGGTCACACCGGCAGTTGGGTACTGCCTGCGCACCGCCGCGGCTGTGCCGTCGGTCGAGGCGTTGTCGACCACGATGACCGCGTCGGCGGGCCGGGTCTGAGCCTGCACCGCCGCCAGCGCCTCCAGCAGCAGGTCCCGCCGGTTGTAGGTGACCACCACCGCGATCACCCGGGGCGCCGGGGCTGCCGAAGCGACCGGGGCGCCCGAGGCGGCGGCCGGGGCTGGCGGGGCTGCCGAGGTGATCGGAGCGGCCGGGGCTGGTGGGGGTGCAAGGGGTGCCGAGGCGGCCGGGGCGGCCGGGGCTACCGGGGCGGTTCCGCTGCCGTCGGGCACGCTAGGCATGCTTGCCGACCCGGCGGCGCTCGAGCCTGCGCCAGGCCACGATGCGAATCCGGCGCACGACCGGGAACCGGCTGCTGAGCTCGCGCACCGTGCGCTTCAGCCGAGGCGAGGACGCCACCGTTGACTCGACCCTGGCGACGAGCCCACGCTGCCGGTCCGGGCTCGGCTGCGGCTTCGCCGCCGGGTGCGCCTTGTGGTACTGGTTCACGACCATCGCCGCCGCGGCGTGCACCGCGGCGTCCAGCACGAGCTCGGCCGGCTGGTCCGCCGGGCTGGCCGCGGGCCCGGTGACCGGCAGCGGCCGCAGCTCTTCCAGGTTGCCGACCACGTCGTAGTCGGACTCGCTCAGCGCATCGACGAGGACGTCCGCCTGCTTGCCTGCCCATTCCTCGCGCTCGGCGGGGATCACGAGCCGGCCCTCGCGCGGCCGCGCGGCCAGGGCGCGATGCGCGACCCCCTCCTTCACGTTCCACATGTAGAACCAGTCGGGGACCTCTTCGGGCAGCACCTCATTCAGCCGCCGCAGGAACTCGATCTCGGGCAGGCCGAGCGAGGCATTCGGCCGGGCGCGGCTGATGTCCACGCTGGCCGGGTCGACCTCGAGCAGGGCGGCGAACCGCTGCCACAGCAGCGCGTTGTCCGACCCGCGCGGCGGAACCGTGATCACGTGGATCCGCTGCGGCGGTACGTACTGCGCCCAGATGCCGAGGATCGCCATCGTGTCGTGCACCCGCCAGAACCACCACTGCCGCCGGTCGGCCGAATAAGACTCCCGGTCGATCACGTCCTCGAGCCATTCGCCGAAGCCCTTGGCGTTGCGGTGCTTCACGGTCTCCTGCCACTCCGCCGGCAGCAGCGTGGCCATGTCCCGCACGGTGATTACCACGTGCACCTCGGCCGGCTGCAGGGACCGCACCGCGCGCTCGGCCTGCTCCGGGTCGGCCGCGGAGAACAGCTCGTGCGAGATCACGCCGACCCGGGGCGCCTGCTGGGCCTGGCGGGCCAGGATCTCCCATTCGCCGGTCCATGACCCGGCCGGATCCGAGGCCAGCTTGGGGATCCCGCGCAGGTCCTGGCTGGCACGGTAATGATCTTGCGGGTGGTGGCCGGGCAGCACCACGCCCTGCGCGGAGAGCTCGTCGCGGTTACGCCACATGACGTGCTGCAGGAATGTGGTGCCGGTCTTCGGCTCGCCGATGTGCAGGAGAACTTTTGGCCCCGTGCCGGTGGTGGTACTGGGGGACTCGCTCTCGGCGTGCCTTGCCATCCTGGCAACCTCGCGTCTCGTCGTTTTGCGCTTCGAAGACGTCTCGTCGGTTTTGCGCTTCGAAGACTAGGTCAGATACCGGCTGCGGGGGCCTGCAACTGACAGTAATGCCAGCTATCTGCCCTAAAGTGATCGTAAGGTAGCCTTCACCAAAAGGTTGGGCGCTGTATGAGCTATGGACCATGCGGCGTCGACGAACCCGGCTATATTCGGGCACCGGCACGGACCGCCCGTCTTGCGGCCCGGCCTCGTCGCGCTGCGCGTTCCCCCCGGTGATGGAAGGCAGGCCTCCTGCGTATGCATGAGCCCTTCTCGCTCCTGGTCTCGGTGTACGACGGCGACCGGCCCGACTACATACGGAGGGCACTCCGCAGCGCGGTTGACGAGCAGACCGTTCGCCCGGACCAGGTAGTGATCGTACGGGACGGGCCGGTACGCGACGAAATCGCCGGATGCCTCGAGGACTTCGTGCGCACCAGCCCGGTGCCGGTGTCGTACGTCCCGCTGGCGCGCAACAGCGGCCTGGGGCCCGCCCTCGACCAAGGGCTGGCCGCGAGCTGGTTCGACGTGGTCGCGCGCATGGATGCCGACGACGTGGCCATGCCGCACCGGTTCGAGGTGGAACTGCCGCTGATCCAGGACGCGGACATCGTCGGGGCCGGGCTGCTCGAGTTCGTCGGGGATACCGATGGCATCGTCGGGCAGCGCGTTCCGCCCACCGACGCCGGCCAGATCCAGCGCTACGCCCGGATGCACGATCCGTTCAACCACCCGACCGTCGTGTACCGGCGGCACGCGGTGCTGGACGCGGGCGGCTACGGCGAGTTTCCGCTGATGGAGGACTACGCGCTGTTCGCCAGGATGCTGGCGGGCGGCGCCCGCGCGGTCAACGTGGCCGAGCCGCTCGTGTTCTACCGCGTCGGCCCGGAGGCCTTCAAGCGGCGGGGCGGAACCGGGCTGCTGCGTTCCGAGCTGCGGCTGCAGCGCGAGTTCCGGCGGCGCGGGTTCACCACCCCGGCCGAGTTCGCGCGCAACGTGCTGGTTCGCGGCGGCTACCGGCTGATCCCGTGGTGGTGCCGCCGCGCGATGTACCGGCCGATCGTGGCCCACTTCACCGACCATCCGGAGCCCACGGCGGCGCTGGGAGAGCCGGCCGGCGGGGAAACTGCAGATGGGGAGCTGGCGTGCGGGCTGCCTCCGGGGGAGTGGGAGTACCCGGAGATGCCGGCCGCCGGATTCTGGCGCGAGCAGCCGCTGCCGGTGGGCTCGTGAACATCGACCTGGCGGTCGTCGGCTCCGGGTTCTTCGGGCTGACGGTCGCCGAACGGTGCGCCAACGACCTGGGCCTGCGCGTCCTGATCCTCGAGCGCCGCGACCACATCGGCGGGAACGCGTACAGCGAGGCGGAGCCGCAGACCGGGATCGAGATCCACCGGTACGGCGCGCACCTGTTCCACACCTCGAACGCCCGCGTCTGGGAGTACGTCAACCGCTTCACGACGTTCACCGGCTACCAGCACCGGGTGTTCTCGGTCTACAAGGGCCGGGTGTACCCGCTGCCGATCAACCTGGCCACGATCTGCGAGTACTTCGGCTCGGTGATGTCGCCGGACGAGGCGCGGGCGCTGGTCGCCGGGCAGTCGGCCGAGGTGCCGCCCGGCTCAGCGGCCAACCTGGAGGAGCAGGCGATCTCGCTGATCGGCCGGCCGCTGTACGAGGCCTTCATCCGCGGCTACACGTACAAGCAGTGGCAGACCGACCCCACCGACCTGCCCGCGGAGATCATCACGCGGCTGCCGGTGCGCTACACGTTCAACAACCGCTACTTCAGCGACACGTTCGAGGGGCTGCCGACCGACGGCTACACGGCCTGGCTCGAGCGCATGGCCGACCACAGGAACATCGAGGTCCGGCTGGGCACGGACTTCGCCGAGCTGCGGTCCGGCCTGCTGGGAAACGTCCCGGTTGTCTATACCGGCCCGCTAGACGCCTACTTCGGATACGCTGCGGGCGACCTGGGCTGGCGCACGCTCGATTTCGACGTGGAGGTGCTCCCCACGGGCGACTTCCAGGGGACGCCGGTCATGAACTACGCCGACGAGGATGTGCCGTTCACCCGTATCCACGAGTTCCGGCATTTCCACCCGGAGCGCGATTGGTACCCGAAGGACAAGACAGTGATCATGCGTGAGTACTCGCGCCTGGCCGGCCGCGGCGACGAGCCGTACTACCCGATCAACACGGGGGCGGACCGGGCGCGGTTGCTGAACTACCGGGAGATGGCGGAGCGCGAGCCGGGCGTGTTCTTCGGCGGCCGCCTGGGCACCTACAAGTACCTCGACATGCACATGGCGATCGGGTCCGCGCTGAGCATGTACGACAACCACATCCGCCCGCTGTTCGCCGATCGCGTGGCGGCAATTCAGGGGCAAGACGGTCATGAGTAACGCGACGGAAGCGGGCCGGTCGCTGCGGGTCCTGCAGCGGGTCGTGTTCCCGGGCGACGATCTCGACGTCGTGCCGCTGTACGTGGAGACGAAGATGGACCGCGGCGCCTCCGAGCTCGCGGCCGAGATGGCCGCGGAGGAGCTCACCGGGCGCAAGGTGGCCGGCGGCACCTCGACCGCCAGCGCGTCGGTCGGCGAGGCGCAGTCGAGCATCCGCTTCGGCGTCGATGTGCCCGCGCACCTGGTCGAGGAAGCCGGCCCGCGGCGCAGCGGGCTGATCACCAGCGGCCGCCGGGTCTCGTTCGCCACCTACTTCAACGCGTTCCCGGCCAGCTACTGGCGCCGCTGGACCACCGTGGACACGGTGACCCTGCGCATCCGGGTGGCGGGTGAGTCGAAGGTCATCCTGTACCGTTCATCGGCCCGGGGGCACAGCCATCCGATCGAGACGATCAACATCGAATCGGACTACGCAGAGACGATCGAGCGCGCGCTGCCGCTGGCCCCGTTCATCGACGGCGGCTGGTACTGGTTCGACATCGTGGCCGGGCCGCGAGGAACCACGCTGATCGAGGCGGACTGGCTGGCGCTGACCGAGCCCTCGCCGCCGGGCCGGGTCAGTCTCGGCATCACCGCCTTCGGCGCGCCCGACGATCTGGTCCAGAAGCTGCGGGTGCTCGGCGAGGCCACCGACATCCACGCACAGCTCGACGCCGTCTACGTGGTCGACCAGAGCCCGAAGCGGGTCAGCGACCACCCGGGTTTCCAGGATGCGGCCAAGAAGCTCGGCAACCGGGTGCAGGTCATCGAGCAGGGGAACCTCGGCGGATCGGGCGGGTTCTCCCGGTCCATGGACGAGACCGTGCGGGCCGGCCAGAGCGACTACGTGCTGCTCAGCGACGACGACGTCGAACTCGATCCCGAGGGCATCCTGCGCGCCGTGACGTTCGCCGACCTGGCCCGCAAGCCGACGATCGTCGGCGGCCAGATGTTCAGCCGGTACGAACGCTCGGTGCTGCACGCGTTCGCCGAGGCGGTAGCGCCGTACCGGTGGTGGTGGGGGAACGCGCCGAACACCAAGAGCCGGCACGACTTCGGCCGCCGCAACCTGCGCAACACCCCGTGGCTGCACCGCCGGGCCGACGGCGACTACAACGGCTGGTGGATGTGCCTGATCCCGGTGCAGCTGATCAAGGAACTCGGGCTTGCGGTCCCGGTCTTCATCAAATGGGATGACGCCGAGTACGGGGTGCGCGCCAGGGACCGGGGCTACCCGACCGTGTCGCTGCCCGGCGTGGCCTGCTGGCAGGCGCCGTGGTCGGACAAGAACGACGCCCTCGACTGGAACGCCTACTATCACCTGCGCAACCGGCTCGTGGCCGCGCTGCTGCACTCGAAGGAGCCACACGGCGGCCAGCTGATTCCGGAGAGCCTGGAGCGCCAGCTACAGGCACTGCTGTCCATGCAGTACTCGACCGTCGCGCTGCGGGCCCTGGCCATCGAGGACGTGCTGCGTGGCCCGGCGCACATGCACGACGAGATCGGCACCAAGCTGGCCTTCCTCCGGGAGTTCCGGAAGCAGTACAACGACGCCCAGGGTGACGCCGACCTGGACAGCTTCCCGCCGCCGCGGCGGCGGCCCCCGGAGGCGGTGAAGGCATCCACCACGCCGACCAACAGGCTCAACCTGCTGACCAAGGCGGCATCGGGGGCCGCGCGCCAGTTCCGGAAGCCGCGGAAGGGAGCCGTGCAGCGGCCGCAGATGGCGCTGCCGCACCAGGATGCGGGCTGGTGGGTGCTGGTCAAGCTGGACAGCGCGCTGGTGTCGACGGCCGACGGCACGACCGCCGCGTGGTACCGGCGCGACCCGAAGCTGTTCCGCTCGCTCGGGAAGCACAGCCTGACCATGCACATGCGGTTGCGGCGGCGGTGGCCGAAGCTGGCCGACGAGTACCGCGCCGCGGCCGCCGAGTTCACCTCGCCCGAGCGGTGGCGGCAGACTTTCGCGGCGTCTGCCGGTCAGCCGGCGTCTGCCGGTCAGCCGGCGTCTATCGATCGGCCGGATAGCCCCTCGTGAGCGCGGCGTCAACCGGACGGCGCGGGCCCGCGTCGGCCGCCCCGGACCAGGGCACCTCTCGGCCGCCGGACGCCGAGGCCCCGGCCGGGGCGCGCACCCGGTGGGCGGCGGTTGAGAGATGGCTGCCGGTCGTCGTCGTGGCCGCCGTCATGGTCGTGCTCGGGGTGTGGGACCTGGCCAGGCATAACGCCATGGGCAACGACGAGGTGGCCAGCCGCTGGGCAGCCACGCTGAGCCTCGGCCGGCTGTTCCACCTGCTCGGCAACCTGGACGCGGTGCACGGCCTGTACT
>Ga0209116_1000412_pt1 | contig 10080 bp, 9 predicted proteins | sample BlaSpr_A8_OM2_O1_FD_187975 | JGI IMG/M metagenome (GOLD analysis project Ga0209116, IMG submission 187975) | Forest soil microbial communities from Thunder Bay, Ontario, Canada - Black Spruce, Ontario site 2_A8_OM2_O1 (SPAdes) (version 2) | ecosystem: Environmental > Terrestrial > Soil > Boreal...
GCCTCGGGAAGCGGCGCATCGTCGCCGAGACGGGCGCGGGCCAGCACGGGGTGGCCGCCGCGACGGTGTGCGCCCGCTTCGGCCTCGACTGCGTCGTCTACATGGGCTCCGAGGACATGCGCCGCCAGGCGCCGAACGTCGAGCGGATGAGGCTCCTCGGCGCGCACGTCCGCGCGGTCGAGTTCGGGACGCGGACGCTCAAGGAGGCGACGAGCGAGGCGATCCGCGACTGGATCACGAACGTCGAGACGACCCACTACATGATCGGCTCGTGCGTCGGCCCGGCGCCCTACCCCGAGATCGTGCGCGAGCTCCAGCGGGTGATCGGGGACGAGGCCCGGCGGCAGGTGCTCGCGGCCGGTGGCAGGCAGGCGCTGGCCTCGAAGGGTGCCGGTGGTGTCCGCTGCAAGCTCAGCCCGCTTCAGCTGGATGAGCTGGAGAAGGTGCTGGAGGCCGGCCCCGCCGCCTTCGGCTGGGAAGCGGATCAGCGCTGGACGCTGACCCGGGTCGCCGAAGTAGTCAAGGACAGGTTCGGCGTGCGCTACTCCTTGTCCGGGCTGCATGTGCTGCTGCAAAGGATCGGCTGGAGCATCCAGGTCCCTTCCAGGCAGGCCTTAGCCAAAGCTTCAATCGGCTCCTCCTCATTCCCCCAGCCAATCGCCGGCGGGGGTTCTAGTCACGGGGCAGCCGCCCCACGAATGCGGACCGGAAGGGGGCTCGGACATGGCTACTGAACCGGCAGTTGTCGCCACGACCAGGCCAAGAGATGTTGGCCTGAAACGGGAGATGGGACTGATCGGGGCCTGCTGGGCATCGGTAACGTCGATCATCGGCTCTGGCTGGCTGTTCGGCTCGTGGAAGGCCTCGTATTCCACTGGGACCTCGGCGCTGCTCGCCTGGGGCATCGCCGGTGTCATGATCATCATCCTGGCGCTGGTGCACGCCGAGCTCGGCGGGATGTACCCGGTCTCCGGGGGCACGGCGCGGTTCCCGCACTTCGCCTTCGGGAGCGTGGCCGGGACCGGATTCGGCTTCATGTCCTACCTGCAGGCGGTCACGGTCACGCCGATCGAGTGCTTCGCGGTGATGCAGTACCTGGCCTACTACTGGCACGGCCTGTTCGACACCACGAACGGTGAGGTAACCGGGCTCGGGTTCGGGATAAGCATCATCCTGATGGCGATCTTCACGGCGGTGAACTTCCTGGCGATGAGATTGTTCAACCGGGTGAACCTGGTCCTCACCTGGTGGAAGGTCATCGTCCCGGTCGCGGCCATCATCATTCTGTTCACGCAGTTCCACACCGCCACGTTCAACTCGCACGGCGGGTTCATGCCCTACGGGACAAAGGCCATGTTCGCGGCGATCCCCAGCGCCGGCATAGTCTTCGCCTACCTCGGTTTCGAGCAGGCCGACCAGCTCGTCGGCGAGGTCCGCAACCCGCAGCGAAACCTGCCCCGGGCGATCATCATCGCGATCTTGCTCTGCACCGCGATCTATCTCCTGCTGCAGGTGGTGTTCCTCGGCGCGCTGCGGCCAGGCGACCTCACACATGGCTGGGCCGCCCTGAAAACCAACCCGAGCTTCGAGCTCGGCCCGCTGGCATTCCTGGCGGGCGCGGTGGGCCTGGGCTGGTTCGCGATCATCCTCCGGATCGACGCGTTCATCTCCCCGTCCGGCACCGGGCTGGTCTACCAGACCTCGACGTCGCGGATCAGCTACGGCCTGGCTCGCAACCGCTACGTCCCGGGGCCGTTCGGCTGGGTGGACAAGAACGGCGTGCCGTGGTTCGGCCTGATCATGGCGTTCGTACTGGGCCTGGTGTTCCTGCTGCCGTTCCCGAGCTGGAGCACCCTGGTTGGCTTCATCACCTCGGCCAGCGTGCTGATGTACGCCGGCGCCCCGCTCGCGCTCGGCGCGTTCCGCAGGAAGCTGCCCGAAGCGAGCCGGCCCTACCGGCTGCCGGGCGCCACCTGGCTCAGCCCGTTCGCGTTCATCATCGCCAGCCTGATCATCGACTGGTCCGGCTTCGAGATCGTCTGGAAGCTCGGGATCGCACTGGTGATCGGTTACGTCCTGATCGGCGTCTGGATGATCTACGACAAGGACCGTCCGCCGCTGGACTGGAAGTCGGCCATCTGGCTGCCCGCCTATCTGATCGGCATGGGAATCATCTCCTGGCAGGGCCAGTTCGGGCCGGACAACACCGGCCGGATCGACTTCTGGCTGGAAATGGGGATCGTCGCCGCGTTCAGTCTCGGGATCTATATATGGGCATACTTCACGTGCCTGCCCAGGGAAGAGATGCTGAATCTCATCTCCAGGCAGTCCGGAGGTGACGCCCCCGCCGAGGCCGAGACCGCCTAGCACACCCGAGGCTGAGGGCCCGTCTATCTTGGGCAGGCGGGCCCTCAGCGTGCTAGTACAAGAGGCACCTGCTGTAACTCAGACGGCGCCGGTTCCCGGGTGAGCTACGGGCTGGACCGGGCCGCCGGCCTTCACGACGCCGACCGGGCAGGAGACACCGGTGCCGTGGTCGGGGCAGTAGCCGTACGGGTTCTTGCCTTCAGACAGATACTGCTGGTGGTAGTTCTCGGCGAAGTAGAACTCGCCCGCCGGGACGATCTCGGTGGTGATCTCCTTGTAGCCGGCCTCGGCCAGGCGCTTGGCGTAGGCGTCACGCGACTCCTCCGCCTCGGCCTTCTGCTCCGGTGAGCGGTAGAAGATCACCGAGCGGTACTGGGTGCCGGTGTCGTGGCCCTGCCGCATGCCCTGTGTCGGGTTGTGCGACTCCCAGAACACCCTGAGCAGCTCGCGGTACGAGACCCGCTTCGGGTCGAAGACCACGCGCACGGTCTCCGCGTGCCCGGTCCGGCCGCTGCAGACCTCCTTGTAGGTCGGATTCGGGGTGTACCCGCCCTCGTAGCCCACGGCCGTCGTAACCACGCCCGGTACCTGCCAGAATGCCTTCTCCGCGCCCCAGAAACAGCCCAGTGCGAACTCCGCCACGCTCGCACCTTCGAGGTATGGGGGCCGCAACGGGGCATCGAGTACCTCATGGCGGCCGGGGACCGGCATTGGCGCCGGAGGGCCGGGCAGCGCTTCCTCCGCGTTGACCATTCGGGACTTGCGGAAACCGAATATGCCCACAACTGCCTCCTCAGGCGACGACTGCGTGGCGTGCGCACCACCGGGCCCAGCACTCTGAAACCAGAATGCGGGCACCAACCTTCCCCGCGGCTACACGCCAAGGAAGATCATCTTCGTCGGCCTGGAGCTGGCGCGGCTGGGGACGCCCCTCGGCCGGGTCCGAACCTGCCGGTCGGGAGCGACGTTCTCCGGCCGTACCAGCGCATGCAGCCGCAGCTCAGCATGGCCCATTTCCAGTGACAACAGTTACATAACGTCCGTTGACTACGCCTGGACAGGCATGGTGCCATGCTGTTCAGGTTATGCACGCTCGTTCGCAGAGCGTACAAACCACGTCCCGGCGTCGGCGTCGGACGGGCCTCCGCACGGCGTCGCTACGCACAGCACGTGTCACCAGCGAGCAGCAGTCACAAAGCAAAAGCAAATGAGAGCCCGCATACAAGGCGTTCCGCACCGCGGTCCGCGCGCCCCACTTGGCCGCGCGTTAGCTTCGGCTGCCAACGAGGCTGAATAGCGAAAGCGATTCTCCACCTTATGAAACCTTATGATTCAACAACTGCCTCGTCGCGAGATTCAGGTCATGTTAGTCTCACGACGCCGAGCAGGCATGCCTAAGCAGGGGAACCACCGGCATCCCGCATAGGGCCCCCAGTCCTGCGACGCGACCTCACAAGGAGATCAATATCGATGAACGACCACCAGACAGTGCAATCGAATAGCACTAGCCCGGTCGGCGGCATCAGCCGGCGGGGCCTACTGCGCGCAGCCGGGGCGGGTGCAGCAGTCGTGGGGGCCGGCGGGCTGCTCGAGGCCTGCAGTTCCGGCATCAAGGGCGCCAGCACGAGCAGCACCAAGGCGATCACGATCGGCTGGATCCATCCGCTGACCGGTGACCTGGCCGGGTTCGGCGCGGCCGACAACTGGGTGGTCTCCAAGATCAAGCAGACCACCCCGTACAAGAACGGGTTCAAGATCGGTGGCAAGACCTACCCGGTCGTCATCAAGTCCTACGACAGCCAGTCCAGCGTTACCCGGGCCGGGGACCTGGCCAAGACGGCGATCCTGGACGGCGTGGACATGCTGTTCGGGTCGTCCACGCCGGAGACCGTCAACGCGGTGGCCAGCCAGGCCGAGTCGCTCGGCACGCCGCTGATCTGCTCGAACATCCCGTGGGAGTCCTGGTACCTGAACCTGTTCCCGAAGGGCAACCCGCAACACGCCACGGAAAAAGCCAAGTACGTGGTGATGTACTTCCTCGGCGCCGAGCACCTGGTCAAGTGCTTCATCCCGATGTGGAACCGGATCCACGACCAGCTGCACACCGACAAGGTGGTCGCCGCCGCGTTCCCGAACGACTCGGACGGCGACGCGTTCCGCGCGGTGTTCCCGGCGATCGCCGAGGCCGCTGGCTACAAGTTCGACATGTCCTCGGCCTACCCGGACGGAACCACGAACTACTCCTCGATGATCGCCCAGTTCAAGGCCGACAAGGCCGACTTCTTCACGAACGTGCCGCTGCCGCCGGACTTCGCCGCAATGTGGAAGCAATCGATCCAGCAGGGCTTCCGGCCTAAGCTGGCCACCGTGGCCAAGGTGCTGCTGTTCCCGCCCGACGCCTACGCGTTGGGCTCCGAGGCGTACAACGTCGCCACCGACACCTGGTGGGTGCCGACCCTGCCGTGGAAGTCGTCGTTCACCGGCGAGGATTGCCAGACCATGGCGAACGAGTTCGAGGCGACCACCAATGGCCAGTGGAACGCCAACATCAGCAACTACAGCCTGTTCGAGGCAGCCCACGCGGCGTTCACGTCGGTGAGCGACCCGCACGACAGGGCCGAGGTCGCCAACGCCATCCACAACGTGAACATCCAGGCGCTCGCCGGGCCGCTCAACTTCGCCTCAGGCGGCCCCGCACCGGGCGTTGCGATCACCCCGCCGGCCGGCGTGCAATGGCAGAAGGGCACCAAGTACCCGCTGGAGCTCCAGATCGTGGACAACACACTGCTCCCGCAGGCGAAGATCACGGCCGACCTCGTGCCGACCAACAGCTGACCGGATGACGAACCCTCTGCTCGAGCTAGACAACGTGACGAAACGGTTCGGCCGGGTCGTCATCGCGGAGGACCTGTCGTTCGCCGTCGGGCCCGGGGACGTCGTCGGGATCGTGGGGCCGAACGGCGCTGGCAAGACCAGCCTGTTCGGCCTCATCTCCGGCGATCTCGCCCCCGGGGCCGGCGAGGTCCGGTTCGCCGGGCAGACGGTCACCAAGCTGGACTCGGCGGCACGGTGCAGGCTGGGCATCGGCCGCACGTATCAGGTCCCGCGGCCGTTCGGCGACATGACCGTGTTCGAGAACCTGCTCGTCGCCGCGCAGCAGGGTGGCGGGCTGCGGCGGCGGCCCAGCTATGCGGCTGCGGTGCATGCGCTGGAGCGAACCGGTATAGAAACGCAGGCGAACGTGCCTGCCGAACGGCTCGGCCTGCTGCAGCGCAAACGGCTGGAACTGGCCAGGGCCCTCGCCACCCAGCCCACGCTGCTGCTGCTCGACGAGGTGGCGGGCGGCCTCACCGACCCGGAGGTGGCACAGCTCGTCGAGATCGTCCGCGGCGTCAACGCCGAGGGCATCGCGGTGATCTGGATCGAGCACGTGGTGCGAGCGCTCACCGCCGTGGTGAGCCGGCTGATCTGCCTGTCCGGTGGCAAGTTCGTCGGCGACGGCGAACCTGGCACGGTGCTGGCCAACCCCGCGGTCCGCGAGGTCTTCCTCGGCACCGAGGTCACCGCGGCACTGGCCGGCGGGACCATGGACGCGCGGCCGGCCCCGGGTGAAGACGGGGAACGGAGTGAACCGTGACCGCATCGGCACCGAAGGGTGATGGCCAGTGAAGGGGGATGGGGAGGTGGGCGGGGGCGACCGGGTCGACGCGCCCGGCGACGGCACGCCAGTGCTCGAGGTCCGCGACCTGGTCGTGCACCACGGGCAGCTCAGGGCCCTCGACGCGGTCTCGCTGCGGGTGCTCCCCGGCGAGGTCTACGCGATCATCGGGGCCAACGGCGCGGGCAAGTCCACGCTGCTGCGCACCATCGCCGGCCTGCATCACCCGACGTCCGGCTCGATCCTCTACGACGGCAAGGACGTGACCGGGCTGCGGCCCGAGCGGCGGGCCACGCAGGGGATCGTCATGGTGCCGGAAGGCCGGCGGCTGTTCGGGTCGCTGTCGGTCGAGGAGAACCTCAAGGTCGGCGCCACGTACGCGCGTTCGGGCCCGTGGACCATCGAGCGGGTATACGACATGTTCGGCTGGATGCGAGAACGCCGCAACCAGCCCACCGCCCAGCTCTCCGGCGGTGAGCAACAGGCCGTCGCCATCGGCCGCGCGCTGGTCGCCAACCCCCGCGTGCTGATGCTCGACGAGCTGTCACTCGGCCTGGCCCCGGTGGTCGTGCAGCGCATCTACGGCATGCTGCCGCAGATCCTGGGGACGGGCCTCACCGTGCTGCTCGTCGAGCAGGACGTGAGCCAGGCCCTGCGGGTGGCCTCACACATCCAGTGCCTGCTGGAGGGCCGGACCACCCTGGAAGGCGAGCCGGCCGACGTCACCGCTGACCAGGTCGAGGCGGCGTACTTCGGCCTCGCTGGCGCGGCAACGGCCAGCCAGCCCGGCGAAGGGAGTGAAGGGTAATGGCCTGGGTAAACGCCATCATCCAGGGCGTGCTGACCGGCGGGCTTTATGCGCTGTTCGCCTGCGGGCTCTCGCTGATGTTCGGGGTGATGAAGGTCGTGAACCTGGCGCACGGCGACCTCGCCGTTGTCGCGGGCTACCTCGCGATCGGCATCATCGCGGTCACCCACGTCCCGGTGCTCTGGTCCTTCGTCATCGTGGTGCCGATCATGGCGCTGCTCGGCTACGTGTTGCAGCGCACTGTCCTCCAGACCGCGCTGGACCGCAGCGTGCTCACCACGCTGCTGGTCACCTTCGGCCTGTCGGTGGTGATCGAGAACGGCCTGCTCCAGTTCTTCACCGCCAACTCCCGCGGGATCGGGGCCAGCCTGGCCCTGGTGACCGGCGCCTTCACCATCGGCTCGCAGATCTCGATCGCTTACCTGCTGCTGCTCATCTTCGCCGTCGCGGTGGCGGTGCTGCTCGGGCTGCAGTACTTCCTCTCCCGGTCCAAGTACGGCCGCCTGATCCGCGCGGTGGCCGACGACAAGGAGGCGGCGCAGCTTGCCGGGGCCGACTACCGGCACGTGTTTGGCATCGCGGCGGCCGTCGCGTTCGCCACCGTGGCGCTCGGCGGCATCGCCTTCGGCATGTACTCCGACCTCGACCCCACGACCGGCACCGACACGATCCTGCTGTTCGCGTTCGCGGCGGTGGTGATCGGCGGGCTCGGCTCGCTGTGGGGCACGCTGCTCGGCGGCGTGGTGCTCGGCGTGGCGCAGCAGATCGGCGCCCAGATCAACATCTCCGACGAGCTCCTCGCCGGCTACATCGTGTTCCTTGTCGTGCTCGTACTGCGCCCGCAGGGCCTGATCTCCCGGGGGGTGCAGTCGTGAGCCTGGTCACCGAACCCACCGCCCGGCAGGCCGAGAGCTTCAGGGTCACCCGGTCGCAGAGAAACGTCGCCTGGACTGGAGCGGTCGCGCTGATCGTCGTGGTCGTGCTCGCTTTCTTCCCGTATATCGTCTACTCGGGCACCACTGCGATCATGGTGCAGGGGTTCATTGTGCTCACGCTCGCGAGCATGTGGAACCTGCTGGCGGGATACGCGGGGCTGGTGTCAGTGGGGCAGCAGGCCTTCGTCGGGCTCGGCGCGTACTTCGTGCTGATCCTCGCCCTCCATGGCCTCTCGCCGTTCGCCGCCCTCCCCGTCGCCGCGATCGCCAGCGGGATCGCGGCGCTTCCGCTGTGGTGGCTGGTCTCCCGGCTGCGCAGCGGGTACTTCGCGATCGCGACGTGGGTGCTCGCCGCGACCATCATGCTGGTCATCGAGAAGTTCTCCTCGATCGGCGGCGGGACCGGCTTGCCGCTGCCCGGGTTTTCCGGGATGGACCCGACGCTGCTCATCGCTTACACCTACTGGGCCGGGCTGGCGGTCACGGTGCTGGCGCTGGTCGGCACCTACCTGCTGCTCCGCGGCCGGATCGGCCTGGTGCTCACCGCCGTCCGCGACGACGAGGTCGCCGCGCGCAGCTCCGGGGCACGGGTCGGCCTGGCGCGGCTGCTGGTGTTCGTGGTGGCCGGGGCCGGCTGCGGCGCCGCGGGCGGGGTGCTGGCGATCAGCCAGCTCCAGGTGCAGCCGAGCGCGGTGTTCAGCGTGCAGTGGACCGCGGAGATGGCGTTCGCGGTCATCATCGGCGGCCTCGGCACGATCGAAGGACCGATCATCGGCACCGTGGTCTATATGGTGCTGCAGCAGACGCTCGCCTCGTACAACGCCTGGTACCTGATCATCCTGGGCCTGGTCGCGATCATCGTGGCCCTGTTCGCCCGCCGCGGGCTGTGGGGACTGATCGACGAGCGCCTGAACATCCGGCTGTTCCCGGTCGGGTTCTGGCTGCGAACCGGCGACGCCGCGAACCGGCGTACCCGCAGCAGCTGAGGCCCGCTCAGGGCGACGACTGGGCGTGCAGGTCGGCCTCTATCTGGCGTGCCGTCTCCAGCAGCGCGGGCAGGATCCGGCCTCGCATCGCGACCATGCTCACCCGGCTGGCATGGGCAGATACGTTGATGGCCGCGGTCCCGACGTTGGCGGCGCCGTGGATCGGGGCGGCGACCGCGCGCAGGCCCTCTTCGAGTTCCTGGTCGACGATCGAGTATCCCTGGCGTGCCACCTCGCGGACGATCGCGGCGAGCCGGTCCGGGTTGGTGACGGTCCGCGCGGTGAGCCGCTCGAACGTGGCCTCGGCGAGGTACCGGTCGAGTTCGTCATCGGTCAGCGCCGCGAGCAGCACCCGCCCCATCGACGTGGCGTAGGCGGGGAACCGGGTTCCCACCGAGATCGCCACGGTCATGATGCGCTTGGTGGGCACGCGGGCTACGTAGACGATCTGGTGACCATCGAGAACCGAGATCGACGAGGACTCATGCAGCCGGGCGACGAGTTCCTCCAGGTGCGGCGCGGCCACCTCCGGCAGCGCCAGCCCGGACAGGTAGGCGTACCCGAGCTCGAGCACCCGCGGCCGCAGCGAGAACTCCCGGCCGTCGTTGCGGACGTAACCGAGCTTGACCAGGGTCAGCAGGAACCGGCGCGCCGCCGCCCTGGTCAGGCCCGTCGCCTTGGCCACCTCGCTCAGGCTCAGCCGCTCTCGGTCCGGCCCGAACGCCCGGATCACCGCCAGCCCGCGGTCCAGCGACTGGACGAAGTCACCGTTCCTTGCGGCCGCCCCGCCCTGCCTCGCAAGCGGATCAGCTCCGGCGGCGTTGTTCGCTGCGCGCACAGAGGTTGTCATCGAGGTGCATGCTAGCGCGCCGATCGGCAGCGGTGTTAGCTGGCGGGCTCCGCAGGATCGCCCGAGGAGGCTGACCCGGCTGCGTCGGCATCCGTCTCGCCATTGGGCTGCGGCGGGACTTCGAGGCTTGCGACGGTCAGATCGGGAACCGTCTTCACCGAGTCGAGCGCCGACTGTATTGCCTCGGCGAGAGTCGGCGCCTCGCTCGTGTCGAAGTCAAGCCGTGTCACCGAGTTGGCCATGTATGAATCGGTCGTGATCGCCGCCTCGGCGCAGCCCGCCGTTTGCAGGGCCGCAGATTCATCGTCGGTTATCTCCCGGCTAAGAAACAAAGTAAATTCATAACCCATTTGCGCATCATCTCTGAAATTCAGATAACGGGGAATGCCATTCAAGGCAGGTTTTATCGGACTAGCACGGAGAAGCCAGGCTAACCGTACTTTATGGGTGAGTCAACCCCTATAAGTAATATCGGG
>Ga0209116_1000417_pt1 | contig 10042 bp, 7 predicted proteins | sample BlaSpr_A8_OM2_O1_FD_187975 | JGI IMG/M metagenome (GOLD analysis project Ga0209116, IMG submission 187975) | Forest soil microbial communities from Thunder Bay, Ontario, Canada - Black Spruce, Ontario site 2_A8_OM2_O1 (SPAdes) (version 2) | ecosystem: Environmental > Terrestrial > Soil > Boreal...
TGTAGGCGGCATTCAGCAGCGCATATTGCACGTAGCCCACATCGCCTTCCACGGTTTTCAGCACGATTTCTCGTTGCGTGTTCCATGTGTCGGCGGAAGTACCTTCGGGCGGCGGCCCCGATTTATATCGCTTTATGATGTCCGCGACTTTCTGGCAGGCATCGAAGAGTTTTTTGCCGTCGCCCTGCTCTTCCGCAGCGTGCACCATGATCACTGCCGTGGAAAAATTATCAGGATCAAGCGCCAGCACTTTATCGCCGTATTCGTACACCTTCGCGTAATTCTTTTGCGCCAGATACGTTTGCACGTACAGCTGATCCCCCAGCAGTTCCATATCGCCCTTGCCGTAATCCGCCATGAATTTGTCCAGCAGCGTGACCTTGTCCGGCCCATCCGGCGCGGCATAAATGTCCGTCAGCGCCTTATCCTCGGGCGTACCCGCCGCCACTGATACACTCTTGCCGATCTGCGCCGTCGCGCTGCCCGCCGCAATCATCACCAACATCACGCCCATCGCCGCATACATCATGAAGCGTCGCATGCCGCACCTCCTGTGAAACAGTGCTGCCGGCATATTTTTCGTTCCGCAAACTTTCGCGCGGATTAGACCCGCAGCCCAGCCATCTCCAACGCGCGCATCTTAGTCGAACGGCGCCCCGCGCGACAATCTTTTCGTTGCCGCCTCCAGCCATTGACGATTCCTCGATTTCAGTACAGGATTCTCTGTCGACTAATCGCGCAAAAAAGAGGTGCACCATGCCCGCAGCCACTTCCTTCGAAAAGCTAGAACACGAAAAGCTCAGCTCGCACATTTCCCGCCAAATGATGAGCGGCGAAGACGCCACGCTCGCCCGCATCTTCATCGCAAAAGGCGGCATCGTGCCGCGCCACTCGCATCGCAGCGAACAGTTTTCCCTCATCATCTCCGGCGCGCTGAAATTTTTCTTCGACGACGGCGAAACCACGATAGTCCACGCCGGCGAAATGCTCCTGATCCCCGCCCACGTTCCACACAAAGCCGAAGCCCTGGAAGACACCGTGGACATTGATTTCTTCGCGCCCCGCCGCGAAGATTGGATCAACAAAACAGACAACTACCTGCGCAACGATCCTCAACTGAAAAAGGACTGAACTCATGGATCTGGGACTAAAAGGACGCGTCGCCATCGTGGCGGCGGCCAGCAAAGGCCTGGGCCGCGCCATCGCCACGGAATTGGCCACAGAAGGCTGCGAAGTAGCCATCTGCGCGCGCACGTCAGCCGACGTGGAACGCACCGCGCAGGAAATCGGCTCCGCGGCCGGTCGCGAAATCTTTTGGCGTGCGCTGGACGTAACAAATGCTGACGGCGTGCGCGATTTCGTAGCCGCCGTCGAAAAGAAATTCGGACGCATTGACATCTGCGTCACCAATACCGGCGGCCCGCCCTCCAAAAAATTCATGGAGATCTCGCTCGACGAATGGCGCACCGCCGTCAATCTCGTCCTGCTCAGCAGCGTTTATTTCGCCCGCGAAGTCCTGCCGCGCATGCAACGCCGCCGCTGGGGCCGCTTGCTCACGATCACTTCAATCTCCGTGAAGCAACCGATTGACGGCCTGATGCTCTCGAATTCTCTGCGCGCCGGCGTCGCGGGAATGGCCAAGACGCTCGCCAACGAATTCGGCGCCGACGGTATCACCGTCAACAACGTTTGCCCCGGCTACACGCTCACCGATCGCCTTACCGAACTTTTCGAAAAGCGCGCGCAGGATGCAGGCGTCGCCTACGAGCAAATTCTGAAGCAATCCACCGCGAATGTGCCCATCGGTCGCTTCGCCAAGCCAGAAGAATTGGCCGCGCTGGTCGCCTTTCTCGCATCGGAGCGCGCCAGTTCCATCAACGGCACCACCATCGCGGTGGACGGCGGCAGCACGAAAGGGCTTCTCTAACCACTAATAAGGCAAGGAACGACCCAGCGCCGTAATCGTCGCCAGCAAGCAGCGAAGCAGCCCCTGTCCGTCCGTACAGTTTCCTGTTCGACCCTTCTGCAGAGTAATAAACCCTCTCGCCACCGGGCGCCATGCATACTGCAAACAGGCGCATCAATGCCGCGCCCGGAGGTCCGCATGCACCGCAAACTTTCGCTGCTCGTCGTCCTGTCAGCAGCAGCCTCGCTCACTTGCACGTCGCGCTCCGCGGCACAAACGGCATCGGCCGCGCCCGTCGTGGCTGCGACCGTAAGCCCGAGCCCTGCCGCCGCCGCGCCAACCGCCGATACGCCGCTCCCAACCGCATTGGAAATCCTGCAGAAATATGAGGCCGCCATCGGCGGAAAAGGCGCATGGTCCGGCATCACCACTCGCAGCATGAAAGGAATTTACCAGACCGAAGACCTTTCGGCGTTCGCCGGCATCGAAATCATCGCCGAAGCTCCCAACAAAACATTCACGAAGATTACTTTCCCCAGAGGCATCATCGTGCGCGAAGTGTGCGACGGCAAAGCCGCATGGGTCGAGGATCCCCGTGGAGGCGTCCACCAATTCACCGGTGCCTCTCTGGAAAGCCGCCTGCGCCAGGCAAGCTTTGCCAACACCGGAGAGACTCTGCTGCTGACACTCACCGGCCGCGTACTCGGAACAGCGCAGGTCGGAGCGCACTCCACCTACGTGATGGAATTTTCGCCCGCGAAGAATATTACTTCGAAGGTTTATTTTGACGTCGCGAGTGGCCTCGCCGTTCGCGCCGATGACACCCTCCATCGCGACCAGGGCGATTACACCGTGCAGACCTACATGGACGACTATCGCCCCGTGGACGGCGCGTATTATCCGTTTCGGATCCGTCATGTCGAGCAAGGTAACGTCTTCACCGTGCGTATCACGCAAGTCAAAAACAATCCGCCCGTGGACGATTCGGTTTTCCAGAAGACTGATAGCGCCATAGCCGCTCAATAATCCGCAAGCCCTCCGCCTACGAGAATACGAAACGCGAAATCCTCGCGGCGCGTTGTATAATATTCACTTTTGTCGTCATCTTTGCGCCGTCATGGGAGAGAATCGAATGACTCAGATTTCCGGACGCTTTCGTCCGCTGGTGCCCGCTGCCCTCTGCACCGTATTACTGTCGCTCGCCTCGCTGCTCTTTCCCGCGCTCGGACGCGCGGATGAGCCTTACGCCCGCAGCCGCGATTACGATTTGCAAAACGTGAAAACGCATCTCTGGTTCGATACCGACCAGCGCAAAGTCCGCGGCGAAGTCACCCACAGCATCGCCATGCTCCGCGAAGACCTCACTCAGATCCAGTTCGATTCCGTCGAACTGAAAATCGCGGCAGTCACGCTCGACGGCAAGGACGCGAAATTCTCCACCACCGATACAGCGCTGATCGTCCCGCTAACCGGCCCTTCTCGTCACGGCGAACATCACGAAATCTTCATCCGCTACGAAGGCCAACCGAAAAAGGGCCTGTACTTCGTCCTCCCCGACAAAAATTATCCCAATCGCCCGAAAGAGGTCTGGACCCAGGGCGAAGCCGAAGACACGCGCTACTACATTCCCATCTACGATTACCCGAACGATCGCACTACTTCCGAAATGATTCTCACCGTGCCAGCCACCTGGCTCACGATTTCGAATGGCAACCTCGTCGGCGTGAAAGATGAAGCCGACGGCACCAAAACTTGGGACTGGAAGCAGACCGAGCCGCTCTCCACCTATTTGATCAGCGCAGTAGCCGGCGAATTCGTCGAGAAGAAAGACACCTGGCGCGGAATCCCGGTCCGCTACGTCGTCCCGCGCGGCCAGGAAGACACCATCGAATCCACTTTTTCGCGCACCCGCCAAATGCTCGACCTTTTTTCAGACAAGCTCGGCGTCCCCTATCCCTGGGCGCAGTACGCACAATCTTCTGTGAACGATTTCGTTGAAGGCGGCATGGAAAATACCAGCGCCACCACGCTCACCACTCGCGGCCTCGTCGCTCCCGGCCTCGCGCCCGAACTCCGCCGCGGTTCCGATGATCTGGATTCCCACGAGCTCGCGCACCAGTGGTTCGGCGACCTGGTTACCTGCAAAGACTGGGCCAACATTTGGCTCAACGAAGGCTTCGCCACTTATTTCGAACATTACTGGGCCGAGCAGCGTTACGGTGCCGATGAAGCCGCCTACGAATTCTGGCGCGATCAAGCCGGCTGGTTCCGGCAGAAGCGCCTCTATCCCGTCCCGATCGTCACGCGCAATTTCACCGATAGCATCGAATACGCCGGCAACGTTTATGACAAAGGCGGCTGGGTGCTGAAAATGCTCCGCAGCAAGCTAGGCGACGACGATTTTTTCCGCGGCCTGCATTACTACCTCGAAACCAATCGCGGACAGAACGTGGTAACCGCCGACCTCGAAAAAGCGATTGACCATTCCACCTCGACGAATGTTGACCACTTCTTCCATCAGTGGATTTGGCGAGCCGGCGCTCCGAAATATGAAGTCAGCTACACCTACGACGCTGCCGCACATCAAGTGAAACTGAACGTCAAGCAGACGCAGAAAGTCGAAGGCGCCGTCGATTTGTTCGATATGCCCGTCGAAATCGAAATCGCCACCGCCAGCGGACGCAAGATCTCCACGATCCAGGTGAGCCAAGCCGACGAAACTTTCACTCTGCCCGCCGACAGCGCGCCGCAAATGGTTCTGTTCGACAAGGGCGACAACATTTTGAAATCCCTCGAGTTCAAAAAAGACGCTGCCGCGCTCATCTACCAATTGAAAAACGCAGAGATGGTCACGGACCGCGCCGATGCCGCCGTCGCGCTCGGCGCAATGAAAGACAACGCGGATGTCGTCGCCGCCCTGGGCAATGCCGCGCAACACGATCCCTTCTGGGGCGTGCGCGCCGAATCGCTGAAAGCTTTGGGAAAAATTGGCGGTTCGCCGGCCGAAAAGCAGATTCTTACCGCCGTGAACGATCCCAAGCCTTGGGTTCGCCTGGTCGCCGCGCAAGAGCTAGGCGGTTTCACAGACGACGCGTCGCTCGCCCCGCAGCTCACCGAACTTGCCACGAGCGATAAAGGCTATCGCGTCCGCGCCGCCGCTCTGAATGCGCTCGGCGAAATCAAAGCTCCCAACGCCTACGACGTGCTCACCGCCGCGGTGAAACTCGATTCGCCGGACGACACGCTGCGCAACGGCGCTCTCGAAGGCCTCGGCTCCCTCGCCGACGATCGCTCCGTCCCGCTGCTCCTCGAATGGTCCGCCACCGGCAAGCCCTTCGATACGCGCGGCGCAGCGATCGCCGCGGTCGCCGGCCTCGACACAAAAAACAAAACCATCACCAAGACGCTAATTTCGTATTTGCAAGAACCGTACATCGACATCAAATACGCCACGCTCTTCGCCCTGACCAAACGCGGCGATCCCGACGCCATCGCCCCACTGGAAGCGATGCTGAAGTCCGGCGACCTGAGTCTAGGCGCCGCTCCGTACATCGAAATGCAAATTGATGCGCTAAAAGCCAAAGCCGCAGGCAAACCGCCAGCCGGTCCCGGCACTGCAAACGGTGCGGGCGCGGGAACAGCCGCGGGATCAGGCAGCGCCGCAGGTGCAGGATCGGGCAGCGGCGCTGGAGCAGGTGCAGGCCAAAGCGCAAGTTCGAATCAGCCGTCGCCCGCAGCTGCAGCCAGCTCAGACAACACACTCGACGCGCTGAAAAAACTGCAGCAACAAATGGACGAAGTAAACGCAGTCCTCGCAAAAATCGAATCGCAACTAAGCTCAACCAAGAAGAAGTAGGAAGGCGGCGTGTCCCGTCGTTGAATCTGCTTGTGTTTTTGAATTTGTAGCGGCCGCCTGCTTTTTGTTTTTAGGCGGGCTCCTTTGAACTTGCCGTTGCATCGGTCGCGGAGGATTTCAGTGCGCTATTCACGTCGCGACAACAAGCGACACCACGTTGAAGCTGCATGAAAAAGAATTGTCATCCCGATTGTAGTCCCGCGCTTTTTCTTTCCCGTCCCGCAGTCGCGGGACGGGCGCGGGACGTAGAGAGGCCTGCCTGCCGCAGGCAGGGATCTGCTTTCTGCTGAATTGCCGAGCATTCTTGGGCTAGACGCGCGCCCCGCACCCTCACTCCGCCAATAAGATCCTCAAATCTCTCAAATTATTTCCAGTAGGCCCAGTCATCACCGCATCCCCTAACCGCGCAAAAAATCCATGCGCATCACAACGCCGCAAAAAGTCTCCTGGCTCCATCCCCATCGCCCGCGCGCGCGCAAACGTCTCACCATCCGCCACAGCCCCCGCCGCCGGACTATTCCCATCCACCCCATCCGTCCCCGCGCTCAAAACTGCAATCTTCTTCCCCGCAATCTTCGTCACGCAAGCCAGCACAAACGCCGAATTCCGCCCCCCGACCCCGTCACCAGTCACCGGACTACTCACCTCTCCTCCAGCAAAAATCGCCACGCGCCGCCGCGGACTTTCCTTCTTCAAAATCCCCAGCTGCGCCAACAAATGCTCCGCCGCCTTCTCCAGCGGCCAACTGTCCGTCTCGGTATCCACGAGGCACGTAAATCCCTCCGCTTCGCAACAATGATGCGCCGCGTGCATCAAATCATGCTCCCGCAACAAAATTTCAAATCGCGCCCGCCCAAACGCGGCATCGCCATCCTTGGGAGTCTCGCGCAGTCCGCCCCGCTCGATCACCCCGCGCAACGCCCCCGGCAATTTTGCCAGCAATCCATGTTGCCGCACGATGCGTGCGACATCCTCCACGGTGGTTGGGTCCGCCACAGTAGGCCCGGAAGCCAGCGCGGATTCATGCCCGTCCGGCACATCGCTAATCGCAAAAGTTATTTTCATCGCCCGCGCCGCGGCCGCCGCCAGCCGCCCGCCCTTGGTAGCGGAAAGATGCTTCCGCACTACATTGATTTCTTCGATCGGCGCACCACAACCAACCAGCGCTGAATGCAATTGCTGACAATCCGCAAGCGTCACGCCAGGATCCAAGGGATGCTCCACCAACGACGATCCACCCCCAGAAACCAAAAAGAACACCAGCGTCTGTTCATCGCAATGCGCCAATCGCTCCAAAATCGCCTTTCCCGCCGCAAAACTTTCCGCCGTAGGCACAGGATGCCCACCCACAAATGTTTTCCAACCAGCCAGCGGCGATGAAAGAGGCGCAGGCACCACGAGGATTCCGTCAGGAGGAAATTCGGGCGTCAAAATTTCGTGCAAACCCCGCGCCATCGCAAGCGCAGCCTTCCCAAACGCAATAGCGACGATTTCGCGAAAACCGCGCAGGTCAATTTCAGAGGAGCCACCAGCAGAAATCAGCGAACCGCGCCGGTCCAGTTTTCGCCCCAGCGCCGCAGGAATATCAATCGCGGTAAGAGTGTGCCGAAAAACGTGTTCAGCAGTTTTCTTCACAGCACTATTTTAATCCCAAAGCATCCGCATTCAACGCATTCGGCGGCCGCCGTCCTGCAAATAGCGCCACCACGTTCTCCGCCGCCATCACCGCCATCTTCGTACGCGTATCCAGCGAAGCGCTCGCGATATGCGGCGCCAAAATCACATCGCGCCGCGTCAAAAGCGCCGGATGCACCAGCGGCTCATGCTCGTAAACATCCAGCGCCGCCCCTGCGATTTTTTTATTCTCCAGCGCCTCCGCCAGAGCCCCCTCGTCCACCACTGGCCCTCGCGAAGTATTCACCAGGTACGCTGTGTGCTTCATTTTGCCGAGGTTCTCGTGCGAAATCAGGTGTCGCGTGTCCGGCAGCAGCGGCACATGCAAGCTGATAAAATCCGATTCGCGGAACAACGTGTCGCGGTCCACAAATTCCGCCTTCAGTTCGCGCTCCACGTGCTCGTGCGCGCGCACCGCATCGCTATAAATCACGCGCATGTTAAAACCCAACGCGCGCCGCGCCACGCCGCGCCCAATCCGCCCAAATCCCAGCACGCCCAAGGTTTTTCCCCACACGTCGCCGCCCACCAGCTGATCCAGATCCCAACCCGGCCACGTCCCGCTGCGCATCCACGCGTCGCCCTCCAGCAGCCGCCGCCCGATGGCCATCAGCAAAGTCCACGCAAAATCCGCCGTCGTATCGTCGAGCACTCCTGGCGTGTGCGTCGCAGCAACTTTATGCCGCGTGCACGCCGCCACATCTATATTGTCGTAGCCCACCGAAACCGTCGCCGCAATCCGCAACTTCGGCGCGCGCGCCAGCAACTCCTCGTCCACTTTTTCCGTGAGCAGGCACACCAGCCCTTCCTTATCCGCCACGCGCTTCAACAGCTCTTCACGCGTGATGCGTTCCGGCGGAGCCCAATAATCCACCTGAAAGTGCTGGTCCAGCACAGCCCGCGCCGCCGGAAAAAGCGGCCGCGTCGAGAGTATTTTCGGTTTGGTCAACGCATCCCTCGCAAAAAGCCCCCGCGCAGAATTTGTAACATATACTGCCAAATTAGTGAATCGTCCGCCGCGGCGGACGATTCATCCTTCGATCCTGCTCCGCTTCGCGGGACAGGATCGAAAGCCTGTTTACAAAGCTGCGCGATGAAGCATCATATAAACGTAGGAGGAGAGAAGCTAATGACATATCTAAGAAGAGCCATCGTACTTCTATTGTTTAGCTGCTGCATCGCCCCGCTAGCATTCGGCCAACTAACGCTGAAAGTAAAAATTCAATCCACGCCCATGGAGCGGCAACTGCTCTTCGCCAAACTCAACGACCGCGCCGCGACGCATCACATCAGGTTTGTCCTTGTCGAAGAAGGCTTCGACTACCGCGTAGCCTACGGGGTCGCCGGCCCGGTCCTGACCCCCTACGGCCCAGCCGCCGCCAGCGCCTCCGTAACAAGAGTGTTCGACCCCAGCGGCGCCGAACTCTTCACCTTCGCACGCGACGGCCGCTGGACACCCGACGCCGCCGCCAACGCCACCGCCAAAGAAATCATCAAACGCATAAGAAGGCTCCGCGGGATCTAATCGCGCCACCGCATCTCTAGCTCCACTCGTTGACGCCCATCGCCGCACACGGCTATAGTGACCGTGAGAGCGCGCGCGACTCCTCTTCGCCATCGCCGGCGCTCCACACGCGCATGGATTCACAACTACTGCAAGCCCTGAAAACGGCCCTAGGCCCCGACGCTGTCCTCCACCGTCCCGAAGAGCTAATGCTCTACGAATACGATGGCTCCGTCGAAATCGCGCGCCCCACCTGCGTCGTCTTCCCGCGCTCCACCGCCGATGTCCTGGCCATCGTAAAACTGGCGAACCAATATCAAACTCCGCTAGTCGGCCGTGGCGCCGGCACGGGCCTGTCCGGTGGCGCGCTGGCCCGCAAAGGCGGCATCCTCACAGTTTTTTCGCGCATGAATCGCATTCTGGGAATTGACCTCGAAAATCATCGCGCCACGGTGCAACCCGGCGTAGTAAATTCCGATCTCAGCGCCGCCGTAGCCCATGCCGGCCTCCATTTCGCGCCCGACCCTTCCAGCCAGAAAGCCTGCACCATCGGCGGCAACGTCTCTGAAAATTCCGGCGGCCCGCACACGCTCGCTTACGGCGTCACCACCAATCACGTCCTCGCGCTCGAAGCCATTCTCCCCACCGGCGAACTCATCCGCATCGGCAGCTCCGCGCTGGATTCCCCCGGTTACGATCTCCTCGGCCTGTTCGTAGGCTCCGAAGGCACGCTGGCGCTCATCACGGAAATCACCGTAAAACTCACACGCCTGCCCGAAGCCGTAAAAACTCTCCTCGCAATTTTCGAAACTCTCGACGACGCCACCGAAACCGTGGTGGACATCACCGCGCGCGGCATCACTCCCGCCGCCTGCGAAATGCTCGACGGCTGGACGCTCCGCGCCGTCGAAGCCTACGTCCACGCCGGATTTCCTCTCGATTGTGCCGCAGTCCTGCTGCTCGAAGTGGACGGCATCGCAGAAACCGTACAACCACACGCCGAAGAAGTCGCCGACATCTGCCGCGCTCATCACGCCCGCGAAGTCCGCGTGGCCCGCGACGCCAAGGAACGCGACCTCCTCTGGAAAGGCCGCAAAAACGC
>Ga0209116_1000419_pt1 | contig 10030 bp, 2 predicted proteins | sample BlaSpr_A8_OM2_O1_FD_187975 | JGI IMG/M metagenome (GOLD analysis project Ga0209116, IMG submission 187975) | Forest soil microbial communities from Thunder Bay, Ontario, Canada - Black Spruce, Ontario site 2_A8_OM2_O1 (SPAdes) (version 2) | ecosystem: Environmental > Terrestrial > Soil > Boreal...
GTGCACGTCGGCCTGGCCACCCCGGCCACCGTGGCCGTGGGGCGTATGAGGAGTGCTGGTTCGAGTGGTCGGGCTCGCGGTGTCCGGCCAGACGCCTAGGTGGTCGGGCTCGAGCGCTAGCAGCACCCGGTCGCGCATGCCGAGCGTGTCGATGAAGTCGCGGGGGATCTGCAGCCGGCCGGCCCGGTCGAGCACCGAGTACTCCTGCGCGACGTCGGCCGCCGCGCCCTGGTCGTCGACCGTGGTGCGGCGCAGCACCTCGGTGCTGATTCTGCCGTCCCTGATCGCGATCGTCCTGCGGACCTGGGCCGACACCAGCGGATCGTGCGTGACCACCAGGATCGTCACGCCGAGCTCCGCGTTGGCCGTGCGCATCGCGCCGAACACCTGGTCGGCGCTGTCGCTGTCCAGCTCGCCGGTGGGCTCGTCGGCCAGCAGCACCGCGGGCTGGTTGGCGAGCGCGATGCCGATCGCGACCCGCTGCTGCTCCCCGCCGGACATCTGGGCGGGCATCCGGTCGGCGCAGTATGCGACGCCGACCAGGTCCAGCAGCTCCATCGCCCGGGAGCGCCGCTTGCCCCGGCGCAGCCCGGCCAGCCGCATCGGCAGGGCCACGTTCTCGGCCGCTGTCAGGTGCGAGAAGAGGTTTCTGGCGGTCTGCTGCCATAGGAAGCCGACGACCGAGCGCCGGTACCCGAGCCGGTCCTTCGAGCGCATCGTCAGCAGGTCATGGCCTGCCACCCGGGCCCGGCCGGCGGTCGGCGTGTCCAGGCCCGCCAGGATGTTCAGCAGCGTGGACTTGCCGCTTCCCGACGCGCCGACGAGCGCGGTGAGCTCCCCGGGGTCGACGACCAGGTCCAGGCTCTGCAGCGCCTGGACCTCGATCCCCGCGGTTGAGTAGATGCGCACCAGCCGGTCACACGCGATCACGGCATCCCCGGCCCCCGGCGCCCCACTTACCTCCCGGTCCCGCCCCACTGCCGTGGCGTCTCGGCGCTCACCAGGCCCGCGCGCGCCACTGGTCAGCTGGTCGATCGAGGTGCGGTCTCCTTCACCCACCCGCGTCCACCCTTCCCGCATCCACCCCTCACCTACCCTCGTCCAAGCGGATCACCGTGCTGGTGCGCCGGCGGATCAGCGCGTTCTGGACCGCCGCGGCCACCATGATCAGGATCAGGGCGCCGGCCGCCGGCGCGATCAGCGCCACCAGGTCAGGCCGCAGTGGCACCGGGGCGCTGGACCCGGTGAACGCGGACAGATCGAGCCCGGGCCCGATCAGCGGGCCGAGGGCCAGGCTGGCCAGCTCGCCGCCCAGGATGGCGACGATCAGCAGCGGCAGCGAGTCGAGCAGCGCAAGGCGCCGGGCCTGACGCGCGGTCATGCCCATCGCGGCGAGCCACACGCCGATCCTGGTCCGGTCGCGCCCGGCCAGCAGCACCCCCAGCAGCACCGCGGCTACCGCGCAGGCCGCGGAGGCGGCCGCGGCCTCTTCGAGCGCCACGTCCGACGCGTGCACCGTGGGCGAGCCGGCTGCGGCCTGCAGTGCCGCGGTCCTGGAGGTGATCTGGCCGCCGGGAAGCTTGTGCGCTACCACCGCTCGCAGCGCTCCGAGGTCGATGTGCGCGCCGGCGAGCAGCATGGTGTTCGGCGTGGTGTTGTCGATCAGCCGGGAACTGGCCCAGGCGGGGATGATCACAAACGAGCCGCCACCGGGAACAGCCGGGGTGCTGCTCGCGGTCGCGGCCACCCGGAGGGGCAGGGTGGCGCCCTCGAATGCGAGCTGCCGCGATCCGCCCCTGATGTCGGCCGCCACGTTGCGGGAGGCGATGACCGGGACGGTGCCGCCGCGCTGGCCTGCCGGCGGCGCGGCGAGCAGCCGGGCCGGGAACGCTGGCCACGGCGTGTCCGCCACCAGCGCCGCGTACTGCGCCGGGTTGACGATGACCACGCCGACCGACTTCGAGCCGGTCGACCCGATGAGCAGGTTGGCGGCCTGTGTCGAGTCCGTGGCCATCAGGAACACGGCTGACGAGCGCCGCACCCCGGGCACGGTCGCCACCGCCGCCTGGGCCGCCGGGCTGATTGACGTGCTCGACCCGGCGGCGCTGACCACGGCGTCCGCGCCGACCTGCTGCCACGAGACGCTGATCTGGCCGCTGGTCACCGCGGCGCGGACCATGCCGCCCAGCGCGATCACGGCCATGGCGACCACCAGCGCGAGCGCGGGCAGCAGCGGAACCGACCGGGCCCGTGCCGAGCGGGCGATTCCGAGGAAGCCAACGGTTCCGCGGCGCGCCGCCGTGATCCGCGCCACGGCGCGCAGCGGTACCGGGTACACCCGGGCCGCGATCAGCCCTGCCGCGATCGCGATGAGAACCGGGGCGGCGACCAGGTACGGGTCGACGCCGGCACCGGGCGCCAGGCCACGCACCCGCAGCGCGACCACGCCGCCAACGATCACCACGATCGCTGTCGACTCGATCACCAGCCTGCGGGCGGAACGGCGCGGCACGGCCAGCTCGGTGCGGCCGGTTCCGGTCAGCGACCGCAGCCCGCGGTGTTCCCACGCGGCGAGCAGAGCCGGCGCGGTCAGCGCGATCACCGCGGCGATCGCGGCCAGCAGCCAGCTTGTCGTGTTGCCCCCGTCCGGCACCGCTACGACGCCCAGGGCGACGCCCACGACCAGGGCGGGCACGGCCGCCCCCGCCGTCGCGCCGAGCACCCGCCACGCGATCTGGGCGGTGCTCCCGCCGCGGGCCCTGCTCAGAGCCAGCTCGCCGCGGAACGCGTCGGTGCGCGTGACGGCGCCGATCAGCAGCAGGATCGTGGTGGCCGCGGCAACCCCAGCGAGCAACAGCGCGTCGGTGGTGCCGACGGCCGCCTGCGCGGCGATGAACGCGGAGAGGACGCCGGTGCCGTTGGCCGACAGCGACGGCGGGTTCTGCAGCGACTGCCCGATCGCCTGCACCGCCGCTTCCCCGGCGTTTCCGCTGGCCATGCTCGTCATCGCGGCCAGCATCCCGGGCGCCTGTGACGCGGAGAGGCCGCCGGTCAGCAGCGGGTATTCCCACGACATCGTGACGATCGCGCCGCTGAGGGCGGCCTGCAGCCCGGAGAGCTCATTCGGCCCGATGAGCACCGCGCCGAGCCAGACCGGCGAGGTTGTCGGGTTGTCCAGGAAGGGCGCGGCAACCAGCGGATCGGTGGTCCAGAACGTCGACGCGGGATCGGTCGGCTTGAGCACGCCGGTGACCTTCAGCACGATCGGCGGGTCGCTCGCTGGCATGGTGCTGCCCCGGCCGAGGCTGACCAGCGATCCGAGCCGCAGCCCGAATCGTTTTGCCGTCGGCTCGGTGACCGCGGCCTGCAGGGTGATCGCGTGGGTGCCGGTGCTGCTGGCCGTGGCCGACTGCGGCATCGTTCCCGAGACCAGCCGGGCGTTGCCGGACAGCGCGGCGCGGTAGACGACCTCGAGCTGGGGCGGCTTGAAGGCGACCGCTTGCGGCGCCGGGTTGAGCACGAGGAGCAGCGGTCCGGTCAGCCCGGACCACTGCTGTCTGGCCGGGGAGACGAGCGGCGGGTGGATGTAGGAGGCCATCACGCTGGACATGATCTGGATCTGGGCTGCCGTGAGCCCCTGGCCCAACCCGATGATCTGCGAGGACGACGAGGCGGACACGCTGAAGCCGCCGGCGTGCGTCAGGGTCTGCCGCAGCGTCTTGTTCTGCAGCGAGGTGATCTCCCGTGGCCCGGCCGTCGCGAGGAAGGCAGCCAGCAAGGCGATCACAGCCAGCGCCAGCCACGGCCCCGGGCCGGCGTCGCCGGCCAGGAACCGCCGGATGCGGGACGCCACGGGCAGGCCGCCGGCCGGCGGCGCGGGGGAGATGGGAGGGTTGCCTCCCCTGGACGGCGCGCTCACGTCTCGGCCTCCAGCCGGGTGCGCGCCGCCAGCCCGGCCCGCCGGGCCGGGCCGAGCGCCGCGATCGCGACCGGCACGGCCGCGGTCACCAGGGCCACGGCAATGGGCACGGCCAGCGGAACCTGCACCAGGACGGCGGGCTGCGGATGGGCCCCGGTGGCGGTGAGCGTGACCGCGGGGACCACCAGCCTGGCCAGCACGCCGCCGAGGACCAGGCCGGCCACGGCCGCGGGGATGCCGAGGGCGGCCTGCTCGAGGCAGAGCAGCCGGGTGAGCTGACGCCGGGTGGCGCCGAGCGCCGCCAGCAGCGCGAGGTCGCGGGCTCGTTCGCCGGCCGTGGCCGCGGCCACGGCGAAGCCGGCCGCGGCCAGGATCACGGCGGCGGCCGCGATCGCGAGCATCGCGAGCTGCGGTGCCGCCCCCAGCGGGTTGGCCAGCAACGAGGCGGCCAGGGACGCCCGGTCGGTGAACGTGGCGCCGCCGGGCAGCCTGGTCGGCGCGGCATCCGCGGTGCGCAGCCACCACTCGGTCACCGGCTCCGGCGGAGCGCCGTCGGCCGTCAGAGTCTGCTGCAGCAGGCTCTGGTCCACCACGATCCCTCCGGATCCGCTGATGGTGGGGAAGCTGGCGATCACACTGACGATCGTCACCCGCACCGCGGTGTTGCCCACCTGGATCGGGAAGGTGGAGCCGCGCCCCTGCCCGGTGGCGGCCGTGAACGCGCTGGTGGCCGCTGCTGGCAGCGCGCGAGTCGGCCGGGGCGGCGCGACCGAGATCGACGCGGGCAGCGTGGTGGCGGGCGCGCCGAACTGCGGCGGGAAGATGCCGGACCCCGGCTGGAACGACACCGTCAGGCTGGTGCCGCGCGTTGCCGTGCTGGTGATCGACGGCTGGATGCTGACCTGGCCGGAGCCGGCGGTGGTTGAGTGGGCCAGGCGCCCGCTGGCCGCGGCGAACGGCGCGCCGAAGCCGCCGGTCAAGCTCGCGGATCCGCGCACCGACTCGATGGACAGCGTGGCATGCGCGGCTCCGGGCGCCTCGGTGGTCGGCATGACGTACTGCAGGTTGTAGCCGGTGATGCGCAGCGGGTACGCCGCCTTGTTGCCCGGGGCGACCGGAACGACCAGCGTGGTCGCCGTCCCGTTGGTGTGCAGCAGTCCTGCCTGCAGCTGATACGGGATCCCGAAGGCGTCCGTGACCTCTAGGAACAGCACCGGCTGGCCGACCGATTTGGCGTGCAGGCTCGCGGTGATCTCCAGACGGGCGGGGCGGCCCGGTACCGGCGCGCCTTGGGACGTCGCCGGGCGGTCCGCGGCCGGCGAGAGCCGGTCGAGCAGTGCCGTTGGCGACCCGCCCACCAGGTCCGGCCGGATCGCGGCGACCGACGCGGCCGGCCTTGCGTCCAGCGCCAGCAGCGTCGCTGTGGTCGAATTCGGCATCATGGCCGATGCCCGGATGACCGGCGTGCTCCTGGTCACCCCGTGCGCGCCGGTCAGCGTGGCAACCTGACCCAGCGTGAGCGGTGCCTGCGGTGACAGGTCGACGCGCTCGTCGGCGCCGGCGGCGAAGCTGGCCTGGTCCTGCGCCGAGCGCTGCCAGCTGCTCCACTGCGCCACCGCGAGCACGCTGGTGGCCACGGCGAGCACCGCGAGCAGCACCGGGCCGGCCTGGCGCAGCGGTCGCCGGCTGATCTGCCACGCCGCCACAGCGGTGGTCATGTCGCGGCCACGGCTGGCCGCGCGGTCGCCGAGCCTGACCACGAGCGGCAGCAGCCGCAGCAGGATGACCGCTCCGGCGGCCAGGGCCAGCACCGGCGCGCTGACCAGGACCGGGTCGATGCCGATCGAGCCGCTCAGGCCCGTCGATACCGGGGCGGCATAGTGCACGAGCTGCCAGCCGGCCAGCCCGGCGAGCACCAGCAGGCCGAGGTCGGCCCCGGCTCGGGTGGCCGCGCCCAGCGCGCCACGCCGCCCGCGCTGGGCGCGTTCCCGCACCGGCGAACCAGCGGTGCGCAGCCACGGCAGGGCGATCACCACCAGGCACCCGGCGGCCACCGCGGCGGCCGCCACCCACGCGGCGGCCGGGAACGCGACCGGCAGCCGCAGCCCGCTGCGGCTGAGCGGGCCGTGGCGGGCCAGCGGCGGCAGCAGCAGGCCGGCCAGCAGCGGGCTCACGACCAGGGCCGGCAGGACCAGCAGCGCCGCCTCGGCAACGCCGGACCCGGCCAGCTGCCAGCGCGAGGCTCCCCGCGACCGCAGCAGCGCCGCCTCGGCCTGGCGCTGGCTGCTCAGCATCACCGTGGCGAGCGCCAGCGTCGCCCCGGCGATCACGAGCAGGATCGCCGCGCCGATGGCCAGCTGGGACCTGGTCACGACCAGCGCCGTCCCCAGGCCGGACAGCAGCCCGGGCAGCGCGGTGGACACGGTCTGGTTCTGCACCTTGCCCATGCGGCCGACCTTGTTCACGGCCGACTGCAGCCGGCCGGAAACGGCCTGCAGGTCCCCGGCGCCGATCCTGGCCACGTCGGGCACGGCCGCCCAGGCGGCAGCGTCCACGGCGACGTGCCCGGTGGCCATCACCGCCGGCGTGGTCACGAGCGGCCCGTAGTCGGCGAAGCCGCCCGATTGCTGCACGCCGGCGGCTGCGGAGCTGAGCAGCCAGTACGGGCTGCCCGGCTGCAGCGGGCGGAAGATCCCGGTGATGCGCACGTCGACGGGGGCGCCGGTGACGCTCTCGTGCAGCCGGATCGTCTGGCCGGCCGCCAGGTGCAGGCTCCGGGCCAGGCCAACCGGCACCGCGGCGGGCACCGCCGCCGAGCCGCTCACCACGGTGGGCCAGGAGCCGGCGACCAGCGCGGCGTGCGCGTTCAGGGCGGTCAACGAGATCAGGTGCGTCTGCGCGTTCGCTAGGCCGGTGCCGCGGGGGAGGTCGAGATAGTCGGAACTGGCCGCGCCCCAGACCGCGACCGGCACGCCGCCGAGCGCGCTGGACAGCGATGTTCGCAGCTTGGCGCCGACCGCCGGAACCGTGGCGGCCAAGCTCACGGTCGCGTTCACCGAGATCGTGGTGCCGGGGTTGCCGGTCAGCGAGGTGCGCACCGCGTGACTGCTGACGGTGGCCGAGAACGCGGCGAGCGCGGCGAGCAGGGTCGCCGCGAGCACCACGGTCAGCGCGGCGGCGGCGAGCGCGAGTCGGTGTGGCAGCAGGCGCCGGACGATGGCGGGCGCTCTACGCACGACCCCCGGTCACCTCGCCTTCCGCCCGCATGCAGGACGGGCTGCCCCGAGCCGCCCGGGCAGCGCCGCCTGAGATCACCCTGACACGAGCCGGCCGGGCAGATCCACAGCCGATACCAGGCGGAAACCGTTTTGCGCGCCGACCCGTAATCAGGAGCAACCAGATTATCCGCCACCATTCGTGGTCATAGCGACCGGTGCGCGCGATCGGTACCGGGGTCGCCGCCCTACTAGACTCACCTGGCGTGACCGCACCAAATTCCGCCGAGCTTTCCCCCCAGTACTCGCCCGCGGACGTCGAAGGCCGCCGGTACCGGCTGTGGGAGGAACGCGGCCTGTTCACCCCCGACGCGGAGTCCCCAGCGCCCGCGTTCTCGATCGTCATCCCGCCGCCGAACGTGACCGGCTCGCTGCACATCGGCCACGCGCTCGACCACACGCTGATCGACGCGCTGGTCCGGCGGCGCCGGATGCAGGGCTACAACACGTTGTGGCTGCCGGGCATGGATCACGCGGGCATCGCCACCCAGAACGTGGTCGAGCGCGAGCTGGCCAAGGAGGGCCTGAGCCGGCACGACCTGGGCCGGGAGGCGTTCGTCGAGCGGGTCTGGCAGTGGAAGGCCGCGTCCGGCGGGGCGATCCTCGGCCAGATGCGGCGGCTCGGCGACAGCGTGGACTGGTCCAGGGAGCGGTTCACGATGGACGAGGGCCTGTCCCGCGCGGTGCAGACCATCTTCAAGCGGCTGTTCGACGACGGGCTCATCTACCGGGCGCAGCGGATCATCAACTGGTGCCCGCGCTGCCTGACCGCGCTGTCCGACATCGAGGTTGACCACACCGACGACGACGGCGAGCTGGTCACGATCAGGTACGGCGACGGCGCGGACTCGGTCGACGTCGCCACCACCCGGGTGGAAACCATGCTCGGCGACACCGCCGTGGCCGTGCATCCCGACGATCCCCGGTACAGTCGGCTGGTCGGCACCGACGTGGAGCTGCCGCTGTCCGGGCGCCGGATTCCCGTGGTGGCCGACCCGCACGTCGACCCGGCGTTCGGCACCGGCGCGGTCAAGGTGACGCCAGCGCACGACCCGGATGACTTCGAGATCGGCCGCCGTCACGACCTGCCCAGCCTGGTGATCATGGACGAGCGCGGGGTGATCACCGCGCACGGGCCGTTCCAGGGCCTGGACCGGTTCGAGGCCCGGCCCGCCGTGCTCGCCGCGCTGCGCGAGCAGGGCCGGGTGGTCGCGGAGCGGCGGCCGTACGTGCACGCGGTCGGGCACTGCCAGCGATGCGGGACGACCGTGGAGCCACGGCTGTCGCTGCAGTGGTTCGTCAAGGTCGGCCCGCTGGCCAAGGCGGCCGGGGACGCGGTGCGCGACGGCCGGGTGCGGATCCACCCGCAGCAGATGGCGGCCCGGTACTTCGACTGGGTCGACGACATGCACGACTGGTGCATCAGCCGCCAGCTGTGGTGGGGCCACCGGATCCCGGTCTGGTACGGGCCCGACGGTGAGGTCGTCTGCGTGGGGCCCGGTGAGGAGCCGCCGTCCGGCGCGGGCTGGCAGCAGGATGCCGACGTGCTCGACACCTGGTTCTCATCCGCGCTGTGGCCGTTCTCCACGCTCGGGTGGCCGGACGACACGGCGGACCTGCGCACGTTCTACCCGACGAGCGTCCTGGTCACCGGCTACGACATCCTGTTCTTCTGGGTCGCCCGGATGATGATGTTCGGGCTTTACGCGATGTCCGGTGCCGAACCGGACGCCGCCGTGCCGTTCCGCGCGGTCGCCCTGCACGGCCTGGTCCGTGACCAGTACGGCAAGAAGATGTCCAAGTCGCGCGGGAACACCGTGGACCCGCTGGACTGGATCGACCGCTTCGGCGCCGACGCCACCCGGTTCACCCTGGCCCGCGGCGCCAGCCCGGGCAGCGACGTCGCGGTCAGCGAGGAGTGGGCGGCCGGAGCCAGGAACTTCTGCAACAAGCTGTGGAATGCTGCCAGGTTCGCGCTGCTGAACGGCGCCGACGCCGGTGCGGCATTGCCCGGTCCCGGCGAGCCCGAGCACTCCGCGCTATCGACCGCGGACCGCTGGATCCTGTCCCGGCTCGCCGCGGTCACCGTCGAGGTGGACGGGCTGTTCGAGCAGTTCGAGTTCGGCAAGGCATGCGATGCGCTGTACCACTTCGCCTGGGATGAGTTCTGTGACTGGTACCTGGAGCTGGCGAAGGTGCCGCTGGCCGGTGACGACGCCGCGGCCGCGGCGAGGACCAGGGCGGTGCTCGGGCACGCGCTCGACCGGCTGCTGCGGCTGATCCACCCGGTGATGCCGTTCGTCACCGACGAGTTGTGGACCCATCTGACCGGCGGTGACTCGGTGATGGTGGCTCCCTGGCCCGGCGTGGCCGCACCCGGCATTCGCCAGGCACGCGGCGTAGCAGGTCCGCCGGCCGACGATCTGCAGCGCGACCTGGAGGCCGAGGCGGAGATCGAGGCGCTGATGCGGCTGGTGACCCAGGTGCGCAGGTTCCGCTCGGACCAGGGGCTGCGGCCGACGCAGCCGGTGCCCGCGGTTCTGTCCGGCATCGAGGCGACGCCGCTGGCCCGGCACGAGGCCGGGATCCGCTCTCTGCTGCGGCTCGCCGAGCCCGGCGCGGACTTCGCACCCACGGCCTCGGTGCAGGCCGAGGCGATCACGGTGCAGCTGGACACCGCCGCGGCGATCGATATCGGTGCGGAGCGGCGCCGGCTGGAGAAGGACCTGTCCGCCGCCAGGGCGGATGCGGCAGCCACCGAGCGCAGGCTGGCCAACCCGTCGTTTGTCGAGAAAGCGCCCGAGGAAGTGGTGGCCCGCAGCCGCGACCGGCTGGC
>Ga0209116_1000424_pt1 | contig 9974 bp, 11 predicted proteins | sample BlaSpr_A8_OM2_O1_FD_187975 | JGI IMG/M metagenome (GOLD analysis project Ga0209116, IMG submission 187975) | Forest soil microbial communities from Thunder Bay, Ontario, Canada - Black Spruce, Ontario site 2_A8_OM2_O1 (SPAdes) (version 2) | ecosystem: Environmental > Terrestrial > Soil > Boreal...
GAAGGTTCTATACGATCGCATTTCTCATCTCTGGGAAACCGTGGAATGGGATTGGTATCGCCAGACGCCGCAAAGTGACGCGCTCTACTGGCACTGGTCGCCTCAATGGTCGTGGCACATAAATCATCGCCTCACGGGGTTCAACGAAGTGATGATTGTTTATCTACTTGCGATTGCCTCGCCCACTCATGCCGTGCCAGTGGATCTTTACTACACGGGCTGGGCGGATCGGGCCGGGGACGCTTCAAAGGACAATGACTTCCTAAACGGCAAGACCTTTTATGGAATCAAACTGGACGTGGGCACGAAAGAAGGAAATCCGCTGTTCTTCGCCCATTATTCCTATATGGGATTTGATCCGCGCGGAATCCGCGACCGGTTCACGGATTACTTCGAAAACAATCGCAATCTGGCGCTGATCAATCGCGCTTACTGCATCGAGAATCCCAAGCATCACAAGGGTTATGGTCCGGACTCGTGGGGCCTCACAGCGAGCGACGGTCCCTCGGGCTACAGGGCGCATGCGCCGGACCCCAACAATGACACTGGAACGATGACGCCCACTGGCGCGCTTGGGTCATTTCCCTACGTTCCCGAAGCTTCGATGGCCGCCCTCAAGCACTTTTACCGCGATCTAGGAGATCGCTTGTGGGGCATCTACGGCCCGCGCGACGCTTTCGACCTTGACCACAACTGGTTTGCGCCGATCTATATGGGTTTGAACCAGACGCCCATCACGGTGATGGTGGAAAACTACCGCACGGGCCTCTTGTGGAGACTGTTTATGTCCAATCCGGAAATGAAGCCGATGCTCGAGCGTATCGGCTTTAAGGTAGACCAACCGCCTCACTAACTTTCCGCTCAGTTCATATACGGGGAGGTACTCGTTTTGTTTGCTAGGTCGGCGAAGGTAGATAGGCCTTGAATCCGGCGCGTTCCATGCCGCGTCGAGCCTCAGGGTTCTTCATAAAGGTATCCCACACGAAGGACGTGCGGGCGTTCTCCGCCATCACCATGGTGATTCCTGTGTCGATCCCGACCACATCGATGTTGTACCAGTTGTTCAGCGGGTTGAATGCGTCCACGAATCCGTATTGGGTCCAAGCGTTTTCCCCATATCGATCCTTTATCGTTCGCAAGACGCGCACGGCTGCTGCCGGCAAAAAGGGTAAAGAACCTCCTGCCGCGCAAGGAACCACGGTGCCATCGATCGGTCCTGTCGCAGGGGGACCACCCCACACTACATAGCCCTTCACCGAATCCGAGGCAGTAATTCCCCAAAGGTCATCACTGTAGTCGGGGAACTGTGTTGCCAGGTCGAGGCAAAAACGGCGGTGGACGTCAGTGGCCAGAACGGAATTCTGAAAATAGTCTGCATACCGGTCACGCTTGCCACGGAAATCAAACCAGGCCTGCGAATACTGATGTATGAACAGAGGCGCGAAGGATCCGATGTAACGAATGCCGTCGTATTCGAATATGGTTCGCTTCCAAGTGTTCCACGCTTCGGCCGGGAGCGGATGCGTGGAGGAGCCCAATCCCAAGAGGTACATCATCATCATTTCGCTGTAGTCGCCCCAGCGGTATTGCAGAAAGCCACTTTCGGGCGTCCATCCGTGCGGGAGTATAGGCGTGTCTTCTGAGAGCCACTTCCAGTCCACTCGGTTAAAGATTTCGAGGGCCAATTCACTGATCTCGGAATGAATGAAATGTTCCTTACAAGTCATAACTCCGCAGAGCAGGATGGCGGTGTCGACGGACGAAGCTTCTGAATCCCATATTCTTTCGCCTGTATTTATATTGGCCCAGTGGTAGAAGAATCCCCGATGGTTGGGCAATTTTTTCCATAAAAAGCGCAACGTATTCAGAACACGCGACTGAGCCTCCGCACGCAACACAAACCCACGTTTTTCTCCAATGCAAAGAGCGGTCAGCCCGAAGCCGGTGGCCGCGATGCTTCCCAGATCACTCGTGACGGGATTGCGAGCATGACATCGGTCCTGCACAAGGCCGGTTTCCGGATGCGCCTGGCCCCAAAAATATTGGAAATTGGCCTTCTCCAGTTCTTCGAGAAATGCGTCGTCGGCGCTGGAAAAAGGTGTCTTCGCAGGAGGCACAGCCGACTCAGCGGTCTGTTTCTGCAACGCCGATGGCTCAGACAGAGCGCTCAAGTGCGCGAATGGGACACAAGCTCCCGCGCCAGCGATCTTCTTCAACAATTCCCGGCGCGACATCCTGCCCTTTCCGATATGTATCTCGTTCATCCGCACAATTATAAACGCCTTTGGCACTGACGAAGCACTGAGATGAAGCGAAGTGAAAGGCTTGCATCGAATTGACCAACTCGATTTTGACCGCAGAGGCGCCCCTAGCGAACCGTATCTACCTTGATTTGAGTCTGCAGGAGAGCTAAGTTGAAAGGGAAATGGCTGCGACATACTGGCGAAAAATTGCCATCTGGTCCGCTGTGATCATAGTTCTCGGTGGATTTCTAGTTGCAACACGTATTGCGGTTCGCTTGTACAGACGGCACCGATCGATCACGTTGAGGGGCGCCATTGTCAAACAAAATGTCGACACTAGAAATCAATCGCCCATTGCCGATGTGGAGGTAAGTGCGGACGATGGATCGGCCGTCCTTGATTCCAAGTCTGATTTTTCCGGCGCCTTCACGCTAGGTTTGCGTCCGGGATCACGCCGGGGGCAACCGATCACCCTCACGTTTCGGCATCCTGATTATCAACCACTGACTTTGCAGGAAGTCATCAGCGACAATCTGTACGTCATTCGCCTGGCGCCACTTCATGAGGAAACTGAAGCGGGACCCGATGAGGCGACGGTCGCGGTTGGGAATGTCTTGGTGAGATATTCCACGGAGACGACGACAACAGAACACGTTGGAAGCGCAGTGAAAGTCTTTCAAGTCGTGAATACGGGTAACGTTCCCTGCCACCGACATGCTCCGTGCTCGCCGGACGGAAAATGGAAGGCGCAGGTGGGCGGTGCGTCTCTGGACGCCGGCGAAGGCAATGTATTCCGCAACGCAAGGGTGACCTGCATCGCAGGGCCATGTCCTTTCACTCGGGTTGATACCGATGGGTTTTCCGCCGGCGGGCGCAACATCAAGGTGTTAATTCGCAGCTGGTCTGATACCGCAACCTTTGTTCTACAGGCCGACGTATCTCGCACCCAGGTGGGCGATATTGTTCGCGAGTCTGCTCCTGTGATTTTCGGCCGATCAATGAATTTCACTTTGCCGGCTAAAGCGGAAGGCCCGAGCATCGAAGCTGAAATGAACGGATCTCGCATTGTCTTTCCGTTGGGGCCTACTCCCGTCCTCAGCTGGGCGGAGTGCAACGTCCGGGTAGAAAAAAATCAAGTCAAGGACTATCGCTGCGAGCTCAAACCAGGATATCGATACCGATAAGTGCTTCGGGCGGCGAGCCCGCTCCTCTCGCGGCCCTTCAGCCGGAACAATTCGAGGGCTATGGCGTCAGCATCTATCCGCACGGGAACGTCAGAGCCCGTCTGCCGAACGCAGCTTCCGATTTCGCGACATATCAGGGTCATGCCGCCACTTCCCCTTCGGCTTTCAAGTGCACTACTTTATTCAGCCGCCCCGGTAAGATCACCCAAGAACCAATTCTCGTGTACTTTGTGCCTGGCGGAAAACGCACAAAGGAAATTATCACTAACCAGGGCAGACTGTGAACCGTCGCGATTTTCTACGATCAGCGAGCACTGTGTCAGCGGGGCTTGCGTTCTCGAGGGTGACAGAATTATCTGCCAAGGAGACTTCTTTGACAAACGAGTTATTCAACTTGGATGCGCAAGCGCCGGATTCGGAAATGCTGGACAATCTGCGGCGCGCCATCGTCGATTATTATCTCAATGAGGCCAATCTCCGGAACGGCCTGATCGCGGATAGGACCCAGCCCGGGTCGCCTTCGAGCATCGCAGCGGTGGGAATGGGGCTCAGCGTCTATATCGTGGCAGTAGAACGAAACATACTTCCGCGAGCGGACGCAGTCGACAGGACTCTGGCGCTTTTGCGGTTCTTACATTCCAGCCATCAAGGCCCAGAACCGAATGCCACCGGATACAAAGGATTCTACTACCACTTCCTCGACATGCAGACCGGCCGCCGAGCCGTCCAATGTGAATTATCGACGGTTGACACTGCCATATTGATGGCAGGCGTTCTTACCGCCGCAAGCTATTTCTCTGCGAACAGTGCAAAGGAAAGCGAGATCCGGAAACTCGCTGAAAATCTTTACGCCCGCGTTGATTGGCAATGGGCTCTCGACAAAGGAACAACGATCTCTCACGGTTGGATGCCCGAGTCGGGGTTTCTTCCCTACCGGTGGGATACGGGCTATAGCGAAGCCATCATCCTTTACGCGATGGCCTTGGGATCACCGACGTTCCCCATCGATCCGCAAGGTTACAAAGACTGGACCTCCACGTTTGAATGGAAAAAAGTCTATGACATCGAATACCTGTATGCCGGACCACTATTCATTCATCAGATGTCTCATCTGTGGGTGGATTTTCGCGGCATACACGACGACTGCAACAGAAAGACCGGGATCGATTATTTTGAGAACAGCCGGCGAGCCACACAGATTCACAGGCAATATGGAATCAAAAATCCAATGAAGTTTGCCCACTATAACGAGTACGTGTGGGGACTGACCGCCAGCGACGGGCCGGGGCCTGCCACCCTTGAGCTGAACGGCGTCCAAAGAACATTTTTCGGCTATGAAGCGCGAGGCGCTCCATTTGGTCCCGATGACGGCACTATATCGCCCTGGGCAGTAGCGACATCACTCCCGTTCGCGCCTGACATCGTGATCAAAACGATCCGACACATTATCGAGCGTCTCAAATCGCTAGGGCACAGCCCGTATGGATTCGTTGCCAGTTTCAATCCAAGCTATCCTGACACCAGCAGCAATCTAAACGCCTGGGCGTCTCCGTGGATCTTCGGCTTGAATGAGGGTCCGATTCTTATGATGATCGAAAACTATCACACGGAGCTTATCTGGAAGACTATGCAGCGATGCCCCTACATCGTGAAGGGCCTTCAGCGCGCAGGTTTTCGCGACGGCTGGCTCAACCGTTGAACGCGTAATTCGAGTGGGGTCCGATTGGAATCCGCACTGTCACGGTTGCCAAACTGGCTAACTCAAGCCGGAATCAGTTCCGGCCGCCAAACCCGCCCGGTTCCCCGACATGGACCCTGCAACATATTGTGATGTAGCTTGGAGGTGGAGGAAGCCATGCGTCCAGACCGGGTGGAAGTCTCGTGGGATGAGCCGAAGTCGAAGTGGCTGATCAGAATCGAAACTGGCGAAGAAGTGCTTCGTCGTCATTGCGACGTCCCGAAAAATTCAGACGATCAGACTCTTCGCGTGGCTGTTCAGAAAACCGTAGAGGATGAAGGCTACGAACTGGACCCCACGTCCGTTAGCATTCGTCGTTAGACAGCCTTCGATTTGACAACGCTGAAATATTTTGTTTCGAACCGCGGTTGTTTGGTGCGGGCGATTCTGTCTGTCCAAATTCTTGTATGACGAAGAGCGCCTCGGGCCTGGGAACCATCGTCGATCGCGAATCCCGCAGCTAGTCGGGGAGCCGGAATACGATCCTGACATCGTCCTGGACTCGAATGCGATGTCCATCGAAAAGAGTTGGACCATAGCGCCACTGACGAACGGCAATTTCAGAAGCTTCGACGAGCAAGGGCGGCCCACTCACCGGTTCGAGACTCAGGACGTTCCCGTCGTCGCCGATCACCGCATGTAGCCGAACTGTGCCTTCGATCCGTTGCTGCATGGCTGCCGGGGGGTAGGAGGGAGCGACGCGTTTGAGGAGCCGGCCGGCTTGTAGGTTCTTTGAAGATTGTGTTTCCGGGTTGAAACCAGGAGGCATCGGGACCGAACGGCTAGAGATGATTGCGATTGAGGAAGAACTGCTCACCGCCTCTTCCGGCAAAGCTAGGAGGGAAGGCGGAGGTGCTTCCCGTGTCGGGTTGGCCGGCGGCTCGCCTTGAGGCTGGTGCGGAACCTTGGTCTCTGCGGAAATAGGAGGGTCATCTGAATGCGGCGCAGGCACTTTGCTAACGGGCTGCTCGACGGTAGTTGATTGCTGGACGCTGGCAGTGGGGGCAGCAGCGGGATCAGCAATTGTCGGCGGAGCTGCTGCGTCTTTGGACGGTTCGCTATTTTGTTTCGGCTCCTCGGTGTTCGGGGCGGGCTTCGGAAGAGGTGGCGATTCCACGATGCTCTGGACGCGAATGGTACCAGTGAGCCCGTCAAACTTCCCGGTAACCAAGACATCTTTCCCAACGAGCTTTCCGGCTTTCTCCTGGTCGTCTAAGTGGTACCAGACATTATTGTCTTCGTCTCTCAACACAAACCGCACGCCGTTTTGGGAGACGATTTTCCCATAGAAGGCTTGTGTCTTAGCCTGCGCAAACGAGGCTTGCGAGACTTTGGATTGTGCGGTTTGGCAGGTCAAAAGCGCGCCGCAGAACAGAAGCGACATCGCCGCCTCGACAGTAGCCGTCCTTCTCATGCGTCACCTCGAGATCAAGTAGGAGTTGGAGCAGCCCGCACGGTACGGCTGCTTTTCCTTAGAGGAATGGCCGGGGACAACACGCTAACGAAGACATCTGTAAAAGTAAATGGACCTCGCTCGAATTCAGTGGCTCGCGGTCGCCACAAATTGGAAAGCGTCCTCGACTGCCTTGATTCCGGCCTTCGAACCCAGCGAACTTGTTTCCACCTTCGAGTATTGATATTTCCGGCGCGGGGAAAAACTTGCAGGATCGAAAGCGCCCTTCTCGAATTGGAATATCCAAACATATTGACGATGGGCTCTGTCAGCATCGGATTCGGACATGAGCGCAGAGTCGATCATTGTCATGGGTGTGAAATCCGAAAACCCGTTCATCTTGTGAACCGGTTCAGGCATCGTCGCGCTAAAAAAATCGACGTCATGCGTGAAGATAATCACGAAATCCACTTTTGAAGGATCGGGGGCCGGACAGACATTCGAGAACAGTTTTTTCCTGTTTTGGGCGATCCATTTCGTCTGGTTGGGCGTCAGGCCGTATGCAGAAAAGTAGTTCTGGCAGGCGAAGTCCGCGCTTACATTCTCCGGCTGTGAATCTGAAATTTCGTTGGAATCGCTGGTTGGCGCCGTCGAATGAGCAGAAATTGCCCTCGATGAAGTATCACCGGCGGGCGGAGAAACGCGTGGAAGGTTCATTTCGCCGAACGCGGCGACGGGCAGAACGGAACCGCCTGCAGGTGACTTCTTGTCGCTGGTGCTTTTCGCGGGGGCTTCGTTCGCTGAACCGGCTGACAGCGGACCTGAGAGCTGCGCCGCATCCGCAGCCGCTTTGGCGGTCGCGTTCGCGATCTCCTGTGCCTGCGCTTGCTTCGCGACCAGGCCAACGTCATGAGTCGGGTCTTGGCGAACTTCAAGCGGTGGAAGATCTGCGACGGAGGTCTCGGGGATGTAGCCCTGCACTCCATTTTGAGCACGAATCTTTACGTAGTCCTTAACGCGCTCAATAATTTCGACGTTGCCCCCGCAATTGAGTTTCGCCTCGATGCCGAAACTATTCAAGGAATCATAGACCCAGATCTGATCTCGGTGCGAATTACACTTAAGCGCTGCGGGATTAGCCGACGCAGACCCCGTCAGAAGCGTAACGCCCGACACGCCGACTATCAACAATAAGAATCGCGCTGTGCGGTCCATTTCTCCCCCCAATTACCCTTGCTTGAGAACCTTGCCGATAGTCTAGTACTTTGGGTCAAGCGAACAACTGTACGACAGTACAGAGAAAGGACAGGTAGGTTTCGAGCCATGCGGTAGGTAAATTCGCTCTTGTGGTTGGGTTACCTGCGCGTCAATCCGAACCATCCGCCGCGGTTGCCTTCACGAGGTTTCTTCTTCCTGACCTGCCCCCAGATTCCGCACAGTTCATGATACGACGTTCGGGCCTGTGACTTGCTCGGCGATAGAAAAATCGCCGTCGTCGCGGCTGTGGGAAAGTGGGAAACGCATAGCGTTTTCCAAGGTAGCGGAGCCACCCTCTTTTCCACAGCCTTTTTGGCTGCTCATTTCACGCGCAAACTCCTCCGGTGTTCGGTACCTCAAGCTGCTGTGCGGCCGTTCCTGGTTGTAGTCGGTCTGCCAGATTTTAATCTTCCGCCGCGCTTCGAACAGATTCTCGAACCAGCTCACCCTCAAACATTCGTCACGCAGTTTGCCGCGAAAACTTTCCACCCGCCCGTTCTGCATCGGTCGCCCCGCTTGGATGTGTACGCACTCGATCTTACGTTCGATACACCACGCCAAAAAGCGACGACGGGTCGGTTCTGGCCCGTTGTCACAGCGAATCACCTGCGCTACGCCACGCTCGCTGATGATCCCCTCCAGCACCCGCCTCACTCTCCGGCTGGCAAAACTGGTGTCCACTTCCAAGCCTAAACACTCTCGCCTGTACGCGTCCACCACGCTTAGCACCCGGATCGCTCGCCCGGATTCCACCGCATCATGTACGAAGTCCCGCGCCCATTGCTGATTCGCGGCGGTGCAGGCTCGTAACGGCTGCCCGCTACGCCCGCAGTGTTTGCGCTGCTTGCGCCGAATACTCAACCCCGCTTCCCGATATACGCGATGCACCCGTTTGTGCTTCACTTCTGCTCCGCTGCGTCGCAGCAAAACATGCAAGCGCCGCTAACCCAAGCGCGGCTTCTCCCGCGCCAACTCCACCAGTGGCAGTCGCAACCCTTCATCGCTGCGCCTGCTTTCATAACGGTAACTGCATACCGCCACGGTTAGCAGTCGGCAGGCCCGCCGCTGGCTGAAGGCATACTCCTCGCGCACTTGCCCCACAGCCGCCTTCAAGACTGCGCGCTCCAGCCGTTTTTTCCTATCACCGATTGCAACGCGTCCTTGTCCAAACTCAGATCCGCCACCAGCTTTTTCAAACCCCCGTTTTCTTCCCGGAGCTGCTTCACTTCTTGCGCTTCGCTCACTTCCATCCCCCCGTACTTCGCTTTCCAGGCGTAGATCGTGTGTTTCGACACCCTGCTTCCCGCGCCACCTCTTCCGCCTTCCGCCCCGCCTCCGACTGCTTGAGCACGGCAAGGATCTCCGCCTCCGTGTGCCTGGTTCTGGACATGCTCCTCCCCCTTTCCAAACCGCTAAATCATACTCAGTTTTGTGCGGATTTAGGGTAGCAGGTCAGCACTATACGCTGCGTTTTTGTTCCTGGCCGGATGGAGCTATCTGAAATATTATTTTAGAGTCTTTGGAGTTGTCACCGGCCACCTTTGAATTCTCAGGCAACCAGATAACCTCGACTATCGGCTTTGGATAAACGCGTCAGCAGGAAGTTTGAAGCGTGCGCTTAGCTTCCTTACTTGCTGCAGTGTGAGCTTCCGCTGTTTCGTCAAAAACATGGAGACGCCGCTTTCGGATCCAAATTCCGGGATCAAATCACGCTGTGTGAGGTCCTGTTGTTCGAGGAGAAACCGCACGACGGAAACTGCGTCCGCGGGCGGAATCGGATAGTGCGTTTCTTCGTAGCGTTCGACAAGCAAGGATAGAAGTTCAATGGCCTCTAGTTCCGAGGGAGATGGATTCTCAAGGGCTGTCAATCGGAAAAGGGCGTTGGTATATGCTTCCAGCTCCTCGTCGTTATGAATAACGTGGGGAGCGCCCTTTGCGATCATCTTTGCCGGATTTGCTAGGAGTGTTGTGCTCATTTTGTACCAAATTTTCTATCCCAGTTCGCGGGATTGTAGTATTCCTTGTGCGTCAAGAAAGATCGGATATAAACGTGTCCTCGGGTTCGCTTCTGATTCACTGTTTTTGCGTAGTGAATAACTGTGACGAGCCTGCAGCGGTTCTGCCGAATGTTGAAAACTACGTATCCCTTTACGTTGTCG
>Ga0209116_1000435_pt1 | contig 9881 bp, 5 predicted proteins | sample BlaSpr_A8_OM2_O1_FD_187975 | JGI IMG/M metagenome (GOLD analysis project Ga0209116, IMG submission 187975) | Forest soil microbial communities from Thunder Bay, Ontario, Canada - Black Spruce, Ontario site 2_A8_OM2_O1 (SPAdes) (version 2) | ecosystem: Environmental > Terrestrial > Soil > Boreal...
TTGATTATAAAGGAGTTGGCGGAGAGAGTGGGATTCGAAACCATCGTTCAACGTAGTTTTATGTAGTTAGCTTGCGGCAGATGGCTTCTAACGCGGCTAATTCCATGCAATGCAGCGCTAACGGCACGGAAACGGCACGGGCAGTGGAAGGTTCTCTTGGTTGTGAACGAAGGATTAATTGTTGGTGACATCGTGATCGGGATCTAACGTCTTTGCTCACAAACCGCTCTTGGGATGACTGACCGTGCGCCCCATCATCAAGGAGCGGCGCTCGGGTTGTAATCAGACCACCACGAAGTGCTCTAGAGAAGGATCCGAGGATCGTATGGCTTCGCGGGAGCAAACTCGCCTGTCCAGGCGCGCTCGTGCAGTTCCCATGGCGATGCTCCGGCCTCTCGGGCGGCAACCATCTTGTCGGGGTCGACATACTTGCCCATTGGATTCTTCGCAAACTCCGGCGAGGTCCGCAAATGTTCGGTCGACGTCAAACTGTCACCGTAGTTATCGACGTTCAACTCGACGCTGTTGCGGTCGGGATCCTCATAATAAAAGGCGGTCTGAGCGCCGGAATCTGTACACAGTACAGGCAGGATGCCTTGCTCCTTCAATCGCGCATACGTGCCGAGCAAGTCGTCGAGAGTTCGGTATTCAAAGGCGAAGTGCTGGAGCCGTTGATGATGCCCTCTGTCGGGATCGGCGCTTAGACCCGGCAATTGGACGAATGCCAAGCGATGGTTCGCCTCGTCGTTGCTAACCCATGCCGCCATCAGATTGGGCGCCGACTTTTGATCACCGGTTGCGGCGCTGGTGCGATGGACCAGACTCATCCCCAACACAGTTCGGTACCAATTGAGCATGGCGTCAGTGTTGGAAGTGGTCATGCCAAGGTGCTGCAGCCTGGGGTGGATGATCGTTACCGTATTCATACTCTGTAATTCTCCTGATTCCTATAATGCTGAATTCAACATCTCTTCACCTTTGCCCGGCCGTTCGGCGCTCGAGAATAGAAATCAAATCTCCCAGGCGCGTCATGACCACGGGCGGGCGATTCCAAGCTTCTTCATGCGGAAATATAGCGTCGATCGATTCATTCCGAGACGCGTCGCCGCACCTCTTGGCCCGGAGAGAATCCACTTGGTCTCTTTCAAAGTTGCCCGGATGTGCTCACGTTCGACGTCTGCCAAAGTGCGAAGCTTTTCGCTACCGCATCCAGGCGTGATGCGGGACTGAAGATCCCGGCTGGGCACGTGCAGGACAGAACTGGGGGACAGAATCACCGCACGTTCTATAACATTCTCCAACTCACGGATGTTCCCCGGCCAATGGTATTGAGTTAGGGCTGCCATTGTTTCAGAGGAAACGGTATGTACGGTTTTGTTCATCCTTCGTGCGGCTTCTCGGACAAAATGCTGCACGAGGAGTGGAATGTCTTTCGGGCGCTCGCGCAGGGGAGGAATAAAAATGGGGAAAACGTTGAGACGATAGTAGAGGTCGCTGCGAAACTGTTTCTCCACAATCATTTGCTCCAAGTCGCGATGGGTCGCGGCCACCACCCTGACGTCAACCTTCTTTGTGCGGGTACTGCCCAGTCGCTCGAACTCTCTCTCCTGCAAGAGGCGAAGGAGTTTCGGTTGGAGTTCCAGTGGGATATCGCCAATCTCATCCAGAAACAGCGAACCTTGGTCTGCGAGCTCAAGCCTCCCGACTTTCTGAGTGACAGCGCCGGTGAAGGCACCGCGTTCGTGGCCAAAGAGCTCGCTTTCAAGCAGGCCCGTGGGAATGGCAGCGCAGTTGAGCTTTACAAAGTTGCGGTCCTTCCGGCGGCTGCGGTAATGAATGGCGCGTGCGACGAGTTCCTTTCCGGTGCCGGTCTCGCCCCGCAGTAGCACCGTTGAATCTGCAGTGGCCACCGTTTCAACCATTTGCAGCACGTGCCGAAGAGTGGAGCTCTGACCTACGATTCCTTTGAATTCAGTCTCTTCCCGGAGCGGCTCGTCCAGGACGTCTATCCTCACAGTGCGCAATGGACGATTCGTAATAGGTGAGTCTGTGTCGTGCAGGTCGAGGACGGGAAAACTGATCAAGCTCATGATAATCCTCCGGCGTCTCAGTGACTTTGTTTGCGTGCGGAACGCCTAGGAGCGTTCGACCGCTTGCGCCGACTGTTGGGGTCTCTTTCTCGTTCGATCCACTCACGGATATAGGGCGGACAATTCTCGAGCTGAATATCATCTGCTTCGCAGCGCGCCAGAAACTTCACTGCATCTCGATCCACGAGCGTTACATCTCTCAAATCCAAAACCAGGCGGTGATCGGCTGATTCCAACTCGAAGAGTCGTTGCAACTCCGCTACGTCTTCCGCCTCAATACGACCACTTAGCGTAAAGACCACCTTTCCGTTTGCCGATCGCTGGATTTTCAGCATGTTTATTTTGCTGACTCCATATGTTCTGTGGCAGTGAGTGCAATTTGGACACCAATGTTAAGTTAGTGAAAAACAATCGGTTGACGGAGTCGGAATTTTCGCGATTCGCGAATTCGTGAGTTTTTCGCGAAAGGAGGCGGATTTTTTCAGGAGAGATGATTTGGCGCTCTAGCCGGACTTGAAACGAAACTTGTTGATCTTCAGTGATCGGATCTTTGACTCCAGCGTAGAAGGCGGGACGCCGAGTATGGCTGCCGCGCCCGAAGATCCCGAGATCCTTCCTCCGGTTTGCGCCAAAGCCGCCTCAATCGAGGCCTTCTCTTGAGCCGTAGATCCCTTGGAGAAAGGCCCGCGTCCCGGCTGAGCTTGAGAAGATCGGACTGAGAGCCAGCTTTGATCGACTGAGAAAATTTCCGTTTCACAGACAATGACGGAACGTTCGATGATGTTCTGAAGTTCCCGAATGTTTCCAGGCCAGGAATACGACTGAAGCAGTTCGAGGGTCTTCTTGTCGATGCTGCGCATCCTCTTTCCGGTCTTCCTTGCGTAACGATCGATAAAGTATTCGACGAGCATGGGGATGTCCTCTTTTCTTTCGCGGAGAGGAGGAATCTCAATTGGAAACACGTTGAGCCGATAGAATAGGTCTCTTCGAAAGGCGCCGGCAGCGATAGAAGCCTCCAAGTCACGATTAGTGGCGGCAATGACCCGCACCTCAACTCGAATGGGCTGATTGCCGCCGACACGATCAAATTCCCGTTCTTGAAGCACGCGCAAGAGGGCAATTTGAGTTTCTGTAGGAAGTTCACCGATCTCATCCAGGAAGATCGTCCCGCCTTCCGCAAGTTCGAACTTGCCCACGCGCCGCTGGAGCGCTCCGGTGAAAGAGCCTTTTTCATGACCGAACAATTCCGAGGCGATCAAATCGCGCGGGATGGCAGCACAGTTGACACTCACAAAAGCGCGCGAGGAGCGCCGGGAGTGTCTGTGGATGGCCCGGGCAACAAGCTCCTTGCCCGTCCCGGTTTCACCGGTGAGGAGTACGGAGGAGTCTGTTGGCGCGACCTTGGACACGCGAGAAAGCACGGCTTGGAGGGCCGGAGAGGCGCCTACAATCTCTTCGAACATCGATGCTTTATCGATTTCTTCGCGCAGAGCAATGTTCTCGTGATGCAGTCTCTCTTCAGTGTGTTTGCGATCTTCAATATCAGTTCCGGCAGCATACCAACGCGTGATTTGTCCTTGTTCATCTCGCAGCGGGTTGAGGCGGAAGAGGAACCAGCGATATGTCCCGTCGTTTCTTCGTAAACGCATTTCGATCTCGTGCGGGCGCCCGGTCAAGAAATCATCTTTAGGTTCGTTCAGTGCGCGTTCCCGATCATCTGGATGAACGAAATCCACTCGAAGCTTGTCATCCCGCCACTCATCAAGGGCGAGGCCAAGATATTTGAGCCCTACTTGATTCATATAGACACGACTCCCGTCGGCCGCTAGGACAGCGACGTGCTGTGGCGCGAGATCTATAACCTGTTGAAGCTCCTTCTCGGTCCGTTCGAGTTCCTGAGTCGTCTGCTTCAGCGCTTCGATGTCAGTCGCGGAAGAGTACCAGCGAACAATGTTTCCGTGCTGATCCCGAAGAGGGCTATGACGGATGAGAAACCAGCGAAACTGACCGTCTTTGCGGCGCATCCGGAATTGCGTTTCAAAGGGAACCTTCCCGGAATGCCCACGGTTGGCTTCGAGTAGCACCCTCCGAACATCATCTGGATGGATAGACTTCAAAGCCGTGTCAGGCGACTGTATTTCTTCGAGAGTTAGACCGTGGTAGTCGTGGTTTGCTTTGTTTCGAAACAAAGGCAAGCCGTCGGGTGAGAGGATCAGGATGTGCTGGGGAATGGCGTCGATCAGTTGCCGAAGTCCACTTTCTTGTTCTCTAAGGGTCTCCTCTGTTTCCAAGCGCTGCCGCTGCGAGCGTAAATCCGCAAGTTCGCGCGCCAGGAGGTTAGAGAATATGTCCAGCCCTTCAATGGCGTTTGGCTCAAATTGAGTGGGGTTGTCGGCGGAAAACGTAATCACACCAAACAGGCGGTCTTCCGATTTAATGAGCAGCGAAAGAGCGTTGTGGGAGCGGCACCTTTTGCCGGTGCGAAGAGCAATGCTGGCAGTGTCGTCGGAATATGCCTCAGCGGATGCGAATTTGTTCTCGGCAAGTGCATCCACGCTCCCTGCCTGGGCTATTAGCCTGATCGTTTTGTGTGGCTCCGGCCCGATATCGCCGATCCACACCCTCCGAAAGCCACAAACTTCTACGAAGATATCGCAGACTCGCTGCAGCATCTGTTTTTCATCGAGCGCCTGTTCGAATGCCCTGGCACACTCATACATGGCACGATGAGTGTTCGGCATTTGAGATGATTCGTTGCCCGTTTCTTTCGTCATTGGGTGCATTCCTTCTTCAGAACGATGCTCTCAACGAGAACTGGATTTGGCGAGGATTGTTCGCCTGGCTGGTAATTAAACCGAACGTCGGACCGCCAAAAGAGGTATTCGGTGGTCCGAATTGAACGCGATTGAAAAGATTAAAGAACTCCGCGCGAAAATCCAGACCCACGCCCTCAGTCAAACGGGTAGTTTTGGAAGCCGAGAAATCCCAACTGTTGATTCCTTGGGCGCGCAACACGGAATCCACTCGCGACTCATCTCCGAAGCTGAACGGATTGGGTGCCGCAAAGCACGCGGCATTCACAACAGAAGTTCCAGTCATCGCGTTATGCACGATCGACCCGCCAGCGGACTTGTTGCACCCTGGCAAAACATTGGGGCGAATTGTGCCGGCCCCGAAAAAAGTAGACAAGTCATTCGGGGCAGCGCTCGTGATTGCCAATGGAAACCCGCTCGCAAACGTCGTAATCCCGCTCACCGACCATCCTGAAACCAGCTTGCCCGCGAACCCTGTCACACTCGACAGGAAATGTTTGTCGCGACCGAACGGCAGCTCAAGAATGTAGCTCAGTACAAGCCTCTGTGGCACATCGAACGATGCAAGAGACCTTTCCGCCCTCAAATTTGTGTAGTCCTGAATGGCACCCACGGTTCCGAGTTCCAGAAAAGGCGCAACCCCTTCCGTATTGGAAATCAGTTTGGCCCACGTGTAGTCAGCTAAAATCGCTCCCCCGTAGGAAAAACGCTTTTCGACCGTCGCTTGCAACGAGTTGTAGTACGTATCTCCGGCGAAGTCGGAGTCAGCTCCCACGCCTTGGTATAAAGGATAGGGACGCAGGGTCTGGCCCAAGAGTTGGCCACTGGCGGTGGGTTGAAGCAGTGCCGGGCCCAGAGAATAGAACTGAGGAGAAAGTTGATTCAGATCTGCGCCAACATCGCCAATCTCGAAAGTCGGAACGCCCAGCGGGATGTGGGTGCCGCGTGATCCCGCGTAACCGACCTGAAAGAATGCGCCACCTCCGATGGCTTGCTGGACGTTTATATTCCACTGCTGCACACCGGGGAAGGTTTGGTTGGGAATTCTACTCTGGATACTCTGTCCGATGAATGAGCTGAATTCATTTTCATTCCGGCCGATCGGTTGGAGCAATTGGCCTCCCAGCAGAGGATCGGTCAGTGTGCCACCGAACGGAACGTCGGTGTCGGCGGAATTGATCGGAGATTCCCAGGGGCCCGCGACGCCCACTCCTTGCGGCAGGAAGTTGATGCCGTAGCCCGCCCGAAGGACTGTTTGTTGAGTGATCTGGTACGCCAGCCCAATGCGTGGAGCGAACAATCGATAGTGAGATTCGAGATCGTGCCGGCTTGGATATTGGGAACTGTGAACCAGAACGAGTGGATTCTGCAGTCGCGGTAAGAGCGCGGTGTTGCGATCATCTCCCTCAGTGTACGAGCCGGGAATATCCCAGCGGAGGCCCAGGTTTAGTGTGAGCTTGTGGGACGCCTGAAAAATGTCATTCAGGAAGTAGCCCTGATAATACTGGCGGGCGTGGCTGTCCACGGCAGTTTGGAAGCCGGACACGCCGGGATCGGGAGTTATGTCTCCCAGCACAAAATCTGCGATGGCGGTCGCGCCGGAGCCTGGGGGAGACAGCGATCCGCTAGTAAAAATGCCTGCGAAAAGAAACAGACCGGACGCGGAGATAGTTTGCGCTTCGCGAAAGTCATACCGGCGAAGATCCGCGCCAAACTTTAGAGTATGTTTCCCCCAAATCTTTGTGAGCGATCCCGAGAAAGCATAATTGTTCGCAGCGTCATTGTTCGTAACATCGAGACCCGAGTACGGAAAGGGTATGGTGCCGAGTATGATCGGGTCGGGGAACTGACGATGCGTGACGCTATTGGAAATTCCGGCCCAGAAGGGACCGAACTGCGACAAATTCACTTCGTTGTTTTGTGGAGTAAGAGGGGTCCTTGCGCGCAAATAGGAGAGCCGCACGTCTCCAATCGTAGTGGGGTTCAACGTATACACATCCCCGATGACCACCTGCTGGTCCGCTACCAGCCCGTTGACAAGACTCGTCGGCCCACCCTCGGGCGTGCCGAACACGAATTGAGTGGGATGCGTATTTACGCCCCAGTACGTGTAACGGCCAAAAACGCGTTGTTTGTCGCTCACGACTTGATCAATCCGAGCGTTGTACTGGTTCGTATCCACACCCGCCGCGGCATTCACGCTGTAGTTCACCGCGCCGCCTGCCAGGTTTGCGTTGGGCGCGGGCCAATAGTGGAGAACGTTTGCCATCACGTTGGCCGTCGGGTCGATCCGATTCGCACAAATCACATTTAGTACGCCGTTACATATGAATTGTAGGCCTGTTTGAGGATCGTAGATTGGAGGGTCGGCGCGAAAGTCGCCGCTCAACTCTGCGGGCGTGGGAGTCCGGCCTTCGGAAGGAATTCCATTGCGCCGCGTTAACCGTTCGTAGTTGAAAAAGAAAAAGGTGCGATTCTTTGCAATCGGACCGCCCATAGTCCCGCCAAACTGATTTTGAATCAGCTGCGGCCGAGAAACACCGCTCGCGTTGTTGAAGAAATTGTTGGCGTCCAGAACCGTATTGCGCAGGTATTCGTAGGCGGATCCGTGAAATGCGTTGGAACCTGGCTTCGATGTAAACGAAACCACTCCCCCGGAAAATCCGCCTAATTCGGGGCTCGGTACACTCGTCACAATGCGGAACTCCTGCACGACATCTTGTGTCGGCACCAGCACGGTGTTGTTGCTCATTACCTGGTTGAGTGACGATCCATCGAACAGAAAAGCGCCCTGCATCGCCAATCCGCCGCCGATTTGATAATTTCCGAAACCAGAAACGTTTGTAAGATCTCCGGACGCTGCATAATTTCCTGCGGAGCTACCCTGCGTTCCCCCTTGAGGGATCACACCCGGCACAAGCGCAACGAGGTTCAAGACGTTCCGGCCGTTGAGCGGAGTGTCTAGTACCTGCCTTCCCTCGATCACCTGGCCAACCGAGGCTTCCTGCGTCTGGAGCAGCGGACTCTGCGCATTCACTTCCAGCGTTTCATTAACGTTTCCAATTACAAGCGTTGCATCGATGCGCAACTGTGCGCCCACGGTAACATCGATCGGTTTTCTCACGAGACGAGTAAAGCCCACTCTCTCGATTTCCAATTGATAGGAACCCGGGACGAGATCCACGAATTGATAGTCGCCCTCGCTGTTCGTCGTCAGTTTCTGCCTTTCCGCAGTTTCCAGACTTGTCAAGGTGATGATCGCGCCGCCTACGATGGCACCGCTCTCGTCCGAAACACGTCCGTTCAATGAACCGAAGGCAGTTTGCGCCGAACTTGGCAAGCCGGCATATAAAACGAGCATCAAGCTCAACAGAACTTGAGCCTCGCAGCGCTTCGAGAACTGAGTCGTTCTCCAATTCAACAGCACGCCTCCAGTGCGAAGGAAGGTGTCGCGGCACCGGCTACTCCTTACCACTTCCGGTAGCAGGGAAGCAATCGGAGACCCAATAGTCGCAGTCGCGGGATCAGGACCCAATATGTATTAACCAAACGAAGGGAAATTCTATTCCATTCAGCTGACTTCAGATCTCCCGTCCAGGCGGGAACTTCCCTGCCTAAATCCGATCGGCACTCAACTGTAATGCGACCAGTGTCAACATCTGTGCAAATGCGGGCGCATTGATAGCAGCGCTTTGAATTGACAGACGCCGGGGGCGCTACAAAGTACTTATTTTGAGGATGATCCGAATGAAGAGACTCAGGACCTTCAATTGCCATTGACGGGCAGCACAGCATTGATAGAGGAGCCGCAGGGCAGTAGACAGTTTTTTGCTTGGCAAAGCAAAAGAAGTCGTCACGTTGTTGCTGGCGACAGTACTGCCGGGGGGTGTTGTCAGGAACTAAAACGGAAACTGCTGATAATTTAGGGTGTAGTCGCGCCCTTTAGTCCGAGCAGGTATCGATAGATAAAAATGAACAAAATACAGCTATCTGTTATGGAAAGTATTCTCTCCAGTTTAGGCGAGAATGTTGATCCGGATATCACAACGACTATCGACAACGGTAGAGCTCCGGCGATCATGTCGCCCATCGCCGTTGACGACGTCGCGGCCGGCGTTTTCGCAACCTTCGGCGGACTGGCAGCAACCCTGGGAAAAATGAAGGGATTGCCACCTCAATCTATTTCGATAGACCGCCGACATGCAGGCAACACGCTGAATGGCATCGCTTGGCATTTTCAAAACATGTATCAACTCGACCTGTCAGCGGTTCACACGGATATCAATGGTTTCTTTCCGACGGCGGACGGCCGACTGATCATCTATAACGGCGCGTATCCTCATTTGAGGGAAATAATCCTGGAATATCTTGGTTGCCCCAACAAGCGGGAGTTGATCGCGCGCGAGACCATCAAGCACAACGCGGCAGCCCTGGAAGATGAACTTTCCCAACGAGTCGCCTGTGCCACGATTGTTCGAGACCGGTCGGAATGGGCACGCCATGAACAAGGGCGCTATCTGGCGACCGTTCCAGTCGTGGAGATCGTGAAGGTTGCGGAAAGCGATCCCGTTCCCTTCGCAAAAGGCGGGCGGATTTTATCCGGCATAAAAGCGCTCGATCTGACGAAGGTTATTGCGGGTCCGACTGCAGGACGGCAGCTCGCCGAACATGGCGCCGATGTTATCCATATCCATCATCCCTATGAGGATATCGTTTACGCGATGGATATCGATACGAGTTACGGCAAAACGAACTCGTACCTGGATTTTAATCGCGACCTGGATCGAAATATCTTAACCAATCTCATAAAGGACGCCGATATTTTCTTGGAAGGATACCGATACGGCGCACTGGAAAAGCATGGTTTCAGTGTTGACGACGTCGTGAAGATAAATGAGAACATCATCTACGTGAGCTTGGATGCATACGGGTTTGGCGGCCCGTGGGCCGGCCGGCGCGGATATGAGCAATTAGCGCA
>Ga0209116_1000437_pt1 | contig 9869 bp, 9 predicted proteins | sample BlaSpr_A8_OM2_O1_FD_187975 | JGI IMG/M metagenome (GOLD analysis project Ga0209116, IMG submission 187975) | Forest soil microbial communities from Thunder Bay, Ontario, Canada - Black Spruce, Ontario site 2_A8_OM2_O1 (SPAdes) (version 2) | ecosystem: Environmental > Terrestrial > Soil > Boreal...
GTACTCCGCCGGGTCTGGTCTGCGGGAAGCCTTGTTCGGTTACGCAGACGCAGCACGGCGGCGTGCTAGTTTGGCAATGAAGCGTCGGGCGGGCCACGATGTGCAGTGTGTCTCTGCGCTTGCGTTGGCATATGCCGGGGACGATAGGCAAGCACAAGCCCTGACTGCCGGTTTGGCCCAGAGCTTCCCGGAGGCCACAATCGTGCAGTACAACTACCTGCCGACCCTCCGTGCGAAGCTTGCGCTCAGCAACGGAAATACCTCTGAGGCCATAGAGAGTCTCAGAGCCGCAGCGCCGTATGAGCTAGGACAGACGACATACAGTATTTACCGTTGTACAGTCATGTATCCCGTGTATGTGCGCGGAGAAGCTTATCTCGCAGCGCGTAAGGGGAATGAAGCCGCCGCCGAGTTCCAGAAAATCCTCGACCATCGCGGACTCGTGCTCAACGAACCCATCGGTGCGCTCGCGCATCTCCAAATCGCCCGCGCCTATGCCATGCAGGGCGACACCGTAAAAGCCCGCGCGGCATATCAGGATTTCCTCACGCTCTGGAAAGACGCCGACCCCGACATCCCTATTCTCATTGCTGCTGAGGCGGAATACGCAAAGCTGAAGTAATTGCCGCGCTCAAAATCCTGCCGCCAGTCTGAGGCAAAACCCGCCGACGTTAGGAGTTATTTGGTTGCAGCTACGGCGATGGACCTTTCCAAGAAACTTTGCCTTAGTGGCCTTTACTCCATACGATTTCGGCCCTGTTCCGGCCCAGTCGTTTTGCTGAGTGTAAAGCCACGTCTGCCTGCACGAGCACGCGTTGGAAGTCCGGTTGCTCGCCTCGACGACAACCTGCTATACCAAAACTTGCCGTTATCACCACGGTGCGTTCACCGAACGTGAGCCGTTCTGCTTCGACCTGTTGGCGGAGACGTTCAACAGCCAACCTCACGCCCTCCTCTTCGGAATAGGTCATGACCCACAAGAATTCATCTCCTCCAAGCCGCCCGCATATATCACACTGCCGCGTACTGCCTTGGAGGAGTTGAGCGAACGTCTTGAGAACAGCATCGCCAGCCTTGTGGCCATGCGCATCGTTTATGGACTTGAACTGGTCCAGGTCGGCCATGACGACCCAAAAAGAAAAATTGTGCCTCACGGCTCCGCTTACTTGCCGGACTGCCCACTGTTCAAGCGCACGACGATTCGGGAGCCCAGTTAGCTCGTCGGTAAGTGCCAGCTGCTCCAGAAAGCGATTTTTCGCCTCGATTTCCCGGTGAAGCTCGACGATTCTCCGGCCTACTTTTGCTCGCGCCAACAGTTCCTGTGCGTCGAACGGCTTCGTAAGGTAATCGTCGGCTCCGGCCTCCAGTCCTTTCACAACGTTCGATTTCTCCGAGACGGAGGTGAGCAGGATGATGTAGGTAAAGAAATCTTTGAAGTTGGCACGAAGGCTCTGGCAAAGTTCTATGCCACTGATGTCTGGCATGAGCCAATCCGTTAAAACCAAGCCGGGGCGGTGCAATGCAAAGAGGTCCAGGGCTTCACGGCCCGTTTTCGCAGGGAGAATCGCGAATTGTTCCGGCGGGAGGGCGTGCTGCACCAGTTTCCGGGCGACCGGCGAATCGTCAACCAGCAAGAGTGGAAATGGTTGTTTGGAGCCGTTCATTCGTTTTTACGTGAGCGCAGCGTCAGTCCGCACAAGCGCTGCAAGCCACTTCTCCCGCATCTCGTGCTGGTCCAACTGGACGTTTGTGAATCTGACGCCCATGCCCATGTTCGGTTGGCAATGAATGACGACACCGAATGCGGTGAAATTTGCATCTTCATGGAAGATATGCAATCTGACTTCCGTGCCCTCTGGAGGGGTGTATATGTCATGTCGAGATAGCAGCCGACGAGGCTCAGGTCTGAAGTCCGCGCCCTGAGATGCGTATTCGTATGTGGCTCGATTACTTCCACAGAAGCAATGAGTGGATATCGAGGAGCCCGACGCCGTTCGTGTTCCATCGTGTGGGAATATCTCGGTGGCCGGAGTATACACTGCTGGATATCTCGCCCCGTGTAGTTGTTTCTTCCTGTGTCGAATCGTACAGAACCTCCTCGCAATAACGATTTTGGATAAATAGGCCTAGGCATGAGTATCAAAACCTACGAAATCAGTTTTTGCTGGTTTTGTAGCTACGGGAACGTCTTTAGAAGTCTGGGTTGAACGAGAAGTGAGCACACACAGCGGGTTGTTGTAGTTGAACAGTGAGAACTAGCGAAGCAGGGTGTGGGCGGGCTATTCGGGTGGTTCTGGGACTCCCCAGGGGTTGCCGCCTTTGGTGGGGACGGGTTGCCTGCCCGTTATTGCCCGCAATCCTATCATTCGCAATTCAGAAGCCAATGTCTCGGATACGCGCAGTCCTCTGCCAATTCGCTGGATAGGAAGCGCCTCTGCCATCCACTCAAGTTTTCCGTCCGGAAGGTTGTGGTCCGTTCGCGCTGTAACCCGCGTCTGTTGATGGCGAAAGAAACTTCTCCAGCTCTGGAGGCGCGGCGGCCCAGGTGTCCAAACTCCCTGTCATTGCATGCAGTCAGTTTGCAAGCTACCGACGCGTCTCATGTCACCGTATCCGAAACTAGCTGACGGGCAGGATTGGCAGTCACCATCCGGATACGATAACTGAATCGTAAATTTGAGTATCTATTAGATTCATATAGAGGTAGCGCCAAGTACAGGTTTGGTGGTTGTATTGCTCTAGCAGTTCGTCAGCTATTCCCATGCCGCACATGCCGGCTTTCTTCGCCGCTAGTGTGGGACTCGTTTTCGCATCGATTTTCATGCTGGGACTTTCTAGGCCGCGAAAGCAATGGTCAACGTCGCTTGGACCGCTTGTGCTCGTTTTTCTGGGGGTGACCCTAAGCATCTGCGCCAGCGGTGGTGGCGGGAGCAGCCACATAGACTTCGGAACGCCAGCCGGTAGCTATGCTGTAGCGTTTAGTGCTGCGGGCGGCGGTACTACGCAAACACCTACTCGTCACGAGCTGATAAAACTTGCGGAATACTGGCAGGGTGTCGCGATCGACAGAGCGTGGTACTTCTTCGTCACAGGCCAATCCGGTAGCAGTGATTGGCGTCTGAAAGAATTTGCTTTATGCCGGATTGACAGGATTTGGGAGTCGATCGGCGAGGAGGCCACTCGTCAGGCAATCGAGAGCGCTCATGCCAAGTGTCAACAGGATGGGCGCGACGCGCGGCTCTGGGACATCTTCCTGCGTGGCGATGAGGAAGAGTGGAAAGCCGTCGCGAACGAAACCTTCCCGGAGATGGAAAAAGATATACCAGCGCGCTCCCCGCAAACTGAACCGCCGCGCGAAGAAACGGACGAGTCGTGAACGTTTCTGCAGATCTTGGAGTTCCAACGAATACGCGGGAAGCGACGATTCCCCAACAAGGATAAAGTTGGAATCAAGGGTAAAGATCGGATCCAGGTCAAATCCGGCTGAAATGCGGTCGTCCCGATTGCTTACGGCGGAGGACGTTGCGCAGATCACCGGGCTTTCGACCGAGACTCTCGCGCAATGGCGGAGCCAAAAAAAGGGAATTCCGTACGTCAAGATTAGCCGCAACTGCGTGCGTTACCGGCAGAGTGACCTTGACGGTTGGCTTGCGGAGCGTATAGTCCGCACCGACGAACATCCTTTGGATCGGAGGTAATCTGGCAATGGCGGTCTACCGACGCGGCAAGACGTGGTGGTACGTCTTTGAATTTGGGGGTCGCAAGATTCAGGAATCCTCCGGCTTCCGAAACAAGACGGCCGCGATACGCGCCGAGGCAAAACGCAAGACTGATTTGATGGAACGACGTGCAGGATTCACGAAGCCTAAACCGATTCCGAAGTTTGACGACTTTTCTGAACAATTCCTCCAGTCGTCAAAGCAGCAGCACAGACCGAAAACTTTCGAGCTTCACGCGTGGAACATCAAGACGTTGAAGCGGTTTTTCGGTGGCAAGTACCTCGATGAAATCACAACCGAAATGGTCGAGAGGTTCAAATCCACACGCAAACACGAGGTGAGACAGAAGGCGAAGGATTTACGGCTTGTGACGGGGACAACCGTGAACCGGGCTCTGGAGACTCTGAAGGCGATGTTTTATCACGCCGAGAGAATGGGCTATTTCGTGAAAAATCCGGTGGTGGGCGTGCCGATGTTCAGACAGCCACTCGATTCCATGCGAGTCATCACATTTGACGAACAGCGAGGCTATCTCGCGGAGACCAGTCAACCGTTGCACGATATCGCCGATATCATGCTAGATACGGGCATGCGACCCGAAGAAGTCTTTCGAATCACAGTTGAGAACGTTGATTTCAAGCAGAAAATAATCTTCAACCCGTTTGGGAAAACCAAAGCCGCGCACCGAGCGATCCCAATGACTGATGAAGTTTCGTCTCTGCTGAATCGCCGAGCGAAAGAAACTGAGCGCCTCGCAACGCCGTTTGTGTTTCCGTCACCGCTCAACGCTCAGAGACCGATCGGTAGCGTGAAGAAGGCACACCGGGCTGCTGCCACTCGGGCAAATATCAAGGGCCACTTCCGGCTGTACGACCTGCGGCACACGTTCGCGACGAGGGCGGCGGCCGCCGACATGAGCCTTCCCACCCTAGCCGCGATCTTGGGGCATTCGAGCATTCAAATGACGATGCGATACGTTCATCCTGCGGCCGAGGAGAAACGGCGAGCGATGCAGAAATTTGAAAGGTTCCGCGCAGAAGGAGTTATCAGTGCAGCGGCGGCTATTCAAAATCACGAGGTCCCTACAAAAGTCACTACAGTCGAGCGGGTGAACTGATGGTGAGTATCTGTAAGTTATTGAAAAGAGTGGCGCGCCCGGAGAGATTCGAACTCCCGACCCTCTGGTTCGAAGCAAGCTGCGGTCAAATCCAAATAGCTTGTTTGGTGTCGCTTACGAGGCCAGAAGCTCCCTCTTATCCGCGCGATGATACCTAGCGAGACCTAGGAAAACAGCCCGTCGTCGATCATTTGTGTGGCGAGACGTCCAAAGGTGGCAACTGAAGGCTGCGTCAGCTCGCGGCCCCATCGAGCAGTTGGTTGATCGGCGTTCCCCAAGCGCCATCCGCTCAATTTCGATGGACAACAAGTGTTGAGCGATGGCTTGCTGGGATACGTCGGCAGCCGGTCGCAAGTGGCAGCCGAGCCTGTAGCCTACGAGTCTATTATTGATTCGGCGTTGCTTCGTTCCGTGAGTTCCACCCGAAACTGATCGGCCGCGGCTTTGCTCTGACGGCCCACCACGATGTCGTCCGACGCCATGTTTCGATCTGGGTGAACAACCTGTGTCGAGCGTCGATCTTTTTTGTCAGCGTTGACTTGGCATCGTGCCCGGCCTAACATGCCTCGCCAAGCGCAGTTTCATATCGATGATTGGCCAGATCATTTCGCATTACCGCATTTTGGACAAACTCGGTACCGGCGGCATGGGCGTCGTGTACCGAGCCCACGATGAGAGACTGAATCGCGACGTTGCCTTGAAGGTCCTGCCTGCCGAAACAACAAACTGCGAACGTGATCGAAAGCGACTCCACAGAGAAGCTCTAGCTCTGTCTAGGCTCAGCCATCCGAATATCGCTCAGATTTACGACTTCGACATACAAAATGGCATCGCGTTCCTTGTTATGGAATACATTCGCGGAAATACTTTGGCCAAGGCGCTAACGGAAGGCCCTCTCCCTGAAGAAGAAGCGATAAGCGTCGGTTTAGAGATTGCGAGCGCGTTGTGCGACGCTGCGGAGGTCGGCATCATCCATCGGGATCTTAAGCCGTCTAATGTCATGCTCTCGTTGAAGAAAGAGGTGAAGATCCTGGATTTCGGTTTGGCGAAGTTGTTACGAACCAACGAAACGGAAGTCACGCAGAGTCGCGATGAGATTCCTAATGCTGCGGGAACTCTGCCTTATATGTCGCCCGAACAACTCAGAGGCGAACCTGCCGATTTTCGTAGCGATATTTATTCCCTCGGCGTCGTGTTGTATGAGGCAGCCGTCGGGAAACGGCCCTTCATTTCAACGAATTCGACGGCATTAATCGCCGAGATTCTTAATAAAACCCCCGAACCACCCAGCAAACTTAACCCAAGTGTTTCAATCGGATTTGAAGCCATTATTTTGCGTTGCGTGGCCAAAGAACCTGCCCGACGGTATCAGAGGGCATCGGAGCTCAGCATTGCTCTCGAATCGATCCACAGCTCAACTGGTTCGAAGCAAGGTTCTCAACCGGTGAGGAATAGAGGCTTCCGAAGGGCTCTTTCATTGGTTGTCATAGTGATGATCGTGATGGTTGGCGTCACCGTGGTTTGGCGAAGACACGCGAGCATACCTACGGTGGATGCGTCGCGGCCGAATGAATTGGCAATTCTGCCGATGAATCCAGCTCAAAGCGACGGCGATGCGGCTGCCTTCAACAACGGACTCATCGAGACGCTCACTTCTAGGCTCACCCAACTGACCGGCGACCATCCCCTACAGGTCGTTCCGGCAAGCGAAATTCGAGCACTTGGAATTACAAACTTGGAAGAAGCGCAGCAACAGGTCGGCGCGACACTTGGATTGGAACTTAACGTCGAACGCTCCGGTCAGCTGGTACGTGTTAATTACGCTCTCCTCGACGCAAAACGACACCGACAGTTGCGCGGGGGCACGATCACCGCGTCCGCGGCCGACCCCTTCAGCTTAGAGGATAAGGTTGCCGACAGCGTTGTGAATGCACTGCAAATTGAGTTGAGCCCGAGTGAGCGACTCACATTTGCTGAGCACGGAACATCTCAGCCCCGAGCCTTCGACTATTATCTCCAAGGACGCGGGTATCTACAGGACTTCCACAAATCGGAAAATATCGAGAGCGCGATCGCTGAATTCGATCATGCACTCGAGCAGGATCCGAATTTCGCACCGGCATATGCCGGGCTAGGTGAAGCGTTCTGGCGTAAGTACCAATATTCAAAGGACCCTGAATGGGTCAATCGAGCAAAATCTGCCTGCGAGCGCGGCATCTCTTTAAGAAATGATCAAGCCGAGGGCCATAACTGTCTCGGGTTAGTCTATTTGGGAACAGGTGCGTACGAGAACGCCGTTGAACAGTACAAGCTCTCCGTAGCGATTCAACCGACGGATGACAGTGCATACCACGGGTTAGCGATCGCTTACTCGCGCCTGAGCAGGCCAGTAGATGCAGAAAAGACATTTCAGGCAGCAATAAGCCTCCGTCCAAATTACTGGGCGGGCTATAACTGGTTGGGTGAACTATACCTCCGGCAAGGAAAGTTCAAAGATGCCGAAGGCATGTTCAATGAGGTTATCGCGCTGGCGCCTGACAGCTTTGTCGGGTATACGAACCTGGGTTCGACGTATCTGAGCCAGGGACGCTACGTAGAAGCGATCCCACTTCTGCAAAGATCGACCAATATCCGTCAGACCGCGGAGACAAGTTCAAACCTCGGCACCGCATATTTTGGATTGCGTCAATTTGAAAACGCAGCGCGGACGTATGAGCAAGCAACAAAACTCGATAGTCGCAATTACGAGGTCTGGGGAAATCTCGCCGACGCCTACTACTGGGCTCCAGGGAGGCGCAAATTGGCGTTTCCCGCCTATCAGACCGCAATCTCGCTGGCACAAGAACAACTAAGAGTGAATCCTCGCGACGCCAACTTACTGGGCTACTTAGCGGGTTACTGCGCCATGGTCGGAGACCGAGACAACTCCCTGAAGTACCTGAATCAAGCGCTTCAAATTGCAACTCGCAGTCCGGATGTGCTGCTCGATGCTGCGCAGGTTCACAATCAACTCGGTGAAAAGGACGCCGCTATCAGCTCGTTGCAAAAGGCGATCGCGGCAGGGATCTCGCCCAGCACATTGCGCGACTCTCCAAACTTTGATAACCTCCGCGATGATTTACGGTTTGAACAACTCGCCCACTCACAATAGGAGGAACTAATGCAGTCGAATCCTCGCTATGCGCGCAGGGTCCTCCATACATTTGCCATCGCGTTAGTCGTGATAATTGGGGTAGGCGTACTTCTACTAGCGACAGCAAGGCCGCTGGATTACAGATCCGTTAAAATCGTCGCAGGACCTCACAAGGTTATTGTTTCAGCTGCCCTAGGTGCGGTGCCTCACGCGTTGCTCGTGTCAGAGAATGACACGGTGACTTGGTGCCGCCCAGAAACCGGTAGCTTTTCGGTCGAATTCAAAAATTCGCCGTTCAAGGACGGTAGGACAAAATTTACCGACAAGGACTGCGATACAAATCCTCCCGTAGCCAAAGCCGCTACTCCCAATGACGCCGACGTCTATAAATATGCCCTAAGTGTAGACAGCAAGGAGATCGATCCGCACGTCATAATTGTAGGAGGCGGACCCATAGAGTAAGAGAACTCGATTAGAATACCCACGCCAATGAGCACTGCGGGCTGTGAATGCAAGTGCATCTGCTGCATCCAGTCCGTACGAGGCGAAGATGCGTCCCTTTTCCAACTCCCGCCATACGTGCTTGGCCAGCTTCGGCGATGGGATGCGCCGTGGCTTATTCAGTAGTCATTCTTCTTGCGTGGACCGCGTATTGGATGCGCGAATCCCTGTATAGATTTCGAGATTAGCCGCCCGCAAGTGTTCTTATTCTGTGTGGTAGCACACATCGCGCCTCCGGATCACTCAACCAGCACACAAGGCCAAAGTTCAGAACCACCAGACCGAACGACATTCCAAACTCGTAAGAGAGAATTCGTCGCTATTGAACCGTCCATCCGGCAAATGTTGACGAAGTGCTTTCGTGGAAAAAGACGAATACGCAGAAGCTGATAGATGATGACCGATGCAGGCACTCCTTCCTGCCTTCAAGTCGAACTGCGTCTACGGCTTAAGGCTTTTCCTTTTGATGACAAATGATGGTCCTTCGTTGCATTGAGCTTTGAATGCGACGGAGCGAGAGTGGCCGCAGTTCACGATCACGTTGCAACCCGAGGTCATGAATCTTTACCAGGAAGCACTTACCAAGTCCTGAAAATCGGCCGAATGGCTGAAAGGAGAAACGGAGATGACGATCCAAGAGTTCTGCAAGAAAGTTGCGCTAACCACAATTTTTGGTTTCCTGGCCATAACCGCAACGGCAAAAGGAACGGCAGCTCAACAGCCTTGGCAAGGTGACATTGACTGGGCCGTCGGGAACGGCGATGCTGGAGGTAGCGTCGATTGCCCAGACCAGTATATTAGCAATGGCGTTCCCTATGCGATCGCCGTGGGCGGAAGGTCAGCCGTCATGAATGCGGCGCTGTTCGCTGCATATCATCAGGACTTTGGGCAGGCCTACACGCTTGTTTTAATGACGCAGTGCCACAACCCGAGTGCACAACAGGAATTGTTGAATGCCGGACAGAAAGCTGTTCTCCAATACCTTATGGAGAACTACACGCCGACTGGCATAGATCCCAATCAAGTCATCGGTCTGGTGCAGACGGCTCTTGAGGCGCTGGCAGCCAGTTGACAGGCACGGTACGACGGGTCTGCTATGGCGCAGCGGGCCCGTCGTTCTCGTTCTGCCAAAGATAGCTTTAGGATGTTGCAACGGATCGCTGGCGCGACTGCTGCAAATACCGACCATTGAGCGCGGCTTCGCAGCCGTGGAACATTCCCGAGATGTTTCGCGGACTCGCCTGGCTTTCAACCTCGGCGTCACCTACGTGTCACAAGAGTTATCGAGGCGGGTACTAAGATATTCGAAATCCTTGTCGGACGCGGGTTCGGAGCAGTTCCACCAAGGGGGACCAACGGATTGACCAGGCACTGCATACCCCCGCCGCCCCCCCCATTA
>Ga0209116_1000438_pt1 | contig 9854 bp, 7 predicted proteins | sample BlaSpr_A8_OM2_O1_FD_187975 | JGI IMG/M metagenome (GOLD analysis project Ga0209116, IMG submission 187975) | Forest soil microbial communities from Thunder Bay, Ontario, Canada - Black Spruce, Ontario site 2_A8_OM2_O1 (SPAdes) (version 2) | ecosystem: Environmental > Terrestrial > Soil > Boreal...
TTCGTGCAAACGGAATAGCGCACCTGCCGCACGTGCAGCGCCACCGCAATTTCTTCCAGTGAAGCATTTCCAGCACGCTCGCCGATACCATTGATAGTGCACTCCACCTGGCGCGCTCCGGCATCAATGGCTGCCAGCGAATTGGCCACCGCGAGGCCCAGATCGTTGTGGCAATGCGCGCTGAACACAACACTTGGGTAAGCAGCAAGGTGTTTGCGCGCGGCGCGGAACATGGCGCCGTACTCTTCAGGCGTGGAATAGCCGACTGTGTCGGGAAGATTGATGATGCTGGCCCCGGCGCGCGCAGCCGCCTCGATTACTTCGAGGAGATAGGCCAAATCGCTCCGGCTGGCATCTTCCGCGGAAAATTCCACTTCATCGCAACGCATGCGGCCATAGCAAACCATTTTTGCCACTTGCTCAAGGGCCTCTGCACGCGTAATGCGCAGCTTATGTTCCAAATGCAGGTCCGACGTCGCCAAGAAAACGTGCAGACGCGGACGGGCTGCGGGTTCGAGGGCCCGCAGCGCTGCATTGACATCTTCCAGGCGCGCGCGAGCCAACGCGGCGATTCGCGAGCCCTTGACCTCGGCAGCTATGGCGCGTACGGCTTCTAAGTCTCCGGGCGAGGCGATCGGAAAGCCCGCCTCAATCACATCCACGCCGAGCTGTTCCAGTTGGCGCGCGAGGAGAAGCTTTTCGCCGCAATTCATGGAGAAACCCGGCGATTGTTCGCCGTCACGCAGCGTGGTATCAAAGATGTGCACAGTTTCCATGGGTTCTCCCGAACACGTCGAGTGAACCGCGGATGCCCAAGCATGTCAAATTTATACTTCTTGCATGTAATATAAGTTTTCTTTATATCTGTACAGGGTGCTTGGAGGAATCTCGTGGATCTAGCGGTGCTCCACGTGTTTCAGACCGTGGCGAATGAGCGCAGCTATTCTCGCGCTGCGGAAAAGTTGTACCGCACGCAACCGGCCATCAGCATCGCCATGCGCAAGCTGGAGGCCTGGGTGGGCCAGCCGCTTTTCGTGCGTGGCTCAGGCGCTCGTGCGTTGACGGACGCGGGCGTGCTTCTGCTCGAGTATGCCGAGCGCATGCTCAACCTGCGTGAGGAAGCTCGCAAAGGCTTGAGGGAATTGGGAGCGCTGGAGCGCGGGCAAGTTTCCCTGGGCGTGAATGAAAGCTCGATTCATGCGCTTCTGCCGGCGCTGGACCGTTTTCGCGAGCGCCACCCGGGCATTCACGTCCGGGTTCATCGCGTATTTTCGCGCATGATTCCGCGGGAACTGCTGAGCCACCAGCTCGATATCGGCGTGATTTCCTACTTGCCCGAGGAAAGGGAACTGACCGCCGTGAAGTTCTATCGGGACTCGCTCACTCTGGTGGTTTGGCCCGGCCATAAGCTCGCCAAGCGGCGGGAGGTGGATATTTCCGCGCTCGGTGGCGAAACCTTTGTCGCGCACATTGTTAAATCGCCCCATCGCCAACAAGTGATACAGATGTTCGCGCGGCACCGCGTGGCCCTGCGAATGGAGCTGGAACTCCCGACCATCGAGAGCATCAAACGATTCGTGGAGATGAAAAGAGGGGTGGCCATCGTGCCGCGCATGTGTGTGGAAGGTGAGTTGGCGCGCGGCGATCTGCACGAGTTGCGTATAAGGCAAATGCGGATTCAGCGGCACTTATATTTGGTGTACCGCCAGGATCGTCCGCTGAGCGCCGCCGCGCGAGCGCTAGTGGAAATCATACTATCGCGAAAGAAAGCGCGGGCTGCACGTTCGCGCCGAGCGCATCACGCTACCGTATCGCGCCGGCAGTGAGGGGTGCCGCGCTTGCATCCCGAAACGAGAATTTCTTGTTCACCGACGAAAACGGTTTGCCGTCCACTTCCACGTACGGGTAAACAAAGAAGTTCAGCGGTGGTCCCACCTGTGGCGGCGCCAGGATCAAGTCGCGGCCGACACTGAACTGAACGCGGTTTGCATCGTGCGTACCGAAGAAATATTCTCGCTTCGACGGATCTTTCCACGCTTCCGAAGCGTCAATGGGGACCCAGCCGTAATCCTTCAGATAGAATTCCGCCCAGCAGTGGTAGCCGCCGATCTCGCCGCTTGTCGCGCTTGGCGGCAAGGGGAATCCAATTTCAAATTTTGCGGGAATACCGGCCGAGCGAGCCAGCCCGATAAAAAGAGAATGAAAATCGGTGCAGTTCCCCCGCTTGGCATCGCACGCCCAATAAATGTCCCCGTTGCCCCAGCCTGTCCCGCTCTTGTCATACTTCATGTTTGCCAAAACGTAGTCGTAAATCGCCCGAGCTTTGGCGAGATCGGTGGTCTTTCCGGCCGTCACTTCGGCTGAAAGTTCGCGGATACGCTGATCGAGCGGGACGAGGTGGTCGGGCTGCAGCCAGCGTGCCAGATCCGGCGGCGCGCTCGGGGCGGAGCTGGAAACCTCCGCAAAGGCCTTGTGTACATGCTCGGTGCGCTCAACGGTAAACTCCATCGTTGCAAGAATGCTCGCCGCGGCGGGGTTCTTCACGTCAATGTGCACCATTTGATTGCCGTATTCCGGCGCAGTCAAAATTTGCGAAGGGTAAGGCGAACTCACTTTGGCCTTCAGGATTTTCTGGAACTGGTCGCTCTGGGGATACGGCAACCAGATTTGCACATCTTTCGATCCGGTAGGAATGTCGTGAACTTCGGCAGTGTACGTGAATTCAAAGGTTCGTTCCTGCAGCGACGAAGTCGCCGGGGCTGAACTGACCAGCAAGAAACAGGCCGACGCAAAAAGAACGATTCGCACGAAAGAAGCGTGCCAAGTGTTCATAGGAGCGGCATTTTACTCCTTTCGGCCGCCCCGTGACAAAGCAGGAATTTCAGTGCCAGGAGACCCGTAGATGCTTCCACGGGAGAAATTCGCTCCGGCCGGGTCTCATTGACCGCTGGCCCAAACCGACGCTAGCGTTTAACCGCGAGTTCGTCGAGCGCGGCAGCCACGCGTGAAAGTCCTTCACGGACATCTTCGGTTTCACCGCCAACGCCTATGCGGAAGTGCTCGGGGGCATCGAAGAAGCGACCTGGAACGACGCTGGTCTCGTATTTTTCATGCAAGAGCTGGCAAAAGGCGTCGGCGTGGCCACTCGCAAGATGCGGAAAGGAGATTGTCCCGGCCTCCGGCCAGATGGTGAGGAGGTCTGGCCGGGAGTCCAGTAGTTTTTTCACAAGCGCGCGATTCGTACCCAGTAGTTTTTTCGCGCGCGCAGCGATCTGCGGAAGATGATCCAGGGCCATTACGCTGAGCATTTCCGCGGGATGCGCTCCGGTAACTCCGAATAGATCATTTAAATGCCACATTCGCTGCGCCAGAGGCTTAGCCGCGAAAATCCAGCCGCAGCGCAATCCGGAAAGCCCGTACGCTTTAGTCAAGCTGCTGGTAACTACAAAATTTTGTCCCAAGAGAAACGACGTCTTCCAGGGCGAATCGAAACAAGCTTCCAGGTATACCTCGTCTATCAATACGTGCGCGCCAAGACTGCGCGCGATTTCACCGACGATCCGAATTGCTGAGTCTGGAGTCCGCACTCCGCTGGGATTGTGCAGGTTCGTGATCACAATCAAACGCGTTCGTGGCGTGATGCAGCGTTCCACTTCGCGTGGATCCATTTGAAAGCCGGACTCGAACTTCCGCGGAAAGCGGCGGATTTTTGCGCCCAGATATTCTGCCGTGGAAACGATAGCCTCATAGGAAGGCTCCTCGATCAGCACTTCGTCACCGGGCTCGATCAGAGCGGCCATGGCCAGATGATTCGCCATGGAAGTGCCCTGCGCGAGAACGATATTTTCCACCGGAACATTTGCTTTGGAAGACAGGCGTTCAAGCAAGGGCTGGTAGCCGTAGCCGCTTGAGCCGGAGATTTCCAGATCTTCGATGCGCACGGGAAGCTCGCTCAGCGGAAAATGAAGGACGTCACTTGCGGCAAGATTGTAGCGCGCGTCGGAACGCAGCTTGGCCCATTCGATATACGCGGAACGAATCTCTCGCCTCTGCGGACTCATGGACGAAACTCACTGAGAACCGGCGGTGCGCTTTGCGCGCCCGCGCAACAAGTAATAGACAGGGACCCCGGCAAGCAGAATACATACTGCGACACCTGCATTGCGAGGATATTTGTAAATGGTGTTTAGAACTATCAACCAGGCCACCAGAACGAAAAGCCCTGTTGTCCACGGATGCCCCGGGACTCGGAACCCTGGAGTGGCGCTCGCTGTGTTTTCACCGCGTGCCTGGCGGCGCCGAAAAATAAAAAGGCAGCTCGCGGTGAGTCCGAAAAACAGCCAGTCCATCACCACGACATAGCTCAGAAGTTGCTCGAACGTTCCGAGCAGCACGGCAGCACTGGTGATCGTGCCCTGGAGAATGATGGCAACCACGGGAACTCGGCTGCGTGAGCCCAGTCGGGCAAACGCGCGAGGCAGCACACCGTCTTCGGCCATGGCAAACGCGACGCGCGGATAAGTAAGCATGGCTTGGCTCAGAAATCCAAGAGTGGATATTGCAATCGTCACTGCTATCAGCCTTGCACCGAACTGCCCAAGTGCAGCACGCATTACACCCGACGCCGGTGTGGTGGTCGCCGCTAATCCAGCCGGAGCCAGAGCTTGGACGTAAATAATATTTACGGAGACGTAGAGTGCAATGACTCCGATAACTCCGAGCAAAAGAGCTTTTGGAAGGTTTTTGCGGGGTTCGCGAATTTCGCTCGCGATATAATTCGAAGTCTGCCAGCCACCATAGGCAAAAATCACCGGTATCAGGGCCGCGCCGAAAACGGTCAACAGGTCGAATGAAGCGGGCCGGTCGAGCAGGGGATGCCACGCCGGATGAGGCGCTGCAGGGGACCGGAGAAGGAACCATCCGCCGCAGCCGACGATCATCACGATAGCAAGAATGCGCAAAACCATGAAAAAGCTCTGCACGCCGCTGCCCGCGCGCACTCCAACACAGTTGATCGCCGTCAGCGCGACGACTACGGAAACCGCCGCGACCTTTTCCGGCACCGTACTGTGAGAAAACTCGCGGAAATATTTTCCGAAGGTAACCGCGACGGCGGCCGTCCCGCCAGCATGAATCACGAGAATGCTTACCCAGCCATAGAGAAAACCCAGGAGCGGATCGTAGGCCTCACGGATGTAAGCATACTGTCCTCCGACCTCGGGCATGCGGTTGGCCAGTTCGGCGTAAATAAACGCTCCAACCAGTGCGAGCAGGCCGCCCGCCGCCCAAGCGCCAAGAATCATTGTGGGCGTGTGCACCAGCCTCGCGACAACGTAGGAGTTGATGAATATCCCGGAGCCGACGATGCCACCCATCACAACCATAGTCGCGTCGAAGATTCCCAAGCGAGCAGCGAGACCGGATGTGAGTTCCGCCGAATGGGGTTGGGGGGAAGGCGTATCGCGAGCTGGAGTGCTTTGTGACATCGAGGCGAGCGCCGCACTAACCGTTGCTCAATTCAAAGTGCGAGCGAGCAGCGCGAATCTATCACTGCGAGAGTTAGCCGCCAAGCAATCGCTTAGGTTCCTGAGCCTAAGTTAGGTTTTCGGTTGCATTACGCAGCGCACAATAGTAATCACAAGTGCGATGATGATTTGAATGGAGATCTTCCTATGACTGTGAATTTTAGGATTGCGCTTCGTTCGGTTCTGGACGCGCAAAGAAAATGGCAGTGGGGCGGACGCCTCGCCGCCGTGGCGCTCATGGTGGTAACTATTTCTTCAGCATCGGCGCAAACGAAAACGTTGCCGCAACAAACAACAGCGTTGAATGCGCCGCCGGTGGCGCCGGCAACGACTATCCAGCCCCCCAGCCTGGATTATCTCGTTTATGTAGTGTGCGAATCCGCCGACAAAGTGGTTCTGGTGAGGTTCGGGCCAAAGGGTCTGCAGAAAGAGCACGAAACGCAGATCGGCCTGATGCCTATGGACATCAATGGCCCGCACGGCATCGCTGTTTCGCCGGACAAAAAATATTTATATGTCTCGGTGGGTCACGGCCGGCCGGATGGATCGGTGTGGAAGTTGAAGACCGGAACAGACGAGGTGATTCGCTTCGCGCCGCTTGGATTGTTCCCGGCGACGACAGACATTTCCCGCGACGGCGCATTTATTTACGTGGCGAATGCGAACTTCCACGGCGACATGGTTCCATCCTCGATTTCTGTGGTGGCCACAGACGAGATGGCCGAGGTGAAACGGATCACCACCTGCACTATGCCGCACGGCTCGCGCCTGAATCCGCAGGGCACCAAGCATTACTCGGCATGCATGATGGACGACATGCTCGTGGAAATCGATACGCAAACCTTCGAGGTCTCGCGGCACTTCCGACTCGGCGCCGGCAAAGAAATGGGTATGACCGGCGCACCCGACAAGCATATGAAAATGAGCGATCTCACTTGCGTGCCCACCTGGGCGCAGCCTTCAAACGATGGCTCTGAAATTTACGTGGCGTGCAACAAAGCGAACGATATCGTCGCCGTGGACGCGGCCTCCTGGAAAATGTTGCGGCGATTTCCTGCCGGCACCGGCGTGTACAACCTGGCCATGACGCAAGACGGCCGCCTGATTGCGACCAACAAGAGGGGCCAGTCGGTTTCCATCTTCGATCCAAAAACAGGCAAAGAGCTGGCCAAGCTTCCGACCAAGCGAAAGATTGTGCATGGGGCGGTGGTTACGCCGGACAATCGGTACGCGTTTATTTCCGTCGAAGGTATCGGCTCCGATCCGGGTACTGTCGAGGTCATCGATCTAAGTTCACTGACGACGGTGGCCACACTCGATGTCCCGCAGCAGGCTGCCGGGATCGACTTCTGGAAAACAGAGCCCAGCAAACCCTAAGCTTCCACACATCCATACGCAGCGCATTGACCAGCCGGCTACCAGCCCGTCCACGAAATACATTGCGACGGACGCGCAGGTGTTTAAATCTAATTAAGGGTTGCAGCACCAACGCTTTCGTTCGGCGTTGCAAGATGGCAAGGTTGAAGGCACGATATATTGGCACCGCTTGGCATTGTGTTAGTGCGTCCAGATTTGAGATCGGAATGATAGATTCGAAAGGAACCAAGAATGAATTTGGGGATTAGCCTTAGAGACGAAAACTCGAACCTGCCGCCGCGCCTTCCCAATTTGCCGGAAAGAATTCGGGGGCTGGAACGTCTTTCTTTGAATTTGTGGTGGAGCTGGCAGCCGCGCGCGCGGGAAATGTTCCAAGCTCTCGATCTGCAGGCCTGGCGAGAAAGCGATCACAATCCGTTGCGCATGCTGGCGCAGTTGCCGCAGGAAATCCTTCAGAATGCGGCAAGCGATCCGGAATTTCTGAAGCGTTACGACGCGGTGATGGAAGAATTTGAAGCGAACATCGCGTCGCAAACAGGCTGGTTCACGGCGGAGTACGGCGACCCTCAGGCGCCGATCGCCTATTTTTCCGCCGAGTACGCCTTCCACCATTCGCTGCGGCTTTATGCCGGTGGCTTGGGAGTTCTGGCGGGAGATTACATTAAGGAATGCAGCGATCTGGCGATTCCGGTGGCGGCGGTGGGACTGATTTATTCCCGTGGGTATCTTTCGCAGAAACTTCGAGACGACGGCTGGCAGGAAGACGACGAGAAAATACTGGATCGGACTTACGATCCAGTCCGGCAGGTCCTCGACAAAGAAAATCGTCCTCTTCGCGTGCAAGTGCCGTTGTTCGACCCTCCAGTTCACGTGCAAGTGTGGAGCGCGGATATCGGCCGGGTTCCGGTTTATCTGTTGGATACGGATGTGGAAGGCAATCAACCCTGGGATCGGACGATCACCCAGCGACTCTATACCAACGATCCCGAGCAGCGCCTGCGGCAAGAAATCGTGTTGGGCATCGGCGGCATGCGCGTGCTGGAAGCTCTGGGAATCCATCCGGCGGCTGTGCACATCAATGAAGGTCATCCGGCGCTCGCTCTGCTGGAACGGTCTCGCATGCTGGTCGAAGGCGGAAAAAGTTTCGAGCAGGCCATTGCGCAAGTTCGAGAAACGTCTGTTTTCACCACGCACACACCGCTTTCCGCCGGGACCGACGTTTTTCCTTTTCCTTTGATCGAGAAATATTTCAGCCATCTGTACGATAGATTGGGAACCAATCGCGACGGGCTTCTGCAACTCGGCGTTTCTCCGGCGGATCCGAATGCGGGCTTCAATATGACGGTGTTCTCGCTGCGCATGGCGAAGTTTTGCAACGCAGTGAGCAAGAAACACGGCGAAGTGGCGCGACAGATGTGGGCGGCAGTATGGCCGGATAAAAAGGAATCGGAAATACCGATTACGGCGGTCACCAATGGAGTGCATCTTCGCACTTGGATGGACCCGCTGTGGTTGCAGCCGATGCTCGATAAATATATCGGCCCGAACTGGGTTCGCGATCTGGACCGAACAAACACCTGGCAAGCAATTGACAACATCCCGGATGAGAAACTCTGGTGGCTGCGGAGGCGTCTGAAGGTCCTGTTGTTTGCGGACATCAGCGAGCGCGCCCGCGAGGAATGGAAAACGAAGCGCGTTCGCGCCGAGAGTGTGATTGCGTTTGGGGCATTGCTCGATCCCCGGATTCTCACGATCGGCTTTGCGCGACGGTTCACGGCTTACAAGCGGCCGGATTTGATTCTTCACGATCTTGGGCGCCTGAAACGCCTGCTCACGAACCCGCTGCAGCCGGTACAAATCATATTTGCCGGCAAAGCCCATCCCTCTGACGTGGGTGGCGCGCAGTTGATTCAAAGAGTGTTTCAACTGGCGCGAGATCCCGAGTTCGCCGCTCGCATCGCTTTCGTGGAAGATTATGACCAGCATCTGGCGCAGCGAATGGTGCGCGGAGTGGACGTGTGGCTGAATAATCCCCTGCCTCCGCTGGAAGCCAGTGGAACGAGCGGAATGAAAGCGGGCGTGAATGGCGTGCCCAGTCTTTCCGTTCTCGACGGATGGTGGCTCGAAGGATACAACGCGAAGAACGGCTGGGCTTTCGGCGGCGATCCGGTGGAGGGCGACAGAACAAATGCGGATGCCGATGCGCTTTACCGCTTGCTGGAGGAAGAGATAATTCCGCTTTATTACCAGCGCTCCGACGATGAGATTCCGCACAAATTCGTTCAGGTAATGAAGGAAGCTATTAAGAGCGCGGCACCACGATTCTGCACCACGCGCATGGTGAAAGAGTACGTCAACCGCTTCTATATCGACGCGCTGGGGCTGAAAGAATCCCTGGTTTCCAGCGAAAAGTAAGAATTTCCGCAACCGCTCGATAATCTTCAGTGGGATGTTCCGTTTAGGAGAACCAAGACAACATTGCGAGATCGGCTTTCAGAATTCTTGTAGGGCTTTCGCTGTAGGGCTTTACAGTTTTCTTGGCATGGGAATACAGCAACGTCTGAATAGAAAGACCATGGCGCAAACCCGATACTGGATCGGCAGTGCAGCAAAACATACAAGGAGAAAACCATGGCCGACAATAAACAGCAGGATTCGAAGAAGGGTTCTCAGACAGGACGTGAAGGCAGCCAAAAGGGAAATCAGGGCGGTCATCAGGTCGATTCGAGGAATCGGTAAGCCTGAGCAGAAAGCGACCGTAATCTTGGGACCAAAAAGCGGAGGTTCATAGCATCGAATGCTAGGAGCCTTCGCTTTTTTTGTTCAATGCACATCGATATTCCTAATGCCGTTTCTTAAGGCAATCCTGGAGAGCTTGACGGGCTAGCGAAGCTTTCGTATAGTGAAGATTCGGTTGCGGCAGTTTGAGCAATCGAAAAGGAATTGGAAACG
>Ga0209116_1000439_pt1 | contig 9842 bp, 12 predicted proteins | sample BlaSpr_A8_OM2_O1_FD_187975 | JGI IMG/M metagenome (GOLD analysis project Ga0209116, IMG submission 187975) | Forest soil microbial communities from Thunder Bay, Ontario, Canada - Black Spruce, Ontario site 2_A8_OM2_O1 (SPAdes) (version 2) | ecosystem: Environmental > Terrestrial > Soil > Boreal...
CACAAATCGAAGAACGCCAGCTTCTACCCACCCTCTTTGTTTTCTGTCAATTACATCATTTGCGGTCTTTCCTGCTGTCCGTTAAAATGCGGTTCGCAGGAGAGAACTTGTGTCGCGGGTCAACATCGTCAAACGCGTCAAGATTGATGGGCGCTGGAAGATGTTTTCCATCCCTCGCAATGCCAAAGGCAACTACGACTGGAATGCGATCGCCGACGGCCGCTACTATGTCGAGTGGTACGTAGGCGGAACGCGTCGTCGTGAAGGCGCCGGCGTCACCGCCGCCCAGGCACTCGAGGCGCAACGCCGCAAGCGCCATGAACTGGAAGGTCGGAAGTTGGGGGTTCCCGGATTTGCAACGGCCGGCGAAACCTTCAAGAAGCCTGCGTTGCAGGTGGCCGTCAAGAAGTACCTGGAGCAGATCGAAGCACTAAAAAAACCCAATACTCACCGGAAGTATGAGGCCGTGCTCGAACGCTTCCTTGATTTCTTCCACGACCGCGCTTCGATCGACGCGATTTCCGCGGACGATCTGACGCGCTTCGTTGTGACCCTCAAGAGAGATCACGGCCTGGGGTCCAACACGATCCTGCACAACACGGTCATCATCGCTCAATTTCTCAAGCGCCAGGGGAGGAGCGGGATTACGCGCGAGCTAGAGCTACCCGAGCGCATCACGCCGCTCGTGAAGGTCTACCGCCGCGATGAGCTTGCTCGATTCTTTACTGCTTGCTCCGATCTGGAACGCGCCTTGTTCGCGACGTTTCTGCTGACCGGTTTCCGCGAGCAGGAGGTGATGTTCCTGTATTGGAGCGACGTGAATTTCGAGTTGCGGACTGTACGTGCGACCGCGAAACCGGAACTGGGGTTCTACCCGAAGCGATGGGAAGACCGCGAAGTTCCAGCCCCGGCGGAACTCATGGACGAACTTCGGAAGCATACGCATCGCCCGAACTGCCAACTTGTGTTTCCATCCCCTACCGGAAACCGCGAACAGCACATGCTCGACCACTGCAAATCCATCGCCACGCGTGCCAAACTCGACCCGACGAAATTCGATCTGAAGACGTTTCGTTCCACCTATGCCACAGGAATGCTGCGAAGGGGGTTCGACGTACGGACCGTGCAGCACTGGATGGGCCACAAGTCCTTGGAAACCACGATGCGCTACCTGGCGCCGGCCACTGATGTTCATGACGAAGTAGATTTAGTGACAATTCCGTCCGTCGGCAAGGCCGACGCGGCGCCCCGAAAGGCCGCGGCACGCGAGTCCCGTTCCTCCCGGAAGGCACGGTTGGTACAGTCGCGGGCCGTTGGGGAGTAACAGGTTCCGCGTTAGCAACGCAGGCAGGTCTGTAAACCGCGCAGAAAGCCGCCTTTTCAGGTAGGCATGGCCGAAACCGCCGAGGATTGAGATAATGGATTGAAGGACGTCACCATGCAGATCACGTTGGAACTGCCGGAAGACATCGCAAAGGGACTCGGATCCAGGTGGAAGGACCTGCCTCGTGCGGCATTGGAAAGTCTGGCACTCGAAGCATACCGGTCCCAGGCGCTTACGGCGGCTCAGCTTCGCAGGCTGCTCGGTTTCGAAACGCGAATGCAGGTGGACGCCTTTTTGAAGGAACACGAAGTTTACGACTTGACGGTGGCGGATTTCGAGCAGGACCGGGAGACACTCCGCCAGCTCCGAGCGAGAGAAGCTCAGCTTTGAGCCGGCTCTCGACATGGTTGTCGTCGCAGACACTTCGCCAATTAACTACCTCGTTCTAATTGAGCAGATCGATCTGCTAACGCGGCTGTACACGCGAATTCTGATTCCCCCTGCCGTTCTGGCAGAGCTCAAGCATCCGCTCGCACCGAAACCGGTAAGCGACTGGGCCTGCGATCCGCCTAAATGGCTGGAAGTTCTTAGCCCGAAAGACAGCCTGACCCTCGCGCAGCTTGATCTGGGAGAAACCGAGGCGATCGCGCTCGCAACTGAAATGCATGCCGAGGTACTACTTATTGATGAGCAGGCCGGACGGCAGGAGGCAGTTCGCAGAGGGCTGAGGGTTGCCGGAACGCTCTCCGTGCTCGACGAAGCCGATCAGGCCGGGCTCGTCAGTTTCGACCAGGCAGTTACTCAACTACGGAAAACCAGTTTCCGTGTGTCCCAGGCCGTCATCTCCGAGATCATGCAAAAGCGATCTCGCTGACCCAGCTATCTTCCCGCAATCCACGAATCCATACCGCCGGCCAGGTCGGACTCTTCGATCATTTGACAGGCATTCCGTTTCACTCTATTAATTCTATGTAGACCGGCTGCCGCGCAACTCGTTTGCGTTCGGCAAGGCATCGGAGTTTTGCTATGTCCACCTCCCCCACCGTGCATCTAGCGGATGCAGAGAACCGCGACATTTTTGATTTACTTGAATCTTGCGAAAAGCTGTTGACGGCGCGCGAAGTCGCCCGCATCCTCTCGATCAGCGAAAAAACCGTCTACAGCTACGTGTCCCGCAATCTGATACCGCATTACAAGATCGAGGCGAACGTTCGGTTCCGGGCTCGGGACCTTGCCAACTGGTTAAGGCGACATGCCTCGCTCGTCCACAGCCAGCCGGGCGTCGCGCCAAAAACAGCCGCGCTGCGCACGTAGTGAAGTTCGCACGGATCACAATGGCGCCGGGTCTCTGGTCGGATCGCATTTCGTCGCTCGCTGAAACGCTCAGGTCTCGACAAATGAAGTCGGGCGGGTGGGCGTATTTCGACTCCGTGCAGGAGAGCCTCGAAGCCACGTGCTTAGCTGAGCTCGCGCTCGCACCTGAAAGGCACGCAAACAGTAGTGAGGCTATCTTGTTTCTGCTGAAATCGCAGCTTAGCGATGGCGGCTGGCCGGCGTTTCTCGGGGATTCCGAGGGGAGCTGGACGACAGCGCTCGCGCTATGCACACTGAACTCAACGGGCGATTTCACTGCTGCTCGCGAAAAAGCCTTTCGATGGCTGTATGCCGAACGAGGCCGAGAGGGACATTGGTTCTGGCGGTGGAAATTCAAAACCTCTGATCGCAACGTTCGCTTCGATCCCGACAAGTATGGCTGGCCTTGGGTTACGGGCTCCGCAAGCTGGGTCATCCCCACAGCGTTCAGCATCATCGCCATTGAGCAATTCACTGTCTGCAATCGCTCAGAGGAATCGGAGAAGCGCATCCATTTGGGCGTGGAGATGCTTCTGGACCGCGAATGTGTTGACGGGGGGTGGAACTCGGGAAACAGCCTTGTTTACGGAGTGCCGCTGCGCCCGCATGTTGAGGCGACAGCGATCGCGCTGCTGGCTCTCCAGGACGAACAGCGAATCGAAATGGTTCAAAAGAGCTTGTCATGGCTGCGACAGAACGCAGCCAGCGTGGATTCTGTTTCCAGTCTTGCCTGGTGCATTCTCACCTTGTTCGTGTACCAAGAGTCCGTCGAGCCTCTCAAGAACAGACTGGCGACGATCATGGGAGACGGTCGCGAGGTCCGGAACAATGCAACTCTCGCCACCGCGCTTCTCGCGCTGAAGTGTGGCGAGATGATTCATCCGTTCGTGGTGCTGCGATGAAGCTCGATCGGCGACGATTCCTTGGCTCTTCAGTGGGTGTGGCCGCGACAGTGGGGATGACGGCCGAATGGGCTTGGCCGAAGCACTCCGTCTCGTATCGGAGACCTCGTTCAGCTGTAGCGGTGCTGAATGCGGACGAGTACTCAGAGAAGATCGAGGCGCTCCTTCTGGATGGATTGCGGTTGTTCCGCCTGAACGTTCTTGGCAAGACGGTTCTCCTCAAGCCAAACCTCGTGGAAGATGTGCCGGGACCCGTAAACACGAGCGCAACTCTTGTCGGAGCGGCGGCACGATCGTTCCTTCGTCTCGGCGCCTCCCGTGTTGTGATCGGCGAAGGCCCGGGACATCAACGGGACACTGAACTCGTGGTGCAGTCCGCGGGTCTGAAGCCGCATCTCAGCGAACGGCAGATCGAGTTCGTGGATCTGAACCGCGACGAGCTCAGGAAAGTGAAGCTGAAAGCCAATTACAGCGGCCTCGGAGAGCTGTGGCTGCCGCGCTCGGTTCTCGATGCCGACTTCGTTGTCTCAATGCCCAAGGTGAAGACACATCACTGGGCAGGGGTCACCCTCAGCCTAAAGAATATGTTCGGTATCGTGCCGGGAATGAAGTATGGCTGGCCGAAGAACTTACTGCACTGGAGTGGAATTCACGAAAGCATCCTCGACATCTGCGCGACGGTTCCGATTCACTTCGTGATCGCAGATGGTATTACTGCAATGGAAGGCAATGGACCTCTTCAAGGAAGCGCTCGCCAACTGGGAAAGATCGTGCTTGCCGATGATCCTGTCGCGGCAGACGCGACCTGCGCACGGCTGATGGGGTTTGATCCGCTACGAGTTCGGCATATCTCCGAGGGGTGCCATTTCTTAGGCAACCTTCGCGAGGACCGTATCAGGGTGTTGGCGGAAGGAGTCGGAGCACCGACGCGCCCGTTTTCCGTACTGCCAGAATTCCGCTATCTCTTTGCGGCGAAGAGCTAGAGGAAGAACTACTGGAGAAAAGTCCGGTGCGGCCAACGGCGTCCGTGAAACAAAGGGAATGAGGAAAACTGGTTCCCTTGAAAAAAAGTGCAGTGCATCCCGGCGAGCCCGATCTCCTGGCTTCCAGGGCTGCGGTCCCAGCCGGAAGGAATGAGGAAAACTGGTTCCCTTGAAAAAAGTGCGGTGCATCCCGGCGAGCCCGATCTCTTGGCTTCCAGGGCTGCGGTCCGAGCCGGAAGGAATGAGGAAAACTGGTTCCCTCGAAAGAAAGTGCAGTGCATCCCGGCGAGCCTGATCTCCTGGCTCTCTGGGCGCCGGTCTCGCCGGGAAGGAATGAGGAAAAGTGGTTCCGTCGAGAAAGAGTACGGCGACTCTCCGGCGGCCCAAACCTCCTGGTTTCCTGGACGCGGGTCTGAACCGAGAGGAATGAGTAAAAGTGGTTCCAGCAAATAAAATGTGCTGGGATCACTCTTCGTCGCTGAATTGGAAGGTCTCTCGAAGAGCCCGGCGCTCGGTAGGTTTCGCGAGAGACCGAAAAGTTGAGGGGCCCGCAGAATGATTCTGGCCTAGTATCAGGCTTCAAGGAGCCCCGACGAGTGTTCTCCTCGATCCAAGAGTTGTCCGAGAAGCTAGAGGCCGCCAAGTACGTCACCGATCCCGTGACGCTGAAGGTGATCTATCTAGCGGCGCAAATGCAAAAGCCGGTCCTCGCGGAAGGACCGCCCGGCTCTGGGAAAACAGAGCTCGCCAAAGTAGTTGCTCTCGCAGCAGACACCACTATCGAACGTCTTCAGTGCTACGAGGGTATCAATGAAGATAAGGCAATTGGCAAGTTCGATGAATCGCTGCAGCGTCTCTACCTGAATACACAGGGCGCCGCTTCAGGTACGGAATGGGCGTCCCTGCGCCGCGACCTCCATACGCTTGAGTTCTTCCAGGAAGGACCACTGCTGCGGGCGCTTCTGTGCGAGAAACCGTGTGTCCTGCTGATCGACGAGATCGACAAAGTGGGCGAGGAATTCGAGGCGGAGCTCCTTGAAATCCTGAGTGACTGGCAAATCTCCATCCCCAAGATCGGCACGATCAAAGCGAGGAGCCGGCCTTTTGTTGTGCTGACCTCGAACGAGGTTCGCAGGATTGGCGATCCACTGCGGCGCCGCAGCCTGTACCTTCGGTTCGAGCATCCCTCGATCGAGCGGGAGACCCGAATCCTGGAAAAGCGGACGGCCGGAACCCACATGGATTTGCATGGACAGCTTGCCGGGTTCGCTCACGCGCTTCGGGGCTACACGCTCGAGAAGCCGCCCTCGATCGCAGAGATGCTGGATCTGGCAGAAGCACTGAAAATCCTGGGCGTTCACGAAATTAGCGCCGACTTGCGAGACGTGTTGTTACCCCTCATTGCGAAGACACAGAATGATCGCAAGCGGCTGTTGCTGAGGGATGGGTTCGAGAGTCTCGTCTACGATACACAGCATTACAGCAGAGATTTCGACGAGGCAGCGCGTGGACAAGAGGAACAGGTATGCGCAGAGCGGCGGCGTTTCTAGGTATTGTCATCACTTTGAGCCCCGTATTTGCGGGCGAGCCGCTCAGCGTGCGCGAATACGAGGAGCGGTGCGCGAGCTATTACGCACGCCAGTATGGAGTTTCGCCAGCCCTCGTTCGAGCGATCATTCAAGTCGAATCCGCGTGGCAACCAGGAGTTGTGTCCTCGAAGGGCGCGATGGGCTTGATGCAACTGATGCCTGCGACTGCGGAGCACTTTGGTGTGACCCATCCGTTCTATATTCATGAAAACGTTCGCGGCGGGGTCGCCTACCTGGCAGAGCTTCAGGAGTTGTTCCATGGCGACCTTCGTCTGGTGATAGCTGCCTATGCTGCCGGCGAGCGGCCGGTCCTCGCGCGGGGGCTCGATTATTCGTCGGAAGAGGTTTACACCTACGTTCAACGGATCGGACAACAGTATCGCGCCGAATTGAGGCGCACAGGAGGGAAATAGTATGCGCCATCTAACGGCCTGCATCTGCATGTTGATCTTGCTGGGAAGCGCTTCGGGACAAACGAAGCAGAGTCCGACGAGGCCAACACCAGCGGTAGTCATCGCGCCCGTAGGCAGCGGGGCAAAGCTTGATCCGGTAACCCTGACGCGCGCCAGCCTTGATGAGAAGGTGATCACGCTTCGGCTGAGTCCGCGAGTAGCTACCTCGATTCGGATGCCAGAGCCCGTTAATTCGGTTGTCATTGGGGATCCAGAACGCTTCCAGGCTGAGCATTCGGAACATGAGCCGGAACTCGTGACCGTAAAGCCAGTTTCCGCCGCACCGGCGCAGACGAACCTGTTGATCACGACGACTCTGGGGCACCAACTGAATCTCTTGCTGATCAGCTCCGGTCAGCAGAGCGGCGGAACGCAGACGGTAGATGTGTTGTTGAAGTACGGCAAGCCCACGGGAGGAAGCTTCCTCGTCGAGGAGAGTCCTCTTTCTGCATCACTTGTCGCTGAAACGCAGAAGCTTGATGTCTCCGGCAAGCCGCCCGAGTTGGCGTCGATTGGTCCACAGGCGACGTCACTAGCCGGGCTGATAAAGGCAGCGTCTGTCGATACTTCGAACACTGTCGACGAGAAATCAGGCGCGGTATTGGACAAATTACTCGACCGCCAGAAACGGGCGTCGCTTCCGGTCTTGTATGCGCAGCATCCAGGCCAGATCGATGCCGGACCGCGAATCAAAGCGGGCGTCAGCGAGGTGCTCGACCAGGGACAGGATGTCGTTGTTCTGTTTTCCGTAGTGAACCCGGCGAACCATGCGATCGAGATTCTGCCGCCACAAGTTCAGCTTGGAGGCAAGGTCAAGAAAAAGTGGACAACGGCGGAGCAGTTGCGCGTAATCGATTTCCGATTGAGCACGAGGCGTTTGGGCGCCGGACAGCGGGCGGATGGAGTTGTGGTTTTTGAAAGGCCAAGTTTCAAGGAATCGAACGAGACGCTCTTCTTGCAAGTCGCCGATTCGGGCGCGGTTGATCTTCCGGCGCTCGCGCCCATCGGTTTCGGAATCAGCAGTTTTCGAGGAGGTTCAGCGCATGAAGTCCGATGATACAACCAGGCGAATCGAACCGGCAGAGGACCGCGACGACAATATCCACGTCGAGCACGAGGTTGAAAATGAGGTGGCAGAGGCGCATGAGCCGCAGCCAACCGGATGGGCGGCGCAGCTGCGACAAATCATGCAGCGGTCTACGCAGGGGGAGGCCAAGACTAACGTCAAACGGCAACAGCTCAAAGAAGACCGGACGAAAAGCTTTCTATTGCTGGCCGGGCTCACGGTCGTGCTTTCACTCGCGTTCTTTGCAATGTTCTCGACACCGAACACCCGAAAGGACATCGGCAGGGCGGACCATCCCAATCTCGGCCGCGGGCGAGGCGCAGAGAACCCGGATACAGGCCACTCGGTGACGCCGCTACTGAGCGCCGACACTCGGCGCCCGGACGACAACGCCGGTAGCCTGAGTCCGGAGGACATCCGCAATACGGCGAAGCAGCGCATGTTAGCGCAGGCAAGTCCTTCTTTTGGAACTCTTCCGGAGCCGCCGCCCGAGGTTCCCCGTCCGGAGCCGAAAGATTACGCTTTGAACAGGATTCAGTTTCCTTCGGAGACTCCAGAACAGACACCACCTCCACCAGTTCCGAATACCGAGAAGCTCACAAAGGCGTCGCTGGTGTTTGTCAGCGCGACGTCGGGGACGCGCGGATCTGCTCCCGCGGTGAGCAATGTCCAACCAGCAGTGCTTGAACGGAACTCCGAGTTTATGGCACTTCCGGCTGGGACTCGGCTTGTGGCTCGGTTGCAGACGCCAGTGAGTTCCGCGGTCAAGACACCCGTCGTTGCCGCCATCGAATACAACTATGAGCGCGACGGCGAGACTGTGATTCCGGCGGGATCAAAGGCATTTGGAGAGCTTAGCCAGGTTAACGAGCAAGGCTACGTCGGAATCCAGTTCCATTCGATCCAGTTGCCAGATGAAACCACGCAGAAAATTGAGGGGCACGCGGTCGGATTGCAGTATCAGCCGCTCCGGGGCGAGGTTACCGGCCGTAATACGGGCAAGAAATTTCTGGTTCGAAGCCTGACTGGCGTGGGCACAATTCTGGCCGCAACGGTTGGCGTTCAAACCGGAACCGGGATCACTGACTCGTTCTCGAATAACGTTCTGCTGCGGGGATAGGTCGCAAACAATGTAGCGAATGCGGGACAACAGCAACTGAACGAACTAGCCTATCGCCAGAACATCGTCGTGACGGTGCCAGGCAACACACGCTTCTTTATCGTACTGGCGAAGCCCGCCAGCAGCGGGAGCGCTGGCGCGTCGCCAGGCGGTCAGGTTCCCTCCAGTAATCCGAGCTACGCTAACGCCTCCACCCCGAGTGCGCAGGAACTGCGGGAGCTGCTGGAACTGAAGCAAGAGCTAACGCAGATGTATCAGCAGCAACAGAAGACCCAAATCGCGCAGACCCCACCTGACCAGCAGTAGGTTCACATTGGAGGCGGAACGGCGCCACCGACTCATTTGGCGGATCCTTCCGGATCGGGTTAAAGTAGTGCTGAGGAGAGTTGGATGTCTTCTTGGCCTGCGCTCTTTGCTGCTGCCCTTGCGATATGGCTCGTCCTGAAGGGACCGGCAGCGAGGACACCATCCTGGGTTCAAAGAGCCTGCCGCGTCGCGATGGCGTTTTTCCTCTACTCCGGCTTCCTATATCTCTTGAAATGGAATCCATTCTGGAAGTGGATGCTGTCGGTGGGCTTCGAGAGCCGCAACAAGACGGAAGGTTTTCTGATCCTGATATCGACGCTCGTTTGGATCATTGCGACATTGCGAATCCTCCTTCTGGGTTCCCGTTTCCCTGCTCTCCTTGGCGTTTTCCGTGGGCTTGAAAATCACGTGCCGCGACAGGAAAATGGTCGGCGACGCCTTTCGTTGACGGACTTGGCTCTCTTCTATCTTTTCATGCGCAAGTAAGCTAACGCTGTCCAGATTTAGGCTGCTACGGCGATAGCTCCCCAGAAACATCGCCGCTGTATTGCTTTCTCGCCCGCTTGTAATCTTCTCCCCAGCGTTAGGTGACGATGCCGGAGTAGCATTCGTTTGCGCGAGTTTTCGAATCGAGCTATTTTTCTTTCGTCCCCAAGCGGGGAAGAAAGGAGCAAATAATCCCGATGACGCAAAATTATCGATGGCGGAAGTCCAGTGTCGCGATCGCGCTTGCGGCGTTCGTCCTGG
>Ga0209116_1000450_pt1 | contig 9767 bp, 9 predicted proteins | sample BlaSpr_A8_OM2_O1_FD_187975 | JGI IMG/M metagenome (GOLD analysis project Ga0209116, IMG submission 187975) | Forest soil microbial communities from Thunder Bay, Ontario, Canada - Black Spruce, Ontario site 2_A8_OM2_O1 (SPAdes) (version 2) | ecosystem: Environmental > Terrestrial > Soil > Boreal...
GTTCCCGGTCGGCGGGCACTAGATTCCTGAGCCTGCGGCGGGCCCGGGACAGCCGGGATCGCACGGTGCCGACCGGCACGCCCAGCGCGCTGGCGGCTGCGGCGTAGTCCAGGCCCGACCAGACGCACAGCGCGATGACCTCGCGTTCGCTGCGGCCCAGCGCACCCAGCGCCTTCGCGATCAGGTGCAGCTGAGCCGTGTCATCCAGGCGCCCGGCCAGTTCCTCGGCAAAGTCCGGCACCACGGGCGGCGGCGGAATCCTGGCCAGGGCGGCCTGGTGACGGCGCGACGCCCTGGCTAGGTTGCGGCACACGTTGACGGCGATGCCCAGCAGCCATGGCCGCAGTGACTCGCCGGCCGGGTCGATCCTGTCCCTCAGCCGCCATGCTTCAAGGAACGTGAGCGAGACCACGTCCTCGGCGGCCGACCAGTTCGCGGTCAGCCGGAAGCCGAGGCTGTACACCGCGCGGGCGTACTCGTCGAAGATCAGGCCGAACGCATCCGGATCACCGGCGCGGATGCGTGCACGCAGATTCGGCTCCACATCCCTTCCTGTCCGATCGCCGGTTGCGGTTCCAGGATCTGCCAAGCTTTCCAGAGAGCCCCTTTTCCTGATTGCAATGTGCTGCCTGAGGGAATTTCCTGGAACGCGGGGACATGGAAGGGATCCGGCATGTGGCTGTGGATCTTGGTCGGCGTCGTGGTGATCGTCGGCATAGCCGTGGTTCTGCTGGTCCTGCGCTACATGGGGGTGCGCGGCTCCGTCGTCACCGGCGGCTGGATCGCCGAGGCGATCGACGCGTACACGAAGGGCATGGCGCTGCACGAGGCGATCAGCGCGGCCGTGCGGCCGGACGCGCTGGCGGCCCCGGACAGCGGAACCCGCTGGGCCGACATCCAGCGCCGCGCGGATGGCCTTGCCCAGGAACTGCACATGCTGCAGACCACGGCCGCGGACCCGGAGGACCGGGTGAGCGCCAAAGATGCGCACGGGGCGCTGCAGGCGCTTCGCTCCGCGCTCGACGACCTCGGCAACGCCCCGCGAGATGCCGAGCGGCTGGCGGCGGTCGGCGACCGCATGGCCGTGTTCGAGAAGTCGCTGCGGGGGCTGCGCGCGCCCAACCCGCACCTGTGGTGAGGCGCGAGGGCCGGGCCGCTCCGGTGCGCTAGCCTGGCTCGTCCCCGGCTGGCTGGCCGCGGCTGGCGCCGGGCTCTGCCTCGCGGGCGAGGAACCGGAGCCGCGCGGCCCGGGCATCCCACGCGTAGACGACCACGGTGCCTGCGATGAGATCGTGCAGCGCACGGTGCTCGCGTTGCACCAGGATGCCGGCGAAGCCGAGGCCGAACAGCAGGAAGCTGAGCGGGAACGCCAGCGTTCGCAGCACCGCGTTCCGCGGGCCGGCGGCCGTGCCGTCGGCCCGCACCACCCGCACGCCAAGCACGGCCATGCCGAATGTCTTGCCGCTCGCCGCCCACGAGTAGCCGAAGTAGGCGAACTCCCAGGCGACGAACAAGATCGCGACGACGATGTTCTCCTTGCTCCAGGAGACGTCCCGGCCGGTCACGACGCTCACTACATAGGAGATGCCGGCCAGCGCGAGCGCGAACACGGCGGAGCTCGCCGTGACGTCGATCGCGTAGGCGAGGAACCGTGACACCGATCCCGCGTAGTGTCCCTGCGAGGTCACCGGGCGGACGGCCCGCGTTCCGGCGCTCACCGCCCAGTCCGGCCGCTGCGCAGGGCTGGCGGCCCGGCCGGCGCGGGATGCTTGCGCCGCAGTCCGCGCTGCACCCAGCGGTCGATGAACTGATCAAGCCCGACCGCCTGGCTGCGCGCCGCATCGAGCGCCTCGCTCGCCGCGCCGCCCGAGGACCTGGCGATGACCGCGCCCACGTCCGTCTGCTCGACCAGGGCGTCCACGTCCACGCGCCGGACCAGGTCGTTGACGTTGACCCGGTCGAGCAGGGCGCCAACGTCGACGCGGTCGAGCACCTCGTTGACGTCCGCCCGTTCCAGCAGGGCGGGGACGTCGACGCGGTCCAGCAGCGCGTTCACGTCAGCCCGCCCGACGAGCGCGTTCATGTCGACGCGGTCCAGCAGCGCGTTCACGTCCAAGGCGGAAACTATAAGGTCGAGCACGCGCTCGGCGACGCGCTGCGCAAGCGCCTCGAACGGGTCGCTCATACGTCGCCCGGCATAGCGCAGCCGGTCCAGTGGGTCCACGTGATTGAGTATCGCCGCGCCTGACCTGCATGAATCCTTCGCAGCGGGTAGACGGCTATGGCGAGGTGCCCCGCCGACCCGGGCCGGCGGGGCACACTCTTGCGCCTCCCGACGCGGCCCGGGGGTCGGCGCAGGGGAGGCGCTCAATCCAATATCGGCGGTAATGCTGACTGTTTGCTGATTATTTGGACCGGGGCTGCTCCAAATTTCCTGATCATGCCGCCGCCAGCGCCGCGTCACCGGCTGAGCTAGCTTTGCTCGGCAGGGTTGTTTCACGGCGTGGTCGGTTTATCGGAGATGGCATGGCAGACGAAACGGTCACGGGACGCGATCCCGGTCCCGAGATCATCGAGCTGAACTCGGTTCCGGGGTTTCTGGTGTTCGACCTGATCGGCGCGCCGGTGTCGGCCGGCGGGACCCGGCTGGCGCCGGATGTCAGTGCGGCCGAGGTGGCGCTGCTGGCCCGGGCGATGACCTACAAGTACGCGGCATTCGAGGCGCAGATCGGCGGCGCCAAGGCGGGCGTGCGCGGCGATCCAGCGGATGCGGCGGACCGGGCCAGGCTGATGGCGCGGTTCTGCGCCGAGGTCCGCCCGATGACCGACGCGGGCCGGTTCCTGACGGGGCCGGACATGGGCACCACCGAGGAGGATTTCGCGCCGCTGCGCGAGCGCCGCGCCGCGCCCGGCGCGATGTCCGCCGTGGTTGGCGGCGTGCCGTTCGAGGACTTGCTGACCGCGTACGGCGTCGCGGTCGCCGCCGACACGGCGCTGCGCACCCGCTGGGGCTGGGGCTGGGAAGGCCGCTCGGTGGCGATCGAGGGATTCGGCAAGGTCGGCGGCGGGGTGGCGCGCGAGGTCATCCGCCGCGGCGGCCGGGTGGCCGCGGTGTCCACGCTGGCCGGGTGCATCGCGGACCCGCTCGGGGTCGACATCGGGCTGCTGCTGGCGCTGCGCAGCGCGCACGGCGATGCCTGCGTCGCCCATTACGGCCTGCCGGTCGCCGCGCCGGGGCACCTGTTCACCAGGGTGGACGCCGACGTCGTTGTGCCCGGGACCCGGCCCGGCGTGATCACCGCGCAGACCGCCGCCGCGCTGCCGCAGGGCGTTCGCGTGATCGCCCCGGCGGCAAACGCGCCGTACACCGAGCAGGGTGCCCAGGTGCTGCGCGAGCGGGGCATCCTCGCGCTGCCGGACTTTGTCTGCAACGCGGGCGCCGTGCTCGGCTACCGAGCGCCGGCCGACGCGGCCCCGGAGCAGGTCCTGACGGCTGCCGGAGCCACGATCACCGAGGTCATCACCGCGCTAATGCCCCACGAGGGCGGCCCGCTCGCCGGCGGGCTGGCGCAAGCCCAGGGGTTCCTGCGCGGCTGGTGGGGCGAGCCGCCGGCCCCGCCGTTCGCCCCCGCGGCCTGACCGCCGAGTAGGGTGCTCAGACGTGTCAGAGCCGGACTTCCTGCGGGCCACCCGCAGCTCGTACGACGCCGTGGCCGCCGACTACGCCGAGCGTTTCCGTCACGAGCTGGTGCCCAGGCCGCTGGACCGGGCCATGCTGACCGCGTTCGCCGAATTCGTGCAAGCCGCCGCCGCCGGCCCGGTGGCTGACGTCGGGTGCGGCACCGGCCGGGTAACCGCGCTGCTGGCCGGCCTGGGGCTGCCGGTGTCCGGTATCGACCTGTCGCCGCAGATGGTCGCGACGGCCCGGCGGGAGCACCCCGGGCTGCGGTTCGAGGTGGGCTCCATGCTGGCGCTCGACCTGCCCGACGGTGCACTCGGCGGGGTTCTGGCCTGGTACTCCACCATCCACGTCCCCGACGACCGGCTGCCCGATGCGTTCGCCGAGTTCCGCAGGGTGCTGGCGCCGGGTGGCTACGTGCTGCTCGGATTCCAGGCCGGCGACGACCCGCTGCACTTGACCGAGGCGCTCGGGCACCCGATCTCGCTCGACTTCCACCACCGCCAGCCCGATCAGGTGGCCGCGCTGCTGGGTCAGGCCGGGCTGGATGTGTGCGCCCGGGTGCTGCGCGAGCCCGACAACAACCCGGAGTTCCCCGAGCGGCACCAGCAGGCCTTCGTGCTGGCGCGTCGGCCTCAGCGGTAATCGCCCTCGCCGGTAAGCCCGGTTTCCAGAACTGCCTGTCCAGTTCGATGACGGGCAGTCCGGTGATCTGCCCCAGGCGCGCCGCGAGCACCGACTTGCCGGCGGCCCCGCGGCCCAGGATGATCACGCGCTTCACAGCGAGAGTTCGTACTTCCGGTACCAGTAGATCTCGTCGGTGAAACCGATCCGCCGGTACAGCGCGGCGGGAGCGTCGCCGTCGGTGGCGTTGATGATCAGAGAGCGGCAGCCATCGGCCATGCCGGCGTCCACCCAGTGCGCGAGCATCGCCTGGGCGATGCCGCGGTGCCGGAACGGCACCCGGGTGCCGAGGTTGAACACGAGCTGATCGTGCCCGCGGTAGTAGGCGAGGACCGCGACACGCTCGCCGCCGAGCAGGCCAAGCTGGCACTCGGCCAGGGCCAGTTCGTCCCGGCGGACCGCGACCTCCTCGGCCAGCCGCTCAGGCGCGGGAGCTGACTCGGTGTCGCCGAAGGACTGCAGCTTCACCGTTGCCCATTCGGCGAGGCCGGCCTCGTCCACGCTCTGGACCACCAGCCGCCCGGGGTCGGTCCGGCCGGTCATCGGGCCGACCAGGGCCAGGTGCGTCGTTGCGTCGCCGGGCCGGCAGCCGGCACGGCGGAGCGCCCCGTCCAGCCGGGCCGCCCGCTCCCTGTCATCCACCCAGATCGTCAGCGTGCCCGCGCCGCCTGCCGCCGCATCGGCTAGAGCGGCCGGGACCTGTCCCGGCTCGCCGACCCTGAGGATGACGCGCGCCTGGCCGGAGCCCAAGTCGCTCTGGTAGCCGTACCAGCTCTCGCTGACCTCGTAGCCGATCTCGGGTGCCGACGTTGTGAACCAGCCGCTTACCTCGCGGGCCACCGCGTCGTGTTCCGGGTGGGCGGCCGGCCGCCAGATGGATTGCCCGGCACTCGCTTCCTCACCCACGGCTCCATACTGGCACGCGGTGCCCTGCCCGGCGCCCGTCAGGTGCGGGACGCGGCCACGGTGAGCCGCCACAGGGAGGTGACGCCGTCCTGATTGGCGGCGGCAATGATCTTGCCGTTCGGGCTGAACGCGACCGACGACATTTCCACGTTGCTGTCGGGGCTGGGCCCGCTCAGGGTGGCGACGCGGTGGCCGGTGGCCACGTCCCACAGATAGGAGCCGCCGTTCAGGTCGGCGGTGGCCAGGATCTTGCCGTCCGGGCTGAACGCGACCGACGACACGGTGGGATTGCTGCCCGGGTCGGTCAGGGTAGCGATGCGGCGGCGGCTGGCGACGTCCCACAGGTAGGTGCTGCCGTCCTGGTCCGCGGTGGCCAGGATCTTGCCGTTCGGGCTGAACGCGACGCCGTAGACGCCAAGGGCGCTGGGGCCGGCCAGGGTCGCGATGCGGCCGTCGGTGGCGGTGTTCCACAGGTAGGTGCTGCCGTCAATGTCCGCGGTGGCGAGGGTCTGCCCGTTCGGGCTGAACGCGACGCCGTACACGTTGCTGGCGCCGGGATCGGGCAGGGTGGCGATGATGCTGCCCCCGGGTCCCCACAGGTAGGTGCTCCCGTCCATGTCGGCCGTGGCCAGCATCTTGCCGTGCGGGCTGTACGCGGCCGCATCCACCTGTCCGATGCCCGGGCCGCCCAGGGTCGCCGTGAGGTCGCGACCGGCGACGTTCCACAGGTACGTGCTGTCGTTGTGGTCCGCGGTGGCCAGGTTCTTGCCGTTTGGGCTGAACGCGACAGAGTGCACGCCATCGCTGCTGGGGTCGGTCAGGGCGGCGAGCCGGCTGTGGGCGGCGACGTTCCACAGGTAGGTGCTGCCGTTCTGGTCCGCGGTGGCCAGCATCCTGCCACTGGGGCTGAACGCGGCCGCGTTCACGCCGGTGCTGCCGGGGTCGGTCAGGGCGCCGATGCGGCTCACGGTGACGGCTATCCCGGCCTGGCTTCCGCCGCCGCCAGGCTGGGCGGCGCCCTGGCTGGCCGCCGACGGGTGGTGCCCGAAGCTCCCATGCGTGGCCGCGGCGACGGCACCCACGGCAGCCAGCACGACAACCGCCAGCACGGCCAGGCCGATGCGCCGGCGGCGCGAACGGTCCGGCTGGGCGCTCTCGCCGGAGGAGTGGCGCCCGCGGCGGGGGTCGGTGGGCCGGCCGGTGACGTCCGCGCCGACTGGCGTGTCCGCTGCCACGGCCGCCGTGGTCTGCGGCGTGACGTCCTGGCCGGCAACCTTCATCTGGGTGCGCGGGCCGCTGGAGGTCGCCGCCACATATGGCGCCAAGCCGAGCGCCGCCCGCAATTCATCGATGAACTCCAGGCAGCTCTCGTACCTTTGGTGCGGCTCCTTTGCCAGCGCTCTGGCCATGATGCGATCCACCGGGCGCGGGAGGTCGGGCCGCCTCATGGCCAGCGAGGGCGGCGGCTCGGACAGGTGCGCCCAGAGCACGGCCATGGGCTCCGGGCGCGCATACGGCGCCGCGCCGGTCAGGGCCTCGAATGCCACGCAGGCAAGCGCGTACTGATCGGCCTGCCCGTCCACAGGGCGGCCGTTGATCTGCTCCGGGGCCGCGTACTCCGCGGTGCCCATGAACTGGCCCGAGCCGGTCAGCCCGGCCGCCGCGGCGGCGCGCTTGCTCAGCCCGAAATCTGACAGGTACACGTGCTCCGGGCGCCCCGGACGGGCATCCACTAGCACGTTTGCCGGCTTCACGTCGCGGTGCACCAGCCCGGCGCTGTGAGCGGCATCCAGCGCCGAGGCGACTGGTGACAGTAAAGCGGCAGCCCGGTCGGCCGGCAGCGGGCCCTCCCGGAGCATCACGGACCGCAGGTCGCCGCCGACGACCAGGCGCATCGCGATGAACAGCACCCCGCCGGATTCGCCGGCCTCGTAGACCGGGATGATGTGCGGGTCGTCCACCGCCGCTGCCGCGCGCGACTCCCGGATGAAGCGCTGCCGGAACGCGTCGTCAGCCGCGAGCCCTGGTGCCAGGACCTTCAGCGCCACCATGCGGCTCAGCCGCTCGTCCCTGGCGCGGAACACCACCGCCATGCCGCCCGCGCCGATCTGGCTCTCCAGCAGGTACCCCGCCACCCGTGAGCCCGGAGCAAGCATCCGCAACAGCCCATCGGCGTGCCTGGAGGAGTCGTCAGTCATCGCACCTCCCTCCCCAGGGCGCTGGACATCATACTTATATGTCCATTTCACAACCGATCCTGGCATGAAATCCCACGCATGGCTTAGAAGGTGAGAACGATTCGGCCACGATGTGGCCCAGCGGAGAACTCCAGGTAGGCGGCTTGGGCCTCGGAAACGTCGAACTGGCGGGCGACCGGGGTGTGCAGCCGGCCGTCCGAGGCCTTCTGCACGAGCGCGGGAAGCCCGACCGGGTCCATCCGCGCGTAGAGCCGGGTGACGGTGATGCCGCGCTCGGTGTCCGGCACGACGGTCACGCTGGCGTACCTGCCGCCGTCCCTGATCGCGCCGAGGGCGGGCGCGCCGATGCTCGCGGTGTCCAGCAGCGCATCAACGCCGCCGGGGATCGCCTCGCGGATGGCCGCACCGGCGCCGCTGCTGCCCGGGGTTATCGCGTGGGCCGCGCCCCGCGCCAGCACGTCCGGCCGGTCGCGCTCATAGGCGATCGCGGCGACCTCGAGTCCCTTCGCGACCGCGAGGTCGAGGGCGAAACCGCCGACCGCCCCGGCGGCGCCGGTGACGGCGAGCGTCTCCCCGGGCGCCAGATGCAGCTCATCGAGGCCACGCCACGCAGTCAGGCCGTTCAGGCCGATGGTCGTGAGCTGGGCGGCCGCCAGACCCTCCGGGGCCACGGTGACGTCGGTGGCGGGCAGCGCGACCATAGAGGCCTGGGTCCCGTGGCCGGTCACGAACCACGCGCTGAAGCCGACCACGCGCTGGCCGACCAGCGACGCGTTGACGCCGTGTCCGACGTCGGTGACGCGCCCGGCGAGATCCCAGCCCGGCGTGTACGGCGGTTCGAGCCCGGCCGGGAAGCGCGACGCCATGGTGCCGCTGACGATCCCGGCGTCGGAGGGGTTGATGGTGGCGGCCTCGGTGGCGATCAGCACCTCGCCGCCGGCCGGCCGAGGGTCGTCCGCGTCGGCGACGACCAGGTTCTCGACGCCGAACTTGGGAACGCGCACCACGCGCAACAGACGGCTCCCCCCATGCCGTGCCCGCCGGAATGTGACTGCGGGCGGGCGCAAGGCAAGCATATTGCGCGGAGCGCTCAGGACAGGGGACCGGCGATCGCGGCGTGGCAGGCCTGCCGCGGCCGCCCGTCGGTATGCTCGCCGGGTGGGCCGGATCTTGATCGTGGGTGTGCCGAGCAGCGCCGCCAGTTACGCGGCTGGCCAGGACCTGGCGCCCGCGGCGTTGCGCTCGGCTGGCCTGGCCGCGCGGCTCGTCGCTGCGGGCCTCGAGGTGCGTGACGAGGGGGACCTGCCGCATCAGGTGTGGAAACCCGACCGGGTGCACCCGCTGGCTCAGAACGTCGACGATGCGACCGCGTCGCTGCAGGAGCTGGCCGACCGGCTCGGGCCGTTGCTCGCGCAGGGCGACTTTGCCTTGGTGCTCGGCGGCAACTGCACCATCGCGCTCGGGATCATGGCCGCATTGCGGCGCCTCGAGGCCGGTGCCCCGGGGTTGCTGTATCTCGACCGCCACTATGACCTGAACACCCCGGACAGCACGATGGACGGCGCTCTGGACTGGATGGGCCTCGCGCACGCGCTGGCCTTGCCGGGGTGCGCGGACACCCTGGCCGACGCGTTCGGGCCCCGGCCACTGCTCGAGCCGCACCAGGTGGCGTGGCTCGGGGTGGACCCGCAGCCTGCCACGGAGTGGGAGCGCGAGCAAGCTGCCCGGCTCGGCCTGTACGTGGCCACCAGCCAGGCACTGGCCGCAGACCCGGCGGGTGCCGCCGCGGCCGCGCTCGACTACCTCCCGGCCGGCCCGCTCGCGGTCCACATCGACGTGGATGTCCTGGACTTCATCGATGCCCCGCTCGCGGAGAACACCGACTGCCGCAACACCGGGCCCACCCTCGGCCAAGCCGAAGAGGCGCTCGTGGCGGCCGCGCGAGATCCACGGGTGCGGACGCTGTCGATCGGCGAGCTCAACCCGACTCGATGCGCCGGCGATCCCGACGCGCTTCCGCGCTTTATCGACACCATCGCGCGGGTTCTCGCCGCCCGACCATGATCAACGGAAGATTGCTGTCGCTCTAGCGACAGCGATGGTGCCGTCGACACTAATCGAGCGGAGCGCTGCCCGCGCTGATCTGGGCCGCGAGCGGCGTCATTCCGTGCGCCGTAGCACGCGCGGCACCAGGGCGTGCCTCAGGTGGCGGAGCGCTCGCTGAGCGGGCGGCGGCGCAGTTCCGTCTTCTGGATCGCCGGCGGCACGTATGCCTGGTCGAGGGCGCCGATGTCGGTTCC
>Ga0209116_1000458_pt1 | contig 9703 bp, 6 predicted proteins | sample BlaSpr_A8_OM2_O1_FD_187975 | JGI IMG/M metagenome (GOLD analysis project Ga0209116, IMG submission 187975) | Forest soil microbial communities from Thunder Bay, Ontario, Canada - Black Spruce, Ontario site 2_A8_OM2_O1 (SPAdes) (version 2) | ecosystem: Environmental > Terrestrial > Soil > Boreal...
GAGGCCGGGCGCGCCGGGGGCCGGGTACCTGGCCCGGTAATACCGCTCGGCAAACCCGCCGAAGTCGTAGACGAGCGGCACGCCGTCGTCGGTCGCGCCGATCGTCAGCGGCGCGGATTCCCAGTGCGCCGACACCATCAGGATGGCCCGGGGCCGCGGCAGGGCGCCGGCCCACGCCGCGAGTTGGACCACCCATAGCGGGTCGTCGACCAGCGGCGGGGCCCCGTGGCCGAGGTAGATCGCGGGCATCCGGCCCGGCTGCACCGCCGCCGCGGCGACGCTGGTGACCTGGTCGGCCGCGCCGGGCGCCACCGGTTCGTGCTCGGGTTCCCGCGCGCTAAGTTCCTCGTCCATATCTCCTCCAGCGCACGGTAGGCGGTCTTGGTCTCGCGGTACCGGCGGTCTTGGTCTCGCGGTGCGGGCGGCGTTGGTCTCGGGGTGCGGGCCTCATTGGTCTCAGGGTCTGTGGTACCCACGATCTATGGTGCCGACATCCCGGATCCCCGAAGTGACCGGGCGCGCGCTACGAGTGGTGGCGCTCTCCGACACGCACGCGCCGCGGCGGTGGAAGTCCTGCCCGCCCCCGGTCGCTGCTCAGCTTCGCCTCGCCGACGTGATCCTGCACGCGGGGGACGTGTGCACCGCCGCGGTCCTCGACGAGCTGTCCGGGTACGCCCCGGTGCTGGCCGTGGTCGGCAACAACGACGGCCCCGACGTGGCGGCCTGGGGCGCGACGCCGACGCTCGAGACGGACCTCGGCGGCCTGCGGGTCGCGATGATCCACGACAGCGGCCAGGCGCACGGTCGGCTGCAGCGAATGCGCCGCCGGTTCCCCGGCGCGGACCTGGTCGTGTTCGGCCACTCGCACATCCCCCTGGACGCAGAGGAGCGCGGGCTGCGGATCTTCAACCCCGGCTCGCCGACCGACCGCCGCCGTCAGCCGCGGGGGACCGTCGGCGTGCTGCGCATCGAGGCCGGACGGCTCGCGGCCGCCGACATCGTCGCGGTCACCTGAGCGTCGGCCGGTGACCCGCGGTCAGCGGTCCCGAGCCAGCCAGAGCACCCCGAGTGGCGGCAAGCTGAGCGACACCGAGGCAGGCTGGCCGTGCCACGGCTCGTTCACGGCCTCGACGACCCCCAGGTTGCCCACCCCGCTGCCGCCGTAGTCGGCGGCGTCGGTGTTGATCACCTCGCGCCACCGGCCCGCGGCGGGCAGGCCGACCCGGTAGTCGAGGTGCGGGCCGCCGGAGAAGTTCGCCACGCAGGCGATGGTCTTCGCCCCGGGCCCGGTCTCGTCGGGCTCGGCGAACCGCAGGAATGCGAGCACGTTTCCGTCGGCGTCGCTCGCGTCGATCCAGTTGAACCCGACCGGGCTGAAATCCAGTTGCCACAGCGCCGGGCTGTCGTCGTACACCCGGTTCAGGTCCCTGACCAGCCGCTGCACACCGCTGTGGAATCCGTTGCCGTCCTGCAGCGCCTGCCAGTCGAGCCCTGCCTGCTCGGACCACTCGCTGTCCTGGCCGAACTCCGATCCCATGAACAGCAGCTGCTTGCCCGGGTGGGCCCACTGGTAGGCCAGCAGCGCACGCAGGCCGGCGAACTGCTTCCATCGGTCGCCCGGCATCTTGCGCAGCAACGATCCCTTGCCGTGCACCACCTCGTCATGCGACAGCGGCAGCACGAAGTTCTCGCTGAACGCATACACCATCGAGAACGTGATCTCGTTCTGGTGATAGTGCCGGAAGAGCGGGTCCTTGGACAGGTAGGACAGGGTGTCGTGCATCCAGCCGAGGTTCCATTTGAGGCCGAACCCGAGCCCGCCCAGGTGCACCGGCTTGGTCACCCCGGGCCAGGCCGTGGACTCCTCGGCGATCATCATGATGCCCGGCACCCGCTTGTAGCAGGTGGCGTTCGCCTCGCGCAGGAACGCGACCGCGTCCAGGTTCTCCCGGCCGCCGAGGGCGTTGGGCGACCACTGGCCCGCGGCGCGGGAGTAGTCCAGGTAGAGCATGGACGCGACGGCGTCCACCCGCAGCCCGTCGACGTGGAACTCCTCCAGCCAGTAGATCGCGTTGGCCACCAGGAAGTTGCGGACCTCGGGCCTGCCGTAGTCGAAGATGAGCGTGCCCCAGTCCGGATGCCCCGCGCGCCGTGGGTCGTCCGGCTCGTAGAGCGGCGTGCCGTCGAACCTGGCCAGCGCCCAGTCGTCGCGGGGGAAGTGCGCGGGCACCCAGTCGAGGATGACGCCGATGCCGGCCTGGTGCAGGCGGTCTACCAGGTAGCGGAAGTCATCCGGCGTGCCGAACCGCGCCGTGGGCGCGTAATACGAGGTCACCTGGTAGCCCCAGGATCCGCCAAACGGGTGCTCGGCGACCGGCAGGAGCTCGACGTGCGTGAACCCGAGCCCGGTGACGTAGTCGGTGAGCTGGTCGGCGAGCTCGGTGTAGGAGAGCCCGGGCCGCCACGAGCCGATGTGCACCTCGTACACGCTCATCCGCTGGCTCAGCGGGTCGCGCCCGGCCCGCTCGGCCAGCCACGCCCGATCGCCCCACTCGTAGCCCGAGTCGTAGACCACCGAGGCGGTGGCCGGCGGCCGCTCGGCGAGCGCGGCCATCGGGTCGGCCTTGCTGTGCCAGCTGCCGTCCGGACCGCAGATGTCGTATTTGTATCGGGTGCCCGGTCCCACCTCGGGCACGAACAGCTCCCAGACGCCCGACCCGCCCAGCGAGCGCATCGGGTACGCGCGCCCGTCCCAGTGGTTGAAGTCGCCGATCACCCGCACGCCGCGCGCGTTCGGTGCCCAGACGGCGAACGCGGTGCCGCTGGCGTCATCGCTGACGTGGGCACCGAGAACCTGCCACAGCTGCTCGTGCCTGCCCTCGGCGATCAGGTGCAGGTCGACCTCGCCGAGCGTCGGAAGGTGGCGGTAGGGATCGTCGGTGACGGTCTCAGGCAGCGTCTCGGCCCCGTCCGTCCCCGGTGCCGGGTAGGTGACGGCCAGCCGGTAGTCGGGCACGCCGGTGACGGGGAGCGTAGCCGCGAACACCCCTTGGTACACGTGCTCCATAGGGAACCTGCGGCCGTCGGGCAGCACCGCGGCGACCGAGGTCGCGAGGGGGCGCAGCGCGGCTACGACGGTCCCGGCCTGGCCTTCATGCGCGCCGAGGACCGAGTGCGGGTCGTGATGCGTTCCCGCGACGATCCTGTCGATCTCGGCATGGCTGATCTGGGTGGCTGGGCCGGCCTGTTCGCTGGTTTTTTCCATAAGCACGCCGCAATCGAGTCGAGTGGCACCGATAGCCAGGACGGGCGGTGCCTGGCCTCGTAAACCACCTCATATACCGCCTTGTCCAGCATCAGGGCCCGCAGCAGCGCGCCGTGGACCTGCGGATCCATCCCGCCAGCCTCGGCGTAGCCCTTACAGAACGCCGCCTGGCTGCGCTCCACCCACTCGTCGGCGAGGTCTCGGAGCTTCCCGGCATCCGGGCGATCAAGTAGCTGATGCCGGGCAGCGTAGTCGAACGAGCGGAGCATGCCGGCCACATCGCGCAGCGCGACCGCGGGGGCCCGCCGCTCCTCGAGCGGAACCGCCGGCTCGCCCTCGAAATCCAGGACCACCCAGCCGGTCGCCGTGCGGAGGACCTGGCCGAGATGGTAGTCGCCGTGCACCCGCTGCACCGGCACGCGGCCGCCGGTTGCGGCCAGATCGGCGTAGTAGCCGCGGACCTTGCCGGCATACGGGTGCAGCTCGGGCACCTCGGCCTCGGCGACCTCCAGCCTGCGGGCCATCTGGCCGGCCAGGTCGCGCAGCGCCCCCGGCGAGAGCTCGGCGACGCCGAACACCGCGGCCAGGTCGGCGTGCACCTCGGCGGTCGCCCTGCCTAGCCGGAACGCCTCCCCGGCAAAGTCGCCACCCGCCTGGTCGGGCCGGATCGTTCCCGGATCTGCGGCGCCATCTCCGGAGTAGAGATCGCGCAGGCTGGTGGCCGCCAGCGACCAGCCGTCACTGGCCCCGGGCAGGTACCTGGACAAGATCGCGAGCAGGGCCGGGACGCCGTCGGCGGTGGTGGTCTCGATCCACCCGAACGGCTCGGCCACGTGCTTCGAGCCGCGCCGGGCCAGCGCGCTGGTCACCTCGAGCTCGGGGCTGCAGCCGGGGAAGACCCGGCGCATTATCTTGAGGATGGCTGAATCCCCGAAGATCAGGCTGGTGTTGCTCTGCTCGCCGGTGAGCATCAGGCTGTCCAGGCTGGTGTCGATGACCGCTCCGGGCTCCGTGGCGAAGCGCAACTGGCCGATGGTCGCCTGATCCGCCATGGCCCGCAGCAGGATCTTGGTCAGCTCGGGGTCGTGCAGCGCCTCGTAGGCGGTCCTGCCCGAGCCGGCCGGCCCCATGACCGCGTGCCGCAGCGAGTTGGGGAGGCGCCTGCGGATGCCGACCAGGACCTGGTAGCGCGCGGTCCGCCCGTCCGAGGACACGGTGACGATCAGGTGGCGAAGTTCCGGGTCCCCGTCGGCGAGGGTGGTATCGGCCGTTATGGAGAGGTCACGCACCGTAGCACTGCTGCCCGAGTACCAGCGCTGAGCCGGCAGCCACGCCGCTAGCGTGTCCTCAAATGTCATGACTCCAGGTCTACCCCGCGGTTCGCCAGTCATCCCGCAAACGCCGGACTGCGACGTTACGGTCTAGATCAGTCAATCAGACCGGAGCCGGGCTGCGGCGGGGCACGGGCTACCGCTGCGGGCTGGGCGGCGGGAGCAGGAACCAGTAAAAGCCGTGGCCGGGCAGGGTCAACAGGTAGCTGAGCTCGCCGATCGAGGGGAAGACCACGCCGCCCATGCACTCGACCGGCGAGATCCCCTTGAACCGGCGCAGGTCGAGCTCGACCGGCTGCGGGAACCTGGACAGGTTGTTGACGCAGAGGATCATGTCCGTTTCCTCCGCTTCCGGGTCCGGCGGGTCGGCCGGGGAATGCCGGTACTCCCGGACGAAGGCAAGCACGCTGGGGTTGGACGAGTTCAGTTCCTCGTAGTCGCCCCGGCCGAAGACCGGGTGCCGTTTCCTGATCTCGATCATCCGCCTGGTCCAGTGCAGCAGCGACCCGCCGTTGCGTTCCTGCGCCTCGATGTTGAGGGCCTGATAGCCGTAGATCGGGTCCATGATCAGCGGCAGGTACAGGCGGGCCGGATCACAGCCGGAAAAGCCGGCGTTCCGGTCCGGGGTCCACTGCATGGGCGTACGGACACCGTCGCGGTCGCCGAGCCAGATGTTGTCCCCCATGCCGATCTCGTCGCCGTAGTAGAGCACCGGCGAGCCGGGCAGCGACAGCAGCAGCGCGGTGAACAGCTCCAGCTGGTTGCGATCGTTGTCGAGCAGTGGCGCGAGCCTGCGCCGGATGCCGATGTTGGCCTTCATCCGCGGATCCCTGGCGTATTCCGCGTACATGTAGTCGCGCTCGTCGTCGGCGACCATCTCCAGGGTCAGCTCGTCGTGGTTGCGCAGGAAGATCCCCCACTGGCAGCCGGAGGGGATCGGCGGAGTCTGGGCCAGGATCTCCGAGATCGGGTACCGCTGCTCCCGCCGCACCGCCATGAAGATGCGCGGCATCAGCGGGAAGTGGAACGCCATGTGGCACTCGTCGCCGCCGGCCTCCGGGTCGCCGAAGTACTCGACCACGTCCGCGGGCCACTGGTTGGCCTCGGCCAGCAGCACCCGGTCCGGGTAGAGCCGGTCGATCTCGGTGCGGACCCGCTTGAGGTACTCGTGCGTCTCCTTGAGGTTCTCGCAGTTGGTGCCCTCCCGCTCGTACAGGTACGGGACGGCGTCAAGCCGGAAACCGTCGATCCCCAGGTCCAGCCAGAACCGCAGCACCTCGAGCATGGCGTCCTGAACCTTCGGGTTCTCGTAGTTCAGGTCCGGCTGGTGTGAGAAGAACCGGTGCCAGTAGTACTGCCCGCGAACCTCGTCGAACGTCCAGTTGGACCGTTCGGTGTCGACGAAAATGATCCTGGCTTCGCTGTAACGGTCATCGGTGTCGGACCACACGTAAAAGTCACCGAATGGCCCGTCGGGGTCGGTGCGGGACTGCTGGAACCACGGATGCTGATCGCTGGTGTGGTTCATCACCAAGTCGGCGATGACCCGGATGCCGCGCTCGTGCGCCTCCTCGACGAGCTCAACGAAATCGCCTATATTCCCGAACTCGGACAGAATTGACATGAAATCTGAGATGTCATATCCGCCGTCGCGGAGCGGCGAGTCATAAATGGGCAGCAGCCAGATGCAGTCAATGCCGAGCCATTGCAGGTAATCGAGCCTGGATGTCAGGCCGCGGATGTCGCCGGTGCCGTCGCCGTTCGAGTCATGAAAGCCGCGGACGAGCACCTCGTAGAAGACGGCGTGCTGGTACCAGCGGGGATCACGGGGCTTGGCGAACGAGAACGAGTCGGGCACCGGCTCGCTGGGCGCCGCCGCCGTGCCGGGTTTGAAGGCAGGCAGTGGCTGGCCGATGGTGCCCAGTGACGTTGGCCAAGGCTGTGTGCCCACTACTGACTCCCGATATCTCCGCCGGCCGGCCTGAACTCAAGTTACGAGGGTGTCGTGCTGCTGTTCGTTACATGTCTGCAAATCGTTACGTCCCTGGTCCGCTGGCCGCCCGGCCGGTTTTCACGGTGAAGATGTGGGCAGGAGTCACTCCCGGATCCAGCCGGACGTAATTCGCCTGGCCCCACCGGAACTCCTCGCCGGACAGCTCGTCCGCCACAACGAAGTCCTCGCCCGCGCCGACGCCGAGGGCCGCGAGGTCGAGCCAGACGGTGGCCTCCCGGGGATGGTGCGGGTCGATGTTTACCACGACCAGAACCGTGTCGCGTTCGCCGCCCCCACCCTCCGCTAGAACGCTCTTCGAGTAGCAGAGTATCTCCGGCTGGTCGCTGTAGTGAAAACGCAGGTTCCGCAGCTGATGGAGTGCTGGATGTGACTTACGGAGCATGTTGAGGCGGGTGATGAACGGCGCAATATCGGCCAGCGGCGGGGGAACGCTTTCGGCGTGTTCCCAGTCCCGCGGGCGGTACTGGTACTTCTCTGAGTCCAGATATTCCTCGCTGCCGGGGATCAGCGGGGCGTTCTCGCACAACTCGAAGCCGGAGTACACGCCCCACGTCGGGGACAGCGTCGCGGCCAGCACCGCCCGGACCCGGAAGGCAGGCGGGCCGCCGTGCTGCAGGTACTCGGTGAGGATGTCCGGGGTGTTGACGAAGAAGTTGGGCCGCATGTACGCGGCCGCCGCGCCGCTCAGCTCCAGCAGGTACTCGGTGAGCTCAGCGCCCGAGTTGCGCCAGGTGAAGTACGTATAGGACTGGTGGAAGCCGATCCTCGCGAGGTTGTGCATCATCGCAGGCCTGGTGAAGGCCTCGGCCAGGAAGAGCACGTCCGGATCGGTGCCCGCGATCTCGGCCAGCAGCCGCTCCCAGAACGGCAGCGGCTTGGTGTGCGGGTTGTCCACGCGGAAGATCCGGATCCCGTGCGACATCCAGTGCCGGACGATGCGGAGCACCTCGGCGTAGATCCCCTCGGGATCGTTGTCGAAGTTGACCGGGTAGATGTCCTGGTACTTCTTCGGCGGGTTTTCCGCGTATGCGATCGTGCCGTCGGCTCGCTTGGTGAACCACTCGGGATGCTCGGTGACCCACGGGTGGTCCGGCGAGGTCTGGATCGCCAGGTCCATGGCGATCTCCAGGCCCAGCTCCCCGGCCCGCGTGACGAACGCGTCGAAGTCAGCGATGGTGCCCAGGTCAGAATGGATGACGTCGTGACCGCCGTCCGCTGACCCGATCGCCCACGGCGATCCAGGGTCGCCCGGTCCCGCGTTCAGGGAATTGTTTGGTCCTTTCCTGGCGGTGATCCCGATCGGGTGCACGGGCGGGATGTAGACCACGTCGAAGCCCATCGCGGCGATCGCGTCCAGCCGCCGGGCGGCCGCATGCAGCGTCCCCGACTTCGGGCGCTGCCCGGGCCCCACGTCGGCGATGGCCCCTTCCGACCTGGGGAAGAACTCGTACCAGGAGCCGTAGAGCGCGCGCTGCCGGTGCACGATCACGGGGCGCCTGCCGGACCGGGTGAGCAGATCCTTGAGCGGGAACGCGGCGATCGCCGCCGTGATCCCCTTGCGGTTGGCCGCCGCGAGGCGGTCCAGGGCGGGGATGGCGGTATTCCGCAGCGTCGCGGCCAGGGCGGCAAAGGCCGTTCGTGCGAGGGCGGCGTCGCGCTTGTCCGGGCTTGCGGGCGAGCGCGGGAGCCTGGTGGCCTGGGCGGCCGCGCGCTCGAAGAGCAGCGCGCCCTCGGCCAGCGTCAGCTCGACGTCCTGGCCGAGCGGGACCTTGATGTCCGCGTCGTGCAGCCAGCGGGCGATGGGGTCTCCCCACGCCTCGACCTCGAAGTGCCACAGGCCCTCCGAGGTGACGGTCACCTCGGCTCCATAGCGGTCGGTGCCGGGGGCGAGCTCGGTCATCGGCACGAGCGGGCGGCGGCGGCCGTCCGGCCCGCGCAGTACCACGCCCGTCCCGAGCATCCCATGGCCCTCGCGGAAGACGGTGGCGCTGACCGGGAACGACTCGCCCACAACGGCCTTAGCGGGATACTCGCCGCCGGCCACGACTGGCTGCACGTTAACGATGGGGATCCTGCCGATCACTTAGCACAAGCTACCCGCGGAAGCGGCGGTCATGCGATCGGCTTGGCCAGCGGGGGGCGCGTCGATGTCCGATCAACTCCAGACACCTATTAGGGTCGCTGTCCGTGAGAGCTATCCGCCGGTTCACCATACGGCCGCAGCTGCCCGAGCCGCTCGCCCCGCTGCGCGGGCTGATGCTGAATTTGCGCTGGTCCTGGCATGCCGAGACGCTGGACCTGTTCGCGGCGATCGACCCCGAGGGATGGGAGCGCGCCGGGCATGACCCGGTCGCGCTGCTGGCCGAGGTCCCGCCGGAGCGGCTTGCCAGCCTCGCGGCGGACCCGCGGTTTCTCCGGCGGCTGAACGACGCGGTCGACGAGCTGCACGCGTATACCACGGGCCCGCGGTGGTACCAGACCGACCACGGCCTGGCCGGTGCGCCCGCGGCCGTGGCGTACTTCTCGCCCGAGTACGGCATCACCGAAGCGCTGCCGCAGTACTCGGGGGGCCTCGGGATCCTGGCCGGCGATCACCTCAAGGCCTGCAGTGATCTCGGGGTGCCGCTGATCGGTGTCGGCCTGCTGTACCGGCACGGCTACTTCACGCAGGCGCTGTCCGCCGAGGGCTGGCAGACCGAGCGCTACCCGGCGGGCGACCCGAACGGCCTGCCGCTGACCCTGCTCAGGGAAGGCGGGGAAGGGCTCAGCTGGGGCGGGCAGGGGCACAGGGAAGGCGGAGAAGGGCTCGGGGAGAGCGGGGCACAAGAGGGCGCGCCGGTCAAGGTCAGCGTGGCGCTCGCCGACGGCGCGGCCATCGTCCGCGCCGAACTGGCTGGCTGACCAGGGTAAACGCCAGGGTCCCGCGCTCGTGCCAGCGCGGGGCCCTGGTCATGTCGGGTCAGGACAGTGAATCCGGCTAGCCTCACCCTGCCAGGACAGCGCGACCGGGCCGGCGGCGTGCCTAAGGTGCGACCACACCGTCGAGCAGGAGGCGCACCGTGCCCGAGTGTCCTGCGTTCCTGAAGTTGCCCG
>Ga0209116_1000459_pt1 | contig 9703 bp, 7 predicted proteins | sample BlaSpr_A8_OM2_O1_FD_187975 | JGI IMG/M metagenome (GOLD analysis project Ga0209116, IMG submission 187975) | Forest soil microbial communities from Thunder Bay, Ontario, Canada - Black Spruce, Ontario site 2_A8_OM2_O1 (SPAdes) (version 2) | ecosystem: Environmental > Terrestrial > Soil > Boreal...
CTTACATTGAGCTTGGCGATCACCGTCTCCTGATCTAACAGGAGTTGATCACTTGCCGCTTAGATCGCGCGCAGGACATCACGCGAGCGCTCAGTTGGAGAAGCTATAGCGATCCACCGAGATGCATCATCGTCCGAATGCCCACGCCACCATCAGCGGAAACTCTTCTCGCCAGAATACCCCACCGTGCGATCCGCTTCGCTCATTCATAACTACATCCGCACCTGCATCGCGCAGCGCGTCCGCCCACCTCCTTGCGTTCCCGAGGAAGAACGGCTCTTGTGTGCCAGCGACAAGGTATGTGCGCGGAAGCGGACTCGGCATAACGCTAGGGGGCTTGTAACCGCCGCCAGGCGAGGCGCAGAAGACTGCACCGTAGACATGTGGATGCCGAAGCCCAAGCGCGAGAGCCAGCTCTCCACCCGCCGAAACGCCGAACACTGCGGTACGTTCGGTAGGCAGCGCCACACCAAACCGCGACTCCGTCCATCGGCGAACGTCCTCGACGAAGAACTTCTCGTGTGCCGCGAACCGCTCCGGCTCAAAGCCCGGTGAGTACTCATGGAGCCGCAGCGTCTCATCGGTCAGCCCATGTATACCGACGATCATTGTGGACGGCACGTCGGCCTTCTCGAGCAACCGCCCCCACTTCGGGATTCTCTGACCGTCGCCGGCGAAGACGATTGCTTCGGGCGGGTCCGGTGGAACGTATACCGTGACCTGCCGTCCGCCGTCGTACTCGAACGTCCCAGTGACAAACTCTCCCAAGACCACTCCGGTGGGCCTGGCCGGCGCCGCGTCGGACTCACTTAGCCTGCGGTTGACGTGATTGCGTGTTTGCTTCTTCATGGCCTTGCAGAACTGGTCGCCCGATCCGCCGTCCCGTCAGTACGAAGTATAGATGAGATGACAGGGAGGCCAGCAAAATGACTCTATTGCGTGGCGCGGGCATCTACCCGCGCCCGATCAGGCGCGTCTGATGTGTGTTGCAGCAGGGCTGGCCAGCGCCAAAAAAAGGTCTACCTGCCTAGCTTTGTCCTGATTCTACCGGACATTCTCATTTTGCGGCGACAGCTAAATCCTCTTGTTTGACTTGCACGGATAGATGCTCCTAAGATACGCCGACAATGGAGGATCCACGGACACCAGCCAGCAGCCAGCCGACAACATCGCGATACCGCATTCTCGAGAAGCTGGGCGCGGGTGGCAATGGTGTAGTTTATAAGGCCGAAGATACCCGGCTGGGACGTTTCGTGGCCCTGAAGTTTCTCCCACCTGAAGGACAGCGGGATGCCCACGCGCAGGCGCGTTTTCAGCGCGAGGCGCAGGCGGCATCAGCGCTAAATCACCACAACATCTGTACGGTCTATGACATCGGCGAGCAGGACGGTCAGCTGTTCATCGCCATGGAGTTGCTGGAAGGGCAGACGCTGAAGCAGAAGATCGGATCGAGTCCGCTGCCGCTGGAGACATTGCTGGATTATGCGATGCAGATCGCCGCAGCGCTGGAGATTGCGCACAAGCATGGGATCGTCCACCGGGATGTGAAGCCATCCAACATTTTTGTGACCAGCCAGGGTGACGTGAAACTGGCCGACTTCGGCTTGGCGAAACGCGTGTTGCTGGATCGCACACCGAGCTGCGAGGCGCCCACGATGTCAGCTCCGATCACAGCACGCGGCGCCATTGTCGGAACCGTGGCATACATGTCCCCGGAACAGGCGCAGGACAAGGACATCGACGCGCGGAGCGACATTTTTTCGTTTGGTATTCTGCTCTATGAGATGGCGACCGGGAAGAGAGCGTTTCCCGGAGAATCTCCGGTAACGATCATCGGGGAGATTCTGCATAAAGAGCCGAAACCCATTCGCGAGTTGAATCCCCCGGCGCCCGAAGAGCTGCAACGAATCGTGGTGAAAACTCTGGAGAAGGATCGCGAAGACCGTTATCAGACGGCGCATGAGTTGATGGTGGATTTGCGGCGGCTGATGAAAAAGGAGACGGAACGATCGCAGAGCGGGTTGCCGGTAGAGCTGCCAAAGCGTGTGAAATCGAGAAAGTGGATCTGGATTGGGGCCGCGGTAGTGCTGGCCTGCGCCACAGCATGGATTGCGCTGAGCGGCCACGGCACGCCCGCGGCCGATGCGCCATTGCCAATGGAGCAGCTCACATTTTCGAGCGAAACTAAAACTGGCTCGATCTTTACGGACGGATCTCGTATTTATCTCGTCAGCGACGGGCATCCCGTCGAAATGTCCGTAAAGGGCGGAGCTATGGCGCCTCTGCGTGCCGCGATCGGCGACATGAATATCCTGGATATTTCGCCGGACGGCTCGGAGTTTTTGCTGCTGCAGAGCAATCTGAACGACGAAACACAACGGGGAACAATATGGACCATGCCCGTGCTGGGAGGTGCGGCCAAGCGGTTCGGAAATATCACGGCGCGCGGCGCAAGTTATTCTCCGGATGGGAAGTTGATAGCGTTCAATGAAAAGGAATCGGTTTATGTATGTGACGCCGACGGCCAAAACGTAAAGGAAATCTGGAACACCCAGCATATGGTGCCGGGCAATCCCGCTTTTTCGCCCGACTCCAAGAAAATTCGTGTAACGGTGTCGAGAAGCACGCTGGAGGACGATGTTACGAGGATCTGGGAGCTGAACGTGGACGGCAGTAATCCACATGTACTTCCTCTTCCCCAGTATTGGCCAGCGGATACCGGCGTTTACAACGGAATCTGGACGCCGGGCGGGAAGCATTTTGTTCTTGGCTCATACAAAGAGAGATCGAACAATCTTTACGAATACTTAGAACCAACCTGGTACGAATTCTGGAAAAAGCCATATGCGGTGCGATTGACGCCCGGCCAACCCGAAGTGATCGGAATGGCACCGAGCCGGGATAGCAACGGAATGTTCGTGCTGGGACGGCTGGCGCAGGGAGTGATGCATTTCTACGACGAAAAGCAAAAACGATTTTTGCCGTATCTGAGCGGACTACCCGCGGCGCAACTGGTGGTATCACCTGACCGAAAATGGATGGCGTACACGGATTATCCAAGAGGATATTTGTGGCGGTGCAAGATTGACGGTAGCGACAAGTTGCAACTCACAGACAGTCTGGCGCAGATGATCACGTGGTCGCCGGACGGCAAGTGGATAGCGTACTCCGACTGGAAAGAGCTGTATCGCGTCAGCGTTGATAGCGGCGCACCGGAACAGCTGACGTCGGAGGGTTTCACGGAAGTACTACCGAGCTGGTCGCCGGACGGGAAATCAATCTATTTTAACGATTACCCAATCGCGGGACACTTCCGCATCCGTATTCTGGATCTGGAGACGAAAAAGGTGTCAACGATGCCAGGATCGGAAGGCTACTATGCGCCGTTGTGGTCGCCCGACGGGGAGTACCTGGCTGCAACTCAGAATCCACCGAAGAGCCTGGCGATTTATTCCGTAAAAACAAAACAATGGAAGCGGTTGAAGGTTTTTGAGCGCGATTGGAGTTTTTTCGTGTGGGCGCCGGACTCGAAGTCAGTTTATGTGATGCGCGATCCATTGAGCGCGGCGGCCGGCGAGCAAACCGGAATCTACCGGCTGACGGTGCCAGATGGGAGGTGGGAGTTATTCACGAAATTTACGGGGTTAAACGTGCTCCGGGAAGGAGCGCAGAACTTCATATCCATCACGCCAGAGGGCAACATCGCAGCGATCAGCGATACCAGCGCGACCCAGATCTATCAGATGAAGTGGAAGCACGCAGAGTAAGGTTCCGAGGAGTTTCGGCTCGCCGCATAGCCGGCGTGCAAGGTCATGGGTTGGCGATTGCTTCGACGACCCGCCAAGAATCGCCGCGTCCGATCGCTTCGAAGTTCGACAAGTCAGATCACGAGGGTGGCGAGACCCGTGGCCACAAGCGCGGCTGCCCATACCAAGTCAAAGTTGACCCACGCCTTACGAAGAAGCGCGAGGCCAACCTTTCGATAAACGACCCAAGCTATCAACCCTGTCACCGCCAGATAAGCCGCCGTATGGACCCCGGTCGCGAGCATGCCGGCCAGCGGACTAATGGTCGAGGCCATGTGATTATGACCTCCCATGCGGCCGCCCGCTTGGGCGGTAGTGCTGCCCAGCAACACGGGCACTACCATCAAACCCGCACCGTGCGCCGAGGCCATCAGAAACGACCAGACAGTCAGATCTCGGAATCCTACCTGCATTCGGACCCATCGCGGGTGCCAATGTCGCACCAGGGAGAAGATTCCAAGGCCGACCAAGATCGCGGCGACGAAGTAGCGGATGACTGTGAGCGGCAGCGTCATGCCAAGGAACAGTGCGATCAGCACCACACTGCCGATGGCCAGTGCGTGGCCCAGTGCAATGGGGACGAGCGATCTTGCCACGGCGCTCCCCTTTTGCTCCTGCATGCCCAGCGCTACCGCGAACAGCCACCCCATGCCGGGGTTGAGTCCGTGGTAGGCGCCAAGGAGCAGCATCAGCCAAAACGCCGTCGAAGTCAGCCCGTCATGCGTCATTACTAGTCCGAATAACAATAGGAATCGGACGAAGCGTCGCCCCCTTGCAGCCGTAGTTGGTGCGCGCGCAATCCGTCGAACTCGACGAAGAACTTCTCATCGAGCTTCATCCCGCCCTCGGGCTTGGCATCGATCTTCACCATCCAACTCTTCACGCCGTCGGGGTAGAACTGTTCGTCCCACGGAGAGTAAAGCGAGTTGGTGAAATAGACGCGTTTGCCGTCGCGGCTGATCTCAACCATCTGCGGACCGCCGTTGAGAGCCTGCTTGGGTTTCTTCGGGTGAGCCGCTCGGCCTACGATGCCGCCGAGATGGATCGAGCCCGTCTTCTTCGGTTTGGCCGGATTCGAGACGTCATACTGGATGAACTCACCTGTCCCCCAGCACGAGACGTAAAGGAAGCGGTCGTCGAGTGAAAGGTTGATGTCCGACACCAAGGGCGGCACTGCCTTGAAACCCTGCAACAGGGGCGGCAGCTTTTCCGGATCAGCCGGCTCGGCGGGAATTTCGATCACCTTGCGGACTGCCCATTTGCCGTTCTTACCACCCTCGTCGCGGTGCCACATCCAAACGGAGGACGAAAGATCTTTGAGGGAGATGACCACACCGACGAAGCCGAAAGTTTTTTTAGGGTCGTGTGAGGGCCGAAGCTCGAGCACCATCTGCTGCTCCCCGCCCAAGTCAATTTCCTGCAAGTGACGCCGCTTGTCCAGGTCCCAGATGTGCAGCTTGTGGCCGTACTTTCCACCAAGCAGCAACTCCGCGTTGAGGCCGTCCTTCACCATGTTCGGTGTGCCCCACTCGGAACTGATCAACGTGTCGTGCCCAAGGTGCCACCAGAAATCGTAAGCCAAATTCTGAGGGCCGCGCTCCTTCTCCCATGGGCCCTTCAGCTCAAACGTATCGGCATCCATCAGGAAAATCCCGCCGGGACCATCGCCGCTCGCCGAACCGAGCGCGCTGCCATAAATGCCGTCAGGTCCACAGTGGATCGTGTGCGGCGATGTGTAGCCCGTCTTCCTGATGAACTCTTCCGGCTCGATCACCTTCACGATCTTGGGGTGCTTGGGGTCAGCTTTCGTATCCAGGATGTGAATCCGAGACGACCCGATGCCCGGAACGATAAGGTAACGACGCTCCATATGCGGATGCGGATTCTGGGGGCAGAGGCACGCGCTGCACGCGTTCCACCCGAAGTGATGCAGCTCGTTATCGCCGTTGGGAAACTCTGCTTGGCCGAGGAGCTGACCGTACGTGGCGGAACCAGGCTCGAGGTCAATGACTCCCATGGCGTCCCGCTTGCCGTTCTTGCCCACATTAAGCAGAGCAACGTAGGCGATATGTTCCGGCGCGGCTTTCATCGCCATGCCCGGTGAGGGATAAAAAGTTGGATCCGGCGTCAGGGGCATATTCCAGTCTCCTTTGGTGAAAGTCAGGGCGAAGGATCTTCGAGTGCCAAAGCATACTCCTGGTCTTCTCACTGGGCCACTGTTCCTTGCAGATGGTGCCGCCGGTGAGGGGCTCGCGGCGCTCCGGTGCATTCCGATCGGATGACGTAATTATCTGCCAGCAGACCTGCGTTGAACTCGGAGTTGGAGAAGAGCTCGCGCTTGCTTGGCTGCTTGCCAAGAGGCCGTGGATCGTTCCGATTCCAGGCACAACCAAGCTGCATCGCCTTGAAGAAAACCTCGGAGGGGCAAATGTCGACCTTACACCTGAAGACCTCCGTGCCATGCCGACGGGGCGTTCGAGTTTACAGCGATAGGGCATTCAAGAATTCGCGTCTCCGCTTGCAGAGTTTGCGTTGGCCAATCCCTCAGCTAACGGGATATTCCTTCCGCCCTAAGGTATTCCCTGTATCGCTTATCTTTTTGCCGAAAGTATGATGCGCCTCGAAAGGCCCCGAACGCATCAAGCCGAATATAGCGAGTTTTCAAGCCCAACCTCTTGTTAGGCTCAACCATGGCAAAAAAAGATAAATCGATAATCGAGATTGCCGAAGAAGAGCAGCCTAAGCAATCGGAAACGTCAGACCGCTTCACGAGGCGTTCTTTTCTCACGCAACTCGGTACAGCGAGCCTGGCCGTAACAACCGCTCCGTTGCTCCACTCCGCTCCAGTACAAGAGCCTGAGCCGGCTACCGAAGTGATCCCGGGTGCCGACGTTCCGGGCGCGGTTCCGATCGTGCTCAACATCAATGGAAAAGAGCATCATATTGCGTTGGAGCCGCGTGTAACTCTTCTCGATGCTCTCCGCGAGAACCTACAACTTCCCGGCACGAAGAAAGGTTGCGACCATGGCCAGTGCGGCGCTTGCACGGTGCACGTAAATGGACGGCGCGTGAATTCTTGTCTGACGTTTGCCATCATGCATCAGGGAGACAAGATCACCACCATCGAGGGGCTGGCTCAAGATGGAGAGCTGCATCCTGTGCAGGCTGCTTTCCTGGAGCACGACGGATTTCAGTGTGGCTATTGCACGTCGGGCCAGATCATGTCCGCTGCGGCGCTGCTCAAAGAACCTTGCGGTCAGGACGACGCTGCGGTTCGCGAGTGTATGAGTGGAAATATCTGCCGCTGCGGTGCTTACGACAACATAGTTGCCGCCGTTCAAAGCGCCCGACGCAGCGCATAAGAAGTTCATATCACGTCCGGATTTTGTCACTGAGGTCACGCAATGGAAGCCTTTCAGTTCAGCCAAGCCAAAACCGTAAATTCCGCGCTTGAGGCGAGCCGCGCGCAAACGGAAACGAAATTTGTGGCTGGCGGCACCACATTGATCGATTTGATGAAGTTGAATGTTGAAACCCCGAAGAGGGTTGTAGATATTAATTTCCTTCCACTCACACAGATCGAATCGACGTCCGACGGCGGATTGAAAATCGGCGCTATGGTTCGCAACAGCGATTTGGCGCACGATGAAACGGTCCAACAACGTTATACGGTACTTTCCGAAGCCCTTCTGTCCGGAGCTTCTCCGCAACTTCGAAACATGGCGACCACCGGCGGCAATTTGCTCCAGCGCACGCGTTGCTATTATTTTCGCGATACCGCCTATCCCTGCAACAAGCGCGAGCCCGGCTCGGGATGCCCTGCCATCGATGGCTTCAACAGGATTCACGCCATCCTTGGAACAAGCGAGCATTGCATTGCAACTCATCCCTCGGATATGGCCGTGGCCATGATGGCACTCGAAGCGGTTGTGCATATACAAGGCGCGAATGGAGAACGCACGGTTCCATTGAACGATTTTTACCTGCTGCCGGGATCCACACCCAATCGCGAAAATGTTTTGCTGCCGGGCGATTTGATCACCTACGTAACGCTGCCTTCGCTGCCGAATGGCACGCGCTCTCACTATTTGAAGCTTCGCGACCGCGCATCCTACGAATTTGCACTGTCGTCCGCTGCTGTGGTCGTTTCGCTAAGCGGCAATCGAATACAGCGCGTGCGTATCGCTTTGGGCGGCGTCGGGACCAAGCCGTGGAGATCGATGGAAGCAGAGCACGCACTGGAAGGCCGCGAAGCCAACGATAGCAATTTTCGAGCTGCCACCGAAGCTGCCCTGAAAGGCGCAAAGCCGAGGCACGATAACGCTTTCAAGGTTGAATTAGCCAAGCGCTGCCTTGCTCGCACGCTCGAAAACATCACGCAGTCCGCTTAGCCGCAAATTGTGCAGGAGAGGAAGGATGAATACCTCCGTAATCGGGGAACCAATCACCCGCATAGATGGAAAGCTTAAGGTCACGGGCGGCGCTAAATATGCCGCAGACTATCCCTTTGAAAAACTAGCGTATGGCGTGGCAGTCCCCAGCACTATCGCCAATGGAAAAATCGCACGAATCGATTCCGCCAAGGCCGAAAGAATGCCGGGTGTGATCGCCGTTTTTCATCATGGCAATTTCGATAAGCTCTATCGGCCTTCCGGCGCTTTTGAAGAACAGAGCCGCGCTGGCGAGAGCCGACCGCCATTCGAAGATGAAAATATCTATTACTACGGCCAATTCGTGGCCTTGGTGGTCGCTGATACTTTTCAGCAGGCCCAAGATGCAGCGGCGAATGTTCGTGTGACTTACGACGAGAAAACGCCGCTAGTTTTGCTGAATCAAGCGGCACCCGCAAATATCACACTGGCTACCAAATACTCCCGTGGCGATGCAGACTCCGCCTTCCAGAACGCTCCCGTACAGCTTGACGTGACTTACACCACGCCCACCGAAACGCACAATCCGATGGAAATGCACGCCACGATTGCTGTGTGGAATAAAGACAAGGTCACGTTATACGAATCGTCGCAAGGCGTTGTGAATCATCATAACGTGATGTCCGAGATGCTCGGCGTTCCGCTGGAGAATATCGAAATCATTTCCAAATTCATCGGCTCGGGATTCGGCGGTAAGCTCTTTCCCTGGCCGCATTCACTGCTTGCGGCGGTGGCCGCGCGCAAAATCGGTCGCCCCGTCAAAGTGTCGGTGCCGCGAACTTTGATGTTCACTACGGTCGGTCACCGTCCCGCCATTCAACAGCGCATGCGTCTGGGCGCGGCGCAGGACGGTAGGCTCGAGTCATTCCAAAATGACATCCTTCAGCACACATCCTTGGTGGATGATTATGTGGAAGACTGCACGCAGGTATCATCCCTGCTCTATAGCTGCCCCAATAACACCGCTATACAACATTTGGCCCACCTCAACGTCGGGACGCCAACGCCGATGCGTGGCCCCGGACGAACTCCAGCACTTTTCGCCATTGAATCGGCTATGGATGAACTGGCGGTTAAGCTGAATATGGATCCCCTCGAGCTTCGCCTGAAAAATTATGCGGAAACCGACGAGGCTTCCAATCTCCCCTGGTCCAGCAAGCACCTTCGCGAAGCCTATCAGACTGGGGCGGAACGATTCGGCTGGTCCAAGCGCAATCCAAAAGTCGGCTCGATGCGCAATGGCGATCTGATTCTTGGTTGGGGCATGGCCACATGCAATTGGCCGGCGTCGCGTCACGCGGCCGAGGTCCGCGTGAGACTCCTGGCAGACGGCACGGCTCGCGCGTCCTGTGCCACGCAGGATATCGGGACCGGCACATACACTATCTTTGCTCAAGTTGTATCCGACAAAACCGGGTTGCCGCTGGACAAGATTCAGGTGGTCCTCGGTGACAGCGCTTTGCCTCC
>Ga0209116_1000466_pt1 | contig 9671 bp, 15 predicted proteins | sample BlaSpr_A8_OM2_O1_FD_187975 | JGI IMG/M metagenome (GOLD analysis project Ga0209116, IMG submission 187975) | Forest soil microbial communities from Thunder Bay, Ontario, Canada - Black Spruce, Ontario site 2_A8_OM2_O1 (SPAdes) (version 2) | ecosystem: Environmental > Terrestrial > Soil > Boreal...
AAAAAACGTTTTGTCATTTCGACTCGGATTTCCCGCGAGCAAGGATGGTTGCCAGGTCGTTCGTGAATTTCGAACGAGGCATCACTTCGCGGCAACCGGCGGCGCGGGCTTGCTCAGCCAGTTCGGTCTGGACGTGCGAGAGAAAGGCAACCAGGGGTACATCCGGAGCTGATGCGTGCATGCGTTGGATGGCCTCAAGCGGCTGGTTGCGCGAATTGAGGTCCACCACCACGAGTTTGGGAGTTGCCTTGGAGATTTCGGCGAGCAGTGCGTCCGGGGTGGTACAAATGCGCAAGTCGACTGCCAGATGGCGGGCAGTTTCGACAATCTTTGCCTGAAAGAAAAGATCATCCACCAAAGCTAATACGTTTGCCAAGCTCGCTACCTCTCTTTCCGGTTTATCATGCACTTCGCGACTGCACAAGTTCAGTTCTTCCACTTCGGCTATACGCTAAGGTATAAATATCCCGGGAAGGACTTCACGGAGGTTTTGATGGCCGCACCGTCAAATCCGGATGCGTTGCCGGGACTGGCCGTTCTGGAGCAGACGCCCATCATCATCGAGAAAATCGTGTGGTCAGCCAGTGAGGAGCAGATGCACTGGAAGCCGGCGATGGATCGCTGGTCGATCAGCGAAGTGCTGGCGCATCTTGGGGAAGTGGAGGTCCTTGGCTTCCGCGAACGCATACAGAAGATGCTCGAAAAAAACAATCCAGCACTGGAGCCCTACGATCAAAACGCAGCGTATGCCACAGGGAAATACTCCAGCGGCAAGGCCCGGGAAAATCTGAAAACATTCTGCCACGAGCGCGACCGATCGCTGTCGATGCTTCGTTACGTTCCGGCGCATGCAATCGCGCGAACCGGACAACACGGCCAAATCGGGCAGATTTCAATCGGGCAACTGATGAATGAATGGGCGTTCCACGATCTGGGCCACATCCGGCAGATCGCGGAGCTTTTCCGGTCGCGCGCGTTCTTCCCGTCGATTGGGCCCTTCCAGAAATATTATACGATCAAACCGTAACCCAGACGGAGCGACCGAGCAAATGGAGACGATAACCAGCAAGAAAATTCTTTCTACCTTCGATCAGCTCGAAAAAAAATCGCTGGATCTGCACACGCTGTTTGAGTTTGTCGGGGGCAATGATCCGGCGGAACGGGAACTTGTGCTGGACTCGGTACAAGATTTGGCGCAGAGAGGTTTGTTGCGTGAAGAAAGCGCCGATTTCTACAGTCGCACGGAAAGCGGAAGACTGATCATCGCCGGCCCGCGCGAGATTACGATGTACACGCGCGAAGGATGCCATCTGTGCGATGAAGCGAAAGCGGTGATGACTCCGCTGCTTTCTGAATTCGATGCGAAGCTTCGCGAGGTGGATATCGACGAAGACCCTGTCCTGCTGGAACGCTACAATGACGACGTGCCGGTGATTTTCCTGGGCGGACTATTATTTGCGCAGCATCGAATCGATCCGGCTCTCTTGCGGCAGCGTTTGGAACAGACGAAGGAACTGTAACGGTCGTCTGCTTCCCCAACAGACGTTCTAGAAGGTGGTTGTTTGCAGTTATCAGTGCTGGAGAGCTTCGCAGAAGGCTTAGTGTTTTGATTTTTCCGCTTCCACGCCTACGCCTTCGTCGGGCACATCGCCGGGGCGGCCTTTCACGCGGTCATATTCACTTATGTGGCAGGTGGATCCGATAGCTTCGTTGTAATAAGTGGGGACGCCGAGGGCGGTTCGCAGTTCTTCATTGAACTTGCGCAAGTCAACCAATTGGCCTTTGTGCGCCGGGAATTTTTTCTTGTCGTGGGTAAGCAGGAATTTCTGATAGCCCGCATCCCACAGCAATGTGAACTGACCCTGCAGCATGATGCAGGGAATCTCAGTCATCTGAAAACTGTCGCCGGATGTCTTACGAAGTTCCGCGCCGCAATTGTACTTCTCGATTCGGACGACTCCGCCGGAGCTACGGACGAGAAACCCCTTGGCCGCGAGCGATTCCACTTGCGACTGGCCGAACAGCTTGTTGACGTACCACATGCCATCAGACTAGTGAGTCAGCATGGCTTCTGTAAAGTCAAAAATTGGCGAGCCCGGACCGGGTGGTAGGGATTGCGCTAAAGTTGCCGAGCATCTGCTAAACTGTTTTGAATTCCCTGCATATGCGGCGGCCTTCTCCGCATCTAATTTGCTGTTTGAGTTCATTCCGATTGCAGGAGTGAAGCGACATTAACGACAGAGGCGTGGAGACAGGGAACTTGGCGGACAACGAAGCATGAGTACGGCGAACAAACGATCATTGTCGCGAGAAACCTCCGGGGTGGAGGCACGCTTCGGACAGGAATTGTTAGAGCGCATTGGGAACACGCCTTTGCTTCGGCTTGGGCGTATTGGCGCTGAGTTTCCCAATGCCGGGTTCTATGCCAAGGCTGAATGGTTCAATCCAGGTGGTTCGGTAAAGGATCGCGCGGCGTATTCCATGATCCGCGAAGGCGAGCGAACGGGAGCGCTGCGGGCGGGCAAAGTGATCCTCGACGCCACCAGCGGAAATACGGGAATCGCGTACGCTATGATTGGCGCGGCGCTTGGATACAAGGTGAAGCTGTGCTTGCCGTCCAGTGCTTCGCCCGAACGCAAACAAATCCTAGCGGCTTACGGCGTGGAGATCGTGTTGACGCCTGGAGACGAAGGAACCGATGGAGCGATTCGGCGCGTGCGGCAGATTTATGAAGCAGAGCCCGCAAAATATTTTTACCCCGATCAATACAGCAATTCTGCGAATCCGGCGGCGCACTATTTCACTACGGCTTCCGAAATTTGGGAGCAGACGCGCGGACAGATCACGCATTTTGTGGCAGGACTGGGAACCAGCGGGACTTTCGTCGGCACCACACGCCGGCTGAAGGAACTGAATCCGGCGATTCGTTGCATCAGCCTGCAACCCGACTCCGGATTTCACGGCCTTGAGGGACTGAAGCATATGGCCACGGCGATTGTGCCGAGCATCTATGACCCAAAACTTGCCGACGAGGATATGGCGGTGCGCACGGAAGATGCGCACCGAATGGTGAAACGACTGGCGCGCGAAGAAGGAATCCTGGCAGGAGTCAGTTCGGGAGGCGCGCTGTGGGCGTGCCTTGAGGTGGCGCGGAATTTGCCGAGTGGCCAGCCAGCGGTGGTCGTGACGGTCTTCCCGGATTCGGGCGAAAAATACCTGAGCGAGAAATTCTGGAGCGAAGAGTGAGTGGCACGACGCTGCGAATCTCAGACGCGCTGATTCGCCGGATTCAGGCGCACGGCGTGGAGACATATCCATACGAATGCTGTGGCGCGCTGTTGGGAAGGGACAACGAAACGTCACGCGAAGTTGTCGAGCTGGTCCCACTGGCGAATCGCCGGGATGATTCGCCGCGCAATCGTTTCGAGGTAACACCGGGTGACGTTCAGATGGCGGAGAAGAAGGCGCGAGAAATGCGGGTTGAGGTGATCGGCTGGTACCATTCCCATCCGAATGCTCCGGCGCGTCCCAGCGAATTCGACCGCGAACACGCTTGGCCGTGGTACAGCTACGTCATCGTGAGTGTGGAAGCGAGCGAGTCGCGCGATACGAAGTCGTGGCGATTGCGCGACGATCGTTCCGCGTACGACGCGGAAGTGATTGAATCCATCGCACAATCTGCAAGCATCTAATTGAAATAATGAAGAGGGAGATCACCGAATGGCAGTGAAAGTAATCATTCCTACGCCGCTACGGCCCTACGCGGGTAAGCAGGACAGCGTTGAAATGGAAGCCGGCAACGTTCGCGAAGCCCTTAAGGGGCTTACCACTCGATTCGGGGAGCTGAAGAAGCATTTGTACTCCGACGATGGGCGCCTGCGGAGCTTCGTGAACGTTTATGTGAACGATGAAGACATTCGCTATTTGGAGAAGGAAGAGACGCAGCTTCGTGATGGAGACATCGTCAGTATCGTGCCTTCGATCGCCGGGGGCACGGGCAAGTAAATCAGGAGAATTTTCGTGGCATCAAAAATAAAAAGCCCTAATTCGCCGGAGACGGGAAATCCGAGCGCGGCGCTGTCAAAAGAGGAAATAACGCGCTACAGCCGCCATTTAATCATGCCCGAAGTTGGTATGGACGGGCAGCTCAAGCTGAAACAAGCGAAAGTTCTTTGCATCGGCACTGGCGGGCTGGGAGCGCCGCTGGGCTTGTACCTTGCGGCTGCGGGAGTGGGCAGAATCGGCTTAGTCGATTTCGACAAGGTGGACCTGAGCAATCTTCAGCGGCAGATTCTTTTCGACACGAACGACATTGGACGTCCCAAAATCGAAGCAGCGACAAATCGCCTGCGGAATCTAAACCCGGATATTCAGATCGACAATTTCGAAACGCGCCTTACGAGCGAAAATGCCCTCGATATCCTGAAAGATTACGACATCGTGGTGGACGGCACAGACAATTTTCCCACACGGTACCTGGTGAATGATGCGTGCGTGATTTTGGGCAAGCCCAATGTTTACGGTTCTATCTTCCGTTTCGAGGGGCAAATCACTATTTTCGGTTATCCGGGCGGGCCGTGCTACCGGTGTTTGTATCCTGAGCCGCCTCCGCCAGGGCTGGTGCCTTCTTGCGCTGAAGGAGGAGTGCTCGGCGTGCTTCCGGGAATTGTGGGGGCGATACAGGCCGCTGAGACTTTGAAGCTGATCATCGGGAAAGGCGAACCGCTGGTTGGGCGCTTGCTTCTTTTTGACGCTTTGGCCATGCGCTTTCGAGAATTGAAGCTGCGGAAAAATCCGGAGTGCCCGGTTTGCGGCGGACACCCGACAATTACGAAGCTAATTGATTACGAGGAATTCTGCGGAATTCGCGGAGAAGAATCTGCGAGCCCGGCTCAGGCGGTGGTACCCGAAATCTCTCCGCGCGAACTCAAAGCCCGGCTCGATCGCGGCGACGATCTTTTTATTCTTGATGTGCGCGAACCGCATGAGTTTCAAATCTGCAATCTCGGCGGACACTTGATTCCGCTGGGCGAGCTTTCGCGCCGGGTAAACGAGTTGGATAGTTCGCGCGAAATCGTGGCGCACTGCCGCAGCGGCAAGCGCTCCGCGGAAGCGGTTGAGTTTCTGCGAAGCGCAGGTTTCCGCAAGGTGTTGAACTTGAAGGGTGGTATCCTTGCATGGTCGGATGAAGTAGATGCCTCGGTTCCAAAGTATTGACGGGTTCCGAGATCATCAGACCTCACCAAAGAAACCGCGTTAAAACTTCACAAGTTTCGATCGGAGGATCGAGTGCCAGATATCAAAGTGACCGTCGTTAATAATGGACCGCTGCTTATAGATGGTGAAGTGCAGATTGTCGATCAGGAAGGCAAGTCTTATGGTCTGGGAGGGCGAACCAAGATCGGACTGTGCCGTTGCGGCGCCTCCGAGCGGAAGCCCTTCTGTGATGGTTCGCACAAAAAATCGAACTTTCAGAGCCTGGTCGAGGCCCACGAACTTCCCCCTCCGCAACCTAAGCCTTAATCCAGATTTGGGAAGCTCTCGGGTGGTATTGTAACAATCCTACCCAGGGGCGAAAATTATATACGTAGTATGTCCGGCGTCCTCAGGCGTGGTTTGTAATTAAACTACATCATTTCAGATAGTTAACTAGTACTAAAACTATGTTCCGGAACGGTACACCAGTTGCAAGTTTCTCCACGGGCAGAAGTATGTCTCTTTGGGGGAAGTGGTGGGTCGTCCGAGCAATATTTGGGGTTTTCTGCATCGTTTTCGTCTCGTCCTTCTTTGGACGATAGCCGGGACGTCGTACCTCATTCTGCTTTGGGTCGTTCGAAATTCTTCTTACATCGCGGATCCGCTTCTGGACACCTATCTTCAAATGGCGGGAAGCCTAATCGCTTTCACGTTTGCGGCGAACGCGCTGGTTCGGTTTCGCGGAACACACGATCGAATTTCCCTGATTTTGGCATTCGGCTTTGTAATGGCGGGGCTGATCGAGGCGGGGACCAGCATGACGTTCTATCGCGGCATGCTCGTCACGGCCAGCGCAGGGAATGATATTTCAATTGGGTGGCTCGCGGGGCAGACGCTTCTGGGAATTCTATTGCTGGCTGCGTTGGTGGTGGAGCGCCGAATTCCGGTGGCGCGAGAACCGGGGAAGGAAATGGCCGGCTCTACGCTGCTGGTGGGAGCCGCCGCCTATTTGACCAGTGTTTTTTATTTCATGCTGCCGGACGCTCCCAAGATTCATCCCGGCGCAATTATTCCGCGTCCTTGGGATTTGCTGCCGGCAGCAATCTTTGCTGCGGCCGCGGTGGGATACGCGTGGCGTCTGCGGCGCGGGAATTCCGAATCGTCGCTCGACCGCGCATTGTTTATCGCGGCGGCGATGAATGTGATTTGCCATATCACGATCAGCCAGTCGCAACACGCCTTCGATGCCGCTTTTACGCTCGCGCACGTGACGATGGACCTCAGTTATGTCGTAGTTCTGGGCGGCACGCTGCTGGATAACGCGCAACTATTCGATCAAGTCAGCCGGCTGGCTGCCTCTGATTCGCTTACCGGACTTGCGAATCATCGCCGGCTTCTCGAAGTTCTGGAAAATGAAATTCAGCGCTCGCGGCGCACCGGCCGCAGCTTCGCGGTGGTGTTGTTCGACCTCGACAAGTTGAAAAAGATCAACGACATGTTCGGGCATCTGACGGGCAGCCGGGCGATTAAGCGCCTGGGCGTAGCCTTGCGAAATGATTGCCGATCCATTGACACGCCTGCGCGGTACGGCGGCGACGAATTCGTGCTAATCCTGCCGGAATCGGGAGAAGAGGAAGCTCGCAAGGCCGCGCTGCGAATCTGCGAGCGGCTTGCACGCGATGGCCAGGAACCGCCGGTGACCGTTAGCGCGGGTCTCGCTGTCTATCCCAACGACGGAACGACGATTGAAAAGCTGTTGGGCGCCGCCGATCGCGCGCTCTATGGCATGAAGGGTCGCAGCGAGAAGAAATTCCGCTTGAGGCATGTAGCGGCCTGTCTGTAAGAAAAAGGAGGTCGCGATGATGCGACTTGGGATGGGGGTCCCAAAGACGATAGCGGAGCGACGCGAGTCGCGAATTCCGATGGAAGTAAGCGTTCAGATAACCGGGCATCTCGCGCTGCCAGGCACCGAAACCACGTTCACCGATAATGTTAGCGCAGGGGGAGCGCGGGTCTGGAGCACTCGCCGGTGGACGCCGGGTGACCGGCTGACCATCGCGACGCTCACCGGTTCATTCAAGTCCTTAGCGCGCGTGGCGTACTGTCAGTTGGTCCCGGAAGCCGGCTTTGCTGTCGGGGTCGAATTCCTGGAATCCAGGGACGGCTGGGTAATAGGAAATATGTCCGCCGCGTGATTACTGCACAAATCCGACGTTGGGTTCCGGACCTGGGCCGGGACCTTCCGGAAGCATTCCAAACTGCTCTTCGAAACGAGACACATTTTCCTGAAGAGCTTTTGCCAATCGCTTGGCGTGGGCGGGGCTTAGGATCAGGCTGCCGACCAATTTTCCGTGGGGGACGCTGGGAAAAAGATAAATGAAATTCAGGGTGAACTCTTCCGCATTGTGGTGAACGACTACCAGATTTGCATATTGTCCGAGTAATTCCTTCTCGTCAGCCTTAATCTGGACTTGCTGTTGCTGCGGTTTCGGTGTTTCAGCCATCACTACCCTCCTTGGAATCACTTTAACTATAGCAGAGGCGAAGAAACACTTCCTGGCGATTTTTGGAATGCGTATGGCCGGCATAGTTGACCTGAAACTTAGTTAAGCGTAGTTTATGTGGATAGTTTAGCTAGGTTAACTCATGGACAGGCCCAAACCCGAGCCCAACGCTGCCCCGTTTATCCACGCGCATCCAACCACGGAATCTGCCGCCGCGTCTTCCACGGCACCTGAGCTCGCGGGTCTTTTAACTCATGAGGATGTGGATCGCGCTCTCGACCGCTGGCAAGTGTCCCAAGCCCGCCGGGAGGGTCGTGGGTCGAAAAGATTCGGGGGTTTGCGCGTACTGTGGCTCCTGATCGGGCCCGGAGTTCTGGTCTTTCTGGGCGAGAACGATGCTCCGAGTATGCTTTCCTATTCGGCGGACGGCGCCCGCTACGGAATAGGATTTTTCATACCGTTTGTCATCCTGACTTTCGTGATGGGATTCATCGTGCAGGAAATGACGGTACGCTTAGGAGCCGTCACACACCGGGGTCACGCCGAACTAATCTTCGATCGTTTCGGAAAGTTCTGGGGGTTTTTCGCGATGGGCGATTTAGTGTTCGGCAACTTTCTGACGCTGGTGACGGAGTTCATCGGGGTGCGCGCAGGTTTAGGTTTTTTCGGCATCCCGCCCGTGGTCGCGGTTGTGGGAGCGCTTGTAATCGTGGCGGGCGCGATTACGACGGGCCGTTATTGGACCTGGGAACGAATCACACTGGCGCTGGCGATCTTCAACGGACTTTTCATCCCGGCGGCGATCCTGGCGCGTCCAAATTGGCATTCAGTGGGCCACGCGCTGTTGACGTGGATGCCGCTGCCCAGCGGAAGCCACTACGAAATTCTGCTACTGATTCTGGCAACGATCGGCGCGACCGTGACGCCGTGGATGCTTTTCTTCCAGCAAAGCGCCGTGGTGGACAAGGGCATGCAGCCGCGCGACATCAATGCGGGCCGTTTCGACACATTTCTAGGAGTTGTCCTGGCATCCGTGTGCGCCATTGCCGCAATCCTGGCAACGGCGCCGTTGTTTCACCACGGTATTGATGCTTCGAACTTTCAAGGCGCGCAATTCGCGGAAGCGCTCGAGCCCTGGATCGGACACACGGGCGCGGCGCTTTTCGCACTTGGAATTTTTGAAGCGGGAATCGTGGCGGCGATTGCGATTTCTACTTCTTCGGCTTACGCGTTCGGCGAAGTTCTGCAAACGGGGCATAGCCTGAATCGCCCGTTGCGCGATGCGTGGCCCTTTTACTTGGTTTTGTTGGGTTCGGCCGCCACGGCAGCGGCACTCGTGCTGGTTCCGCGTTTTCCACTCGAGTTTGTCGCGCTTACCGTGAACGTGATCGCAGTTCTCGCCATGCCGCCGGCGCTGGCGTTTTTACTACTCTTGGTGAACGATCGAGAGGTTATGGGCGAGCACGTGAACGGCATGTGGGCCAACGTGGCTGGTGTGACCGTGACGGTGCTTTTGATCTGCGCGGGAATCGGATTTGGCCTGGCGACTGTGTTCCCGAAGTTGCTGGGAGGCTAGGCTGGCAGGAGCACGCGGGTCTGATTTTTGAAAGGACGGAGAATTGGTGAAGAGAGAATTGAAACCTAACGTTGAACCGGTTGCCGTGAACGGAGAGCAGCCGCATCTGGAAGACCCCCGGGTGGTCTTGTCGCTGCTCGAAGCCGACCAGGTAGTAGCGGCTAAAGAGCGAATGCGTTTCGGCCGTCAAAAACTTTCGGGGGGAGTGCGAGCCATGCTTTGGGGCTTGCGCATTTACGTGGTGGTGATGCTGGTGATTGTCTTGATTTCGGTGTTTCACGCAATCCAGGCGGCGCACTGAGTGCAAATTTCGCGCCGGGGTTCCAGCGGACCTGCGGGGCGCGTTTTCCGGGCACGTTGCGTTGTCTGTTACAATTCGAAGTCCTCAGCCTGCG
>Ga0209116_1000471_pt1 | contig 9638 bp, 8 predicted proteins | sample BlaSpr_A8_OM2_O1_FD_187975 | JGI IMG/M metagenome (GOLD analysis project Ga0209116, IMG submission 187975) | Forest soil microbial communities from Thunder Bay, Ontario, Canada - Black Spruce, Ontario site 2_A8_OM2_O1 (SPAdes) (version 2) | ecosystem: Environmental > Terrestrial > Soil > Boreal...
TCGCGCATTTTCCGGAGCGGCTGGCAGCCTTCCGCGAAAAAGGCACCGCGCTTGTTGGCGACGTGCATCCGGATGTCGCAAGCGTTGCCGGTGCGATCACTCCTGTCCCGGGCGGAGTCGGGCCGCTGACCATCGCCATGCTGATGAGCAATACCATCAAAGCCGCGCGCGTGCGGCGCGGATCTCGTGCTGCGGTAAACGCTCCGGCAGCCGTGGCCGTGCCACGCTGATGTTGCGCGTCGGACTCACTGGCGGAATCGCTTCCGGCAAATCCACCGTGGCGGCGATGCTGCGCGAACAGGATTGTCTGGTGCTGGATGCGGACACGCTGGGCCACGAGCTGCTGGAGCAAGGGCAGGACGCTTTCAACGAAGTGGTGCGCGAATACGGCAAGGAAGTGCTGGACAATTACGGCAACGTCAACCGCAGCAAACTGGGACAAATTATTTTTGCAGATCCGCAGAAGCGCGCGCGCTTGAATCAGATTTTGCATCCGAGGATTCTGGAGGTGCTGCGCAGATGGTTTGCGGCGCTGGCGCAGGAGGGCGGGCCGGAGTTTGCCGTGGTGGAAGCGGCACTGATCATGGAGGCGGGTTATAACAAGGAACTCGACCAGGTGATCGTGTGCTGGTGCCCTGCGCAACAGCAATTGCAGCGCCTCGTGGAGCGCGGGCTGACGGCGGAACAGGCGCAGCTGCGCATCGCGGCGCAAATGCCGATGGAAGAAAAGCGGCGTTTTGGCGATGAAACGATTGATTGTTCGGGATCGCTCGCAGAAACGGAGCGCCAGGTGATCGAGGTTGTGAAACGATTGCTGCGGCAGGCGGCTCCCGCGGGCGGAAACATTTCCTGAGGTTGCAGCGTACTAACTGGCAGAGCGATTTCGTGCGAAAATGCCCGTGCAGCGGGGTGCGAGAGCTTTCTTCATGAGTTTGCTGAGAACAACGGGAAGCGAAGGACGCGCGGTGCGGCTGCTGGCCATCGGGCTGATCATCGGGCTCGGAGCGTACTGGGCGGGCTCGCGCTACGGTGAAAGAAATCCCGCAGCGGTGGATGCGTTGCGTCCGCCCGATGCGGGCGCGGCAACCGCGCTGGATCCTACGGAAGCGGAAAATGTGCGCATCTATCGCCTGGCGTCGCCAGCGGTAGCGAACATCGTGACGCGCATGGTGGAATATGATTTCTTTTATAATCCCGTGCCGGTGGAAGGCGCAGGCTCGGGATTTCTGATTGATGTGGATGGGCACATTCTGACGAATTATCACGTGGTGCAGGGCGCGCAGACGATCGAGGTGACGCTGGGCGATTTGACGCGTTACAAAGCGAAATTGATCGGCGAAGACACGCGCAACGACATCGCGCTGATTCAGATTGATACGCAGGGACACAAGCTGACGCCGTTGACGCTGGGCGATTCCCGCAATCTGCTCGTGGGGCAGCGGGCTCTGGCGATTGGCAATCCGTTTGGATTTTCCAGCACGCTTACCACCGGGATTGTGAGCGCGCTCGGCCGCACGGTGCAGACCAGCGAAAACACTTTTATTGATGAAGCGATTCAGACCGATGCGTCGATCAATCGCGGAAATTCCGGCGGACCACTTCTGGATTCGCACGGGCAAGTGATCGGAATCAACAGCGCGATTTATGCGCCGACCGGAACGACCGCGGGAATTGGATTCGCGATTCCAATTAATACAGCGCGGCGCGTGGCGGACGATTTAATCAAGTACGGCCGCGTGCGCCGCGCCACTTTGGGCGCCGAAGGTCGCGCTCTGTGGCCGGGGCTGGCCGAAGCGCTGAAACTGAACGTACAACAGGGAATATTGATCGAGCGCGTGGAGCCGGGCGGGGCCGCGGCGGCTGCGGGGATTCGCGGCGGCAATAAATCTATGGTGGCGGGCTTGCAGGACCTGCGCATTGGCGGCGATGTGCTGATCGCGGTCGACGGCAAGACGATCACCAACCAGATGGATTTGAATTTGATGCTGAACCGGTCGCAGCCCGGGAATACCGTGACTCTGACGATCGTACGCGACGGCAAGCAGATTAATATTCCGGTAAAGCTGGGCGAGGGATAGAAACTGCAGGCGATTCCTTTTGCTGCCAGCTTATAAATCCCGGCGATTCCACCTAGCGCGCACTTCTTTTCGTTCCTGATCACTCAGTTGAAACCAAGATTCCGCGGCGTCGCGCACTTTTTCCAGCGCGGCCTGCATCTCGGCCTGCTTCTGGTGCATGACTTCGCTGCCTGCATCGCCAGGAACGCGAACGGCGGGCGCCAGGAACATGACGGCGCGCGTAAACGGGATGGGAATCTGGAACAGGTCCCAGGATTTCTTGAACGTGTAGGCGTGCTGCAGGCCGATGTGAAAGACGGTGATCGGGCTGCCGCTGCGGCGCGCGAGAATGATTGGTCCGGGCTTTGCGACGTAGCGCGGGCCGCGCGGACCGTCAATCGTAAATGCGACGTGCTTCCCTTCCTTGATGCGCTGGGCCATCACGTTGAGGCCTTCGATGGCACCGCGGCTGGAACTGCCTTGCGCGGTGCCGAAACCGAGGCGTTCGATCACGCGGCGCGTCCACTGGCCGTCGAAGTTCACCGTGTTCATTATCACCATGCCGCGATTGCGCCAGATCCACGCTGCCGAAAAAATGCAGCGGTGCCAAAAGGCGCCGATGCCGGTTTCGCCGCCATGTTCGATGAGGACTGCGTTGTGCGCGCCCACGACATCGAGACGGAGCGTGGGTCCGATCAGGCGGATCGCGCCGTACACGAACCAGGCGATCACCGGGATTTGCATGCGGCGCCAGCGCGAGAGCTGCGGGCCGCGGACGTCGAATGGCGATGGGGCGTTCGGAGAGCCTGCAGGAGCGACTGATTTTGCGTCGGTATCCACTGCGGTATAGTATAGGGGAATCTCGTGCTGGTCTCGATGTGCTCCCGACCACAATCCGCGCAGCACAAAGCTTTTCCCCTACGGCGCAGAATTGTAGTGCTGCCGGTCCTGGCGTTGACGGCTATTTTAGCGTGCCCGCAGATGTCGCGCGGGCAGCAAGCGCCGCCTGGCGCAGTGGGGCGGGTGGAAGGGATGGATGTGTCGGTAGACAACGGCACGACCGCGGATAATTCATCTGCTGCTGCCGCGGCGCCGGGATCGCCGAGCTTCGTATTCAGCGGCAGCGTGCTGACGGTGCATGACGGAAAAGCGCGCTTGACTTTGCTTGCGGGCGGGCAAGTGGATGTTTGCGGGCCGGCGAAGTTCACGCTGCTGCAGTCCGGGCCTTCGATTACTTTGGCGCTGAATTTCGGGCGCATTCATTTGCAGCTTCCTGCGAGCACGCCGCTGCGGATTTTCACGCCGACGATGATTGCGACGCCGCTGGATATTGGCGGAGCGAGCCGCGAGATCACCGCCGGGCTGGATATGAACGATTCGTTGTGCGTAGTGGCATCGAGCGGCGCGATCCGGCTGGAGCAGCAATTTACGGGCGCGGGGCTGATCGTTCCGCAGAGCGGCGAATTCTTCCTGTCCGCGGGAAATCTGGTGCCGATAGCGGGCGCGCCGGGGAGTTGCGAGTGCACGCCGATGCATGCGCAGGCTCTTCCGCCACCGCAGATTCCGGTGATGGGCGTCACCTCGCAAGATCAATTGAATGTGGAACAATATCCTTCGGAAGCCGCGCCCGCACCTGCCCCTGCGCCCGCACCGCCGACTGCGGTCGCCGAGAAGGAGCCTGCCCCAGAGCCGAATGTGCAGCTGAGGATTCTGGCTGGCGCGAACGAGACGCATCCCATTTTGCCGGCGCCGAAGGACGCAGCGCCGCCTCCGCCGGTGCTTTCAGTGCCGGAGTACAAGATAATTTTGCCGCCGCTGGTTTATTCGGCTTCCTCTTCGCCTGCGCCGCCGGAAGATCCTGCGATGGGGGCGGTTCTGCTGGTGCGAACTGTGCATGTGGAGCCGGATTATCAGTTCACGGGACATGTGGAAGCGCCGCATTTGGAAACTGTGGCGCAGAAATCGAGTTCGTCGCCGGGAAAACAGGGGGCGAGCGTCTCGAACTCATCCGGGGGCAAGAAGGAAGGATTTTGGGCGCGGTTGAAGCGGGCGTTTGGCGGGAGTAGTTAGAATCTTATTAAGACAAAGATGTAAGAGCAAATCACGCTGCAGCGCGATTCACATTCCCTCATAGTTCGGGCCGCCGCCACCTTCTGGCGGGACCCAGTTGATGATCTGGTAGGGGTCGGCGATGTCGCAGGTTTTGCAGTGGACGCAGTTGGAGGCGTTGATCTTCAGTTTGGGCTCGCCTTTTTCGGTGACCATCTCATATACAGCCGCGGGACAAAAATACTGGCAGGGGTTGCCGTATTCTCGAACGCAGCGATCGCCGCAAATATTGGGTTCGAGCACGACGAGGTGGCACGGCTGGTCTTCTTCATGACGCGTGCCGGAGTGATAGACGTCGGTGAGGCGATCGAAAGTGAGCTTGCCGTCGCCTTTGAAGCGCGTGGATTGGTCCACCAGCGTGCGTGAGCGATTCAGCTTTGTGTATTCCTCGTAGCCCGGCTCGCTGCGCATAGGATCGCTGAGGCCGCGGCCGCCGGTGACAAATTGCAATCCTGCCTGCACCAGACCTGAGTACAAGCCGCCGTGAAAAGCCTGGTGGAAATTGCGGACTTCCCAGAGTTCTTTCTTGATCCAGCTGGCTTCGATTTTTTGCGGGTAAGCGGCGAGAGTTTTTGCGGAGGTGTCGCCGGCGCAGAGTGCTTCGTAAATTGTTTCGGCGGCGAGCATGCCGCTTTTGATCGCGGTGTGAATTCCCTTCAGGCGCTGCGAATTCAACAGGCTGGCGGAATCGCCGATGATCAGGCCGCCGTCCACATAACTGCGCGGCATGGAATACCAGCCGCCGTAAGGGACAGTTTTCGCGCCGTAGCGGATGAGCTTGCCGCCTTCGAGAATATTTTTGACGAAGGGATGCGTTTTATATTTCTGGAACGCTTCGTGCGGATCGAACAGCGGGTCGTGATATTCCAGCGCGACGACCATGCCGAGCGAGACGCGATTATTCTGCAGGCCGTAAACCCAGCCGCCACCGTAGAGGTCTGAACGGAGCGGCCAGCCCAGCGTGTGGGCGACATATCCCGTGTCGATTTTTCCCGGCAGCACGTCCCACAGTTCCTTGATGCCGAGGCCATAGACTTGCGGGTTCAGGCCGTCGAGCTTCAGCTTGCTGACCAGTTCCTTAGTGAGCGAACCGCGCGGGCCTTCGGCGAGCACGGTGACTTTCGCGCGAAGTTCATACCCCGGCGTGAAGTTGTCTTTCGGTTTGCCGTTTTTGTCCACGCCCTTGTCTTCGGTGAGGACGCCGGCGATGCCATTTTTTTCGTAGAGCAGTTCCCTGCCGGCAAATTGCGTGAAAAGATTGACGCCTTTTTTTTCGACGAGGCCGCCGAGCCATTTCACCAGCTTGTTGAGCGAGACGACGTAGTTGCCGTGATTTTGCAGCGGCGGCGGAGTGATCGGGAGCTTGTAACTGCTGGATTCGGTGAAGTAATAAGCGGCGTCGCCGGTTACGGGCGTGTCGAGCGGGGCGGTTTTTTCGAAGTCGGGGACTAGCTCGCGCAATCCGCGCGGGTCCATGATGGCTCCGGAAAGCTGGTGGGCGCCGATTTCGCGGCCTTTTTCGAGGACGTAAATATTTTCGGCGGAGAGTGACGGAGATTTCTTCGCCTCGTTGTGCTTTTCGATCAGACTGGCGAGATGCAGGGCGCAGGAGAGGCCGCCCGGGCCTGCGCCGATGATCAGGACGTCGGCTTCGAGTTGTTCGCGCTGGATGTTGGAGGAGTCGGTCATGGCGCCATATTAGCAGAGGAGGAAAATGGAAAAGAGAAAATGGAAAATTGCGGTGCGGCGGGAGCGACGTTGCCGGAAATCGTTGAATTTGGGGACTTCGGGTGGTCATTTGCGGCGAGGCGCTTGCGAGCGGAAGGCGTCCAAAAGTATTGCATAGAAATTTCTAAGTTGCTGATTACGCGGGGTTTGAGTTTTTCGGGGATCGCGAAAAGACTCCAAAAGTATTGCGTAGAAATTCGGACTTCGGTGGCCGGGGAGCTCGGTGAGACGTTGAGATTACGGTACGGACGGAGAAAATTCGAGGTGAGATTGGCCACGGAGGGCGGATTGTCAAAAATATTCACGAATTACGCTAGCACGAGGCGCGCGAAATTGCGAACGGTTGTGTGTGTACATGCTGAGTTTTGATGAGACGACATCGCGGAAAAAAGCCCTCTTTCTTTTTTACGCGGCCCAATCTTCCCAACGGAGAGCTTTCACGCGACGGAATTCCCTTACGTTTGCGGTGATTAGGGTTAAGTCGCGACGCATCGCCTGTCCGGCAATCAGGAGATCGTAAGGGCCGATCCGCTTTCCCGACATTTCCAACGCCGCGCGAACGCGTCCAGCGGCCCGCGCGTCTTCCTCCTCAAAAGGCAGCAAGCTGATGGGGCCAGCGAACAGTTTCGCGACTCGCTTTGCGTTCCATTCGGGATGACCACTCTTGGCAACGCCGTACCAAAGCTCAAAGGCGACAATCGTTGGCACGTGTAGGCGGGCGCCTCGAACAATTGCCTTGTCAAAACGCGTGCGAACGACAGGCAAATCGCCTTCGATCAGCGCGATGCAGACGTTCGTATCGAGTAGGTAGTCCACTAGAATATTTTGCGACGCGGGGTGGCCGGTTGATTCCGGGCCTTCTTGGGCGGACTCATAAACGGTTCGGTGTTCAAGCGGTCTAGCTCGGCGAACCATTCTCGCGTATCGGAAATAATCGGCTCCAGCAAAATCCCTTCCGGAACCACGCGGATGCGGACCTCGCGACCCTTGAAACGGAACTCTCGAGGAAGGCGCACTGCCTGGCTGCGACCGTTACGGAAGAGTTTGGCGATACCTCTCTTGGCCATCGGATATCCTCTGCAATGATATATACCATAAGTATATACCAATCACAAGCGCGTGGTGCTCTGCTCGTAGCGGAGGGCGATGATGGGGTCAACGCGGAGGGCGCGGCGGGCTGGGATGTAGCAGGCTAGGAGGGCGACGGCTACGAGAAGGACCGCTACTGCTGCGAAGGTTAAGGGATCGTTCGAGCTCACGGAGAACAGCAGGCTCGAGAGTGCGCGGGCCAGCGCGGCGGCGGCTGCGAGACCGATGATTACGCCGAAAAATGCGATGCGGGCTCCTTGGCCGAGGATGAGGCGCAGGACGTCCTTTTGCTGTGCGCCGAGCGCCATGCGAATGCCGATTTCTTGGGTGCGGAGGGCTACGGTGTAGGCCATGACGCCGTAAATTCCGATGGCGGCGAGTAGCAGTGCGAGTGCGCTGAAGATTCCGAGGAGCACGAGGGTGAGGCGGCGGGTGGAAATGGAATCGTTCACGAGCTGCTGCATCGTGTGGATGGCGAAGATGGGCTGGTCTTTATCAATTGCAGCGACGGCAGCGCGGATGGAGGTACTGAGGCTGGAGGGATCAACGGCGGAGCGGACTACAAGATTCATGTCACTGTTCGGTTGCTGGCGGTACGGATAATAAACTTCGAGGCGCGCGGGATTGTCGAGGCCGTAGAGTTTGGTGTCTGCGACAACGCCGACGATGGTGACCCATTTTTCATCGTCGCCGGGATGCCCGCGGAGGATGCGTTTGCCGATGGGATCACCGTCAGTCCAGAAACGGCGGGCCATGGTGGCATTGACGAGGCCGACCAGCGGAGCGGTTTCGTTGTCGGAATCGGTGAAGGCGCGCCCGCGGAGGAGAGGAATGCCCATGGCGGTGGTGTAAGCAGAGCTGATGACGTGGTAATCGGGATGCGGGAATTCTCCTGGGCCGGGAAGCGGCAGGCCTTCGATGGTGACGTCTGAGCGGTTGTGATTGCCGGTAAGAGGGACGACAGTGCCGACGGCGGCGGATTCGACACCGGGAATTGTGCGGACACGGTCGAGGAGCTGTTGCCAGAAATTCAGAATGGCCGGATCTTTGGAATATTGGTCGGAGCGCAAATCCATTTCCATGGTGAGGACGCGGGCGGGCTGAAAGCCGGGGCTGACTTGAATCAGATGGTAGAGGCTCTTGAGCATCAGACCGGCGCCGACGAGGAGGACGAGGGCCAGGGCTGTTTCGGCGATGGCGAGCGCGGCGCGCAGGCGATGCTGGGCGGAGGTGGACGTGGCGCTGCGGCCACCTTCTTTAAGAGTTTCGTGCAAGTCCGGGCGGGTGGCTTGGAGCGCGGGGATGAGTCCGAAGGCGAAAGCGACCAACACGATGATGGCGCCCGCGAAGAGGAAGACGCTGAGGTCCATGCGCACGCCCATCGTCTGGAGCGCATCGGCGGGCAGCAAATATCCGAGGGCAGAGATTCCCCAAGCTCCGAGAAGGATGCCGAGGATGCCGCCGCAGAACGCGAGCAGCAGGCTTTCCGTCAACATCTGGCGAATGACGCGACCGCGGCTGGCGCCGAATGCCAAGCGCAGCGCGATTTCCCTGGCGCGCGCCGCACCGCGGACGAGGAACAGATTGGCAACGTTGACGCAGGCGATCAGCAGGACGAAGACCACCGCACCGAAGAGCACGAGCACGGCGAGGCGGGTGTCTCCCGAGAACTCTTCGCGGAAGGAAGCGAGGTGAGCGCCGAAGCCGTAATTGGATTGCGGATATTGTTGGGCGAGGCGGGCGGCAATCGTATTTATTTCCACGGCGGCTTGGGAAAGCGGGACGCCAGGGGCGAGGCGGCCGACTACGTCCATGTCACCACGCTCGCCGCGTTCGGCTAGTCCCTCGGCGAAGACGCCGAAGGGGATGAGGACGTCGGTGCGATCGAGGTAGCGGAATGTGGGAGGGAGAATGCCGACGATCGAGAAGCTGCGGCCGTCGAGGTTGATGGAGCGGCCGAGAACGGCGGGATCGCCGCCAAGATGCGATTGCCAGAGCTGATAGCTGAGGAGGATGACGGGGGAAGTTCCTTGATTTTCTTCGGAAGGAAGAAAATCGCGGCCCAGAACGGGACTCACTCCAAGCGTCGCGAAGAGATTCCTGCTGACATTCGGAGTATTGACCTGCACTGGCCCGTTGGTTCCCTCCAGGAATGAGGTGGGTTTGTCGTAGGTGTGAAACGCGATGGCTTGCAATGTTCGGCTCCGCTCCTGCCACTCCTGGATGTCCACAAATGGAGCCCCGAACATCGAAGGCCCTTTCGGGCCGGCCTCGCGGATTTGGACCAACTGCTGCTCATTGCGGTATGGCATCGGCCGAAGCAGGACGTGGTCCACGACCGTGAACATTGCCACGCTCGCTCCCATTCCTGCAGCCAACATTCCCACTGCAAGAATAGAAAATCCCGGAGCACGGCGCAGTTGTCGGAAAGACTGTCGGATGTCGCCTGGAAGAGAGTTGAGGAGCAAGCGTCACCTCGCGGTTTCGGAGATTGTAGCTCACACGGAGATCCAGTCGTCAGGTCTCAGCCCGGTGTTCGCCATGAATAAGACGTAGTCGTGCATTTGTTCGCACGACCATTTCCAACGAGGCTTTTGAGGCTTAGCCGCCCTCTCTCCGGTCGCCGTGTAAAGAGTTTTATATTCCGCTGGAGAG
>Ga0209116_1000473_pt1 | contig 9612 bp, 8 predicted proteins | sample BlaSpr_A8_OM2_O1_FD_187975 | JGI IMG/M metagenome (GOLD analysis project Ga0209116, IMG submission 187975) | Forest soil microbial communities from Thunder Bay, Ontario, Canada - Black Spruce, Ontario site 2_A8_OM2_O1 (SPAdes) (version 2) | ecosystem: Environmental > Terrestrial > Soil > Boreal...
CGCCGCGTTCGTCGTCGGCGCAATTTCGATCGCGATTGCAATTGTCCTCGGCCCCACGGCGAACGTCGCGTTTCTGGTCGCACTCGCTTTCGCGGTCGCCGCTTCTGCAAATCTTCCCGTGATCCTGTTCTCCATTTTCTGGAAGCGTTTTAACACCGCGGGCGCCGTCACGGGTCTCGCCACCGGCCTGCTCGCCTCGATCGTTCTCATTTTCCTCGGCCCCAGCATCATGACCGTGGACGCACCCACCGTTGCACCCGCCGCGCGTCACATTATCCAGCACGCCCCCGTCTTCCCGCTGGAAAATCCCGGTATCCTCAGCATCCCGCTGGGATTCCTCGGCGCAATCTTCGGTACCTTGCTAACGAAACGCGATCCCGCCGGCGAAGACAAATTCGCCGAGCTGCAAGTCCGCGCCAACACCGGCCTGGGCGCAGAAAAAGCCGTCGCGCACTAACCGTGGCACAGCCACACTGTTGGCTGTGCGAGTCAGTCGCGCACATTTTTCCCTCGCCCCTGCCATCGTTTTCCGTGCCTCATACGTGCTGCAGGCTGCCTGCCACCTGCTTATGTCCTGCTTTCTGCCTCCCTCTTCCGCTTTTCCGCTGTTCACGCATCCGCACACACGCCGCGCCTTCCTCCTCGCCTGGCCGTCCCCGTGCGTTATTATGGTTTGCGAACATTTTCGCGGTCCCTTGAAGCCTTCCCTGATCATCCACGGCGGCGCCTGGAACATCCCCGACGGATCGGTCGAAGATTGCCGCGCCGGCATGCAACGCGCGCTCGAAGCCGGATGGAAAATTCTCTCCTCCGGCGGCGCCGCGATTGACGCGGTCACCTCCGCCATCGTAATTCTGGAAGACGATCCCACTTTCGACGCAGGCTACGGCTCCCACTTGAATTCCGACGGCCACGTCCAGCTCGACGCCATCCTCATGGACGGCGGCTCGCTGAAAGCCGGAGCCGTCGCCGCCGTCGAACACATTCACAATCCCATCCGCCTTGCCCGCAGCGTCCTCGAACATAGCGAACACATGATGCTCGTCTCCGCCGGCGCCGAAAAATTCGCCGAAGAGCACGGCATCGAGCTTTGTCCGCCCGAGGACCTGATCCACGAACGCGAACGCATCGCCTGGCGCCGCTGCCTCAGTGATTCGCATGCCGCCGAACATCATCTCGGCCACGAATCCGGCACTGTCGGTGCCGTCGCTCTGGACGAGCACGGCCATCTTTTCGCCGGAACTTCCACCGGCGGCACCTGCTGCAAACTTCCCGGCCGCGTCGGCGATTCGCCGCTCATCGGCTGCGGCTGCTATGCCGACGCAGAAGCCGGCGGCGTGTCCTGCACCGGCCACGGCGAAGGGATCATGAAGATTGTGATGGCCAAGATGGCTACCGAGCTTTTGCACGATCAACGCGTGCTGCTCTCGCATCGCAAGAAGGCTGGCCCGCTCTCGCTCGCGCAAGCCGTTGCTGACGCCTGCGTGCGCAAACTCGCGCATCGCGTGCACACCAGCGGCGGCCTGATTCTGCTCGATCGCCAGGGCCGCCCCGCTGCCGCGTTCAACACTCCGCGCATGGCCTACGGCTACGTGGAAGAGTCCGGCAAATTTCGCATCGCCCCGTAGCAACTTCTCGCGCGCTCGCCCGTCCAATCCAGGTTGAGGTAAGATGTGCCGAACGACAACCTCCCCAAGGAGAAACCATGGCCATACGCGATGCCTTGCTCGCCGAATTCGACCACGAAATGATCAGCACTCGCCAAACTCTGGAACGCGTCCCCGAGGGCAAGCCCGACTGGGCGCCGCATGAGAAATCCATGAAGATGGGGCGACTCGCCGGACACCTCGCCGAACTGTCCGGTTGGGGCGCGACCATCATTAATCAAGATGAACTGGATTTTCGTCCGGCGGGCGCGCCGCCGATGCAGCCGCTGGTGATGAGTTCGCGGCAGCAACTTCTTGAAACATTCGACAAAAAAGTTGCTGAAGCGCGCACCGCGCTGAGCGGCGCAAGCGACGAACATTTGCTGAAGACCTGGACGCTTCTCGGCGGCGGGCAAACAATCATGGCCATGCCGCGCATCGCGTTTTTGCGCGGCTTCGTGATGAATCACATTATTCACCACCGCGCGCAGCTCGGCGTTTATCTGCGCATGAACAACGTGCCGGTGCCGAGCGTTTACGGGCCTTCCGCCGACGAAGGCAAATTCTAAGGTCGGCATTTCGCCCGCTCCCGCCGCCACCATGGCTTGCTGCGCTCAGGTCCTTTTGTCAGACCGAGCGCAGCGAAGCATGACCGCCACAGGCGGGGATCTTGCTTCGCTTTTCTGAAACGCCATGGCGCGAAGCCGCTGCAGATTACCCCACCGCCTCCAGCGCTTCGGCCATCTCCAGCAACTTTCGCACTGTATTCCAATTTCTCCCGGTCGAAGAAATCTTCAGCGTGCGCTCGACCGTCGCCAGCGACAATGTTGGCCGCGCCATCCCATTCGGAAAATAGATAAAAAGCTCGCGCCCGCTCACGCGCAATTCCTCCGGCTCGCACTTGATCTTCAGAACTTTGTCCAGCGCATCCGCTGCGGGACTGCTCGCAAGGAACGCCACTAGCAATCGGCTCGCGTCAATGCCCGAACGCTTCGCGAACGGATTGCGCACCATCACCGCGCGCAATTCCGGCGCGGTGCGCACGATCACGCTGGGCCGAAATCCGAAATTGCGCTCGATACCCTTCTCGATCCGGGTGCAGACGGTCGCCAGCTCGCGCTTGTCAGCGCGGCACACCACGTTTCCGCTCTGTATGTATGTCTGCGCGTCGCGCAATCCCAGCGACTGGTACACCGCGCGCAGCTCATCCATCTTGATTTTGTTATGCCCGCCGACGTTCACCCCGCGCAGCATGGAAATAATCACGCTCATCGTGCCGCGCAGTATAACGCAAGTTTCGCCCCGTAACTTTCTACATGCGAATTGCGCGCCGCTGTTAAAATGTGGCTGACACGCGGCAGAGGGTGCCGAAAAACGGCCGGCTAGAAAATTGTTTCTACTTTGTTGTGAGTACGTTAGTTCTGTTTCTAGTTTTTGCTGACTACCGACTGGAAACGGTCTTACGGGCGGAGAGAGCTGCGCAAGCCCCTAGGCTTGGGGCGAGAATAGGCGCGGTCCCGGACGGCTGCGCATAGCGGGGAGTGAATTTTTTCCCTGCCGGGCCCGCAAGAACCTGGCGCCATCGCGGGGTACCCTTTCCGCACCCGACCAACACGCGCGAGCGAGCAAAACGGCTGTGCGTCGGGACAGACGCGGTATGGAAATGGTGAAGAACGTGCAGTTACTGGACGAAAACTCGGCGGGACCTGTACGAAATCTGAACTTGATGGGGCGCTGAGGTGCCTTCCCAGGAGGAATTACGATGCTGTTCGACTTCGCTGCGATTTCTGCTCGAGAACGGTACAAGCTGATGGTTGCGACGATTGTGCCGCGGCCGATTGCCTGGGTTGTGACGCAGGATTTGCAGGGGAAGTTGAATGCAGCGCCGTTTTCTTTTTTCAATGGATTTGCCGGGGATCCTCCGGTGGTGGGAATTGGAATTGGAAGCCACGATGCAGGGCGGCCGAAGGACACGCGGCAGAATATCCGCGACACGGGGCAGTTTGTAGTGAACCTTGTGTCGGAGGAACTCCGCGAACACATGAACATTACGGCGATCGAGTTCGAGCGCGGAGTAAGCGAGCCGCACGAGGCAGGCCTCCAGACCGTTGCCAGCGTGAAGGTAAAACCGCCGCGTATTGCCGAGAGCCCGGTTTCGATGGAGTGCGAGTTGCTGCAGATCGTCGAGTTGGGAGCGGAGAGTGGGCTGGTATTGGGGCGGATACTTGCGATGCACGTGCGGGACGAATTTGTGATCGATCCCGTGAAACACCACGTTGACACGCCTCAGCTGAAATTGGTCGGGCGCATGCATGGTGCGGGGTGGTATGCGCGAACCTCGGACTTATTTCACATGGAACGAATCCCGCGCGAGGCGTGGAAGCTGCGGAAGACGAAATTGGAGAATACGTAGCGGGCGCCGGTGCGCGGGTTCTAGCGGTTGAATCGGCGGCGGGGCGTGTGCTAGCATCCGTGTTTCCGCAGGGTCATGAGCGCAACCGCCGGGGGGCGGCGCCGTGATGAGGTACGCCTCGCCTTACAGCTCGAATGGGACGTCCGTTCTATCCCCTTACGAAATGCCTATTCCCAGCGGTCCGCGCGCCAAGTCGTGCGCGGGCAACGACTTTGTCGTGTTCCGCAACTGTGAGCTATTCCTGCCCGACAACCGCTGCTGGCGGTCTGAACGCCGCCGCTACGAAGGCCTGGTCAAAGACCAAGTCGAAAGCCAGGCGAGAGGCGCCCGCCCTAAAACGCGCGCGGCCGCCACCCAATCAACTCGAGCGCATTTTCCTTTCTCGATTTCGCTTTTCCATTTTCTGCTTTCAATTCCTTCGAGGTGAAAAATGAAAAACTACAACACCGAATGGATTCGAAATGTTGGCATTGTCGGCCACGGCGACACGGGGAAAACCCAGCTGGTGTCGTCGTTACTGCACACGGCGGGGATGACGCCGCGGCTGGGAAAAGTCACGGAGGGTTCGACAACCACCGATTGGGACGAAGAAGAGGTGGCGCGAAAGATATCGATTAATACGGGCGTGGCGCACGCGGAATGGCAGGCGCCGGCGCAGCCTGAAAAGACCAAAATCAATTTGCTGGACACTCCCGGTTATTCCACGTTCATCAATGAGACAAAATCGTCGCTGATCGCGGCAGATGCGGCTTTGATTCTGGTCGATGCAGCCGCCGGAGTGCAGGTGGTCACCGAAAAAGTGTGGGACTACGCGACGGAGTACGATTTGCCGCGCGCGTTTTTGTTGAATTGGATGGACCGGGACCTGGCGAGCTACGAGCGAGCGCTGGAGTCGGTGCAGCAGGTATTCGGGCGCGGAGTGGTGCCGATTCAATTGCCGATCGGCTGGGAAAAAGGATTTCGTGGCGTGGTGGATCTGATCACGATGAAGGCGCTGATTTACACGCCGGATGGAAACGGGACCGCGAAGATCGAGGAAATTCCGCAGGCGCTGGCCGAGGAAGCGAAATTGGGGCACGAAACGCTGGTGGAAATGGTGGCCGAAGGCAATGACGCGTTGATGCAGGAATTTTTCGACCAGGGCACGCTGCCGGTGCACGACCTGGTGATGGGATTGCGCGAGGCCGTGCTGGCCAAGCGGCTGTTCCCGGTGATGCTAAGTTCGGCGCTGCACAATATTGGGAGCGACGCGGTGCTGAATTTGATGGTAGCGATTTTCCCGTCACCGGCGGCGCGCGGGAAGGTTGTGTGCCACAAGACAGCAGATCATAAGGGCGAGACGGTGGAGCGCGCGATCAGCGATGCCGGGCCGCTTTCGGTTTTTGTGTTCAAGACCCTGGCGGATCCTTTTGCTGGGCGCATCACTTATTTCAAGGTGATGTCTGGCGTGCTGAAGAATGATGCGACGCTGACGAATTTCAATCGCGGCACACAGGAAAGATTTCAGCATATTCAGGTGATGCAGGGGAAAACGGGGATCGAGGTGAGCGAGCTGCACGCAGGGGATATTGGGTCGATCGCGAAATTGAAGGAGACGACCACGGGTGAGACGTTGGGCGACAAGAACGCGCAGGTGTTCTGTGCGCCGGCACGGATTCCCGAGCCTTCGATCACATTTGCGGTGGAACCGAAGACGCGGGCAGATGAGGATCGCATCGGCGTGGCGATTCACAAAATCCTGGAGGAGGATTTGGCGCTGCGGTTTGGGCGCGACCCGCAGACCAAGGAATTTCTGCTGAGCGGCGCGGGACAGCAGCACATCGAAGTGGTGGTGGCGAAATTGCGCAAGCGCTACCACGTGGAATTGATGATTCACCCGCCGAAAGTTCCCTACCGCGAGACGATTCGCGCGAAGGCCGACGCGGAAGGCAAACACAAGAAGCAGACGGGCGGCCACGGGCAGTTCGGGCTGTGCCGCATCAAGCTGGAACCGCTGCCGCGTGGCAAAGGGATTGAATTTGTGGATGACGTGTTCGGCGGAGCGATTCCGAAGAACTGGATTCCGTCGGTGGAAAAGGGCGTGCGGGATTCGGCCGAACGCGGCTACCTGGCGGGGTTTCCGGTAGTGGATTTCCGCGTGAGTTTGTACGACGGGAAATATCACGACGTGGATTCCAGCGACATGGCGTTCAAGATTGCGGGGTCGCTGGCGTTTAAGGAGGCGATGAAGCAGGCGCGTCCGGCGCTGCTGGAACCGATCATGCAGGTGGAGGTTTACGCTCCGGATCAGTACTCGGGCGACTTGATGGGACATTTGAGCGGGCGGCGCGGAAAAATCAGCGGCAGCGAGGCGCGTGCGGGGAATGTGGTGATCAAAGCGCTGGTGCCGTTTTCGGAGATGCTGAGTTACGCGAATGAATTGATTTCTTTGACGCAAGGGCGCGGAAGTTATGCCATGGAGTTCTCGCATTACGATTATGTGCCGAATGAAATTGCGGAGAAAGTGATCGCGGCGCATAAACCGCGTCATGCAGGCGAAGAGGCTGAGGAGAACGGTAAGTCCGCTTCGGCTTAGTCGGAGGCGCCGGATTTCCCGCCGGAATTGTGGTGTGGGATCAGGCGCGCGAAGAATTCGCCGATCGAATGCAGCGGCGAGGATTTCCCTTCGGGGCTGGCTTCCTGCGCGGGCGCCGGTTGCGCGGCGGCTGTTTGTGCGCTGGCAGACTGCGCGCTGCCGGCTTGCGCCGTTGCGGATTGTGTCGCCGGCGCTGGGGCAGATGTAGTTTGCGCCGGTGCGTTCGCCGGAACGGCATTTGCTTGCGTTGCTACCGATGCAGATTGTGTAGGAGCAGGAGCGGATGCGGACGCATTTTGGGCTTTGGGGGCTTCGCCTAGTTTGTACTGGCCGCTGTGGCCTGGCGTGCCGCCTGGGCAGGCCACACCGTAGCAAGGTCCGGTGGCCCGCAGCAGGTCGCAGCCCGACAGGCACATGGTTGACATGCACAGAACCAGCGCAGCGCTGAGCTTGTTGCTCATCGTTTCCTCTCACGAAAACTGAAAAGGCACAACGCAAGGGGCGAAAGCTATAGCCTAATGATGGCACGGAATAACGCTTACCAAGGGAATTCCAGCGAAGCTGTAGGCGAAAACAGCAGCAAATAGAAGGCGAAACTTGCGCGGGTGCCGGAAAAATCCGCGTTTTCTCAGGAAATGCGGGGTAAAAAGAACCCTGTGCGGCGGCGGTGTTCGTCGAACGCGGGGCCGAATTCGGCCGCCAGGAACGATTCTTCCTTACGGGCTTTGCGGGCGAAGCCGACCAGGAACATGAGCACGGCGAGGAGGCCGCGATATTCGCCGATGACTAGAGCCGTGCCGAGCGTCGCGAGCAGAAGGCCGGTGTAAATCGGGTGGCGAATACGGGCGTAGGGGCCGGAGCGAATCAATCGGTGGCCTTCTTTGATTTGGACTTCGGCGCTCCAGTCTCTGCCGATGCTGCGGCGGGCCCAGATCGCGAACAGAACTCCTGCGGCGCAGAGCGCGCTGCCGAGCCAGGCAATCCATAATTTGTCGGGGAGAAATCGGTGATTGAGCGGACCCCAGTTGGGGTTTTCCTGGTAGAGCAGGAAGAAGCCGGCCGCCATAAAGACGACGTACAGCATGCGCTCGGAGGGACTCTCGCGCTTCGCGGTTCGTTTTACGCCAACAGCGGCAATGAGCCAATAAAGTGCGAAGACGATCCAGGAAGCGACCATCACTTGCGAGGGCGTCAGGTGCACTGGTGCGGGCTCCGGGAAATTTGCGGCGGCGAATGGGCGATGCCGCGTATTTGCAGACTCGCGCGCGCTAGCCAAGCCGGGCAGCGCGGCGCGGCATTTACTTGCGTCGTGCTGCGTTGTGCTGCGCTGCGTTCTGCTCCGCTGCGTTGCGCGGGATATTGTTGCTTACTCGGGGCGCTTTGCCAACCGCGCCGTCGCGCGGAAGCAGCGGCGTGTTTGCTTACGCCAATTTGGAGCTTGCGATAGTTTGCGCTGCTGCGGCAAGCTGGCTCGCTATGAAAAAAACTGTGCAGGGCCGCCGGTTGGCGGACGCGACGATTGCGGTTCACGCCGGCGAAAACAAATTTCGCCGTAGCGCGCCGGTGGGAACTTCGATCGCGCGGACCGCGAATTTTACGTTTGCAAATTCGGAAGAAATGAAGCTGTGGGCGGAGGGGAAAAAGCCCGCGTACATCTATACGCGATACGGAAACCCGACGCTTTCGGTGGCGGAGGAGAAAATCGCGGCGCTGGAGGGCGCAGAGGCCGCGATTGTGACGGCCTCGGGCATGGCCGCGATTTCCAGCGCGCTGCTATCGCTGTTGAAGGCCGGCGATGAAGTGATCGCGACGCGCGCACTGTATGGCGGGACGTACCGACTGATGCGCGACGTGTTTCCGCGGATGGGGATTGTGGTGCGTCACGTGGAAACGGATTTGGCGGGGATTGAGCGGTTGGTAAATCCGCGCACCAAGGTGATGTACATCGAAACGCCGACGAATCCGACGCTGCGTTTGGTGGATTTGCACAAGGCGATCGCTTTCGCAAAAGAATGGGATTTGATTTCGCTGATTGATAATACTTTTGCCAGCCCGGTGCTGCAGAAGCCGCTGGAGCTGGGATTCGATTTGGTGATGCACAGTGCGACGAAATATCTGGCGGGACATTCGGATGTGATTGCGGGGGCAGCGGCAGGAAGGCGTTCGTTGATCGAGAAAATTCGCGACATGATTATTAATCTGGGCGGGTCGATGGATCCGGAGGCGGCGTTTTTGTTGATCCGCGGGATGAAAACTTTGGAGCTGCGGGTGCGGCGTCAGTGCGAGACGGCTTTGACTGTCGCGCGATTTCTGGAGAAGCATCCGAAGGTGGCGCGAGTGCATTATCCGGGCCTCGGTTCGCATCCGGATCACTTGTTGGCGCGCCGGCAGATGAAGGGTTTCGGAGCGATGATGGCTTTTGATTTGAAGGGCGGCCTGGCAGCGGCGCGGCGTTTTTGCGATCGGACGCGCGTATTTTTGCTTGCTGTGAGCTTGGGCGGCGCGGAATCGCTGGTCGTGCTGCCGATGTATTCATCGCACTATCGGATGTCGGTGGCGGAGTTGCGGGCTGCAGGAGTCGAGCCGGGGACCGTGCGGGTTTCGATGGGGCTGGAGGATGCGTCGGATTTGATCGAGGATTTGCGGCAGGCGCTGGCGTGATCCGCTGGGCACCGGCCGCAGAGAAGCAATCGACTTACGGCCGCAGGTGCGGTGTGCGGGGAGAAAAAGGATCGGTACGACGGCCTTGCGGCCGTCGCACCGATGGTCTGAATTCTAATCCAACCAGCGAGATCAGAAGTTGAACTTCGCGCCGATCTGGACCTGGCGCGCGCCAGTGGTGTCGTCGTTTTGCCCGACTTGCGACGTGGAGTAGCCGAAGTTGGGATCGCCGATGGTATTGTCGGGCTTGTTGAATTGAGTTCGATTGAACATATTGTAGAACTCAAAGCGCAGCTGGAAATTCAGCTTCTCGGTGA
>Ga0209116_1000479_pt1 | contig 9577 bp, 8 predicted proteins | sample BlaSpr_A8_OM2_O1_FD_187975 | JGI IMG/M metagenome (GOLD analysis project Ga0209116, IMG submission 187975) | Forest soil microbial communities from Thunder Bay, Ontario, Canada - Black Spruce, Ontario site 2_A8_OM2_O1 (SPAdes) (version 2) | ecosystem: Environmental > Terrestrial > Soil > Boreal...
TTCGGCCTTAAGCGAAAGCTTGATGTTTGAGGCCCGAGGCACAGGGATAACCGTCATCGACTTTCGTCCCGGGGATTACAAAACCGATTTCAACCTAGCCATGCAGACGGATTCGCGGTCCGCGGAGGCGGGCCGAGCCAGGTCCGCGATCGCCGAGCGCGGATCCGCCGCCGGGACGGTGGGGTAGGTGTACTCGGCGGCCAGGTGATCGACCATCAGCTGCACAAGGTGCTCCTTGGCGGGAACGTAGGTGTACAGCGACATCGTCGCGACGCCCAGTTCCCTGGCGATCCGGCGCATGGTGACCGCCTCCGGGCCCTCGGCGTCGGCGATGCGCACGGCGAGAGCGGCGATGGCCGCGCGGTCGTGCCGTGGGCTGGGCCCCCGGGTGCCGCGCTCGGGAAGGTCCCAGACCGATTCCCCGGCACCCGATGCCATCGCGCTCCTCCCATCTTTCTCCGTGCAGTGTACGTGGTATTGCCGAAAACACCGTACACTGCACGGAGAAAGCGATTGGCCGCAACGGCCCGCACTCAGGCCGGGACCGGAAGGCAGGACGGCGAATGAAGACCATGTCCGCAACGATTCAGATTGCTGCCCCGCCGATGGACGTGTGGGCGGTGCTGACCGACCTGAGCAGCTACCGGGACTGGAATCCGCTGTTCCGCGAGGCGTCGGGACAAGTAGCGGCCGGAAACAGGATCAGGCTGCGCAGCGTCCACCCCGCCAACGGCCGCCTGATGACCGTCAAGCCGAAGATCACCGTTGCCGCTCCCGGTGCCGAGTTGCGCTGGACGGCCAGCCTGCCCGGGATCATGAGCGGTGAGCACAGCTTCGTGCTGGCCGAAGCCGACGGCGGCACCCGGCTGACGCAAAGCGAGACCTTCCGCGGCCTTCTGGTGGCCTTCTCCGGCAAGACGCTTGCCCGTGCCGAGGCCAGTTTCCGTGAGCTCAACGAGGCACTGAAGAAGCGGGCCGAGGCACGCTGACCCGAGCGCCCGGCCGGCCGCACCTGGGCTGGCACTATGCTGCGGGCACATGGGGCGGCTACTGATCGTGCATCACACGCCGTCCCCGGCGATGCAGGCGATGTTCGAGTCCGTGGTGGCCGGGGCGGGCACCGACGAGATCGACGGCGTCGAGGTCGTGATCAGGCCCGCGCTGACCGCGGCCGCCGTCGACGTGCTCGAGGCCGACGGCTACCTGCTCGGCACGTCGGCAAACATCGGGTACATGTCCGGCGCGCTCAAGCACTTCTTCGACGGCATCTACTACCCCTGCCTGGAGGCGACGCAGCGCCGCCCCTACGCCCTGTACGTGCACGGCGCCAGCGACACCGGGGGAGCCGTCCGGGCCGTGGAGGCCATCGCCACCGGGCTGAAGTGGCACCGCGCGCGGCCGCCGGTGTGCGTGACCGGCCCGCCGGGCCGGGCCGACCTCGAGGCGTGCTGGGAGCTGGGCGCCACGGTCGCCGCGGAGCTCGCCGAGTGATCGTCACGGTCACGCTGAACCCGGCGCTGCGCGTCGGCTACGAGGCAGAGCGGGTGAGCCGGGGTGCCGCGAACCAGGTCAGCCGCGTCAGCTACCGGGCCGGCGGGCGCGGCCTGGCGGTGGCCAAGGTGCTGCACACGTTCGGCCATGAGGTGGTCGCGGCCGGGCTCGTCGGCGGCTCATCCGGCGAGGTGATCAGGGACGAGCTGGCCAGGGCCGGGGTGGCGACGCAGTTCACCCGGATCAACGGCGAATCCCGGCGGATCCTCGAGATCACCGACGCGGCGGACGGCACCGTCACCACGTTCGGTGAGCCCGCGCCGTTCATCACCACCGAGGAGCTCGGCAGGCTCGCGGCCGACTACCGCGCGCTGATGGCCGACGCCACGGCCGCGGTGCTCTGCGGCAGCCTGCCGGACGGGCTGCCCGCCGAGACCTACGGCTCGCTGGCCAGCTACGCGGCGGAGGCAGGCGTTCCGGTCGTGCTCGACGCGAGCGGCAGCGCGCTGCGGCACGCGGTGAGCAGGCGCCCGGCCCTCGTCATCCCCGGCGACGCGACCGGTGACGCGACGGGCAACGCGCCCGGCGACCCGGCGGCGGGCACCGTGCCCGGCCCCGGAACGCTCGCGGCCGACGGCGCCGCCGCGCTGGTGGCTGGCGGCGCCGGGGCGGTGGCGATCCTCTCCGACGGCGGGGTCCGCGCGGTCACCGCCGCGGGGGAGTGGCGGGCCGAGCTGGCCGGCCAGCACCTGCACCGGGCGTCCCGTGATGCCATGGTCGCCGGCTTCGTCCCCGGCATAGCGCTGAGCTGGTCCTGGCCGGACACCCTGGCGCACGCGATGGCGCTCGCGGCCTCGTCCGATCCGGCCGGAGACGTGGACCTCGAGGCGTATGAACGGCTGCTGCCCAAGGTGATGGTTGCTCCCTAGTGGGCGGCAGATCCCTTTGTACTACTCTTTAGTAGCAATGATCCTGACTCGCCATTAGGCTGTCCGCCGTGAATCAGACTGGCGGAGATGTCGGCCAGGCCGGCGGAGAGCTAGAGCGCCGCCCCGGGAACCTCCCGGAAGGGCCGCCGCAGAACCTGCCGGTCCCGTACCGGCGCGGCGAGATCGCGAACGTCATCGACTGGCCGGAGCTCGGCACGTGGGCCCGCAACCGCGGCGTCGTGATTTTCGGGCTCATCCTGATCGCCGCGCAATTGATCTGGAAGTCGATTTTCATCAGCAACTACTTCTTCTGGCAGGACGACTTCCACTTCACGGAGCTGGCCCTCGGCCATTCCTTCACCTGGAGCTACCTGACCTACGTCGGGGCCGGTCACCTGTTTCCCGGGGTCTACGCGATCGTCTGGGTCGTGTCCCGGGTCGCGCTGTACAACTGGGCGTTCGCGTCGGCGATCACCGTGATCATGCTGGCCGCGGCGGGCCTCGCCGCGCTCCGGCTGCTGCGGACGCTGTTCGGTAACCGCCCGGCGATCCTGGTGCTGCTGCTCATCTACCTGCTCTGCCCGCTGACCATGCTGGACCTGCGGTGGTGGTCGACGGCGATGGAGCTGCTGCCGCTGCAGATCGCGGTCTTCATGGCGCTGAACGCGCAGGTCTACTACGTGCGGACCGGGCGCTTCCGGCACGCGATCGCCGTCGCGGCATGGCTGGTCTTCGGGCTGATCTTCTTCGAGAAGGCGCTGATCCTGCCGCTGGTGCTGCTCGGCGTGACCTCCGGGTTCCTGATGGAAGGGCCCTGGCCGCGCACCATCGCGCGGTGCGTGGTGAAGTACTGGAAGTCCTGGGTGCTCGAGGTGCTGATCGTCACGGCCTACGCCGTGGTGCTCAGCCAGTCGCTGCACACGTCGACCGCGCAGCCGACGGTCTCGGGCGTGAGCCAGACGTTCAGCTTCACCTGGGGGCTGCTGAAGAACACGTTCGTGCCGGGCGCGCTCGGCGGGCCGTGGCAGTGGTTCCCCACCGAGGACGCGCAGTACGCGGCGTCGGCGCCGCCCGGCATGCTGGCCTGGCTGGCGGTGATCGTGGCCGTCGCCGTCATCCTCGCCAGCATCGCGCTGCGCCGGTACGCCTGGCGTGCCTGGGCGATCCTGGCCGGGTGGCTCGTCGCCGCCGACGTGACGCCGGTCGTGCTCGGCCGGGTCGAGGTCCTCAACGCCGGGGCGCTGGCGCTGGAGACCCGGTACGTCTCCGACGCGCTCGGAGTCCTCGTTATCTGCCTGGGCCTGGCGTTTCTGCCACTGACGGGCCAGCCGGACATCCGGAGGCGCACCGCGATCCCGGCCGGAACCCAGGTCGGCCGGCTGGCCGCCGCGGGCCTGGTCGGCGCGTTCGTCATCGGATCGGTATGGTCCGTGCAGGACCTGCAGACCACCACATCCGGCCTGCAGACCCGGCTGTACATCGACAACGCCCGGGTAGCGGTCGCGCAGGCGCCTGCGCACACGGTCATCGCTGACTCGCAGGTCCCGACCACGATCATGCTCGGCGCGTTCGGGCAGAACGCCGACACCTCCAGGGTCATCGGCCCGATGGAGGACGCGGCAGCCAAGGCCCGGCTTCGGTGGACGTCGTCGCCGCACGGGACGATCGATCACCTGATGGTGTTCGGCACCGACGGCAGGCTGCGCCAGGCCGCCATCTATGGCCAGACCAGCGCGGCGCCCGTGGTCGGCCGGCAGTGCCACCCGGCAGCCCACGGCCGGGTAGTCGCGACGTTCCCCGCACCGGCCGACCCGCACAGCACGGTGCTGCGCATCGCGTATCTGGCCGACACTGCGGCGGGCGGCGCGGATATGACCGTGCGGTACGGGAGCACCACGCAGCAGCTCGCGATCGAGCCGGGCCTGCACACCGGGTACCTGGCGATCCAGGGCAGCGCCGCGACCGTCACGATCTCGAGCCCGGCGATCCACGGCCTGTGCGTCGGCGACGTGCAGGCCGGCATCATCGTGCCGTCGCCGACCGGGCTGGTCATCCCGGCCGCGTACTGACCTAGTCCGCGAGGGTCCCCACCGCGGCGCCGCCACGGGCCCGCTCGAGCAGCCGGGCGTGCTCGTCGTCGGGAACCGGCGCGGCCCGCTGCGCGAGCAGCACCGGGATGTCGTTCTCTATCCGGTAGCTGCGCCGCAGCCGGGGGTTGTACAGCAGCGCCTCGTCGGCGAAGTACAGCAGGCCGCGCTTGTCGATGGGGCAGACCAGGATCTCAAGCAGCGTCTCGTCGAAAGCCATGAGCCTCTCCTTCCTTGCGCCAGGTTCGCGGTGGCGTGTCGGGGCCCATGCTCGGCGCGGGCTGCGAGGCGTCGGGTTGCCTGGACAGCAGCACCACGACCCCGCAGGCGACGAGGATGCCCCCGATGCGGAGGGCCAGCCGCACCGGGTCCGAGGGGAGCCGCTCGTGGAACAGCCACGTGCCGGCCACGATGAAGTAGACGCTCCCGAGCACGTTGGACACGGGAGCGACGATCGAGATCCGGCAGCGCTGCAGCGCGGTCTGGAACAGCAGCAGGCCGGCCGCCGAGCACGCGGCCATCACGTACGGGTACGGCGACGACAGCAGCGCGACCAGGGTTCCACCTATGCCGTCATGATGCGCAAGCGTTCCGGACACCCCCTTGATGGCCAGCGCGGCGACGCCGTACAGCAGCCCGGTGGCGATGCCGAAGGCCACGCCGCTGCCTGGCTGCGCGTGCTTGCGCCCGCTCGCCCGCAGCGCGCTGACCGCGAAACCGAGCGCGAACAGCACGGACACGACCGCGATGATCGCCAGCCGCACCCCGCTGACCTGGTGGCCCACCTGCACCGGGGCGCCCTCGGCCGACAGCGCCAGCAAAACCACCGACAGCGCCATGACCGCCACGCACACGTACTGCAGGCGGCCCAGACGCTCGTGCAGCACCAGCCGGGACAGCACGAGCACGACGGCCACGCCGGCGGCGATCACCGGCTGGACCAGCGTCACCGGCGCGAAGATCAGCGCGAGGACCTGGAACGCGAGCCCGAACAGCATCAGCGTGAACCCGGCCAGCCACCGCGGGGACCTGGCCAGGCTCGCCACGAACGACACGATCCGCCCGGCGCCGATGGCCGGGAGCTGCCCGAGTGCCTGCTTCTCGACGATCAGGCCGTAGTTGTAGGCGGTGGTGGACAGCAGGGCCAGCCCGATACCCACATCCGTGCTACCGGTCACCCGCGCCTCCCTGGCTCGTCAGATTCCCGAGGGCCGTCGCGTACAGGGCGGCGAACCTGGCCGCCGACGGCTCGCTGAACAGGGCACGCCGGTACCGCAGGCACAGGTGCAGCCGCCCGCCGACCGTGACCGCGCCGACCGAAAGACCGCGCGGCATGTGCGCGGACGTCGAGAACCACATATCGGTCGCCGTCGCGGCGCCGAACTGGGGCGGGCCGACCACGCCGAGGTTGGAGACCAGGGACGTGTCGCAGAGCAGCGGCCCCGCCGTGCGCAGCGCCAGCCGCAGCACCCTGCGCTTCGCCGCCGGGGGCCACCACGCCGCGGCCAGCGCGCGGCTGGCCGGGTCGACCTGCGGCCCGGCCTGCTGCTTGGCCGGGCGGGTCTGCGCGGCCACGTCGGCGACCAGCCCGGCCAGGTCGCTGCCGCCGGACGGCGCCGGCACCGAAACGGTGGTCAGCCGGGACAGGTTGCCCGCCGCGCCGGCCTGCCCCTGCGGCCTGGCGTTGACCGGCATCGTGATCCGGATTAAGCCTGCCGGCCGTCCGTGCGCGCTGTTCCACCGGGCGATGGCCAGGACCAGCGCGGCGATCAGCACGTCGTTCACGGTGCCGCCGCCCGGGTGGCGCCCGGCGGGCACCGGCCGTCCGGGCAGCAGCACGAACCCGTAGCCCGGCAGGCCGGCGGCGCGGCCCGGCTCCCGGTCGGCGGCGATCCGCGCGGCGCGGCCCTGCTGCGCCCGCTCCGCTGCCCCGCGCCCGGCGCTTGGCGGCGGCGCGGCCGGGACCTGCAGGGGCGCGTCCGGCGCGACTGGGCCGGCCGGGGGATCGGCGGCCGCCCCGCCCGGGTAGTGCCCTGCGATGCTGCGCAGCAGCTCGAGACTGGACAGGCCGTCCAGCGCCGCGTGGTGCGCGTTGAGGATCACCCGGTCCTCGCCCGGCCCGGCCGCGAGCAGGATGCGCAGCGGGGGCGAGCTGCGCAGCGGCGGCGCCGCGGACAGGAACCGCGCCCGCACCCGCGCGAGCTCGTCCTCGCCGGCCCAGGCCGCGGTCGTGACCGGGTCGCAGTCCGGCTGCCCCGGCACCTCCCAGGCGTACCGCCGCCACCACGCACCCGGCGCCCGGCGGACCAGCGCCCGCGGCTGCGCGGCCAGCGCCGCGGCCGTGGCATCGCGCAGCGCGCGGGAGTCCAGGTTCCCCGGCACGCGCACCTCGACGTGCACGTTGCAGGGCTCGGCCGGCGCGTCGTAGTAACAGCTCAGCTCGTCCGCGATGCCGAAGGGTGCCCGTTGCAGGGAGGGCCGGAACGCTGACGCCCCGGGGGCGGCCTGGCCCTCCCGCGGACCTGGCCCGGCCGCGTGCCGCGTGCCGCGCGAAGCCGGCGTCACCGCGGGCCGCCGATGCTGAGCGGCCGGTCGCTCGGGGGGAGCTTGACTCTGGTGCCGTGGCCGGGCAGCGGGCGGGACGGCCGCCAGCCGCTGCGGTCGGTTGCCCACCTGGTCGAGGCCGACGCCGGGTACAGCGCGGCGGCCAGCGCCAGCAGCGCGCACGCCTGGCCGGCCGGCCCGAACGCGCCGCCGCCGAGCGTGGCCGGAGCGGTCGCGGTGGCGGCGATCAGCCCGGCCGCCAGCATCGCCACCAGGCTGACCACGGGCAGCCAGCGCGGCCGCAGCGCTGCGACGACCGCGACCACCGGCAGGGCCAGCACCACCGGCCCGCCGATGAGCAGGATGAGCACGGCGACGGCCGCCGGGCCGGCCCAGCGCAGCGCCAGGCCGGCGATGCGGCCCGGCCGGCGCGCCGGGTCCTCGGCACCGCGGGCCGGCGTGATCGCGCCGCGCGCGTCGTGCGGGGGAGGCACGTCGCGCGGCGCCCGGCCGGGCTGACGGCGGAACCGGACGTAGGCCAGGGCGACCACGGCGACGGCGAGCAGGCTCAGGACCTCGAGCGGCTCCCAGACCGCGGCCAGCCGGGTCCCGCTCAGCAGCAGGATCGTGCCGGTCTCCAGCACCGCGAAGTAGACCGCGGGGATCACGTAGGACATCCACCGCCGCCATCCCGCGGCGACGCACACCAGGCCGATGAGGGCCAGGGCGGCCAGCGCGAGGCCGATGTGGTACCAGGTCGACGGCGCGAACGTCATGATGATCACGCCGCCGGCGCCGGCCGGCACGATGAAGCCCTGCTGCCAGCCGTCCAGCGTCGCCGACGCCAGCCGGTGCCCGCTGAGCGTGGCCTCCCAGCCGGGGCTGGCGTTCTGGTGCACCTCGACGTAGGTCTCCTGCCCAGGGCCGATGCGCACGGAGCGGCTGTCCGCCTGCCAGCCGAGCACGTGCAGCGAGCGGGCCGGCGTGGTGCCCGCCGAGGCGGCCGCCGTCGACCGCAGCGCCACGTCGGTCGTCGTGAACAGCCCGGGGGCGACGTACAGGCGGTGCTTCCCGCCGCCGAGGGTGACCGAGGAATCCTGGGAGCACAGCCGCACGCTGACCGGCAGGCCGCCGGACAGCTCACCGAGGGTTCCGCTGACGGACGTCGCGAGGTTGCGCCCGTCGATGCTGATGACCGGCCCGCTGCCGCAGGCCACGCTGAATTTGGCGGTCTTGTCGAGCGTGTCGACGTGCAGCCCGGCCAGAGCCGGGATCGTCAGCTTGGCCAGCCCGAGCACCGGCTGTCCCGACGACGTTCCCGGCTGCGCGGCTTTGGCCCAGCCGGGAAAGCTGATCTGGATCTGGTTGGTGGTCAGCGCCTTCGCCAGCGTGGCCACGCCACCCAGGCCGATCGTGGCCTGCCGGGTGCCGGCGGGACTGGTGACCTTGATTTTGGTCGGTGCGGCCGCGAAGCCGTAGGCGGGCTGCACCACAATCTCGGAGATCCGCCGGGCGCGGTGCCAGCTCACGCTGATGACCGGGTTCGACGACCCGGATATCCACGGCACGGCGGTCTTCGGGTTGAACAGGTTGTCCGCCCCGAACTCCGGCAGGTCGCCCCAGGTGGAGCTCGCGCTGACCAGCAGCGCAGTCCGTTGCGGCCGGGCGAGCTTGCCGAGCAGGGTGTCCAGCCCATCGCTCGGCTGCGCCACCGCCGACGCGGTCACCCCGAGCCGCAGCGGGACCGGCAGGCTGAACAGCCGGGCGATCGGCTCGGTCGCGGCGCGGTCGGCCACGCCGGCCGGGGCCGGCGCCGACTGGTGGAAGGAGAACGCGACGGCCGACGCGGACACGCCTGCCGCGCTGTCTTCGGCCGGCTTCAGGTAGCGGGTCACCCGGACCCCGGGGATGAGCACGTTGCTGATGCCGGCGCCGGGATTGCCCGCGACGACGTTGCTCGCCCCGGTGATGGTGATCCGCAGCCACTTGGTCCGGCCCGGCCGCACGCTGAGCTGCTGGGTCGCGTTGGTCGGCGTGGTGGCCGTGGTGACGCTGCCCTGCGCGGTGCTGACCTTGAGCTGGTTCGCGATGGACCGGCTGAAGCCGTCGTCGAGGAGCTGAACGCCGATGCTGGACGGCAGGTCGAGGGCGCGGTTAAAGGTGATCTGGATCCACTGGCCGACAGGCGTGCTGGGATTGCCTTCCGCCCAGGCGGTGGCGCTGTTCCCGTCGAAGGCGTTGACCGGGTCGTACTGCGGCTCGTAGGTGAGCCAGGAACCATACGAGGATGCGGTGACGCCGGCCGCGCCGGACAGCACGGCGACGGTCTGATGGCCGGCGGCCGGCACCGGAATGCGGATGGCGGTCAATACCTCGCCGCTTTGCAGCGTCGTGGAATAAAGACCCTGGTAAAATCCGCGCGCCGCGATCTTGTAATTCGTGGCGGGCTGATCGGTGCCAGGCAGCGGGCTTTGCGTCAGCGCATCGATCGTGCATTTGCCATCGCCGAGCGTGGCATACAGTTTG
>Ga0209116_1000483_pt1 | contig 9548 bp, 4 predicted proteins | sample BlaSpr_A8_OM2_O1_FD_187975 | JGI IMG/M metagenome (GOLD analysis project Ga0209116, IMG submission 187975) | Forest soil microbial communities from Thunder Bay, Ontario, Canada - Black Spruce, Ontario site 2_A8_OM2_O1 (SPAdes) (version 2) | ecosystem: Environmental > Terrestrial > Soil > Boreal...
CACCAGAACTGGTTCGCCGTAATGGGCGGTCTGCCGACCGGCAAGCTGCTGGGCATCGGCGCGAAGACCGAGCGCAAGCTGGCCGAGCTGGGCATCGGGACCGTGGCCGAACTGGCCGGCGCGGACATCGCCGCGGTAGCGGCCAGGCTCGGCCCGACGATCGGGCCGTGGCTGGTGCAGACCGCACGCGGCCTGGGTTCGTCGGAGGTCTCGGCCGAGCCCTACGTGCCGCGCTCGCGCAGCCGCGAGACCACCTTCCAGCGGAACATCGAGGACTGGGCGCGGGTACGCGAGGAGGTGCTGCGGCTGGCCGCGCACGTGACCCGTGACGTCGAGGCGGAACAGCGGCCGGCCGTGCGCGTCGTCGTCAAGGTCAGGCACGCGCCGTTCTTTACCAGCACACACGGCCAGACGCTGGCGGAGCCGACCAGCGACGGTGCCGTGATCGGTGAGGCCGCGCTCGCGGCGCTGGACAAGTTCACCGACCGGCGGCCGGTGCGGCTGCTCGGCGTCCGCGCCGAGTTCCCGCCCGATCCAGCCGATCGCGCGGGCTAGCCTTCCCGCGCGGCGAGGGCCGTCCACTGGAGAGTAGAACCGCAGGTCGAATACGCTCTTCGGCATGAGCGCCCGGCCGACGACCTCGCACTGGGGCGCTTACCGGGTGCAAGGCGAGCCCGACGGGGAGATCGTGGTCACGCCGCACCCCGACGACCCGGCGCCGTCCCCGCTGCTCGGCAACATCCCCGGCGCGCTGCGGCACGCCACCCGGGTGCGGCGGCCAGCGGTGCGCCGCGGCTGGCTCACCCGCGGCCCCGGTCCCAGTGACCGGCGTGGGCACGACCCGTTCTGCGAAGTCAGCTGGGACAAGGCGCTGGACCTGGTCGCGGCCGAGCTGGCCAGGGTCCGCGGGGCGCACGGCAACGAAGCGATCTTCGGGGGCTCGTACGGATGGGCCAGTGCCGGGCGGTTCCACCACGCGCAGAGCCAGCTGCACCGGTTCCTCGCGCTCGGCGGCGGTTACGTCGCCTCGCGCAACACCTACAGCCTGGGCACCTCGGAGGTGCTGCTGCCGCACCTGGTCGGCAGCGCCGGCCTGGTGCTGCGCGGCGCGTCGTCCTGGCCGACGATCGTGGCGAACACCGAGCTGATCGTCGCGTTCGGCGGCATCCCCGAAAAGAACGTGTACGTCACCCCGGGCGGGATGACCACGCACGACACCCCCGGCTACCTCGCCCAGCTCGCGGCCAGGGGAACCAAGATCGTGCTGATCAGCCCGCTGCGCTCCGACCTGCCCGGCTACCTGGACGCCGAGTGGCACCCGGTGATCCCGGCTACCGACGTCGCGCTGATGCTCGGGCTCGCGCACACGCTGGCCGCCGAGGGCCGCCTTGACAAGGAGTTCCTTGACACCTGCACGGCCGGCTACGACACGTTCGAGCGGTACCTGTTCGGCCAGGCCGACGGCGTGCCCAAGGACGCCGAATGGGCCGGGTCGGTATGTGGCGTCGAGCCAGAGGCGGTAAGGGACCTCGCGCGGCGGATGGCTTCGGCGCGCACCCTGGTCACGGTCACCTGGTCGCTGCAGCGCACCCGGTACGGCGAGCAGCCGGTCTGGGCCGCGCTCGCGCTGGCCGCGATGCTTGGCCAGATCGGCCTGCCCGGTGGCGGGTTCGGCCACGGCTACGGCTCCATGGGCGACATCGGCAGCCACGGCCCGCTGGTTAAGCTGCCGACCCTGCGCCAGGGCCGCAATCCGGTCCGCACGTTCATCCCGGTCGCCCGGATCGCGGACATGCTGCTCAACCCCGGCGGCCGGTATGACTACGACGGCCAGCGGCTCACCTACCCGGACATCAGGCTGGTCTACTGGGCCGGCGGCAACCCGTTCCACCACCATCAGGACCTGGGCAGGCTGCGCACCGCGTTCGGCAGGCCCGACACGATCGTGGTGCACGAGCCGCACTGGACCGCCGCCGCCAGGCACGCCGACATCGTGCTGCCGACCACTACCAGCCTGGAACGGGAAGACATCGGCAGTGGGCGCCGGGACACCCACGTGATCGCCATGCACCAGGCCGCCGACCCGGTGGGGGAGGCCCGCGACGACCACGAGATCCTCGCTGGGCTGGCCGCCCGGCTCGGGTTCGGGCAGGCCTTCACCGAGGGCCGCGACGCCCGGCAGTGGCTCGAGCACCTGTACGGCGAGTGGCGTGAGGGCATCCTGGGCAAGGGGCATGACGTGCCAGGATTCGCCGAGTTCTGGGAGGCCGGGGAGTACCGGCTGTCCGGCGGGCCCAAGCACTTCACCCTGTTCGAGGACTTCAGGGCCGACCCGGTGCGGTCGCCGCTGTACACGCCGACCGGGCGGATCGAGATCACGTCCGAGACCATCGCCGGCTTCGGCTATCCCGACTGCCCCGGGCACCCGGTGTGGCTCGAGCCCGACGAGTGGCTCGGCGCCCCGCTGGCTCGCCGGTTCCCGCTGCACCTGATCGCCAACCAGCCATCGACCCGGCTGCACAGCCAGTTCGACGTCGGCGCGACCAGCCAGCGGGGCAAGGTCGCCGGCCGGGAGGCGATCCAGATGCATCCGCAGGACGCGGCCGACCGCGGCATCGCGGCCGGCGAGGTCGTCAAGGTCTACAACGACCGGGGAGCCTGCCTGGCCGGCGCGGTGCTGACCACGGCGATCCGCCCCGGCGTGGTCCGGCTGCCGACCGGCGCCTGGTTCGACCCGGTGCCCGGCATTGGGCCGCCGCCGTTGTGCGCCCATGGCAACCCCAACGTGCTGACCGCCGACGTCCCGAGCTCCCGGCTGTCGCAGGGGTGCGCCGGCCAGCACGCACTGGTCCAGATCGAGCGCTGGATCGGTGAGCCGCCGCCGGTGACGGTGGGCTCCCCGCCGCCGCTGCTGCCCGCCGGGGATTGAGCGGTCTCGACCGGTCCGGACCGTATTCGCAAATTGTTTCCTGCACATCCCGTTACGATTAGCGTGGCGAGTGGGATGCCATTATCTGAGGCATTTCGCTGCCACGGGGAGGCTAGGTGGAGTTCGGCCTGCTCGGACCGCTGGTAGTGAGGGCTGGCGGGTCGCGGGTGATGGTGTCCGCTGGCAAGCAGCGGGTGCTGCTGGCTGCGTTGCTGTTGCGTGCCAATGAGGTGGTGGGCGCGGGTGAGCTGGCGCAGGCGGTGTGGGAGGGGCAGCCGCCGGAGACGGCGCGGGTGACGCTGCAGAACTATGTGAAGCGGTTGCGGCAGGCTTTAGGGCCGTTGGGGTATCAGCGGATCGTGACCCGTCCGGCGGGTTACCTGATCGAGGTCATGCCCGGGGAGCTCGATATCACCCGGTTCACCGAGCTGCAGGCCGCCGCGGTCAGCGCGGCGCGGACGGGGGCCTGGGATGTGGTGTCGGCGAAGCTTTCTGAGGCTTTGGGGTTGTGGCGGGGGCGGCCGCTGGCGGATGTGCCGTCGGGGGTTTTGGTGGCGGGGGCGGTGCCGCGGCTGACGGAGATGCGGCTGGAGGCGCTGGAGGCGCGGGTTGAGGCGGATTTGCATTTGGGTCGTCATCGTGAGGTGGTGGCGGAGGTGCGGGGGCTGGCGGCGGCGGAGCCGTTGCGGGAGCGGCTGGCTGAGTTGCTGATGCTGGCGTTGTACCGGTCGGGGCAGCAGGCGTCGGCGCTGGAGGCGTACCGGCAGGTGCGGCGGCATCTGGTGGAGCAGATCGGGATTGAGCCGGGTCCGGGGCTGCGGGAGCTGAACCAGCGGATTCTGCGATCCGACCGCACGCTCCTGCTCGCGCCGTCGGTGGGTGGCGGCGTGCCAGCACCGTCACCGGCGCCGCAGGAGCAACGGGCTGCAGCAGACGTCCCGCTCAGCCCGAACATGCTGCCGGCCGCTGCGCCGGACTTCACGGGACGGGCGCGGGAGCTTGTGCAGCTGCGGGCGCTGTCGGGGCTGCTGCGGCCGGGCGGGCCGGTGCTGATCACGGCGATCGGCGGGACCGCGGGGGTCGGCAAGACCGCGCTGGCGGTGCACTGGGCGCGGCGCACGGCGGCCGATTTCCCCGACGGGCAGCTGTATGTGAACCTGCGCGGGTTCGGCCCGGCCGACCCGCTGCCCCCGGCCGAGGCGCTGCGCGCGTTCCTGGACGCGCTGGGCGTTCCCGCGGCGCGCCTGCCAGCCACGCTGGATGGCCGGCAGGCGCTGTACCGCAGCCTGCTGGACGGCCGGCGGATGCTGATCGTGCTGGACAACGCGCGCGACCCGGCCCAGGTCCGGCCGCTGCTCCCGGCCACCCCCACCGCCATGGTCCTGATCACCAGCCGCAGCGAACTCGCCAGCCTGGTGGTGACCCATGGTTCCACCTCCATATCGCTCGACGTGCTGACGCTGGCCGAGGCCCGCGACATGCTGAGCGAGCGGCTTGGCGCCGGCCGGGTTGCCGCCGAGCCCGAGGCGGCCGACGAGCTGATCGGGCTGTGCGCCCGGCTGCCGCTCGCGCTGGCCATCACCGCCGCCCGCGCCGTCGCCCATCCGGGGTTCACGCTGGCCGCGCTCACCGCCGAGCTGCGGGATGCCAAGGGGCGTCTTGACGCGCTGTCGACCGGGGAGGACGCCACCGACGTGCGCGCGGTGCTGTCGTGGTCCTACCAGAACCTGCAGCCTCCGGCGGCGCGGATGTTCCGGCTGCTGGGGCTGCACCCGGGGCCGGAGATCACCGCGGCGGCCGCGGCCAGCCTGGCCGGGACCGGGCTGGCTGAGGCCCGGCGGCTGCTGCGTGAGCTGACCCGCTGCCACCTGCTCGCCGAGCCGGCCGCGGGCCGGTACGCCTTCCACGACCTGCTGCGCGCCTACGCCGCCGAGCAGGCTGCGGCGCTGGACAGCGGCGACGACCGCCGGGCAGCGACCGGCCGGATGCTCGACCACTACCTGCACACGGCGCACGCGGCCGCGATGGCGATCAACAGCGCCCGCGGCTCGCTCGACCTGTGCCCGGCCAGGCCGGGCACGGTGCCGGAGCACCTCGAGGGGCACGACCGGGCCATGGCCTGGTTCGGGGCCGAACACCAGGTGCTGCTCTCGGTCGTAGCGCTGGCCGCCGAGGTGCGCTTCGACGGGCCCGCCTGGCAGCTGCCCTGGACTCTCGCCGACTACCTGCAGTGGCAGGGCCAGTGGGATGACCTGGTCGCGATCCAGCGCATCGCGCTGGCCGCCACCGAGCGGCTCAGCGACACCGTGGCGCAGGCCAAGGCGCACCTCTCGCTCGGCCGGGCCTGCTTCGCCCTGCGCTCCTGGAAGGATGCCCGCAGTCACCTCTCCCAGGCGCTCGGGCTTTACGTCGGCCTCGGTGACCCGGTTGGCCAGGCCCGCTGTCACATCAGCCTCGGCAAGGTCGCCGAACGCCTCGGCCACCACCGCGGGGCGCTCAGCCACGCCCGCCAGGCGCTAGCCCTGTTCGACGAGGCGGGCAACCGGCCAGGGCAGGCCCGCGCCCTGAACAACGTGGGCTGGTATCACGCCCTGCTCGGCGACCACGATCAGGCGCTGATGCGCAGCAAGCAGGCCCTGGTCCTGCAGCGGGAACTCGGTGACCGCTGCGGCGAGGCCAACACCTGGGACACGCTCGGCTACTCCCACCACCATCTTGGCGATCAAGCCCAGGCCACGAGCTGCTACCAGCGCGCCGCCAGCATGTTCGAGGAGATCGGCGACCGCATCGGCCAGGCCGAGACGCTCATCCACCTCGCCGACGCGCGCGGCGCGGCCGGCAGCAGCGAGGCCGCGGTCGCGGTTTTGCGGCAGGCCCTGCGCCTGCTGGACGAGCTGCACCATCCCGACGCGGACCAGGTCCGGGACAAGCTGAGCCGGGCCACCACACCAATCAGCTCGCTTACCTAGCCGCGATAATCAGGGCATGGGCCGACGGGGGGACCGGGGCCAGCTGCTGCTCCTGTGCATGACGCTGGCCAACGCCATGGTGCTGGTCGACCAGACCGCGGTCCCGCTGGCGCTGCCGGCCATCCTGCACCAGTTCTCGGTGAGCAGCCAGCAGGTGCAGTGGGTGCTCAACGGCAGCTTGCTCCCGCTTGCGTCGTTGCTGGTGCTTGGCGGGCGTCTGGGTGATTTGTTCGGGCGCCGCAGGGTCTTCCTGGTCGGCACCACCGTGTTCGCCGGGGCTTCGGCGCTCGGCGGGCTGGCCCCGACCTTTACGATCTTGCTCGCGTTCCGGGTCCTGCAGGGGGCAGGCGGCGCGCTGATGCTGCCGAACACGGTGGCGATCGTGAGCTCGTCCTACGGCCGCTCGGAAGAGGGCCGGGCCCTGGGCCTCATGGGCGGCGCGGCCGCCGTGGCCGGCGCCCTCGGCCCAACCATCGGCGGCATCCTGACCGCGGCGCTGAGCTGGCGCGCCGTGCTGCTGGTGAACGTCCCGCTGGCCGTGATCACGGTCGTCGCGACGCCGCGCGTCGTACCCCGCGACCCGCAACGCCAGCAGGGGACCCACGTCGATCTGCCCGGAGCGGCAACGCTGGGCCTCGCCCTGTTTGGCCTTGTCCTGGGGCTGGCACAGTCGCAAGCCTGGGGCTGGGGCTCACCGCTGGTGCTCGGAGCGTTGCTGCTCAGCGTCGCGTCCGCCGCCGTGTTCGCCCGGATCGAGCTCAGGTCACCCAGCCCGCTGCTGAGCTTCGCCCTGTTGCGCCGCCATCCCAACTACCTGGCCGCCACGGTCAGCCAGGTCATCGCCGGCATCGGCGAGATGGGGCTGGCCCTGCTCTTCCCGCTGCTGCTGATCCTCAACCTGCAGATGTCTCCCGGCGTGGCCGGGCTCGCACTGCTGCCAACGACACTCCCCATGGTGATCATCGCGCCGCTGGCCGGCCGGTGGTACGACAGGATCGGCGGCCGCTGGCCGCTGGTCACCGGGTTCGCGGTGCTGATCCTGTCCGGGGTACTGCTGGCCGTCGGTACCGGGTCCAACACCTACCTCGCGATCCTGCCGGGCCTGGTCGCGTTCGGGGTCGGGCTGGCCCTCGTCCTGACCGTGAATGACCCGGTGTCACTGGATACCGTCCCCTCGGCCGACCAGGGGCAGGCTTCCGGCGTATCGGCTACCGCCGAACAGTTCGGCGGCGCGATCGGGATCGCAACGCTCTACCTGCTGTTCCACGCGGTATACCTCAAGGACCTGGAGGACGGCATCGCCCATAGCGCGGTGCCGAACGCGTCGGTCCAGCAGCTGATCAGGCTCAGAGAAGCCCTGCAGGCGTCCGAGCAGACCGGGCTGCACCCGAACAGTTTCCCGTCAGGCCTCGTGAAGTACCTGCTGCCGGCGCGATCCGCGTCGGATCACGGCTACGCCGTCGCGTTCCTCGCGGTGAGCGCCGTCGCTCTGATCGCCCTCGTCGTCATGGCGGTCATGGTGCGCCGCCCGCCAAGTGAGGACACGGACGAGAGCGGGTTACGTGGCCGGCGTGCAGCCCACCGCCGCCTCGCTGGTCAGCATCAGGAATGTCAGCGACTCCTGCAGGTACAGGCTGACCTCGGCATCGGTGTGCGAGAGGTACCCGATCGACAGGTCCTGGCCGAGGTGCAGGCTGAAGTCGCCGCCCCTGGTCGTCAGCACGATCGCGCCGCTGATCGCGGGCGCCCAGATGATGTCGCCGGTCAGCAGGCGCTTGATGTGCTCGATGACCGGGTACCCGTGGTCGCTGGTCTCGCTGACCTCGGTGTAGGCGTCGGCGCTCAGCAGCACCGAATACGGGCCGTCCACGCCCGCCACCCGCAGCTGGCTGAGCGCCTGCGCGATCGCCGCCGGGTAGTCCTTGGCGTCGGCGGGCAGGATCACCGGCGGGTTGCTCGCCCCCTTGCGGATTCCCTCGATTTCGGCGGCCGCGTAGCCCTCGACAATGGCGCCGTCCTCGGCGAAGGCAATCTGCCTGGCGGCGTCCTTGACCGGCTGCCAGTCGGCGTCCTGCGCTCCCCGCGCCACGTCGTCGATCTCCTCGCGGCTCAGGGTGAACGGCGCACGCAGCTCAACCAGGGGCGCCACCTGCCGCAAGCGGGCCTGTACGCCATCGCCGGGCGGGTCAATGCCGCGCACCCGGCCGGTGCCGACGGCGGAGAATCCCACGCCCGCCGGGCCCTCGACGTCGACCACGCGCCGGCCAGCCAGGTGACGCCTGAACGTGCGCGCCGCCTCCTCCTCGATCTGGGCCCAGGCGTCGTCCGAGATCGGCGCCAGCTCGCGGTGCAGGTTATTCATACTGGGACTCTCCCCTCAAGCTGCCAATATTCAGTGAGCCAGTACTGCGTGAGCCGCTGCCCGCTGGCGGGCTCTGATCCGCCGCGTCGTCGGTACTGCCCGCGTCGTCTTCGCCGTCCTCGTCGTCACCCAGGCTCTCGAGCAGCGGCGCCGGCGGCACGAAGAACAGGCCCCCGGTCACCGCCCGGCTGACGTCGAGTATCCGGTCGTAGTTGCCCTCGGGCCGCCCGATGAACATGTTCTGCAGCATCAGCTCGGTGACCGCGGGCGCGCGCGAATAGCCGATGAAGTACGTCCCGTACTCTCCCGCTCCGACCGAGCCGAACGGCATGTTGTCGCGGACGATCTTCACTTCGCTGCCGTTCTCGGTGATCGTCGTCAGGGCGCTGTGCGCGTACGACGGCTTTGTAGCGTCGTCGAGCTCTATGTCGGCGAGTTTCGTCCGCCCGATCACCAGCTCCTGCTGCTCGGTCGGCAGCGCGTTCCAGGCGCCCATATCGTGCAGGTACTTCTGCACGATCACATAGCTGCCGCCCGCGTATGCCGGATCCTCGGCACCGATGATCACCGAGTCGAATGCCAGCTGCCCCACGGGGTTTTCCGTCCCGTCCACGAAGCCGAGCAGGTCGCGGTGCTCGAAGTAGCGGAAGCCGTGCACCTCGTCGGCCACGGTCACCGCTCCCGACAGCCGCACCATGATCTGGGTGGCCAGCTCGAAGCACAGGTCCATGCGCGCGGCGCGGATGTGGAACAGCAGGTCGCCCGCCGTGGCCGGGGCGAACCTCGAGCCGGACCGCAGCTCGATGAACGGGTGCAGCCCGGCCGGCCTCGGCAGGCCGGTCAGCCGGTCCCACGAGTTCGCGCTGATGCCGGCCACGCACGTCAGGTAGTCCTCGGTGCCGCGGAACCCCACCGCTCGGATCAGCCCGGCCAGGTCACCGCACAGCCCGCGCACCGTGTCGGCGCTGTCTTGGCCCTGGTTGACGACGACGACCAGGAAGATCGCGGCGCCGGTCAGCGGCGACAGCACGGCCTGCGGCTCCGCGCCAGCGGCTCCGGCCGCATCGGTGCTCACCGGTCTATCCTGCACCACCGGTAGCGCTCGCCGCCGCCGGACCCGGGTCAGCCCGGCTCAACGCGTTCTCGAGGAGTTCCAGCGCGCCGTCGACGGCCCTGGTCAGCGTTCCGGCGTCCGGGGCCAGGCCGGCCAGGATCTCGTCCACGCCGCGCAGGCCGACCCGGTCCAGCAGGGTCTTCTCGTTCGTCACCCACTGCCCGGCCGCTGCCG
>Ga0209116_1000492_pt1 | contig 9476 bp, 5 predicted proteins | sample BlaSpr_A8_OM2_O1_FD_187975 | JGI IMG/M metagenome (GOLD analysis project Ga0209116, IMG submission 187975) | Forest soil microbial communities from Thunder Bay, Ontario, Canada - Black Spruce, Ontario site 2_A8_OM2_O1 (SPAdes) (version 2) | ecosystem: Environmental > Terrestrial > Soil > Boreal...
GCACCGCCATTATCCGACACTATCTCCTTCAACGCACCCCATCTACATATCACATCTTCGAAGAGCCAATCGCCAAGCGTCGTCGCATTTTCCGATCGCAACATACGAAATTCGACGTAGTGGACCATTGAACACCGACCCTGGACAATGTAGCGAAAGCCGCCGGACTTTGGCATGTGCATCGTGTCGATATAGATTTTGGAAAATAGTGGAGCGGGTGTTGCAACTGTTGGAGGAATGAGGACGTTGCGTATCTGTCGCAGCTGGCATAATCGACAAGTCCTAATGAACCAAGCGATATCAGCGCGCATGTGTGGCCACCAAAATCGAAGCGCAATCAATGCATTGGTCGCGTAGAAGCCCTTGTGCCCAACATCATCATGCGCAGAGCGCAGAATACTCCAACGTGAAACAGGAAATGCGACGAGCCTGTGACATCCTTGTGGGTCTTTTCTCCACAGTTTGTCGGATTGAACAAAGAATGATAAACAATACCGCACGAATGCCGCGTAGTCAGCGTCAGACATATTCGATGGACGGACCAATGTATCCAACCAATCGCGCACTAATGGTAGACGGTCATCCGCGAATTGCGCCTTTAGCGACCGAGGTACATCGTCGTATGAAGTGAATGCGCCTTCGTCGGGTGGTAATTCGATGTCCGCAATTTCCTCAATGAATGTCGCGATAGTTGTCGGTGGAGCGATGGCATGCGCTTCGTTGTTGATCATATGCATAAGACCATAAAGATTGTCGACCCAATCGTCAAAGTCGTCCGGCGGTTCAGGTTCATCGCCAGGTTGTGGAACGCGACGCGACAGGCCATCTGGACCATGCATAGTACCAGGAACGTGTACGAGTGTAAAATGGAAGGTGAGGATAGCTAAGATCCATCGGTTGATGCTGGCGCTGGGGTCGAGATCGGGATTAGCGAGCATGCCTTTAATATAACGCGCATCAACTTCGATAATCAAATTCCTGACACCTATCAGGTAGAGTTTTTGCGATCGCAACGCTCTGAATAAGCCATACAGCTCGAGTTTTGGTTGTGAAAAGCGGGACTCGCGGTCGTTGAGAGTGATGGATCCGAATCGCGCATAGTATCGTTTTTTGGGATTGTCGGGGTCGCATTGACAGAGGTGAAATCCGACCGCAACGTGAGACGTGTCGACAGCAAGGATGACGGGGCTTGAAGAGCTATAATCGATCGGTCGTAATGCTGGGGAATCGAGTAGACCTTGTTTGAGATCATCCTGCGCTGCGATTTGTTCAGGACCGAATACGAAGGGGTAGTCCTTTCGCGTTAAGATGGTGAGGAAATGCGCGCGATGAGCGAAATTGCGAATAAACATGCGAGCGACTCCTATGGTTCCTAAGAATGCGCGGACGTCAGATATGTCTTTGCAAGGACCCCAATTGACAATCTTCTGAATGCGAGACTCATCAGGTAATCTACCCTCGACGGTGCAACGGTGTCCGACGACAGTAATCTCTTCAGCGCATAATGTTGCTTTGTAACCCGAGAAGGTACCTCCGCAATACTTCATCTGCTGTACAACGCGATTGAGACCCTGGAAATACTCCCAAACAAATCGCCGAATACGAGGGTTTTCTGGATGCGTCTCGTATGAACCATCTGCTTGAATATAGCGCGTCGCAGGTCCTCGTACTGGTACGTCGTCGATATAAGGTATTGTTGTATGCGGTATTTCAGGTTGAAGGATGTAGGTGACGTCATCATGGAATATAGGTACTGAGTTGGTCCAACCCATCGGTAGGGTCACTAGTCGCATTGCGCCGAAAGGTGTCTGGAAGGTGGTGTAGTCGCGCGATGCTTCGTCGAGAGCGCGCTCATCGTATCCGACGTAGAGGTCGAGTATACCGTTACAAGCGCGACCGGCGAATTGTTCAGCGATTTGTTCTGTATGTGGTGGAACGCCGGAGTGTTGGATTGTGACCGCGTTGAGTGGCTCGAGACTGTGTACTATGCGCAATGTGATGCCGCCCTTCTTGAGGACCGTAAACCATCGCGACCGATAGGAAGAGTTGGATCGCTCATAGACACCTGCGTCGATTTTAGTTCGAATAATCTTACACACCTCGTCGTAAATGCCAGGAGGAATGGGCATATTGCGAAGTACCCAAGGCTTGTGTTCGACGACAGGCATAACGACTGGGGGAAAGAAGTCTTCTCGAAATCGACCGCGTTGTGAGTCGTTCCAGGCGAATCCTTGATTTTGTATACACATAAAATGGTGCATGAGGTCGCGTTCTCCGGGCCAAAGGAAGTCGCCAGGATGGACCTTGTCGATCATATCGCGATGCTCTGTGGTGTAGCGGCCGGTAGGCTGAAACGGAGGTGGTATTGGTGAGAGTGCTGGCATGTCGGCTAGTGGGTCGCCGATGATGTTTCGAGTGATGCGGAATTTGTCGGGAAGGTCTGCTAGAACTGGTCGAATTTTCTGCGCGACGGGTTTGTATTTCCGCTTCGCCGCGAACGTGGAGACCTGTTCTGGGGTATCATATGGGGTATCAGTGGAAGCGACTGGAACTAATAAGGTACTAGCTGCTATCAAAGCGGGCGAGTTATGGGTATAAGAATCGGAAGGTAATGAGCGGGAATTCGATAATCTGGTCGAATGAAAGGTAGAAGTAGGAACTTGAATCGTAAAATGAGCGTCGGAATTGTGAGACATGTACATAGAAGAAGCGAGATCGGTTTTAAGGAATGAAGGATCGCAAGCAGTCAGATAACTATACGAAATGTCCTGTGACGAAGGCGAAGTAGAGGTAAATGGCATATAAGCAGAAATGTAAAAGTGTCCGTGGGTATCTGGGTCCATCTCAATAACTATTGCGACATCTCCTTGATCTGCGATCAAATCATCGAATTTAGAAAACCTGGCCGTTGGACAAGGCGTCTAGGACGGCCTCTAGGCGTGGTTGGGACTGTAGCGCGACTACCAGAGTTGGGATCGAATATTGTGATAGTCTGATCCTCGTTCGCAAAGTTCCTTACGACACTCTCGGTGAGGATATCAAAGGGTCGACCGAGTAGAATGTCGTAGGCGGGGCTGCGAATAATGTGAATTTGGACGTAGAGGGTGATGTCGCCAATCCGCATAGGAACATTGCGTGCTAGTCCGAGCGATTTATCGACCTCGCCATTGGCTGACTGCATATTGAGGATAATCGACGGGTCGTATATGAGCGCGAGATCCATGCATACATCTTCAGACATAGCGATTATCTGGGAGCCTGGATCGATTATTGACTCGACGTGCTGTTGATTATCGACGAGGGGATATATGGATCGCAAAGCCGAAGACTCCTTTGCGACGACAAGAGTTTCGGGGGTAGCGCCATTGGGGAGCGATTTAAGATACGTCTCGTACGGGTCAGGGATAATGAGTGAACCCGGAGGTGGCGTAGCTGGCTGGTGAATTGCGTTGGTGAATATCGAATTAGGGTAATTGTTCTCCGTTGCTAGATCATCCAATGCGCTCGGCAGGTTATCATCCTCGGCTAGGGTATGAATTTCCTTCACCGGTTCCTTTGGTGCGCTGCGCTTAGCCGATGTGGCCTCGCGGACTTGGGAGCGAACCTCAGGTGACAAGGACAACAACTCGCGCTGCGTAAGCATCACTGAAGTCGACATCGCGCGATCATAAACGTCAGCGGCGATTTTACCGTCGTAGACAGGAGCTTGTGTGCGATAAGCTGGCTCCGCTTTCTTCGTGGCTGGTGGCTTTGGTGCAGTTCCGAAGTTACGGGTCTGTGGAGCAGCATAAGTTGCATCGCGAGCTTCAGCAAAAGGATGAATCGGAGGTTCTGGCTCAGCGGGTGCAACTTCCTCTACCGCGCTTGGCTTCTTCTTCGGTATAACCACTTCCGGCCGCATGACCCTCTTCTGCTGCGCTGTAGCTTCTTCGACGGTGACATCCTCATCGCGATCGGCTGCTTGGTTGTTGCTAGGTACCTCTTGCGCTCGCGCGCGTGTTTGAGGACCCTGTCCGCGCCGGCGGAGCTGGTATAACTCGCGTTCGAGACTGTCGATGCGTTCCTGCGCTGTGAGTTGTAGGGAAGGAACTGTCGAATTATCGAAGAGGTGTGGGTGAGTTTGGCGCGTTGCTAGAATGGGTCGCAAGGGTTCGGGCTCGGCGGTACTGGAGATCCCATTGGCTAAAACCCTATACATCATCTGCGCAGCTGCGAGCTGGTTAGGATTGCGACGGTGCCACTCATCAATTCGATCGCGCAGCCATTGGCCCGTAATATCGCGAGGCACGTATGCGCCACTGGGTAGGATAACTTTTCCTTCAGTATTGCGCTTACACTTCCCGTCCTTAATGTATTCCAACACCTCCATGCAGTTGCGAATGAAATGCTCGGGCGATCCACAAAAGTTGCAGTTGCCTCCACCGCCAGGAGAGGGACGAGGTGGTCGGTCACTTGTGGTCGCGCGATTATTCTGCTGAGTGCTGAGTGCCTTGACGAAAGTCTCGGTAAGGTGTTCGAGAATTGCGGCGAGATCCTCCGTCTTGATCTCGGCTTTTACTGCGTTGGCTTGACCAGCTGTTAGGGTCGTCGAATTTGTCGAGGTGACGAGGAGAGTCGAATTAGTGCCATGTAGAACGTATTGCGCAGCTTCGAATATTGCGTCGAGGGTGTAAGGATCATCTGGAAAATGGTCTGGAAGCTTGAGCTGCAATCGCTGTGAGATGCGCATCCATAATTCAGCTTGAAAACCTCTCGCAAATGCCCTACTCTGTTCCGCTGTCGACAATCGCGTTTTCCCTATAAGGAAGGTAGTAATCGCAAGGAATTGACGATGATACTCTCCTAAATCGCCAAGCGATAATACTCCCAAGCGCGACCGTTCACCAACAAGCTTATCCATGTCGGCTACAGACCATTTGCGCTCCTCCTCCGAACCGGGATATAGCGAGTAGATTATTTGGCGGAAGTCGGTATAGGTCTTGGTGTTGTCCGCAAATTCCGCAAGTGATTCCCACAGCTCGCTGGTGTCGACGTCGACGAATCTGCAGGCGTGGCTCTTCTTCTCCTGGTTGTCCACTATCTGGGCCCGTTCAAAACAGTATTCGAGGTCGGAGAAATAGCGACGGAGTTCCCTGGGGTGTTTGGTGTCGAATCGAGGTGCTGAGCGATCGCCTCGAGATGGCATACTGATTACTGGTGCTGCCATTGCTGTATTTGCCGTCGAATTTGGGGTCGCAGGAGTTGAGTTGGTGTTTGAGAGAGGTGAAAGAGATGTATGAAGTGGTGAAAGATTGTAGTGATGTGATTGTTGTTCTGAGACGATATCAGAGTCGAGGAAGATGTCGAAATCCGCAAGGTCCGCTGCCGCAAATGCTGCCTGAAATTCCTGGCGAAGAGTACGCGCGCGGGTATCGTGATTAGTGGGTGAAGACTGCGATGGAATTTTGAAAACCCGACCCCTCGCGGTGGGCTCCAAAATGATACGCCTGCGATGCCTATATGGTCAGGAAACCACACAAAACACCACAAACAATATCCTATAATGCGAAGTCTGGGTAAACCCTTCCTTGCAGTCTAGTCAAGAGTGATGACGAGTGACAATGGTACGCAACGACGCAATAGTTAAGTCAAGATGAGAACGCAAACGCAAACGCGATCGAATATAAATGCGATGGTCGAATTACGAGGGACGCGACGCGGTATAACCGATTGTTATGTCGAATTTACTGAGACTCGAAACTTGGGGGGGGAAACTTCTATGTTGTATTGAGTGTATGAGGGAAATATTTATCTACAGTAACCTGAGAATGCAAAAGTCCGATGTAATACTGAAACTCGATGGCTAAAATGCCTCGGAAATATAAACCCGGTGAAACAAAAGGTATATGCGATGATCGCTGGGAGCGTGATGCGTAAGACTACTAAAAAGGAAATCCCGAGGTCCATGGAAGCAACTGATGCGCCGATCGTGCTATCGAATATTGATGAGGCATGATATAATTCGACAGGCGATCGGAATAACATCGGAATTCGACCGTCGAATAATAGCACAGCCGGGAAGTCGTATGATTTGGTGGGAGCGAATGGGCGTCGATGGAAGTTGTGGAGCGCGTTTCCTGTCGAATATTCGATGATGCGGGTACGCCTCGCGTTGGCCTCGTGGCGCACGCGTCAGCCGGTCGGAATTCGATTCCGATGTTATTCGACCGTCCGCGACTAGGTTAATTCGATGGGTAAATTCGACGACGAGCTGGAAATGGTCGAATACGCGTAGATAGAGCTGGGGTGTTCATCATCTCCTCCCTACTGAAATGCTGACTGTCCTCAGTCAGGGGCGTCGTGCGATCGATTAACACGATGTGATGTCAGCGCATAGCCATCAGTTAAATAAGGTTACTCATCGCCAAGCCATCGATTAGTGGAGCGCAATGAGGTCGTTATCGAGCTGAATAATCGACACAAGGGGACCCGCCGCCTCGGGACCGAACGCCAAGTATATAAAGCGCACGTCGCTCTCACTGCCAATCCAACAACTTGCTTGTTACCCATCGCATTCCTCTTCGCCTCTCATCGAATTAAGCCCCTCTGCTCATCATGTCCTCATCTTCTCAATCCGTCGCCCCTACTATGATCGATCGCCTCAAGGATTACCTCCGCACCGCCGTCGACTCTATGCCCGTCCCTGGTGCTGACCCTTCGACTTTCGAAGCGTGGGGTAAAAAGTTCACGAACGCGTTGGTACGTTTCATGCGATCGAATTACCTGGTCGAATATCGAATAATGCTTCTTGACTAGAGAAAGTTGGAAGAGCAGGACGGGTACCAGCGCGACATCGGCACCGCCAAGCTCGTCGGCGAGGCTGCCGCGCGATTCGAGCAGCACTCCGGCGCTAATGCCAACTGGCTTTCGTGGGGCTCTCGCCTTCTGCCTAACCTTGCGCGTGAAACTGCCCGGTATCAAGAGCAGGTGGCTCAACAAGCTGCGGCGGCCGCGGAACGCCATCGTCATGAGCGCACCAACCGTGAGTCCGCATTGCTGGACAAATTCGTCACTGGGGAGCTCTCGCAGGAGGAGTATGACGCTCAGCTACGCGTCGCGTCGCCGCGGATCGACATCGAGATGGTGGGGGATACTGGCGACGAAGAAGTGCAGGAGGTGGGCGTGTTTACTGGTAGCGCGGATCGCGAGAAGACGGCGGAAACGCTTGGCGATGTGGAGATGAAGCCGACGCCGTCTAGGAAGAAGGACAAAGGTAAGGGGAAGGCTACTGACAAGTCGAAGCAGAAGGCGTCGGAGAAGCCGAAGGATCCGACGACGGAGACGTGGTGGTCGTCCGATCTGAAATTGGTACGTGTATCTGTTGCGCCTTATCTCGTCGTCGCGCTGACATATTCGATAGAATAAGACCAGTTGCGGGCGCTGCGTTACCAAATACTCTCAGCCCAACGCTTGCTATCAGAGAACCGGCGATATGAAATGCGCTAAGTGCATGCACGATAAGCAAGGTTGCACGCTTGCCCCTCGTTCCGCCGGTAGACCGACGACTCGAAAGCGCTCGCGTCAGGACCTCGGCACTGAGTCGCGTTCCTCGGACTCGGAGGCGGAGGTAAAAGTCGAACGTGCTGCTGGTAAGTCTGTTTTAATCGTCGAATTCTCCTTTTAGCTAACTCGATATTGTATAGGCTCGTCCAAGGCTGGGTCGTCTACGCGTCGCAGTCGTCCTTCTCGCAGAAAGGAAAAAGAACCCGACGCTGATATCGAGGGAATCCTCCGTCGCGTTCTGGATCTTGATGGTCCTCCGACGCTCGATGGTCTGGAACGCGCACACGATACGATTACCTGGCGCCTCGAGTCCAGCGCTCGCGAAATTCGTCTGATCGCGCGGGAGAGGGAGCTGGGCAAGAGAGAGCTGGCGTTGATCGACGAGGAGATCCAGCGCATGGAGCTCGCGGAGAGCCAGAAGTAAGCCGTCGAGTTTCCCATCCTTCTCTTCCTCGTCGTCGCCTCGACCTTTGTATGTTTCCGCCGCGGACTTCATTATCTTCTTCACTTCTTTTTCCTCTTCACCTCCATCCCGTCGAACACTTGTATGTATAATTCGTAAAAATGTGCAAAGCTGTCCTTTGTTGTGCGATAGTATGTAAGAAAAGTATGAATAAGTTGAGTAAAATTCGATGGAGTCAAATCTGAAAATCGATGAACACAGACAAAACCGACATAAGAGAATAGGTATAATAGGGAAAGGCTCAGTAAATCTTCATTGCCATAAAACCCTAGGTCTTGCGCGCTTTACCGCGACCTTGAAAAGGTGAAAAGAAAGGAATATAAGACGTGGCGAATGTTGTGTCGATCGTTGGTATAGTACTATCGAGTTGAGTCGTTGTAAGTGTAAATTGCGATCGTAGAAATGGAGTCCATGAAGAGCTAGCTGAAAAACACGAAGTAAGCGCAATTGAAGTGTTCGAATAAAAGGTAAATCGTATGAGTATGTATTCCTCCTCCCAACTGAAAATTCGACTGTCCCAGTCGAGGGAAAGCATCTGGACTATTCGCTGTCGGAAGCATGCGATGACTCTGCATCTGTATCATCGCGCGCACTGTCGATGTCATCGATTTGGTCGACGTCAGGATCTATAGCCGTCGAATTTTCCATCTCTTGCAGGCGGGCGCGGGGGATGTCGATGAACTTGTCGAGGTCGGGTAGCAGCAGGGACTTCCGCGCAAAATACGGGATAACTCGAAAGGCGGCGACTGGGCGATCGAAAACTGAGCCATTCAATTCGCAGATGATATACGCACCGCCTTTGTTACGCGAAATGACAACGAGTGGGCCGATGTAGCGAGCGCGCATTTTGCGGTTAAGAGCCTTTTCTATCGCAGTATTCCGGACCAGTACTAAATCTCCTCGGCTGAAGTTGAAATCACGTATTGTCGCGGCGTGGTCACGTTCGAACCGAATGGCAGCCTTAAGTCGAGCGGCCATGACACGCGAATGCAACGCAGAGAGGTGTGACTGTCGCTTTTGTAATGCGATTGCGCGATTGACGATGAGGTCCGTGGTCGATAATATAGTGGAAGGTGGAGGAACAAGGTAGGTTGCTTCCGCGATGTCGAGAGGGAGTATTGGATGTGTCCCTGTCGCTGCGAAATACGGTGAGCAGCCCATGCGACGACGAATTGTCACCCTGTCCGCCCAAAACACAGAGTATGCGCCTTTACTCCATTTCGACTGGTCTCCATCTACCGCTTTGTATAAAGCCTGCCGCACGTCGAAATGTGGTCGCTCGACGAGGCCGTTCGCACGAGAGTTGTAGCCGGAAATGCGAATGTGGTGGATGTGATACTTCTTCGCCAAATATTCGACCGCCTTCACAAATGCACCGCCATTATCCGACACTATCTCCTTCAACGCACCCCATCTACATATCACATCTTCGAAGAGCCAATCGCCAAGCGTCGTCGCATTTTCCGATCGC
>Ga0209116_1000494_pt1 | contig 9471 bp, 10 predicted proteins | sample BlaSpr_A8_OM2_O1_FD_187975 | JGI IMG/M metagenome (GOLD analysis project Ga0209116, IMG submission 187975) | Forest soil microbial communities from Thunder Bay, Ontario, Canada - Black Spruce, Ontario site 2_A8_OM2_O1 (SPAdes) (version 2) | ecosystem: Environmental > Terrestrial > Soil > Boreal...
AGTGGTGAGCAAAGTTTTGGGCAACGCTTCGGTATAGATGAGCGGAATCAAAATCAAGATGCCCAGCAAACAAGCCTGAATGATGGCGGAAAGAGCCACCGTCCAGGAGTTGTTCGTCCTTTTCGGATTTGCACTGGAGACAACTAGATCGTCAAACATGGCACCCTACCTCCTAGCAGCTGCCACCACGCGCTTATCGGCTGCGGATCCGGCGCGAACGGCAGTTCCCTGACCGCGATATTTGTTCCAAACCACTACAATGGGCGCGGCAATACCGAAACTGGAGTATGTTCCTACCACAACTCCTACCACCATGGCAAAAGAGAAAGCACGAAGCACCTGGCCGCCCATGAGGAAAAGTACCAGGACGGTTAGGAACGTTAATCCACTGGTCAATATCGTACGTGAAAGCGTTTGATTGATGGCCTTATTCACGACGTCTGGAAACGCTTCGCGGCGCATCAAACGCTGGTCCTCACGCACGCGATCGAAGATCACGATCGTATCGTTCATCGAGTAGCCAACCAAGGTCAGCAATGCCGCGATCACCGTCAGCGAAATTTCGTAATGGAAGAGCGAGAAGAAACCCAGGGTAATGAGCACGTCGTGGAACACCGCGATCACCGCGGCGGCTCCGTAAACCCACTCAAACCGGAAGGCAATATATATCAACATTCCGGCCAGCGCATACAAAGTCGCGCGAATTGCCTGCAGGCGAAGCTCCGCGCCGACTTTGGGGCCGACGATCTCCACGTCGCGAATTGTGAAATTGCCGAGCACGAATCCGTTGTTCAAAGCGCTGAGCACCGCCGGCGTCGCGCCGTCCACGGTTTTCAGCTGATCGAAGCTGGTGACGATGCCGCTGTGATCGGCGTCGCGCGCGGCGAGCAAACGCTGCGCCAGCTGATTGTAACGATCACCGGCCGCCGCCCCGAGCGCGAGCGGATCTTTTACAGTAAGCGCCGCGGCCAGCTGGTCCTTGGTCACGGAATTGAAATCCGGCTTGCCGCCGGTATCCGCCGTGCCGAACGTCTTGTGCAGCACGTTCACGATCGCTTCCCTGCCGGCATCAAGCGTCGCTTCGTCGCTCTGGCCTTTTTGCTCCAGGCCGATCACCACATCGTTCTGCGAGCCGCCGCCCAGCACGTTGTCACTGATCGTCTGGATGGTGCTGTCATTTAGCCCGGCGGAAGAAAGGCCCTTGCGAATCTGATCGAGCGGCGCAGGTCCGGCGAAGCGCACATAAACCAGCGTGCCACCGCGGAAATCGATTCCGTACCGCATCCCGCCGTTCTTCAGAATCGAAGCCCAGCCCACAAGCAGCAGGATCAGCGAAAGGGCGACGAAGTACTTCGCCTTCCCCATCCAGTCAACGTTAACGCCCTTGAAAAATTCCATTCCGATACCTATCCACCTTTGTTTGACACCGGACCGGTTGTGTTAGTTCCCCGCGGCCGGCCTGGTTCATCGGGTATTGGCAGGGCGGGCTCTAAGTCCCGTCCCTGCAGCATAAGCGTCGTGTAGGGGCCGCGGTCAGGTAGTGCACGGCGCGCCCCGCGCCATGGCGAAACGATTGCACTTGCGCAATGCCCAGCAAAATACCCTGAATACCCGATTAAATACTAAGTTCCGCCTGACGGTCGTTACGCGACAAATGCCAGTCGAAAATGGCCCGCGAGACAAAAATCGAAGTAAATACGTTCGCCAGCAAACCGATGATCAAAGTGATCGCAAAGCCCTGCACGGGTCCCGTGCCAAACAACAAAAGGAAGGCCGCCGAAACAAGCGTCGTCACGTGCGTATCGATGATCGTCCGGAACGCGTTGTGGAATCCCAGATCCACGGCCGTCGCCGGAGCCTTGCCGTTGCGCAATTCCTCGCGTATGCGTTCGAACACCAGCACGTTGGAATCAACGCCCATACCGATCGTCAGCACTACGCCGGCAATCCCGGGCAGGGTGAGCACCGCCCCGGCAATCGCCATGAACGCCACCAGGATAATCAAGTTCAGAATCAGGGCCACCACTGCATTGACACCACTCAGCCGATAATAGATCACTAAAAAGATCATCACCACGATCAAGCTGCCGATCGAAGCCCGTACGCCCGCGCGAATCGAATCAGCTCCCAGCGATGGGCCCACCGTGCGCTCTTCCAAATATTTAATGGAAGCGGGCAGCGCGCCGGCGCGCAAGACCAGCGCCAGGTCCTGCGCCGACTCCTCGGTGAAATTTCCCTCGATCACGCCGGAATCATCGATGCGACCGTTAACCACCGGCGCGCTGTACACCTGATGATCCAGCACAATCGCCATGCGCCCTTTGGGCGACAATTGCGATTGCGCTTCGGTGAATGGACCAAACCGCGTCGCCGCCGAAGTCGAGAGCTGGAAGCGCACTTCAAATTGTCCGGGATTGTTTCCATTCGGTGCTGGACTGGCTCCGCGCAAGTCTTGCCCGGTGACGATGGGCGCGCGATCCAGAATGTAATAAACCGTCTGCGCGGGAAAGCCGCTCTGCGCTTCGGATTTGCCGGGGACAATTACGGTTCCCGGAGCCAGCACCCCACCCTTGGCGGACAGCGCTGCAACTTCGGACGGATACGTCTGATCGTCGGCCACGCGGTTCAGCGTCAGTTGTCCGCCCGCTTGAATCACGGCCCTGGCGCGGCTCGGATCACCTTCGCCGGGTAGCTGCACGAGGATTTCGTTGTCGCCGCGGCCTGTAGTCGCGATAGTCGGCTCGGTCAAGCCCAGTGCGTTGATGCGCCGCGTGATCGTCTCCAGAGCCTGGCTCATCGTGTCGCGACGCAGATCAGCGATGATCGAGGGCCGCAGCGTCAGCAGGTAACCGTTCACTACGCCCGCGGCGGGAGCCGAAGCCCAGTCCGTGAATTGCGTGCTGATCAAATCGCGGAATGCGCCGGAAGTGTTGGTGTCGACGTTATCCACCTCAATGTGTGTGTCGTCCACGCGGCGGATATCTCCTACGACGATGTTCTTCTCGTGGACTTGTTTGGTGAGCTGATCAACGGCCTGATCGCAGCGCTGGCCGATGGCTTCGTCCACCTGCACCTGCAGCACCAGGTGGCTACCGCCCTTCAAATCCAGACCCAGCTTGATGCGATCCGCCAGATTCGCCTTCACCTGCGCCAGCGACGTTGGAAACGTGGGCAGTCCCAAAAGGCCATACAAGCAAATCAAAATGACGATCAGTATTAGAATGAACTTCCATCTGAGCTGGGGATTCATGCGGGCTGCCTAACTCTCCTTCGGCGGTTCTGACTGCAGTCCCGCAATCGCGTTGCGGGCTACTTTCATCTTCACTTGCTCGGCGATGCGCAGTTGCACGGTGTCGCCTTCGAGGCCGACAATCGTGCCATAGATTCCGCCGTTGGTGATGACTTTATCTCCGTTTTTCAGGGTCGACAGCATTTCCGTGACTTTCTTCTGGCGGCGCTGCGCCGGCAGGATCATCAGAAAATAAAAAATCACCATGATCAGGATCAGCGGCAGGAATAACGCTATTCCACCCGGCTGCCCCTGCGCGACCAGGCTCAGAGCGAGGTTCGCTGAAGCCAACATAGAAATTGTCACGATCATTACGCCTTTCCCTTCTTCGCCGGCACTTCGGCTCAGCAGGGCCAATCCGCCAGGACGGACAAACTTGCCGGGGACGGCAAGCCGGAACTCGTTCACCGAAGACGCTGCTCCGCCCTGCGACCGCGCCCACCAACTGCCTGGGTTTGTCTTATTTCAGACGAGCCTGAAGGTCAGAGCGGAACTTTTCGAGCTTCCCAAAACGGATAGCGTCGCGAATTTTGCGCATTATGTCAAGGTAAAAGTGGATGTTGTGGTGGGTGTTCAAAATGATCGCGAGGAATTCTCCGCTCGCCGCTAACTGCCTTAGATAAGCGCGCGAGTAGCGCCGGCACACCGCGCATTCGCAGGATTCATCAATCGGGCGCGGATCAGTCGCGTACTTCGCGTTTTTAATCAGCATGCGCCCTTGCGAAGTGTAAAGGCAGCCGTGCCGCGCGCTGCGTGTGGGCAGCACGCAATCCATCATGTCCACGCCCTGCGCCACGTAATCCGGAATTTGCTCGGGCTTGCCCACGCCCATCAGGTAGCGCGGCCGATCCGCCGGCAGGCGCGACGCCGCCACCTGCGCCATCTCGCAGGTGCTCGCGTGCGGCTCACCCACAGCGAGGCCGCCGATCGCATAACCCGGAAAATCCAGCGCCAGCAGCGCGTCCGCGCTCGCCCGCCGCAGCGCCGCATGAGTGCCGCCCTGCACGATGCCGAAAAGCATCTGCCGCGCGGCGTCTCCGTGCTGTGCGAAATAATCGCGCGAGCGCCGCGCCCAATCCAGTGTGCGCTTGGCTGCTTCGCGGGCGCGTTGTTCCGGAGCGGGAGCCTCGATGCATTCATCGAGAACCATCACGATGTCTGCACCCAGCGCGATTTCAATTTCCAGCGCTTTTTCCGGCGAAAGAAAATGTTGGGAGCCGTCCAGATGCGAACGAAACGTCACGCCATCGTCCGCCACCTTGCGCAATTCGCTGAGGCTGAAAACCTGGAAGCCGCCGGAATCCGTGAGAATCGCCCGGGGCCAGGCCATGAACTTGTGCAACCCGCCCATCTGGCGGATCAATTCGTGCCCCGGACGCAAATACAAATGGTAAGTGTTGGAAAGCAGGATTTGCACGCCCAGGTCTTCCAGATCCTGCTGCGTCTGGCCCTTCACCGTCGCCGCCGTGCCCACAGGCATGAACGCCGGCGTATCAATCACGCCGTGCGGCGTGGTCAGTCGCCCCAGGCGCGCGCCCGTCGGGTCGGTCGCGAGCACCTCGAACTGGAATCCTTCCTGCTGTGGCTCCATCCGAACGAGTGTATCAGGAGAAAGCTGCGACCAGCCCCACCTTCACCACCACGTAAATCAGCCAAAGGCCCACGACCGTGCCCAGCGCTTTCCCGAATGAAATCCTTTTAGGATCGGCCGCGCTGAACCCGAACGCCATCAGGATCATATTCCAGAAAACGAACAGATCGAACGCAGTGAACAGCGTCACCATCCATTTCGGAGAATCATCCCCAAGAAACGCACCAGCGTTGGACGCCACCAGGTGATTCAGATCCACCGTGGACGGATCTTTCAGGAAAAGGATCAGAATCGCCAGCAGTCCTCCGATGATGCCCGGTACCCAGGAATGCGCCACGATCGCAAGCGAGGGCACGAATCCGATTTTTGTCCCGTAGATCAGATTGAAAGCGAGCATCAGGACGGCGGCGGTGATAACAGCATAAATAAATGTGCCCACGACGACGGCCGGATAGGTGATGATTGAGGCCCACTTGGTTTGTGTTTCAATCATTTTCTCGCGCTGCTCAGCCGTCATGCTCTCCATCTGCTTTTGGGTACGAGCACTTTGCTGGTCTTGCCGGATCATGAAGTCGCGCCAGCCCACGCGATTCCCGAAGATGAAAATCACGGTAACGGAGACACATAGGATCAAGATCAGCGGCAGAACCCACGTGGGCCGCCGCACAATGGCTTCAAACGTCGGCTTCGGGCTGAACAACACGCCGAAAATCCGCCCGAAAGAACTGTCGGAACTGGCTGTCGCGGGAGAGGGAGTTTCTGCGCTGGCCATGCTGGCTTCCTCCTGGTGCAATCGAAGCGATCGGCGCTGCCGTTCTCTCTGCAACTACGGTCGGCCGCATCGAAATGTTTCACTCTGGAGCCCCTGTTTAGCACACGGCAGCGGAGATTGTCATCCACAGGAGCGCCCGCAGCGCCAGCACGCGGGGATGAGGGCAAAATCAGGAAGCCGGAATTTCCGGTACCGCCGCAAGCAGCGCCTGCGTGTAGGGATGCTGTGGCGCTTGCAATACCTGCGCCGCGGCGCCGATCTCCACAATCCGCCCCGCCTGCATCACCGCCACGCGCGAAGCCAGCTGCGCCACCACCGGCAAACTATGCGAAATCAGCATCAAGGTAAGCGAAAATTCACGCTGCAGCCGCGCCAGCAATTCTAGTATCTGCGCGCCCACGGAAACATCCAGCGCCGAAACCGGTTCGTCGGCAATCACCAGCTCCGGTCGCAAAATCAACGCCCGCGCGATTCCGATGCGCTGCCGCTGCCCGCCGGAAAATTCGTGCGGATAACGCGTCACGGCGTCGTGTCCTAATCCGACAGCCTCGAGAATTTCCGCCGTGCGCCTGGCGCGCTGCTCGCCGGAAAGTTGCGGCTCGTGAATCGCCAGCGGTTCGCCGACGATCGCTCCGATGCGCATGCGTGGATTGAGGGACGCGACCGGATCTTGAAAAACCATTTGCATCCGGCGGCGCAGGGCTCGCAGTTCAGCGCCGTGCGCGGTAAGCCAATCGCGGCCTTCGAACCGGATTTCTCCGCGGTCCGGCTCGATCAGGCGCATCAACATGCGCGCCAGGGTGGTCTTGCCAGACCCTGGCAGCCCGCACATCAATATGAGCTTGGGCTTCATGGGCCGATCGTACGTTCCCCCGTTCAAAGCCAATGTCTGAGGAATCGATACAGCAGATAGCGTGTATTTGTCAACAGGAAGGCGGGCGTGCCTGCCGAATTCCGGGTCAGTCGTCGATGGCCGGTTAGTGCTCCAGCCGTAGTCAGTCTGAGGTCCTGTCAGGCTGGGCGCGAAGTCCGTCGAGAGTGAACTGGAGGGTGCGGCGCCAGCCGTCGTCTCCTGCCGGGCGGTCGCGTACGAGGTAGGCGTTGACCGAGAAGATGCGCGCGAGGTCGCCGGCGGAGAAGCCGGGCCGGAGCGTGCCGCAGGACTGGGCGTCGCGGATGAGCTCGGCGCCGAAGGCCAGTGACTGGTCGCAGACCGCCCGCAGTGCGGGCGCGTCCGGGTAGCGGCGGGAGAAGACGTCGTTGAAGACGGGGTCGGCGGCCTGCTCCTCGCACATCCCCTGCACGAAGGCGGCGAACCGATCCCATGCCGTGCCCCGCCCGGTGGCGCGGTCGATGACCGCTCGCAGCCAGCCGGCCGCGACGTCCGCGACCACCGCGTCGAGCAGCCCCTCCCTGCCGCCGAAGCGGTTGTAGATGGTGCCCGCGCGCACGCCGGCGCTGCGGGCGATGTCCTCCAGGGGAACGTCAAGCCCGTCCCGGGCGAAGGCCTCCGCCGCGGCCTCCATCACTTTCTCCACGTTGCGGCGCGCGTCCGCGCGCAGGGGCCGTTCCCCGGCCAGTCCCTCTCCGCTGCTCATGCAGGCAACCCCATTATCTTGACATGCCATCAACTTAAGGTAGGCTCACCACCGTCCAGATAACTTGATGATACCTCAAATTAGGAGTTCCCGCGTGAGCGTCATTGTCACCGGAGCCAGCGGCCAGCTCGGCCGCCTGGTCATCGACCATCTGCTCGCCACCGTCCCGGCCTCCGAGGTCACCGCGGTGATCCGCGATCCCGCCAAGGCCGGCGACCTCGCCGCCCGGGGAGTCACCCTCGCCGTCGCGGACTACAACTCCCCGGAGTCGTTCGACGGGCTGCTGCGGGCCGGCGACCGGGTGCTGCTGATCTCGGGCAGCGAGATGCACCTGGACCGGGCCGCCCAGCACAAGGCGGTCCTCGGCGCCGCCGTCAAGGCAGGCGTCGCGCTGTTCGCCTACACCAGCGTCCTCGGCCTCCAGGGCGGCCCGGTCAACGACGACCACCGCGCCACCGAGGACGCCATCCGCTCCTCCGGGATCCCGTACAGCCTGCTGCGCAACGGCCTGTACCACGAGATGGCCACGATGAACATCCCGGCCGCGCTGGAGCGCGGCGCGCTGGTCCGCGCCGCAGGCGACGGCCGGCTCGCCTCGGCATCACGCGCCGACTACGCCGCCGCGGCCGCCGCCGTCCTGGCCGGGGACGGCCACGAGGACACCGTCTACGAGCTGTCCGGCGACACCGCGTGGAGCTTCGCCGAGTTCGCCGCCGAGGTCAGCAAGCAGTCCGGGCGGCACGTTCCCTACCATGCCGTCACCGGCGAGGAGTACGCGGCGATGCTGTCCGGCGCCGGGCTGCCCGACCCGCTCCCGCACGTCATGGCCGGCATCGACGCCTCCATCGCCGCCGGGGATCTGGCCCTCACCACCGGCGACCTATCCCGCCTGGCCGGCCGGCCCGCCACCCCGGTAGCGGACGCGATCGCCGCCGCCCTGGCCGGGTAAGGCGACCCGGCGATGCTGCACATCGACATCTGGGCCGACTTCGCCTGCCCCGCCTGCTACCTGGCCAAGCCCCGCATCGACCAGGCGATCGCCGCCTCAGGGCACGCGGACGCGATCACCGTCACCTACCGCTCCCTCGAGCTGTTCCCCGACGCCGGCCCCGAGCCCTTCGACTCCTTCGAGCACGTCCTGCACAAGTTCGGCGGCGACCAGGCCCAGGCCGCCCGTCTCGAGGAGCACATGGCCGCGCTCGCCCGCGCCCAGGGACAGCCCTACGCCATCCACCACCCGGTCGCCAGCTCCTTCGACGCCCACCGGATGCTCCACCTGGCCGCCGAGCACGGCGCGGCCAGCGAGTTCATGGACGCCGTCCAGCGCGACCTGCTCGGCGAGGGCGTCAACGTCTACACGGCCGCCTACCTCGCGAAGGCGGCCACCAGGGCAGGGGTGCCGGCCGCGAGGGCCAAGGCCCTCCTGGCGGGTGACGAGTACGCCAACGCCGTCCGCGCGGACACGAAGCTCGCCCGTGAGGCAGGCGTCACCGCCGTCCCCTTCACCATCCTCGGCGGACGCTTGGCGATCCCGGGCGCCGCGACAGCCAATGCCTACGCCGACGCGATCACCCAAGCCCTCACCACAGGAGACCCGCAGTGAACCCGCCCAAGCTCACCATCCTGACCACCGACACCGACGCGGCCTGCGACCCCGAGACCGGCGCCTGCGCCATCCCGCAGACGCCAATCCCGTCACCCGGCGCGCCGCCGGTAACCGGCGCGGTCCCTCCGGGCATGGAGGAGACCCCAAGCGTCTGACCTGGCCAGGCCCGCACTCGGCCAGGAACCGCACGTTGGCGCTGGAGTATTAGGCCGTGCCGTGGGTGCTTCTGGTGGCGCTTGTGGAACGCTCGGGGGATGCCCAGGTACGTCGCGTTGCTGCGCGGTATCAACCTCGGCAGCAGGAACAGGGTCGCGATGGCCGACCTCCGTCAGTTGACGGAGGCACTCGGGCACACCGAGGTCGCCACCTACATCCAGAGCGGCAACGTGCTTTTCACCAGCCCGGACACCGACTGCGGGGCGCTCGCCGACGAGCTCGAGCAGGCGATCGCGCGGAGTCTGACCGTGCGGCCGGCCGTTGTCGTCCTGTCGCGGGCCGGCCTGGCGCAGGTGATCGCGGACAACCCCTTCCCCGACGAGGCCGACCCGAGGTGCCTGCACGCGGTCTTCCGCCGCCAGGACCTCGCCCCGGAGGCAATCGCCGCCGTCGAGGCGG